>ERZ773218.1953-NODE-1953-length-17842-cov-3.497892_pt1 | contig 17842 bp, 10 predicted proteins | sample MGYA00580527_ERZ773218 | MGnify/ENA primary metagenome ERZ773218 (study PRJEB29015, sample SAMEA2737763) | human gut metagenome | biome: human gut; feature: human-associated habitat; material: faeces | place: China | collected 2012 ...
TTTGCACCGTATGTCTGCACAACGCCTGTGCGCGTACGGTTTTATTCGGGCTACCGTCCATTTCCGTGGAGGCACGGTTCGGCGGCCCTAACAAGAGAGGGGTTCTATGTATAAGATCCTGGAGAAGACGCAGTTCTCGGAGAAGGTGTTCAAGTTCCGCATCGAGGCGCCTGCAATCGCCAAGCATGCGCACGCTGGACAGTTCCTCATGGTTCGCGCCAACGAGACGGGCGAGCGCGTCCCGTTTACCCTGGCCGGCTGGAACGGTGACGAGGGCTGGGTCGAGGTCATCTTCATGGTGATCGGCAAGACCACCGAAATGCTTTCCACCTACGAGGCCGGCGAGTCGCTGCGCGACGTCGTGGGCCCGCTGGGCGTTCCCACCGAGATGGCCGAGGGCCCCTGCGCCGTCATTGGCGGCGGCGTCGGCCTGGCAATTGCCTTCCCGGTCGCCAAGCACCTGGTCGAGACCGGTCACGAGGTGCACGCCATCATGGGCGCCCGCACCAAGGACCTCCTGCTCATGGAGGACCAGTTCCGCGAGCTCCTCGACGAGGACCACATCCACATCACCACTGACGACGGTTCCTACGGCGAGCAGGGCGTTGTTACCGCTCCGCTGGAGCGCCTACTGCAGGACAAGGCCGTGAGCCAGGTCTTCTGTGTCGGCCCCGTTCCGATGATGAAGTTCTCGACCCTCACCGCCCAGAAGTACGACACCCCCATCACCGCGTCCCTCAACCCCATCATGGTTGACGGCACCGGTATGTGCGGCTGCTGCCGCGTCGAGGTGGGCGGCGTGACCAAGTTCGCTTGCGTCGACGGCCCCGACTTCGATGCCACCCTGGTCGACTGGGATGACCTTCGTGCCCGCCAGGCCGCTTACCGTTCCGAAGAGGGCGAGTCCCTCAAGGCCTATGAGGAAAAGAGCTGCGCATGCCACTAGTTAACGGTCGTTTCGTTGCCGATATGAAGTCGCCCCGCACCCCCGATAACGAGGAGCCGGCTGCCGAGCGCGCCTGCGACTTCCGCCCCGTCGACAAGGGCTTCACCGAGGAGATGGCGCTGGCCGAGGCCGAGCGCTGCCTCAACTGCAAGAAGCCGTTCTGTGTTGAGGGTTGCCCCGTCAACATCAACATTCCCCGCTTTATCGAGCAGATCCGCGCGAAGGACTTCGGCGGCGCTCTCGATACCATCCGCGAGGACTCCATGCTTCCCGCCATCTGCGGCCGCGTCTGCCCGCAGGAGAACCAGTGCGAGGGCAAGTGCATCCGTGGTAAGAAGTCCGAGCCCGTGGCCATCGGCCAGCTCGAGCGCTTCCTGGGTGATCGCCCCGAGCTCGCCTCCACGCCCAAGATGGCCCCCAAGAACGGCAAGAAGGTCGCCGTCGTCGGCTCCGGCCCGTCCGGCATCACCTGCGCCGGCGAGCTCGCCCGTAACGGCTTTGACGTTACCGTCTTCGAGGCCTTCTTCACCGGCGGCGGCGTGCTGGTCTACGGCATCCCCGAGTTCCGTCTGCCCAAGGCGGTCGTCAAGCGCGAGATTGACGGCCTGGAGGACATGGGCGTCAAGTTTGAGTACAACTCCGTCGTGGGCAACATGGCCACGGCCGAGGAGCTGTTCGAGCAGGGCTTCGACGCCATCTACGTGGCGACCGGCGCTGGCCTGCCCAAGTTCCTCAACGTCCCCGGCGAGAACCTGCCCAACGTCTTCTTCGCAAACGAGTACCTCACCCGCGTGAACCTGATGAAGGCCAACAAGTTCCCCGAGTACGACACCCCCACCAAGCACGGCAAGAACGTCGTTGTCTTTGGCGGCGGCAACGTGGCTATGGACGCCGTCCGTACCGCCAAGCGTCTGGGCGCCGAGCACGCCATCATCGCTTACCGCCGTACCGAGGACGAGATGCCCTGCCGTCGCGCCGAGCTGCACCATGCCAAGGCCGAGGGCGTCGAGGTTCTGCCGCTTGTCTCCCCGCTCGAGTTTGTCGCTGGCGAAGACGGCTCCGTGTGCGCCGTCAAGGTCCAGAAGATGGAGCTCGGCGAGCCCGACGAGTCCGGCCGTCGTCGCCCGGTGCCCATCGAGGGCGCCATCGAGGAGATCCCCTGCGACGTCGCGATCTCGGCTATCGGCACCAACGCCAACCCCTTCGCAAAAAAGATCGGCGGCAAGATGGAGCTCAACAAGTGGGGCTACATCGTTGCCGACGAGGAGACCGGCCAGACCACCGATCCCCGCATCTGGGCCGGCGGTGACATCGTCACCGGTGCCGCTACGGTCATTCTGGCGATGGGCGCCGGCAAGAAGGCCGCCGCTTCGATCACCAAGAGCCTGCTGGGCGAGTAATCACCTGCGGCGCTAGCCACCAAACGGCAAAGTCCCCGTCGAGCACACGCCCGGCGGGGACTTTTTTTATGCCGGCCGCCCGATCACCACGATGGGGACAGGCACCTTTGTGGTGGTTGGGGACTTGCCCGGTCGTTTTGTCTCAATCTGTAACAGTTAGGCCCTGTTGAGCCTTGTAGTTGTTACAGATCGAGATATTTCTCCAGCCGCCCCCCGCTTTGTCTCAATCTGTAACAGTTGGAGGCCAAATTCCTCGCTACGTGTTATAGATCGAGACGTTAGGTTGGCGGCCGAACAGTTTGTCTCAATCTGTAACACCTGGAACCCAAATATCTGGCTTGGTGTTACAGATTGAGATCTTGCAAAAGCCGAGAATGGGCGTTGTCGCCAAAACCTAACGCTTGCGACGCTTGGTCGCGGCGATGCCGGCCGCGGCAACGGTTGCGCCGGCGATGCCCAAGGCGGCGACCGTCATCGCGGTGGAGTCACCCGTGCTGGCGAGCTCCGTGCCGCCGGACTTCTTGTCGTTCTCGCCCTTACCCTTGGACTTGTTCGTCGTCACCGTGGTCGTCGTCGAAGTCGAACCGCCCGCAGGTACCCCGGTGCCGCCAGAGCCATCCGCACCGCCGCCCTGCTCGCCGTCGCCAGGCGTCGGGTCCGGATCGGGCGTCGGATCAGGCGCCGCCTCATCGGTCACCGTAATCGTAATGTTCAGACGCTCGGAATACTCGCTGTACGACATGCCAGGGCGCTGTGCCGCAATGCGCACATACATGTTGCTATCGAGCGCAATGGGCTCGGTGTACTTTACACGGCCTTCGTCACGGCAGGGGCAGGTGTCGTTGGTGGTGTACCAAATCGTCGCGCCATCCTCGGCAGAAAGCTCCAGCTTCGTGCCCTTGGGCACCGTAATGTAGTTCTCCTTGGGCGACCATGCACCAAACGTCGTCGCACCAATCGTCGCCACCGGTCGCGCCGGTCGCACTGCCTCGGCAGACACGCGAACGTCGACCTGCTTGGACAGCGCCGTGCCGCCCACCGCCGCCGTCAACGTCGTCAAACCGGGCAGAGCACCATGCAGCACAAACGTCGCCGCACCGTCCTCGCCCGTCACGGCCTGGGTGGCATCGACAGAGCAGATAGCCGAGGACTCCAGCCCAACACTAACCTTGGCGCCCGCAAACGGCTTGCCCGCCTTATCGGTCACGTGCGCCACCAGCTCAAAGTCACTGCCATCAAGCATGGTCACGGCCTGCTCCACGTTGAGTTTGAGTTTGTCGGCACGAACGCCCACGACAAGCTCGCCACTTGCCCAGCGCGCCATGGCCGTGCCGGCGTAGTTGCGAGCACCGTCGAGCTCAAACGCCACCGTCGAGCCCGCCTCACGCGCATCGGCATAGCGAATACGCAGCACGCGTGACAGCGGCTTGCCATTGGGATCGTCCTGCTTGTCGAGCCACGTATACGTCACGTCGCCCAAGCCCTGCGCGCACAATGCGACCAGGGCATCGTCGCTCGCATCCATATACTGCGCAAACTCAACCTCGATGCAATCGGTATAGGCATGGGCCGAAGCTACCTCGGGCGCCGCCGTCGACACCAAGCCAATGTTCACCTCAGTCTGAATCGGCGGCACGCGCAGCCAAGCCGAACGCGCCTCCTCATACCCGTCCTTGGTCACGCGCACTTGATACCAGCCGGTCGGCGTATTCCAGTTGTACGCACCGTCCGCACCCGTTGCAAGCGGATTGTCCTGCTCATACCCCTCGGCATCCCAACGCACCGCATTGGTACCGGCCGCATCGTCGGCGCTCCACAGCTCAACCGCCGCGCCTTCAACCGTATTGGACAGCAGGCCCTCGTACACCACGCCCGCAGGGTCGGGTGCTGCCTTGGCAGGCACATTGCGATAACGCGCCTCGAAGATCGACTGCATCTTCTCGTCCGAGATCAAGCCGTCCTTGTTGGCCTTGTAGACCTCGGCATCGGTCAGCTCGCCCCAGTTGACCGTAATGCGATTCTGGCACGCGCGCTCCACCTGCTCGCAGGCAACATCGTAGGCGCATTCGGCATTGGTCAGCTTAATCGCGCGCTCCGAACCTACGCTGGTCGAAGCTGCATCATAGGCGGCGCCCACCACGGTACCCGCCGAACCGGCCGTCAGCACGCCGGCGATTGTCATAATGGAGCCCACCGCCACATCGGTGCTGTCGTGGCAGAGCTGGCGATACAGCAGATCCTCAAACGCACGCGCCTTCTCCATGGCGTCACGCAGCGCGTAAATGCACTTCCAGTCGTCCTCGGTCTTCTCGGGCTTGGCAAGCAAGCGCGTATGCTGAAGCTCATAGCCCTCGCGCTCGCCCTTCACCTTCTGCATACGGACGTTCACGTTCTCCCAGTTCTTGCTGGCATCGTTCACGCCGTAAATGCCGGTAAAGATGCCGATACCCTGGGTCGCCGCGGGAAACGCCTGGCCGGCCGCCTTCCACGCATCGGTCTTAAAGACCTGTCCGAACATCTCGCACTCGATCTTATAGCTCTTGAGCGAACGGATCGTGCGGATGAGCTTCATATGGGCGCTCACGTCGCCGTTGAGCTTCCAGGCCATGAGCCATCCGCGCACCTTGGAGTTGTTGAGGCTATGGACCACATTCCAGTTGTCGTACAGGTCGTCCAGAATGTCGCACTGCATGGCGATCGAGTTAAACAGAAGCGCCTGGTTCTTGTTGTTATTGGAGTTCTCGATAAATTCCGACTCGATATCTGCTCGCCATCGGGCGCGGCGACCTTAAAGCCCTTGACGGTATCGTCGTCAGCCGCCTTGTAGCTCAGCGAGCTGCCGAGCGCCTGGCCCAAATCGTTAAACCCGCTCGTCGACTGGCCGTTGTACTCGCTGGCCTTAATGCCCGCACACTTGTTGAGCGCCGCAGCGGTTGCGTCATTCCAGCTTCCGTATTGGTTGAGCTGGCCGATACCCATCGACTGGCCCACCAGATCCTCGGCCTGCTGGGCAATAAACTCCGCTCGCGATGCATGGTCGACGAGCTCCTTGATGGCGGCCGCATCCGCAGCGTTCGCGCCCTGGGCCGCCGCGAGTTCCTGATACCAATCCTCGCTGGTGCCGTAAGCATCCTCAAAGATCATCTTGTCCACATTGACGCCATAGCTGTCGCCCTGCTGGGTCAGCAGCGCCGCCGACCCGCCGACCGCGGCCTTGAGCTCAGCCGCAAACTGCGCGGCCTCGTCGTTGCCAGCACCATCACCCTCGCCGTCGCTGGCGGCAGGGGCGCGACGAGCCTTACGGGCAGCTCCACCTTGGGCTTCGTCCTCTTTACCGTTCTCGTCCTCCTCGGCAAACGCATCAGCGACCATCTGGTCAATCGCGTCGTTAAAGGCCTCGTCGACATCATTAAACGAGTTATCCATCATATACTCGTGCCACTGCTGCACGGCATTCGAGAACTCCTGCTGGCGCTCCTCGGCCGCGGCGGAATGCTTTTTGGCCGAAGCGTTGGCGTCAAAACTCAGCATGGTCATAAGCTGAGCATTGGAGATGCGGTAGGTCTGCGGCATAAAGATCTGCTCAAAGTTGCCGCAGTTCACATAGGTCGAGTCATTCGCCTTGTTAAACTCGTCGAGCAGCTTAAGGTAACCCTCGTCCACATACTCCGCCACATAGCGCACATGGGTGCCCTCGCGCGACTTTTGAGTCAGAGGAATCGTCACCGTCTTGCCATCCACGCAGTCCACGTACAGGTCGAGCGTGTCGGCGGCCTCTTCGTTTCCCACCTCGAGCGTGATATCGAACGTCCAGTAGGCGTTCTTCTTTTGCGGCAGATGGTGGAAGGTCCACAGACTCTTGCCGGTGTCCTTGCCGTCCTTGACCAGGCTTTGCGTACCGCCACGATACGTCACATCAAAGTTCCAGACCGAAGCGCCCGGAACATAGCGCACATAATTGCGAGCCGTTACCTCGGCAGCAGCGGCGGCAGCAGCGGTCGAGCCCACGCGCGCTTCGAGCGTCACACGCTCGGCGGCAAGCGTATCCTGCGGCAGGTCGTATTCAATCTTGGCACGGCCGAGTTTATTGGTCTTGCCGGTGTACTTTGCGGCCGAGGCGCCCACGCCCACGGTAAGCTGCACGCTTTTTCCGGGCGCTGCGTATACGTAGGCCACATTGCCCAGTAGGCTGTGAACGTCGGTGCTGTCGACCTCGATGCGCGATCCGCTAACCTCGAGTGTGGTGCTTCCCAGCGGCAACGTCACCTCGCCCAGCGTAATAAGCGGCGAGATGGCATAGATGCCCGCGGCCTTAGGCTTAAAGCGCACAAACACATCGGCGCCCATGCCCTTATTCATATTGAGAACGAGGTTGTCGCCCTCCCAAGTTGTGTCAGCCCACATGGCCTCGGAGCTGGCGCCGGCTTCGCGAGAGCCTGCGGACACATCCCCGACGGCATCCTTGGCCAGCGGAATCTCAATCTTGGCAGCCTGGCTGTCCTTGAGCTCGTAATGAATGCGCAGCTCGGTCTCCACGCCAACGACCGCGGACGAATCAGCGATAACCGAGCCCGCCGTCAGCCCGCGCTCGGCACGATACGTCTCCACGTCAAACGTGGGGACGTCGAGCGTCACGTCGAGCTGTTTGCCGTCCTCAATCTTCACCTGCTTTTGCGCGATATGCTTACCCACGGTCAGCCCTAGGCGGCTAAACGTGGAATAGCTCGTCGCTTGGATGTCGTAGCTCGTCTTGTTAAAGGCGACGATGGTGTACGAACCGGCCTTAAGGCGCGGCGTCTCGGCCTTCATGATAGGCGTGGTGCCATCGTCTTCGTAACCCATCAGATAGGTGACGCCGTCGGCGACCAGCTTGCCGTCGGACGTACGGAACACCAGCACGCGGTTAGCGCCCTGGTAGTCGCCCTTGGTCGCGACCGTCGCCGTGCCCCAGGGCTTCAAGTCGATATCGACCTTGCCGGCCGAGGGCTTCACCGTCGCCGTCGTCCCACCCAGCTTGAGGCTGTCTTTGGGCTCGAGCGTTATCTCCAGATCCTGGTCCGCGTCGGCAATGGCCTGCGACACCACGAGCGCTGTGCCCTGGATACGGAAGTCGTTTTCCTTGTCACCCTTGGCAGGCTTAAGCGTCTTGCCGCCGTTCTTCACCGTCAGATCGATGTTATCGAGACTATCGAGCTCAATGCGTTCGGTCTTATCCTGGCCCATAATCGGTTCAAGATAGCCCACGTTGAGCTCAATCGCGCGCGAAGCCGGAATCTTGGTAAAGTCCTCCGCCTTAATCTCTCCGATATTCCATGTGCCCGTCATCTGGTCGCCCGGGCGCGCCAGCACCATGTCATAGTAACCGCTGAGCGAAATGCGCAGCGTTGCTGCCGTCTTGGAGAGGACGTTGGCAGCAACGGAGCCGTCGTCGCCAACCGTCAACGGCGTGGACTGCCCCGCCTGCAAGAGCACGGCCGCCGCGCTCTGGGGAAGTTTGCCCGTCACCTGGGCCGCCTCGCCCATCCACTCAAACGTGTAGGCAGGCTTCGAGGAATCGACGGAGTCCTTGCGATCGGCCACGGCATCGGCAAGCTTTTTGACCATCGAGGGGTTGCCAGCCGAATCGGTCGCATAGGCATAGATGGTCTGGCCTTCACCAAAGGGAATCGTATACGTTACGCCATCGATTGTCACGCGCTCATTATAGTCGCCCGGATAGCCCGCCTCACCAAACTGAAGATCGGGGTTCATCACGCGCAGGGCAACGGCATTATGGTTCGTCTCGTTTCCGTATCTCGTGTTCTCAAAAGCTCCCCACTCTATCATTTCCACGCTTTTGGGTAGCACAATCTCTTTGCCGGCAATCGCAGGATCAAGAGAGGCGAACGCGAGCGCCCCGATAGATTTGACACCATCGCCGATCGTCACCGATGACACGTGCGAGCACCCGTCAAAGGCATAGCGCTCAATCCGCTCCACCGTGCCCGGCACGTTGATCTGCGTAAAGGTGAGTACCGTTGTGTCCGAGACATAGAACTGCGGTACGCCGCAATTGGCGAAGGCGCGATAGTCGATAGTCTTAACCGAAGGTGGCAGCGTTGCCACCACATTGTCGTCAAGCTGTTCGCAGCCCTCAAAGGCCTGCTCGGGAATCGTGGTAAAGGCCGCGTTGTTGGGCCAGGTCACCGTGTGAAGTGTCTTGCTTCCAGTAAACGCATTCCAGCCCAGTTCCTCAACCGAATCGGGCAGTGCGATTTCCTTGATGCTGCTGCCGCCCAAACCGCCCACAGAGCGGATATGCGAATCGGGGGCAAACGTAATTGATGTGAGCGCAACGTTTCCCATGCCCTTAAGACTCACGACATTTTTGCCGTCGATGGTCGAGGGCACCTCCAACGTGGTAATGCCCGCGTCGCCATACTCGATAGAAATTTCGTTGGTGAGGCTATCGATCGTACTGCGCGGGAGTCTGCTCGCCGGCCACGTAGCCATCATCGTATTCGCCTTTTACGCCCGTAGCGCCCTTCGAGGTCATCCAGAGCCCAAGATCCTCATTCCAGGTTGCTTCGGCTTCGGCGGTCTCCTCCTGCTTCTGCTGCTCGGCGAGTTCCTTGCCCTCGACAAGATCAGTGGCGAGCGTACCCGCAGGTGTGCTCTCGGTCTGCCCGGCGCCCGTTAGGCCCGCCGCCGATGCAATCTCGGAGGGCGGGGGGGTATCACCGCTATCGAGCACTGTGGGGTCGGCGGCGCCGGCATCGGGCGCGGGGTCGGCGGAAGCAGAGTCTGACGTTTGGGCGTCAGCCGAATCGGCGGGAGCGGCGTCGGCTGCTTGGCCGTTATCCGTCTGCACAAAAGTGCCGTCGGTGTTGAGGGCCTCAGCAAACGCGCCCGCGGGAAACGAACCCGTCACCATCGCGAGGGTCACCGTGGCAACCGTCAGCCGTCGGCAAAGCGCTCGAGCAGTAGTCCACCTCATGGTCGTTCCTTTCCTGCAAACCAAAAGTCATCCAGCGTAATCGTTGTCCAAAAACAAAGCGAACGGTAGGTTCATATATACGAACCTACCGTTCTACCTGCGCAAACCACCACAAAGGGGACAGGCACCTTTACGGTGGTTCTGGACTCGGCCGGTCGGTTTGTCTCGATCTGTAACAGCTAGAGGTCAAATTCCCCGCTTGGTGTTACAGATCGAGACATTAGATTGGCGGCCATTCGGTTCATCTCAATCTGTAACATCTAGAGCCGTTTTGGGCAGTTTGGTGTTACAGATCGAGATTTTGCTGAAGCCGAGGATAGGCGCCGTCACCAAAACCTAGCGCTTGCGGCGCTTGGTCGCGGCGATGCCTGCGGCGGCAACGGTTGCGCCGGCGATGCCCAGGGCGGTGACCGTCATCGCGGTGGTGTCGCCCGTGGCGGCCAGGACGGCGGCGGACTTTTTGGCCGGCGTGGCTTTCTCAACCGTCTTGCTCACCGTGGTGGTCGTAGCCGGCTTGGCCGCGGGTTTGGTCTCGGGCTTCACTTCGGGCTTGGTCTCGGGCTTAACCTCAGGCTGCGGTGTCGGCTTGGGATCCGGCGTAGGTTGCGGATCGGGAGTCGGCGTGGCTTCAGGCGTAAAGGTCAGATCGGTGTTGAGCCACAGGGTGTAGATCCAGCCGCTGTCCTCATCGGATACGCTATCCGCGACCTGGTAGCCGCACTCCTGGCCGTTGATCATCAGCTTGGTGTCGGGCGTGAAGTAGAAGCCGCGCGCGGACTTGAGGTAGATGCCGTAGCGATAGGTCACGCCAGGCTTAAAGGCGTCGATGTGATTCGTAATGTTCTGATCCCAGAACTTCTGAGAGTTCACTTCGCTGCCATCGCTGCCCGTCCAGAACTCACACTGAGGAAGGGAGTTGGAGGCCGTCGGAACATTCGCCGTAAAGACCGGCTTGTCGCCCGCCTTAAAGATAGTCGTGGCGCCGTTGATCTCGATAACGTCGATTGCCCGCCATTCATCAATCGGCTGCTCGCACAGCATATTGTCAGTGTGTGGCGCGAAGACGCCGTTGGCGGTCTTGATGTGGTGCGCCCAATGACCGTTGACGTTCATTTCGCAGTCATCAGCCACGGTATTGTCGCCCTTGAGCCTCAGCTCAACGGAATACATGTAGAACTTGCCCTCTTCGAAGTGGTCGATCTTCTTCATGCCCGGCGTGTACATTGCGGGATCGGAATACCAGAAGGCAACGGGCTTGAGCTCCGCAGGGTCGCTGCCATCCATCTCTTCCCAGCACTCATAGGCGATCTCATACTTATCGGCATCGGCGGCAGGAATCGTCGCGGTCGCACGCGGCGCCTCGCCGGGCGCATAGTCGGTTTTCACATCGTTGACGTTTAGATTCTCAAGAGCTTCGTTTTCCGACGAAGCAGGCATCGTAATTGTTTTAATAGCAGGGACATACAGGAATTCTCCGCTTAGACTCGACTTTACGGTTTCCCCGTTTACGGTAACAACGGTTTCATCGCTGAAGGAATATCCGTCTTTTGGCTTCAGCATAAGAGAATACACGTACTCTTTCCCGCTTTTAAACTTTGTAATAGTCGGCAGGGAACCATGTGAGCCGTTATCGGAATACCAGGCAGCAACGGGTTCGTTGTTTTCAAATTCCTGCCAGCATTCATAAGCGATTTCGTATTTATCTGCATCGTAGTTAGGGACACCTGCCGTCGCCTGCGGACCAGTATCCAGCTGCCAATTGAAGTTCGTATTCTGAACATTGGCAAAGGAGATGGATTCCGATTCTGATTCCGCTGCCGGGATAACAAGGCACGCCCTCTCGTAGACATGGGTGCGGGTGTAGTAGTCATCCCGGATCTCGTTAATAGTGGGTTTCCCGGTCGCCTCGGTATCTCCTTTAAAGGCGTCGTCCGGATCACCGATGATGATATTCCCGGGCTCTGTACCCGTATACGTAAGCTTGGATCCATCATAGGTGGTCGTCATCTTGGACTTATTCTCCTTGTACTCCGTAAAGTACTTCTGCTCCTCCTTCTGTCTCTGAATCTTGCTGATATCCAGGGTAAGCGTTGTTTTATTGCTCGCACTGTCATACGCCGCATGGACGATCAAGTCCCCCAGGCCGATAAAAGTCAAAGCGCTACCATCGAGAGCAGACTGGTCTCCATCTACAAGGGCAATCCCCTTCACATACTCAATCGTTTCTTCTTTCTTGATGTCGGTGTAATTGTTCCGCACCGTAATATTGACCCTAACGCCGCTGCCGCCAACAACATCGGTCACACCGCAGGGCATGATGGCGTCATTCGCCGGCGTGGCGGCGTTGTCGCTGGGAGTATTTTGTTCAGCGGGTGCCGCATCGTTGGATTCATCGGTGGCGCCAGTCGGGGCCGTCTGCTGAGGCTCAGCGGTGGCTTGCGCCGCCGGAGCAGCATCGGCTGCAGGCACGGTCGAAGCGGCTGGTGCGGTCGTTGCGGCCGTATCCTCCGCAACCGTCGGCGTCACCGGAGCCGCGGCAACTTCATCCGTCCCAGCGGCGGGATCGGCGCATTCCGTCGCCAGCGCCACGCTCGGCAGCAGCAGCTGGCCGACCATAAGCGCACACGCGCCGGCGCAAGCTATTTTGGCACCCACACAACACCGGGTACCGTGAACCAGCGAGCAGGTGCGCTCACGCTGAGTTTGCTTATCAAAGTGGCTTCCGCACATAACGCCCTCCTTGGTCGTAGGGACACCACCACAAAGGTGCCTGTCCCCTTTGTGGTGGTCCTGTACCACCAAGATGTGTCAAATGACTCCGTATGCCTAGGTTCGTAGATGTGAACCTAGGCCTCTACCTGCGGTTTAATTCAATATGATTTCACCATCGCCACACTCGTCCCGGGAACGCTACAATCGAGGACACGATCATTCGTCCACCCAAAGGACTGTCCTTGAACCTGAGCAAGCCTAAAATTAACGCGCTTTTGGCACTCGCGCTCTTTACCTTCGTCTTCCTTGCCGCCGAGTTTCGCTTCGATATCAATATCGGGCTACTCGCCGGCGCCGAGCGCGTTGTGCTCGCACAGGGCCTTATCCTTGGCGCCAGCGTGATCGGCTTTATCGGATACGCTCCGTTGCTTGATCATGCGCAGCGCAAAGGCCAGCCTCAGGCAGTTGTCAGTGCCGCCGTCCCTATCGCCATCTTGGGGCTGATTCAGATCCAGTCCCCCACGGCCCCGCTTGCCCTCGAGATTCTGGGCTGCCTCGCATTCCTCGGACTCGGCCTGTTAGGCGCCGCAGCGCACCACGCCTTTTCGTTGGCATTCCAAGATGATCCCAAGCTCGCCACCGGTGCGGGAGCGGCCTATGCCGCGGGCATCCTGATGCAGTTCGCCGTCAACCTGCTCAATTGCGGTGGCATCGTCGAGCTCATCGTCCTTGGCGCAGCGACTATCGCCATCTCCGCCCTCAGCGTCGTTCCCCAAAAGGCCGCCGAGAGCTCCAACTCCGCCATCAATCCCTTTATTGAGCCCTCTCATGCCCTCGCCAAACAGTCATGCTGGAGCATCGCGCTCGTCATGATTCTTGCCTGCTTGTTCTCGACCCTCGACAACGTGGTCACACTCTCCAACGCCCACGGCACCATTGCCGTGCAAACCTGGCCGCGCCTCTTTTTGGCGGCAAGCGGCCTTGCCGCCGGTCTTATCTTTGACCTTGCCGAGCGCCGCTACATGGGACTTGTCATGCTCGGCATCGCCGTGCTCTCGACCATTTCCATCCTGGCCGTGGAGGCCGGCGCCGATCCCAACCTGGGCCTTGTCGTCTTTTATCTGAGTTCGGGCTTTTTTGTCACGTTCTTTACCGCCACCTTTACACAGCTGGCACCGCGCATGCATGCGCCCGCCCTCTGGGCCGGCATGGGACGCGCCGCCAACAATGTATGCGCATTCACTACATCGGGCCTCTCGCTGGCGCTCGTAACCTCGGACAACGTTGCCCTCATTATGATCGGCGCGCTCGTTTTGCTCGTCGCCGCCTGCGCGGCATTCGTGGCAGCCGGCCTGTTTCGCCTGCCCCAAACCGAGCAGGAGCGCGAGCGCGAGCAACTGGCAAAAGAAGCACTCACCGCCCCCACCATCGAAGAGCAACGCCAGGCCTTCATCGCCGACCACGCTCTCACCCCGCGCGAAGTCGACGTGCTCATAGCCGTGACCCAGGATGAACGCCCGCTCAAGCAGGTCGCCGAGGAACTCGGCATCTCGATGCGCATGGTACAGCGCCACCTGAGCTCTATCTACCAAAAGACCGACACGCAGACGCGCGCCGGTCTCGCCAAAGCCTTCCCCTCTGCCTAAAACAAAAACCACCACAAAGGCCCCCTTTGCGGTGGTTTGAGCGGAGCAGAAGGCCACTCTGCCAGTTTGTCTCAGTCTGTAACAGATAGGCCCCTAAAAGCAGGCTTATTGTTACAGATCGAGACAGTAAAGGGACACGAAGCGATCCTTCGCAGCAACGACCCTCTAGTAAAGCGATGCGACATATCGGCCAAAGCCTGGCAATGCAAACTCAAAACGTCCTTGTAGAGGCTCTTCAATTACCCCAGCCTCTACCAGACGCTTTTTATACGTTGAAATCGAACCGGAACTCTTCTTAAGCCTCGCTGCCAGCTCTTGCCTGGTCGTCGTCCCAACCGGATTCATTGCACGAAGAAATTCAAGGTCCCCTCGTGAAAGTTCCGCCGCTGTTGAAGCGAAAACTCGCGATTCCAGCTCCTCTTGCGCAAGTTTCGCGCCTCGTTCGACATCCTCAATAGAAACCTCGGAGGCTTGGCGCGAAGCATTCCATGCCCGATACCCCACCAACTGGAACATAAATGGAAAGCCATCGATCGCCTTGGCAGCGAGGTCAATCGCCTCATCAGAAATCGTCTTGCCGCCGTCCTCAATCGTTAGTCGAAACGCTTCTTTTACCTCAGTCGGTGAAATTGATCCCAGCGAATGTTGAGCCGCGCGACGAAGAAACGATGTCGATTTCCCCGTCAGCAGCGCCAGCACGCGAAACGGCAGCCCCGCCATAAGCAAAGCTACCTTTTTATTCTCGCTTACAAAGTGCTGGTAGGTAGTAACAAGCTCCGTCATTTGCGCAAACGATACATCCACTTCGTCAACGGCGATAAGCACCCCGGTGTCAGTCGCTTCAAGCTGAGCAAACAAAGCGTTCATCTTAGTACGCCAGTTAGCGCCCTCAAATTCAACATCGATGTTTTCCCAGCTCATGCTTCCTACGTGGGCAATGCCGACACTGTTCACACGCCTAGAAGCGGGCTTTTCGATCAGATGGGCGGCTGATTCGTTGAGGCGCTGCAAAATGTCTTCGAGCATCCCCTCCGAGGCCGTCACATTCGCTGTAATCCAGCCCTCTTGCTGGGCGCGGTACGACAGATATGCCAAAAGCGCCGTTTTACCTGTACCACGTGCACCATAGAAAACCGAGCAAAGATTGGGATCGGAGTCGTCATTTTCAAACGCCAGCACCATATCATCGATGATTTGCTCACGGCCGGCCATATACGCCGGTACACGTCCGAACATCGGCGTGAATGGATTTGCCTGCCTGTACGCCGTCGGTGCCGCCATAAAGCCTCCCTTGAACTCATACAACTTAATTATGCCCCTACAATCTTTAAGTATTTTGAGCATCTTTGAGTTTTTTGAGCATCTTTGAGTTCTTTGAGTGATCGGCCCCCGCAGAACCAGTTGACTTTCGGCTTATAGGACAAAATGTGTGTCCCGATAGAACATCCGTTTCCATCCATTAATCCAGCCAGAACGGGTACGGGTCCCTGTGGTGGAGGTCCTCCCACACGACTCTGTCGCCCCATTCCGGCCCTCCATCGTCACGCGACGGCGAGGCAGAGTAGACGCTGAACAGGAAGTCGATGTCCGCATCGGTCGGCATCGTGGCGAGCTTCTCGCGCGCCGTCCTCGCGTCCCCCGAGTGCGCGTGGCACCACCAGAACACCGCCTTCACGCGCTTGACCGACGTCAGCCCCCGGTGGTTGCGCAGGACGGCCCTCAGCTGCGAGTTCACCCCTCCCTCGATCATGTTGTTGGTCGACGGCAGCGGGCCGGCCTTGGCCAGGGCGGGGTCGAGGTAGGTGAACAGCGTCCCCGCCGACACCAGCGACGACAGCGACGAGCGCGCCCGCCTCAGCCTCTCGTGGGTGTAGACCCTCCTGCCGTCCACCACGGTCCTGTCCTCCAGGAAGTCGGCCCAGAACCCGCACCAGTCGAGGTAGCGCTCGACCCAGAGCTCGGCCTGGTGCAGCGTCTCGATGCCCATGAGATCGCGCGCGATGAGGTAGAGCTCGCGCCCCGCCTGGAGCTTCGGCCGCGTCGTCGTGTAGCGCTTGACCTGCGAGAAGGCGTGGAAGGTGCACCTCTGGACCCTGGTGCGCGGCCAGGTCTCGCGCACGGCCTTGGCGAACCCGCTCCCGCCGTCGGTGACGACCACCTCGGGCGCCGGGATCGGCGCCATGAGGGCCGACCACGCCCTCGAGTTCTCCGACCTCGCCATGTACCAGGAGACCACCCTCTCGCCGCTGCAGCATATGAGCACCACGAGGTCGCGCGCGACCCAGATCCCGTCGACGTAGAGCACGCGGTGGAGCTCGCCGTCGGGGACGGGCATGGGCCAGACCTCCCAGAACTCGGCCGTCCTGCGCCTGAAGGACCGCCCGCCGCCCGGCATCGCCGCCTGGGAGTCCTTGGAGAGGAGCCACCCGAGGAACTCGTCCAGCCTTGTCGCCGTGTCGTCGTACCTCACCGTCGTCGACGCGCCGCAGGCCGTGCACCTCCACCGCTGGGATCCCGAGGAAGTCCTGCCGTTGCGTTTGGTCCGACCGCCGCAGTAGGGGCAATAAACGGCCTTCATGGGCACCTCTTCCGAAAGGGTATTTAACGGTTCCGGAAAAGGTTATCTACCAGCGGGAACGATGGGCAACCGGACACACATTCTGTCCGAGCGGTTAAAAGCGGCCACGGAATTTAAACGGCTGAAAAAGGGGCATCGACCTGCGCCGATGCCCCTAAAGTAGACACACATTTTGTCCTATAAGCCTGACTTTCTCCGCCTAAAACAAAAACCACCACAAAGGTGCCTGTCCCCTTTGTGGTGGTTTTTGATCGATTAGCCTTCGAGCTGCGCCACTTTGTAGCGGTAGGCGGCGGCGATGACGTCTTTACAACCCTCGCGGCCCAGCTTGGCGCGGTTGACGACGATGTCCTTGCCGCTCGTCATCTTCCACTTGCCGGCGCTGTAGCGCTTGTAGAATGCCTCGCGCGCCTTCTGCTGCTGTTTAACTAGCTTGGCGCCCTTCTTTTTGTTGAGGCCGCGCTTTTTGCGCACGATCTCGACGCGGTCCTCAAAGGGAGCGGTCACCAATACGGCAATGTGGTTGGGGTTGTTACGCAGCAGGTAATCGGACAGGCGGCCTTCGATAATGCAGCTCTCGGTCTCACCCAGATCCAAAATCACCTGGCTCATCTTTTGGAACAACTTGTCCGAGTACGAACGCGCATCGTAACGGTCGGGCAGAAAAGCCATGTTCTCCACGGCCAGGCGCTCGTCGTAAGCGGCCATCTTGTCGAGCGACTCGCCCGCGCGCAGCGAAGCACGCACCAGCAGCTCGTTATCGTACAGCGGAATCCCCAACTCGTTGGCGAGGATGCGTCCGATCTCGTGGCCCTCGGCACCAAAGTCGCGCGCGATGGTAATGACCACGGGGCTCTTTTTGTTCTCCAGATCGCTCATCGCGATTCCTTTCTAACAAATGAGAAATAGGCGATTCCTGATTCTCATTTTGTCACTTACGACCGTCCTGGTTTCCCAAGTGCGGCAGATTGCCCCGAAAGAGGAGCGCCGCGTACTAAATGTACGCAAGCGACGATTGAGGGGCAAGATGCCGTGCTTGGGGAAGCAGGACTACGCTGCCACAATACGGCGTTGATATGCTCGGACCAGCAACGAGATACCAAAGTTGAGCACAAAGTACATCGCAAACACCAGGCCGTAGAGCATAAGCACCTGCGACAGGTCGATCGCGTGAGCCATCACAACGTTTGCCGTGTACATGAGCTCGGCCACGTTAATGCCCGAAAGATACGAGCTGTCCTTAATGACGGTCGTGCACTGGCTAAACAGCGCCGGAATGATCGTCTTAAACGTCTGCGGCAGAATGATATAGCGCATGGTGGCAAAGAAGCCGAAGCCCTGGCTCTGCGCCGCCTCAAACTGGCCGCGCGGAATCGAGTTGAGGCCGCCACGCACAATCTCGGCCATAACAGCGCTGGTAAACAGCGTAAAGGCGATGGTCGAAATCACAATGTCCAAACCCTGCACCGTAAAGTAGATAAACAGAATCCACAGCAGGTTTGGCGTGCAGCGGAAGAATTCCGTGTATACAGCAACAAGGGCAGAAGCCCATTGGAACGGTCCGTTCGCGTAGGTGCGGATCAG
>ERZ773218.1984-NODE-1984-length-17622-cov-2.710480_pt1 | contig 17622 bp, 9 predicted proteins | sample MGYA00580527_ERZ773218 | MGnify/ENA primary metagenome ERZ773218 (study PRJEB29015, sample SAMEA2737763) | human gut metagenome | biome: human gut; feature: human-associated habitat; material: faeces | place: China | collected 2012 ...
ATGAAAAACCGTTCGGGCGTTACTCCCGTGCATACGATCTCTATTTCCCCTATACCGGACAGCGGCAGTCAGCCTTCAACGGCAGCCATATCCGTTCGCTCACCAACAAGATGCTCGTGCTGACCAGTTCCAGCGCCAGCGGCAACTATTACCCGGTCCAGGGTGGCCTGGGCGGATATTCGTCCTACAACTCGTATACGGGAGCCGGCTACCAGCTGCGCTGCGTTCGCGAGCAGACGACGGCAATGCCCAAAGGGCGTCTGGAGGGTCCGCGAGCCGTACTGATCGGCAACTCCATTACGGAAGTATGGCAGGGACGTACCGACAACAAGACCTTCTTTTCCGACAACGACTACCTGCCCAAGGGCATCAGCGGTCAGACCTCGCTCCAGATCAGCGCGCGTTTTTACAACGACGTAATTGTCAACGATCCGGCGTGCGTGGTTATCGCCTGCGGGGTTAACGACCTGGCTGAAAACGACGGCCAGCCCTGCTCGATAGAACGAGTTTTCGCAGACATCCGGCTGATGGCCGAAACAGGCGCTGCAAGAGGTTTCAAGGTAGTCATTGGCTCGACGCCCCCGGCCAACCGGATCTGGTGGCAGAGCGAGGAATGGAATGCCGCTCATGCCGATCTTGGACAGCGTGTTGTCGAGTTAAACAGGCTGCTGAAACAGTATGCCGAAGAGAGGGGCTTCGTTTATGCCGACTACCATTCTGCGCTCAAAGACGATCAGAACGGACTGAAACTCGAATACTCCTGGACACCGGACGACCGTGTGCATCCCAGTGCGGCAGGTTATGCCGTAATGGAGAAAATCCTTAAGAAAGCCGTCGACAAAGCACTCTTCGATCCAAATGCAACTGACGGCGACGGACAGATTGATGACCTCGACAAATGGGAAGGCTGGGAGTAACCTTAAAATATTTAGAACACGATGAAACGAAACTATATAATTCTGTTGGCCGCCTTGCTGACGGTCGCATGCGCCGGAAACGGCGACACCATGTCGCCGACACCGCAGGAGGGCGAGATCCTTTTCTCGGGATCAACTGTCGGTCCCAAAGTCCGGACCTCCTATGAGGATACGGAAACAGCGCTCCGGGTGAACTGGGTCAAAAACGATCTGATCGGCCTTTTCGCCGAGTCCGGCGGCAAGAACCTGGGAGCCAATTTCGCCTACAAGGCGGCTGTGTCGGGAGCGACGAGCGATTTTACAGCTGCTTCCCGGCTCAATGTGATTCGCTGGGCTGATGAAACGTCCGATCACGATTTCTATGCCTACTATCCCTATACGGACAGAGCCGCAGTCGATGTAACGGCCATCCCGGTGTCGGTGCCCGCTGTGCAGACTCGTTCGGAAAGCGATCCGTTGGCGACTTTGGCAGCCCATGATTTTCTCTATGCCGTTACGTGCGGGATCAAAAAGGGCGACAACGCCGTCAACCTGCAATTCAAACATCTTTTTTCAGCACTCGAAATCCGGCTGACGACCGACCTGCGGGCGAAACTCGAGGGCGTGATTTTCCGTTGCGTCTCGAACGAAAATGCCGCCGTGTCGATGGAAAACGCCACGGTCGATCTGCGCACAGGTGAAGTGAACGTCTCCGAAGCTGTGGTTTCCAATGCCGTGCGACTCGACTGTTCAGGCAATACGTCCGACACCGAGGCACTGGTGCTGCATTTGGTCGTAACACCCGGACATGCCGGTGAAACATTCGAAGCCGTCGCTCTCGTCAATGGCAAAGAGTACATCTTCGCCACCGTGAAGGCTCCGGCCGACGGCGGTATTCCGACGGGCAAAACGGTGGTCGTCGAAGGAGAGGCTACGCTCGACCCCGAGGATGCGCTTCCCGTCATTGATCTGAGTGCCGAGGGCACGGCCAATACCTATTATGCCGATGCGGCCAATACATTCTACCGCTTCCGTGCCGACGTGAAGGGCAACGGCAAGGCGCTGACCTGCGGCGGCCTCTCCTACACGGAGGAGGACCTCCGGATCGAGCCGAAAGCAGCCCTCGTACTGTGGTACAGTTGTTTGCAGACGAGCTATTTGCCATGGATACAGGCGTCGCCCGTGGTGCTCAGCAGCGTGAAATTCAAGAAAGATGGCTATATTTATTTCGATACGCCCGAAACTTTCGTCAACGGCAATGTGGTGATCGTGGCGATCGACAAGGAGCTCGGCTATGATCAGATCGAAGCCGATGCGGACAAGCGCATTACGAACGCCGAGGTGCTCTGGAGCTGGAATATCGTTTTCTCGGAGGGGTATGACCCCGACGCTGCGGAGAACTGGATCGTGAAAGGCGGCTATACATGGATGAATCGAGATCTGGGAGCTTTGATTGATCCCGAACAAGCGTATATCGGCGGTCAGCTGAACAATGTCGCTTTGGCCTCGACCACGGGCAATTGTTACCAATGGGGACGCAAAGACCCGTTCCCTGGCTTGCCGGACTATACGAGTGTACAAGTCAGTTATATGACCGGATTATGGTTCGCTCCTGCCTATACGCCAATTCCCGCGCTGGACAGAGGTACTTTTGAAGCATGGGGCCGAGAGGCGCATCACCAGATTATCGGCAATACGAAGGCGACGGTCGCCATCGACATCAACACGGCGCTCGGAACGGGTTATGTGTCGCAGGATGCATTCGACCTGGGCCGGGCCAACCCCCACCTCTGGCTTTACAAGAATGAAAATTACCTGACCGATAAGGCCGGATTGGCTGCATGGGGCAATCCATCGAAGGACGCGCACGGTGTGAAGACGATTTACGACCCGTGTCCCCCGGGATGGAAAGTGATGAGCAGCCAGGCCTGGATAGCGCTGACAGACAATGAAACACCCGATGCCGTAGTGGCTACGACGATGCGCGGAATCCTGCTGGACAATAAGTGGTATTTTCCGCTGACCGGAGGTGCGCAGCATGTGCGCAACTCGGATGGGGGATCCAATGGCTATACCGGAAGTTGCGGTGTGGAAGTTTGTACGGCTTATTATGTCGATGGGCCGGATTATAACCCATGGGGGCACGTCGGAGCTTTCGTAACGGATGTCGGATTCCCGAGCGATGAGACCAAACGGAGTGTTACCTGCAAATCGCAGAACACCTATTCCGACCGAGGTGCGGCGATCCGCTGTATCCGGATTGACGAGTAGCAGACCTGCAACGGAAAAAGCAGCGGCATCGGAAGATGCCGCTGCTTTCGTATGGATGCCGACCGCCGTTTACAACAGAAATCCGACCGAAAAGAGAAACGTGTCGTTGAGCGGATTGAATTTATCGCCGCCCAAGCGCCATGCGGCGTCGCACCGCACGGGGCCTGCAATGAATCCGCAACCCAGCGAGGCGTAGTTGCCGGCGCCTTTGTTCTTCTGACCGAGGTGGTATCCGCCGCGCACGACACCGTGCCGGAAAAAGGTGTATTCGGCTCCTGCGGCCAAACCGGTGATTCCTCCCCGGAACTGGTGGCCCAGATCGAGGGCGATGCCGAGCACATGGTTCGGGCGGAAAGGCAGGTGAAGCGAGCCTCCGAGCGAGCCGCGTGTCGGCAGGCCGTAGCGCTCTCCGTCGGAGGCTTTCACATTGGGGCCGATGTCGGCCAGCCGCAGTCCGACGATCCAACGGGCGCCCTTCACGGCACGGAGCGTTCCGCGGTAGGCCGCACCGATGTCGAACGAGACGCCCTGCATCGGTTTCTCCCCGAATCCCTGATCGGAACGGACGTAACGGACCGTCAGCGAAAACGCCAGATTCCGGCCGATCCGACGGCCGTAGCCGACCTCCGCCGAAAGGTCTTGCGGACGGGCTGTTCCGGCGGGAAATCCCTGTTCGTCGGTCAACCCGACCGAAGGTCCGCGGAAATAACGCACTCCGGCCAACAGGGCGTTCCGCGAGTCGGGAGTATAAAATCCCCCCACGCCGTAAAGCACATTGGCGCTGTCGAAAGCCGTATTCCAAGGTCCGGAGAACAGGGCGCCTCCGGCATGTCGTTCGCCGATGAGGCTTAACGCGGCATTGGCGTAAACGGCCAGCGGATTGTCCGCAACTGCTGTCGCGGCCCCTGCCATACCGGCTGTGCGGGCATTGGTTTCCAGACCGAGAAACGGCATGATCCCGGCATCAGTGGTCTGGGCTTGCGCCGCATAACCGCCTGTCGCGAAAAGAAATGCCGCGGTAAAGTGTTTGATCGATTGGTAGATATACATGGTTTTGCGGTTATCGTTTGATGATATGGCTGTTGAGTTTGCGGCCGCGGCACTCGACCGTGCAGCTGTAAGTCCCGGGAGAAAGCCCGGATACGTCGATGCGCCCCGTGTTACCGTTGTCGCTGGCGCGGATCGAAACCTGCGTAGCGAGCACCTGCTGCCCCGCCGCATTGTGGAACCGAATGGAAAAATCGCCCTCGGCGTCCGGAATGCGTACGTTGAGTACATCGCGGCATGGATTGGGAAAAAGTTCCATCGCAACACCCGTACCGTCGACAATCACCTGGAATTCCGAAGTCGCCGCGGCGCCGTCGAGGTCTCTTGCCGTTACGGTCAGCGTCGTGCGACCCGCAGCGCAGGGCCGTACGAGCAGCTCCGAATCTTGTACGCGGCACTCCACGACCTTTTCCGCGGAAGGCGAAACGAAGTAGGAGAGCCGATCGCCCGGAGCATCGGCATCGGTAAAATAAAGTTGAAGATCGATGCTCCTGCCCGCTTTGTCGTCACTTTGCAGAAAGAGGTTCGGAATGGAAGCGGTTGCCTCGGGCGGGGTATTTTCTCCGGTCCGAACGGAGATGACGGCCGGGCGGGACGGAACGCCCGACGGACTTCGGCCGACGATTGCCAAACAATAAATTTGCCGCGGTTCCAGCCCCTCGATTCGGCAGGCAAAAGTTTCACCGAGACTCGCATCGGAAGCAAAAGTGTGTCTGACGGCCGTAGCAGGAATGTCGTCGACCGTAGCGGCCGAAAATGTCCGGGTGTCGATGTAAACGTCGAATGATGAGACCGGACGCTCCAGATAGCATCGCGGAACACGCCACGACAGTTCCGCATGGGTGCGGTATCCCGAAACCGCAATCGTACGTTCGTCGACCGGATCCGGCCGGGTATCATAGAAAAGAACGTATTCGGCATCGACCAGTCCGTTACCGAGCATTCCGGCATACTCGGGATTGATCGTTTCCGTAAACTGCTTTCGCCCCGAACCCACAAGCATTTCCCGCAATTTATCGCTGGTGAACCCCGGTCCTTGCACGCCGAATGCGGCGACAGCCAGGGCCGCAATGCCCGAAACCTGTGGCGCGGCCATCGAGGTTCCTGCAGAATAACCGTAACCGCCGTTCGTCGTGGTGCTGAAAACGCGGAATCGTTCGTCGCCGGTAGCATGGCCGCCCAAAGCCGCGAGATCGATCCACGAACCGTAGTTGGACCCGGCGACCTTACGGCCGTCGATGCCCAGCGACGCTACGGCCACCACTTTCTCGTAGGCTCCCGGGAACACCGGGTCGGAAATGCCGTCGTTGCCCGCGGCAAAAATGACGATGCCGCCTTTCATGGGACCTGTCTGATTGCCGTTCTCATCGCACCCGGCATACTTGATAAAATAGTCAATGGCTGCTTTGCCCGACTGCGACAAGTCCGGAAGACCGGGGACATAAGTCCAGCTGTTCTGGCTGATGACGGCCCCATGGTCGGCCGTCCAGACCATGATCTCCTCGATCGTCGCGGCATCGCGTCCCGGCTCGTCGAAAATCTGGCAACTCATCAGCCGCACACCGCTTCCGGGCGTTCCGTCGCCCCCCGCGATGCCGCAGACGCCGATGCCGTTGTTGTTGACGGCGCCGATCGTACCTGCGACATGCGTGCCGTGGCTGCTGGGGGTGATCTCCGTATTATGGCGGCAGAAGTTGTAGCCGCAGGCGCCCTGTCCGTCGCGCCAGATATTCGCTGCCAGATCGGGATGCGTATAGTCGATGCCGCCGTCCACCACGGCGACGACGACGTCTTTATGTCCGGTGCTGACGCTCCATGCCGGAAAAATGTTGAGGTCGGCCACGGCCGTCGATCCGACCGCAGCGCCCACCCGGTGGTAAATCCACTGATTGACCAGCAGCGGATCATCGAATCCGGGGTTTGCGACATTGTCCGAACCTGAGGTGCGGCTGAAATCGGCTTGCGAGACCGTCGCCCCGGCGGGAACCATACGCGGAACAGGTTCGATGCACTCGACTTCATCCACCCGGCCGAAGCGTTCCATGGCCTCGGCGACAGAAATCGCCCCGGAGAAATGAACGTCGTACCACAGATGAAGTCCGGCCCTGCGGCGGCGTTCGCGGAAACGGTCGCCATCGGAAAAGACACGCTGTACGGCAGTTGCCCCGGCACGGGTGGCGGCGGCATCGAATGCAGCGATTCCCGAGCCGGAACCGCTGCGGGTAAAGGCACGGGTGTCGAGTTCGGCTGCCGTTTCGCGCAGCTTAATACGGAATACGCCGGGTATGTAAAACTCCTGCATCGGGGTTTGTCCGACGCCGGGAGCCGGGCCGGATTCCGGGTCTCTGGTACAGGCCGTCAGCAGGAGGAGCGTCAGAAAGAAAGAGAAGTGTTTCATCGGTTTTAAAGGAAAAAGGTCCGGAGCCGGCAGACGGCATCCGGACCGAATAAACATTTCTTAAGGATCACGGAACCAATTTGATGTCGAGAAACGAGTCGGTGCAAACGTAACAATCCGATGCCGAGGTAGGTCCCAATTGCCATTTGAAGGTTTGCACCGTCTGGTTCGGAAGTCCGAACAATTCACCCCGAAACGTGTAGGGGGCATAAAACTGCATGATGCCGTCTGGCAGGTAGATGACGCTGACGGGATCATTGGCTTCGACCGTTTCGTAGACCGGTTTCCCATGTTCGTCCACCTTCGGCCGTCCATAATCGTCGAAGGCTTGTTGGCGATAACTGTAGCGGAACGACCAAACCTTGCTGGCGGCATATTGCCGGAAATTGGTCGTCAGCGTCGCGTTGGGCCGCGTGAGTGTCCCGATTTGTTCGCCATTGGCCATTACCTTGAATTCGGTCTCGGTGATCGCCAATTGGCTGCTGCGGATGGTTTCGAGGTAACTCTCCGGAGTGTATTGTCCCGAAAGCGGCGTCATGCGAATCCGGTTGCCGGTTTTAATGCCCCGCAGAATGATTTCGTCGAAAGCCGGAGAGAGCGACATGAACGTGAATTCGTAATCTCCTTTCCATCCTTGGTAGCCGGCGCCGTTGTCTCCGGGAAACGAGAAGAAATGCAGGTAATCGTTATGGGTCGCAAATTTCAGCATGGGACCGGTCGAGAATTCGACCCGATATTCCGATTCCGTCCGCAGCGGGTCGGCTTCGACGAAAGTGCTCCCCTCGAACCAGGCCTTAACCATACGGTCATCCTGGAATTCGACGATATAAATCCAACCGCCATAACCGAGATTCTCGTCAGGGAAATACTCCATCACCCATGTCTTCCCGGCCTGCAATGCGAATTTGTAGCGTTCAAGCGTCTGCTCGATCCGGGTCGAGGTCGACTCGCTGAAGTTATTTTCCGAATCGTCGCATGCAACGGCTGAGAATAACAGTCCAGCCAGCAGTAATATATTGATTCTCTTTTTCATACATTCAGTTTAATCTTCAAGATTTGTCCAGTCGATGTCTCCGAGTTCGGAAAGACGGCGCAGGTAGATGTCGCTCCACTTCGCAACGTCCACGCCAAAATCGTCGCGGAGCCATGCGATGAGAATCGAGCGCTTCTTCTCGATTTTGGCGCGGCCGTCCGCGCTTTCGATCGAGGAGAGCATCGCCTCCCACTCCTCCTCGCTCATGCTGATCAGGCGTCCGCCCGTTTCGGCGATGTCCTCTGCGGGACTCGAACGTGCATACTTCGAAACGAAGCCCAGCTCCATGTAGTCATTACCGCTTTGGGCATACTTGTCACCCACGTAATCGCTTTGCGTAATGGTATCGTAGTCGCTCGGTACGGGATATGTACCATCGAGGATATGCATGAACTCGTGAAGCATCGTTCCGGCGATTCGTTCGCTGTCCTTTTCCCGGTCGAAAAATTTTACGCCGAGAACATTGATTTGAAGGCCATTTTCAGCCGATGCCAGCACGGTGTTCCCGGTGCTGCTGATCTCAAAACTGCCCACCAAATAGAGTACCCGCGGGAAATAACTCTTTGCGAAGAGCAATGGATCTTTCTGATCGGACATCAGTTCCGCCATGGCGTCAAGCGTCGAGTATTTGATCAGTTTGGCCACCTCGATCGATTTGTCCACGGGCGGCGGCGAGACCCAGTAGTTGAAGTGGGTTTCGCGGTCAGGCATGCGGTATTCGAAACGAATGTTGTAAGGTTCCGTATAGTGCCGGTCGAGCCAGAAATCGAACTCGGTCTTTTCCTCGGCGGGATCGACAAAGATGCTTTTGCCGTCCGGTTCGTCCTTGTCGCATGAGGTCGTAGCGCCTGAGACAAGCAGAAGCAAGAACAGGGATATGATTGTCGGTTTCATAATTCAATATAAATATTTAGTGAATTGGTTATTGGCAGAACGGATGGTCAGGACGATTCTCATTGCGGGGATTCGCCTCCAATCCGGCTGTGATAACCTCTTGAGGCAGTTGGAGCGCACGTCGAAGATCTTTCTCGCCGAGCGTGGCCGCAACAGTGAATCCGGTTGTATTGTCATCGTTGTAGGCCGAGTCGTCGAAACGATCAATCACGATGCCGTAGCGTTTGATGTCACCCCAACGCAGTCCGTCGGCGATGGTCTCAATGCGGCGGCAAAAGAGCGTGGTCTGAATAAGGTGCTCCTGTTCGCCAGCCTCGACTGTAAAGCCGTGGGGATGGAGCGGCTTGCGCGATGTCGGCTCCAAAGCGGTGTATTCGGCGATGTAGCGGTCCGATGACGGATCACCGTAGACCTCGGCGATGCGTTCGCGGGTCAGAGATTCGATGCCGTTCTGTCCGACCAGATAGAAAGAGCCGATCCAGGCATTGAGGTCGGCAACGGCCTTGTCGTACTCCTTGAGATGGACATAGGCCTCTGCACGGCTCAACACCGTTTCATTGGTTGTGAACGCCACCATCGTCGAACGACCGATTCCTACGCCGGTTACCGGGTCGGTTACCTCCCACTGGTTGGGCCATTTGGGCATGTAGATCTTGTTGACATCGTTGTCCTGCCAAATGAAAGGAGGATGCTGGTAGACCTTTTCGATGCAGTTGTCCTTCCACCGGTCCCACGGACCGCCCATCGGCCGCTTCGCGCGGTAGGTCTCCCTCTTGGCGACGCGGTAGTTGTGAGTGAAGCGCGCGCCGGAGTTGCTCCAGGCGTTAAAAAGCGATCCGTTACCGGTCACCATGGGAATCATCAGCAGGTTGAACGAGTGTCCGACGCTGATGTAGTCGAGGGTGCGGACCGAGCCGTCCCAGGCCAGCTGCTTGACTGCCGCCCAGTCGCGCATGACGGTCGAAGGGGCACTGCCGAGGACCTCGGAGGCGTATTCGACCACCTTTTCCCACTTCAGATAATAGAGGTTGAAGCGCGTGGCAAAGGCATAGGCGGCGCTGCGGTTGAAGTGGTACTTCGGAACCGCATAGTTGGCATCGCTGACCAGAGGAAGCGCCTCCTCGATATCCCGGTCGATTTTCTCATATACCTCCTTGAGATTGTCCCGGTGATAAACCGGATTGAGCGTCGTTTCGGGAGCTTCCATGTAAGGGACTCCCAGGTATTCGCCACTTTTTTCAGGATGATAAGGGAGACAATAGAGCATCGTGAGGCAAAAATGCGAATAGGCCCGGCAAAGCAGGGCCTCGGCTTTGGCCGGAAGCAATTCTTTGGGCGTACCCTGTTTTTCGATCGCTTCCAGAGCGGTGTTGGCTGCGGCAATCGCGGAGTAGTAGGCCTGCCAGGTATTTTTGTTGCTATCGTTCTCGGCCTCGTTCATGTCCATCCAGTAGCTGTTGTGCTCCAGCAGCAGGCTGGTGTTAGGATTGTTCGCTCCCATGTCGTCGCAGTTGTCCGATGCAATTTCGCACATGCGGGTGAAACTGCGTGAAGGATAGGCCGACACGAGCAGCCGGTTGATTTTGTCCGGCGTATCGAGCTCAGTACGGTTGTCGGGCAGTTCGTCGAGGAAATCGTTGCAGGCAGCGAGTGTGAGCGAACCGGCGCCGAGAAGCATTATGCGTGATATCAGTTGTTTGATTTTCATGGCGGAGCGGGTTTAGAAGCTGACACGAAGCGTCAGCGTGAATTGTTTGGGCATCGGTACTGCAACACCTCCCGTATTGAAAAACTCGGGATCCTGGCCTTGCAGCTTTTTGTCCGAATAGATCAAAAACGGGTTGGTTGCCTGGAATTTGAGCGACAATCCGCTCATGCGCAATTTCGAAGTGACCGATTGCGGGAATTTGAACGAGAGCGAAATCTCTTTCATGCGGATGAAATCGCCTTTGGCGACCCGTACATCAGAGTAATTGTAGGCGCTGTACGCGACGTAGAGATTGGAAATATCGTTATTCTGTCGCGTGCTGGCGATAACCGGGACATTGGTCCGTCGTTCGTCGCCGGGATTGAGGTAGCGATTGGCGAATTCCCGAGGCATGGCCGTCAGATCGGAATAACCGTTCGAGAAAATCGGATCGAGACGGACGACGTTTCCAAAGGAGTAGGTCATGAAGAGGTTGAGCGTGAATCCCTTCCACTTAAAGATATTACCCAGGCTGCCCGTGATGGTAGGATCGACAGGACCTTCATAGACGAGGTTGCTCATATTCACAGTCTCCTGGAACTGGATGTTCGTTGAGGTAATGCTGCCGTCAGCAGCGAGGAACGTCGGGATGCCCATCTCGTTAAGTCCCTTGAATTTCAGGGAAAAGAGCGAACCGCGCGGCGTACCCTCCATCGAGTAACCTGTGCCGGTGATATAATCGATCATGCGCGTCATGGTTTTGAGTTTGGTTACCTCGTTGTCCATCCAGGCAAAGATGAAATTGGTCTGCCATTTGAAGTTTTTACGTTCGATATTGCGGGTGAAAAGCGAAAGTTCCACACCCTGCGATTTCATCTCCGCGACATTACCCTGCTTATCCACGGCACCGCCCAAACCCATTGTTACAACGTTGCCGATCAGGTCGAAATTATTGCGTCGGTAGGCGTCCATCGAGAGAGTGATGCGGTCGTCGAGGAATCCCATGTCGAGGCCGACATTTAACTCATGCTTTTTTTCATAGGTCAGTTCCGAATTCTCAGGAGCTGAAATACTCAATGCAGGTTCCCGGATTTCAGTCGCACCACGCCACGGGTTCAGCGGATAGATCGTAGCCGTGGAGTTATTGACCCATGTGGGGCCCCGGTCGGCAGTGAGGCTGTAAGAGAGTCGCAGCGCAAGGCTGGAGAAGGCCGGACGCAACGATTCGAAGAATGACTCCTGGTCGATGCTCCACTTGCCGGCGATATTCCAGGTCGGCAACCAGCGCGCCTTACGCGATCGGCCCAACCGGTTGGAACCCTCGTAACGGAGCGTACCGTTGATCGTATAGCGGTAGTCGTAGGAATAGGAGAATGTGCCGGCGAAGGCGGCGTTGCGTTCCCGTGTATTGGACAGGCTGTAATACTGGGTGTTTTCCTCCAGTTGTTTCTTAAACAGATCCAGGATGTAGAACGGCGTTTCGCCCATGTCGTATTGCAGGCCCCAGCCCTGGAACGAGGTGGCGCGGCGGTCGATGGCATTGACTTCCACAATGCCGAACAGATTCAGAATGTGCTTGTCGTTGAACGTGTCGTTGTAGCTGATCGAAGCCCGGAAATCGCGGCTCTTGGCGCGGAAGTCGCTCCGTTTGTAGATACCACCCTGGGGAAGGATCGAGTATTTGTCACGGTTCGGCTCATCGGGATTGTCGTAAAGGTAGGGATTGTTGCTCTGAATGATTGAGGTGGCCATCGAACGGTAGGCCTGCGCCTGGTTCGAACTGTCCTCGATGTGATGCTCGGTGCTCGAAGCCTGATATTTGATTGCCCCAAGGGCCGAAACTTCGACTTTCGGAGTAATCTTCCATTTGAGTTCAGCCTGGAATTTTACGTCGCTCACGTTCAAGTCCATATAGTTCTTGGACAACTCGTCCTTGATGTTGAACGGAGTGTAATTGCGTGTGTAGAATTCATCAGGGTCGAGCGTGCGCGACGAACGCAATGCATAGGAGTAGGGGTTGATGTCGAAATCGCGTTTGACGGTTCCGAACACAGGGTCTACCTCCGACGAGAGCGATCCCGGTGCACGCTGTTCGCGGTACGAAGCGTTGCCGATGAGGTTCAGCGTCAGCTTGTCCTTGAGAATGTGCTGCGTGGTATTGACCAGAAGCGTGTAGCGGTTCACCTTGCTTTGGATGCTCCATCCCGGATCGACCATCGCACCGACGGAAGCGTAATACGAGCCTTTTTCACTGCCCGAGGAGATGCTGGCCGAGTGGCTGTGCTGAATGCTGTTGCGGAAGAGTTCCTTGAACCAGTCGGTATTGCGGAACTCCGCCTGTCGCAGGTAGGCGTTGCGCCCTTCGGGGGTGTTCAGCACGGCGAACTGCCCTGTGGCAGGGTCGTAGGTGTTGATCAGTTGCGACAACTTGCCGTAGACGCCGCTTTCCGAGCGGTAAACGGTATTGGCATAGTTGAGCCATCCCTTGTCGTACATCTCCTGGTAGACGGCCATCTGCTCTTGCGAATTCATGATGTTGAAGTTCGAGTAGCTGGGAACCATACGCATCGTGAATTCGCCGGTGTAACTGACTTTCGTAATACCGGGCGTGCCTTTCTTCGTGGTGATGACGATGACTCCGGCCATGGCGCGGGCGCCGTAGATCGAGGTTGCCGAACCATCCTTGAGAATCTGGAAACTCTCGATGTCATCGGCGTTAAGTCCGGCGATGGCCGAACTGATGAGCGTCGTGGCGTCGCCCGACGACAAGGAATTGGCGTCGACGTTGATCACATCCTCCATGATCACACCGTCCACCACCCACAACGGCTTGGAGTCTCCGAAGATCGACGTAGCGCCGCGAATGCGGATTTTCGGGGCGGCGCCGAAAGTTCCGGAAACGTTTTGCACGGACACGCCGGCAGAACGGCCTTCAAGACCGCGGCTGATTTCACTGATGCCGTCCAGTTTGACATCCGAGGCCAATAGTTGGTCCGTGGCTCCGGTGAAGATACGCTTGTCCATCTTTTGCATACCGGTCACTACGACCGATGCGATTTCTTGTGCGCTCGCTTTGAGTATGAAATCCATGCGGTCGGCATCGACCTTCTTCTCGACCGGATCGTATCCCAGAAAGGAGACACGCAGTACGGCTCCGGAGGGGACATTTTTGAGTGTATAAAGCCCGTCGATCGCTGCCGTGGCGGCATTGTTCGTGCCGACGACCTGGACGACGGCGCCCGTCAGCGGCGTACCGTCCTCTTCGGATACCGTGCCTGTTACCACGCGGTTCTGTGCCGAAGCCCGGCACACCACTGCCATGGCGAGCAGAATGAGTATGGTCAGTTTTTTCATTGGTCAGTCATTGAAATTCTTGGTTCCGGGGCGCAGGCAGGGCCGCGGTCGGCAAAAGTCGCGGCCCGCCCGCTGCATTCGGAGTCGGTTAGTAGTTTTTGGAAAGTTCCAGTGCGTTGGTTAAACAGAGCTGCCCGGTAAACGACCAATACCGGTCGTTGTTCTCCCAGAAACAGAGCGTCTTGGCCTCCCGGCCATTGCCCTGGCCGTTATCGCTGAACACGAGCTGGATCGTGCCTGCATTTTCATCGAAGACAGGTTCCGCCGCCCAGGCGACCACGCCCGCCTGTGACCAGATATAGTTGCCTTGCCCGTTATTCGGGCCATTGAAATGGAGGGTGTAGAACTTTGTTCCCGAAAAACCCAGTTCCTGACCGGTCTGAATGACCACTTTGCCATCGGCGAACTCCGCCGTAAAGGGATAATCCTTGAGTGCGGGATCGTTGATGGTGACCTTGTACGAATATTGATTTTCCTTGGCGGAGAATGTGACCGACGAGAGATTCTGGATGCTCCCGGCAAAAATATCGGTTTTGGTTACGTTCCACGTGCCGAGCAGGAAATCATAGGTGCTCTTTTTAGGTTGTATAAGCGTAACGATCACCGGATCGCCTTCTTCAGGTGTAAACTCCGCGCGCCCCTTCACCTCGACACGGCTCGACGCCTTGTTCGATGTGAAACTGACGCTCGCGCCGTCTTCGCTCTTCGAGAACGAGAATGCGTTATTCGGGTTCTCCGTGAGTTTTACATCGTAGACTCCGGAGCAGGTTACCGCAACGGAGAGCGTGCGGTCCGTATCGGAGAAGATGAGCGTCGAGGGTACAACGACAAGCCCCCTGAATTTATCCTGAACAACGTTGATCAGCAACGGCTTGAGTCCTTCCGCCTTCACGGTGACCGTGGCTGAACGCTCCTCTGAGCCCGTATACGCAAGAACGTTGAAATTGACGGTCGAGCCGATGACTGCAGTACGACACCACGATTCGCTCGACTCCGCCGTTACATCCCGGCCACCGGCATCTACAATAGCACTGGCAAGACCGCCCTTGTAGTCGAATTTTTCACGCGTAATACTTCGGAGTGAAACAGATGTAGGATCGTCATCCTTCTCGCATCCGGTCAACATGGCCAAGGAAGCCAGCAAGAAAAGTAAGTAATGTTTCATATGGGTAATTTTGGGTTGGTTGATTCCGCATTGTCAATCCGGGCCGGCTGATACTGCGACCTGCCGAATTCAATGTAAAATTACTGAATCCGGGATTCCGTGTTGAAAAATATCGTTCACTTTTACGATAAAATCGGCTCGGAGGCCCCGGGAGTTGAGAAATGGCTCATTCTGCCCCTGGCTACTGCGTTCCGGGGTCCTGCTTTTCGAGGAATTCCGTCGGAAGAACCCCGAACTGCTTGGCAAAACATTTGGCGAAATAGGACGACGAACTGAAACCGGTAAGAAATCCGATTTCGGTAATGCGGTATCGGCCTTCGATGATCATCCGTTTCGCCTCGTTCAAACGAATGAGTTTCATAAAATCGTTTGGCGTCAAGCCCGTAACGGCTTTCAGTTTTCGGAAAATCAGCGTGCGGCCCATCGCCAACTCGCGGGCAAGAAGTCCCACGGACAAATCCGGATTCCGCATATGGGCGATGATCACGTCGCGGCATTTAAGGATGAACTCTTCGTCCAACCGGTTCTGTTGAGAACCCGTATCGAATTCGGTCATGAATTTGCCTGCATAGAGGCGCCGGATTTCATCACGCGTACGAAGCAGGCTGGAAATCTGCGCTTTGAGCTGGTCAGGCGAGAAAGGTTTCTCGATATAGGCGTCAGCGCCGCATTCGAGGCCCTCGATTTTAGAGCTTACGCCAGTCCGAGCCGTGAGTAAGATCACAGGGATATGGCTTGTGGAAATGTCGTTTTTGATACGCCGACAGAGCTCTATTCCATCGATATCGGCCATCATGATGTCGCTTACGACCAAATCGGGATCGTTGTTTCGAAGCAGGTTGAGCGCCTGGCTCCCGCTATCCGTTGAGATAACAAAATAATCGTTTCCGAGCACCTTGACCAAAAAATCGAGGATATTGCTGTCATCATCTACAACCATGACTGTATGGCGGACCGTCATATCGGAGGGCCGTTGTATCGCCAGGTCCGTTCCGGGTTCTTTCTGAAGCTGCGATTGCCCGACGGTTTCCGTATTGAGACGTGTCTCCACACGAATATCCATCTTTTCGCTCGCAGGTTCAGGGATGAATGCCGTCAGCAGCGCTCCGGATTTGCCGTCCGGACGTTCTGTCGCCGTAATTGTTCCGCCCATCAGGCGGATGAAAATTCGGCACAGGTGCAAGCCGATTCCGACGCCGGACGCGAATCCGTTGTTCCGGGTTTGGTAAAAAGCTTCGAAAACCTTTTCCCGCTCTTCAGCCGGGATACCGGGACCGTCGTCCCACACTTCCATCACAAGACCGTCGTCTCTGCGATCGATGCAAATGTGGATTTCTTCTGCGGCGAAACGCAGAGCGTTGGACAACAGGTTACTTATGATTTTGGTCAGCGCCTCCCGGTCGGTGATTTGCATCAGGCGATCAGGGATCTCTTCGATCAAACGGATGCGCCGCTGTTGCGCCGTGGGACCAAACATAGCCAATTGCTCCCGGACGAGCTGGCCGACATCGCAGATATCGTAGCGGAGTCTGTATTTGTTCGAATCGATCTTCCGGAAATCGAGCAGTTGGTTGACCAGCGAATGAAGCCGGTGGTAATTTTGCTTGATAACAGCCAGATACTCTCCGTCCTCCTCGGAAATCCGATGTGATTTCATTACTTGTTCCAGCGGCCCAATAATCAGGCTCAAAGGAGTTCGGATCTCATGGGTGATATTGGTAAAGAAACTGATGCGTTGCTCGTAGAGATTCCGTTCGTTCTCGCGTTTGACCGATTCGATCTTCTCTCGCTGCTGTTGCTCGGTACGCCGCATCCAGTAATACAGACCGACAGCGATTACGATAAGCGTCAGTACCACGTAACCTGCCAAAGCACCTTTCGACCGGAAAAACGACGGCTGGATACGAATCCAGAGTTTCGTCTCATCAGAATTCCATTGCATGTCGCCGTTGCCAACCTGCACCCGAAAACAATATTCTCCGGGACGCAGGTTATTGTAGTTGACCGAAGCGTTCCGGCTATCGGTCATGGACCAATGATCGTCGAGTCCGTCGAGTCGGTAACGGTAGCGGCAATCTCCCGGAAAGAGGTAGGTTGGCGAAACGAAACGGAATCCCACCGAGGTCTGGCGGTGCGACAGCGTGATCTTCCGGGTGTATTCGACAGGAACCGAAAGCGGCGAGCTTCCGTCTTCCGCATGGGATACAGGCAGTCCGTTAAGCGAAAATCGGGTGATTATGACCGGATAGAGGTTCAAGTTGCCCATGATGTCATGGGGGGGGGTGAACGTACATATACCATCGGTCGTACCCAGCACGATGCGCCCGTCGGAAGTGAGGATACCCGAATTGGACATAAATTGTTCGGTGTGAAGCCCGTCGGCGCGCGAATAACGTTTCAATTGTCCAGTTGCGGGATAAAAGACGATCAGCCCCCTGTCCGTCGTGATCCAGAGTCTGTCGTTTTCAGGGATGATCCGCTGAATGATCTTACTGGGCAGAGGCAAGGTTTCATGGCGAACGAAACCGTCTTTTTCGTTATAACTGCAAAGTCCGTAACCGTTGGTTCCGATCCACAACCGGTTCGTGCGGTCGACGGCAAGCGTGTTGACCGCATTGCGGCTGATCGTCGCAGGGTCGTCGGGATCGTACCGGTAGTGCTGCAGGAGGTCGGTACGGGCATCGTAGGAGTAGAGGCCGTCTTCGTTCGTCGCGATCCAAAGACGGCCAGCATGATCCTCCGTAATGTCTGAAATACGCACCTTGGGGTCGCGTGTCACAAAACGATCTTCAAACCGGTCGTAATAAAAAAGCCCCACGGAAGTTGCGGTGAACGGCCGCCGCTGCTTCGTGGCCAACGATATCATCTATGAGCTGG
>ERZ773218.2006-NODE-2006-length-17410-cov-5.916566_pt1 | contig 17410 bp, 15 predicted proteins | sample MGYA00580527_ERZ773218 | MGnify/ENA primary metagenome ERZ773218 (study PRJEB29015, sample SAMEA2737763) | human gut metagenome | biome: human gut; feature: human-associated habitat; material: faeces | place: China | collected 2012 ...
CTTGCCGCCTGCAATTCACAGACAGCAAGCCCTTTCGGCTGCTTGAACAATTTTTACTTCAGAATATTGTCTAACTTTTTGGGGTCACTTCATTTTTTCAGATGCGGGCTTTTATCAAATCATTTCCACAGCCAGAACAGCACGGCCAGCAGCACCGCCAGACCCACCAGGTAGGCACCGGCGATGAGCAGGGTGGCCTTCAGAGCGCCCATAACGGCCCAGAATTTCTCCTTGGCGGTCCATTCGTCGGGCTGCTCCCAGGGGCGGTCGTTGACCGGCTCCGGGGCAGCGGCAGGCTTGCGGCTATGGGGCAGCAGCATCGGCGTGGGGCCGATGCCGCTCATATCGGCGATGGTACGGCCATCGTCCTCAAACGAATCGTGCTTTCTCATTTCTCGTACAGGTGGCAGACCACATAATGGCCGGGCTCGACCTCACACTGTTTGGGGGCTTCGGTCTTGCAGCGCTCGGTGGCGTAGGGGCAGCGGGTGTGGAACTTACAACCCGCCGGCGGGTTGGCCGGGGACGGAATGGAACCCTGCAGTACGATGCGCTCCCGCTTGACCGTCGGGTCCGGGATGGGAATGGCCGAGAACAGCGCCTTGGTGTAGGGGTGCAGCGGATTGGCAAAGATGTCGTCGGTCTCGCCGTACTCCACCAGGTTGCCCAGGTACATAACGCCCACCGTGTCAGAGATATGCTCGACAACGGACAGGTCGTGGGAGATGAACAGGTAGGTCAGGTTGCGCTTTTCCTGCAATGTTTTCAGCAGGTTGATGATCTGTGCCTGGATGGACACGTCCAGTGCGGAGACCGGTTCGTCACAGACAACGAACTCCGGGTTCAGGGCCAGGGCGCGGGCGATGCAGATACGCTGGCGCTGGCCGCCGGAGAACTCATGCGGATAGCGGGTCTTGTGGTAGGGCTGCAGGCCGCAGTCGTCCATGACCTGGTCGATATAATCATCAAACTCATTCTTCGGTACCAGGTTATGCTCGCGCACAGCCTCGCCGATGATCTCGCCGACGGGCAGACGGGGGGACAGGCTGGAGAACGGATCCTGGAAGATGATCTGCATCTTGGTGCGCAGTTCCCGCAGCTCGGCGCTGTTCATATCGTAGACTTCTTTGCCGTTGAACAGCACCTGGCCGCCGGTCTTATCGCCGCTCAGGCGCAGGATGGTGCGGCCGGTGGTGGACTTGCCGCAGCCGGACTCGCCCACCAGGCCCATGGTGCAGCCGCGGCGCAGGTTAAAGGTAACGCCGTCCACTGCCTTGACATGGCCCACCGTCTGGGACAGCAGGCCGCCCTTGATGGGGAAATATTTTTTGAGGTGGTTGACCATCAGGATGTACTGAGGGTCATAGGTGACGGGGGTGTAATCCATTGCTTCGGGCATTTTCTTTGCCATACGTCACTCACCCGCCTTTCTGTTTTCTTCGTAGTAGCGGTAGCAGCTGACCTTATGGGTGGGGGACAGGCTGATTTCGCAGGGGTACTCGCCGCTGCAGCAGGGCAGCTGCATCTCGCAGCGGTCCTTGAAGTAGCAGTAGTCCGGCATATCGACCGGGTTGGGCACCTTGCCGGGGATGGAGTACAGGCGGTCGACCTTTTTGCCGACGACCGGCTTGGAGGCCATCAGGCCGATGGTGTAAGGGTGGCTGGGATGGGCGAAGATCTCCTCGACGGTGCCCTTCTCGACCACGCGGCCCGCGTACATGACGACGACATAGTCCGCCATCTCGGCAATAACACCCAGGTCATGGGTGATGAGCATGATGGAGGAGTTAATGCGGTCCTTCAGGTTGCGCAGCAGGTCCAAAATCTGGGCCTGGATGGTCACGTCCAGCGCGGTGGTCGGCTCGTCGGCAATGATGATCTTGGGGTTGCAGGCCAGGGCCATGGCGATCATGACGCGCTGGCGCATACCGCCGGACAGTTCGTGGGGGTACATCTGGTAGACACCCTCACTGTTGGCGATGCCAACGGTCTCCAGCATCTCGATGGTGCGCTTCTTGATGTCCTCCTTGGTCTTGCCTTCACCCTCGTGCAGGGCGATGACCTCGTCGATCTGGGCGCCGATACGGAATACCGGGTTCAGGCTGGTCATAGGCTCCTGGAAGATCATCGAGATATAGTTGCCGCGCAGGCCCTGCATCTTATCGGCGGGGGTCTTGGCGATGTCGTAAGCCTTGCCGCCGCCCAGGTTCAGGCGGATCTCGCCATCCACGATCTGGCCCTGGGGGCGCTGCAGCAGCTGCATCAGGGACAGGCTGGTAACGGACTTACCGCAGCCGGACTCACCCACGACGCCGACCGTCTTGCCGACGGGCACCTCGAAGGAGACGCCGTCAACGCTTTTGACCACGCCGGTATCGGTGAAGAAGTAGGTGTGCAGGTTATCGAACTCGACCGCGTTTTTCTCATCGTGCATCTGGACCCTGTACTCGCTCTCCGGCACGTTGCGGCGCTTGCGTTTTTTCTCGTATTGATCGGTAATGCGGCGGTTTTCTTTGGAGATACGCCGCGACTCTTTGGCGGAAAGGTATCCGTCCTGTTTTTTAGCCATCGTGTGTTTCTCCTTCCAATCAGCGTTTCATCTTGGGGTCAAAGGCGTCGCGCAGACCGTCACCCACAAAGTTGAAGCCCAGAACGGTGAGCAGCAGGCAGACACCGGCGGGGATCCAGATAAACAGGTAGTTGGTCATAACGTAGGCATTGTTGACATCGTTGATGATGTTGCCCCAGGAGGCAAACGGGTATTTGACGCCCAGGCCCAGGAAGGACAGGGTGGCTTCGGTCAGGATGGTGGAGCCGAGACCCATGGTGCAGGTGACGATCAGCTGCGGGATGACGTTGGGGATCAGGTGGCGGAAGATACGGTGCCAGACGTTGATGCCGCAGGCCTCGGTAGCCAGCATGAACTCCTGCTCACGCAGGGAAAGGATCTGGCCGCGGACCAGGCGGGCAATGCTGGGCCAGCCCAGGAAGCCCAAAATCAGCATCAGGTACATCATACGGGTCCAGGAGTCCACGCGCATGGCGTCCATGGCGGCGCCGATGATGATAATGACGGGCATCGAGGGGATGCAGTAGAACACGTCGACCACACGCATGATGATGTTATCGACCCAGCCGCCGAAGTAGCCGGAGATGCCGCCCATCAGGATACCCAGGGAGGCTTCGATGACAACGACGATGAAGCCGATGATCAGCGAGACGCGGCCGCCGTACATCAGGCGGGTCAGCATGTCCATGCCGTTGGTGTCGGTGCCCAGCCAGTGCTCCTTGCTGGGGCTGCCGTAACGGTCGTAGACGTAGGTCTCGGTCATCTGCTTGACGCTCCACACCTTGGTGGAAGGATCGTAGACGATGTCGTACTCGGCCTCGTTGCCGTCGGCATCGGTGTAGTCGAACTCCTCGGCATCATCATCGATGGCTTCCTGCAGGAGCTCCTTGAAGTCGCGGGTGATGACGATGCTGGAATCGGCGGCGGAGACGACGAAGCGGCTGACATAGCCCAGTGTCTCGCCGCCGGCGGTGATGTTGCCGTCCTCGTCCAGGGCGTAGTCCACGCCGTTGGCGGCGAACTCTTCCTCTTCATTGGCCATAGCGGTCAGGGCGGCAAGCTTGGTCTCGAAGTTAAACTTATCCGCGCCGTCAGCCTCGTTGACCAGGTCACGGCTGGCGTACCCCATAACAGTATTGCCCTTGTAAACAACGTAGAAATCGTCGTTCACCAGGTCGAGGGTGTAGTCCACATCTTTATAGGTGAACTCGGTCTCGCCTTTTTTGGAGGCTTCCAGCGCCTTGCTCTGGGCGATAGAGCCGAAGTCCTGGCCGTCAGCCACGACAAAGCGCATGGTGTCGTTGCGGGTCACGCCCACATACTCTTTGGACATCTGGGTGTAGGTGAAGAACTGCTCGTCCTGGCCGTAGGGGCTGACAAGGCCGCCAATGAAAGAGAAGACGAACATAGCAACCAAAATGGACAGGCCCACAACGGCCAGCCGGTTGCGGAAGAACCGCTTGGCAACCAGTGCGCCGGGGGAAAGTACCTTGACGCGGCGGTCATCGTTCAGGGAGTACTGCTCCTGCTGGGGGTTCTGGTTCTGGGTGTTTTCACTCATGGGTGTGCAGTCTCCTTTCTTAAGAAATGCGTACGCGCGGGTCGACCACGCCGTACAGGATGTCTGTCAGCAGGTTGCTGGCCAGGGTCAGCACCGCCATAAAGGACAGGTAGAACATCGTAAAGGGAATATCGCCTGCGACCATCGACTGGTAAGAAATGTAGCCGATGCCGGGGATGGAGAACAGCGTCTCGGTGATCAGTGCACCGCTGAACAGGCCGGGCAGGCTGCCGCCAATGATGGTGACCAGCGGGATCAGCGTGTTGCGGAAGGCGTGCTTATAGATAACGGTATGCTCCGACAGGCCCTTGGCGCGGGCGGTGCGGATGTAGTCAGCGTTCAGCACTTCCAGCATATTGGTGCGGGTGTAGCGCATGTAGCCACCGATGGAAACGATGACCAGCGTGGCGATAGGCAGCACCAGGTGGTTGGCCTTATCCAGGAACTGGCCCATCGAGTCCAGCTGGGCATAGTCACGCCCTACCAGACCGTACAGGTCAAACCAGCCCAGCTTGACCGAGAACAGCAGCTTGAGCAGCGTAGCAAAGAAGAAAGTGGGCAAAGAGATGCCGACCAGTGCGGCCGCGGTAATAACGTAGTCGGTACGGCTGTACTGCTTGGTGGCAGCCAGAATACCCAGGGGCACCGCAATGATGATGGACAGCACAAAGGAGATGCCGCCCATAATAACGGACAGGCCGACCACTTCCTGGAATTTCTGGGTAGCAGGGACATTCCACTTCCAGCTGTCGCCAAAGTTGCCGACGATGGCCTTGGACAGCCAGGTGAAGAAGCCGGGCACAATGTCCAGATCCAGGCCGTAGGAGGCATTCAGCTGGGCCAGCCATTCCTCATAGGGTTTGGCACCGGGTGCCTGGGCCAGCTGCATTGCCATCGTCTCGGCAAAAGAGCTGGGCAGGCAGCGGATCAGCGCGTAGATAATGAACATGACACAGAACAGGATCAATACCGACTGCGCGATACGCTTGATGATGTAATTTCGCACGGGTGTTTCGTTCCTTCCTTGCACGGCGGGGCCGCGTTTGTTTTTATGCAGGGATTTTTGCAGGGATATGCCGGAATATGGGCATCCCCGTCCCCCGCAAGGGCTGACCCCCTGCGGGGGAGTGGGACAACCATATTATGGCCGAATGTGCATAGTATGGCTGTTTTTGTATTCAAACTGCTTGAATAAGTTTAGACACAGCAACCGTTCCGGCGTTATAAAGCGCCGGAACGGTCGCTATTTATTGCTGTTTAAGCAGAACGCAGGGTGAACTTAACTCAGTTCAGCTCGGTGTTGTTCAGCTCAGACTTGTAGGTCCAGTACGGGGTCATGTCCTTAGCGATGGTGTCGATGTTGACACGCTCGGTGGAGAAGATGGTAGCCTCGCTGCGCTGGTAGACGGGCAGCTCAACGCCCCAATCCAGGATGATCTCCATAGCCTCTTTGTACATGGCCTTACGGGCTTCCTGGTCGGTGGTCTGGCGGGCAGCCATAATCAGCTCGTCCAGATCGGCATCGTCGATGGCGTAGTAGTTGGTGGAACCGCTGCTATGGTACAGCTGGTACATATCGGGGTCGTTGGTGGACTGCCATGCAGCAACCCAGCCCTCGGCAGCGCCGGACTGGTAGGAAGCGTACAGGTCAGAAGCGTTGGCCATATCGTTGACAGTCAGGGTGAAGCCGATGGTCTTGAGAGCAGCGGCCGCGTTGGTCAGGGTCTGGAAGGTGGGGTGGTCGCCGTTGCCGCCGGCACCGATGTTGACCTGATACTCCATCTTGGCACCGGCAGGAGCAGCGGTAACCTGACCGTTCTCGACGGTGTAGCCGGCAGCCTCAAAGTAGCCCAGGGCGGCCTGCAGGGCAGCCTGGTACTTGTCCTCGCTGCTCATGTCAGAGGTGTAGATGTCGTTGCCGTCCACGTCGGTGGAGTAAGCAACCTTGTAGCCGTCATCGGTAACGGAAGGAGCGGCCCAGGAAGTGTTGGAGATGGGGTAGTTGATAACGGTAGCGGTGTCGCCGTAGTAAGAGTCGATGCCCTCATCACGGTAAGCAGCCACAACGGTCATGATGGCCTTGCGCAGGTCCTTGGAAGCCTCGGAAGCGGGGTCGCCGCCAACATTGACGTTCTTGGCGCTCAGGGCGATGTAGCCGTAGCCGCGGAAGTCCTTCAGACGGGTGGTGATGACGGGGCCATCCTCGCCCTCGACGCCGTTGATGTCGGCGATCTGGTCAGCAACTTCCAGAGAGTAGGAAGGATCGGAAATGTCGATGGTGCCAGCCTGAACGCCGGTGATCTTATCGGCCTCCTGGGTCTCCTTCATGTTGACGTGAGCGATCTTGGGTGCGCCGTCAAAGTAGTCGGGGTTGGCATCCAGGTAAACAACGCCGTCGCTGTACTTGTTGAAGGTGAACATACCGCCGCCCAGAGGAGCGCTGGTCTTGGAGCGGACACTGCTCAAGTCGCCCTTGGGGAAGCCGAAGGAGTTGTTGTCGTAATCGTACAGAGCGGTATCGCCGTAGTAGTGCAGGGGGGCGATGGGCATCTGCAGCTGATAGATCATGGTGGTGGACAGCTCGGTGGTGGTCAGGGTCATGCTGTAGTCGCCAGTCTTGACGATACCGGCAACATTGGGCACGTCGTTGCCAACGGTGACACCAGTGGTGGAGTAGTTGTAAACTTCCTCGGGAATCAGATCAGACAGGGCAGAGCCAGCAGTCTCGGCTTCCATAGCGGAGAAGTTCCAGTCGTACTGGGCGCCGATAGCCAGGAAGAAATCCTTAGCGGTAGCGCCATCGGCCAGGTCGAAGCCCCAGCCGGCAGCAGCGGAGGCAACATCGGTAGCGCCGCCGTTCTCGGTCATGTAGTCAACGATCTCCTGGGCGAACTTCACGCCGCCGTCGTTGACAGCGTCCCAGAAAGCCTTCTGCTGGTCAGCAGTGAAGTAAGTATTGTCGGTGTTATCCTCGCCAGCCTCAGCGATCAGCTTAGACAGGGTGGACATGGAGTTGCGGTACTCCTCCAGGCCAACGATGGGGGTGGAGTACATGGTGGCAGAACCGTCATAAGTCGGATCCAGGAATACATACATCGAGAAGATAACGTCGTCGATGGTGACAGGCTCGCCGTCAGAGAACTTCAGGTCGTCACGCAGTTTCAGGTCATAGGTAACGGTGCCGTCATCATTCTCGGTGACAACGCAGTCAGTGGTGCCATAGTAGGTGTAATCGGTGCCGTTGTACTCGCGGGTCTCGCCCTCGATGCCGTTCAGGATCATTTCGCCCTTACGGTCGGCGCCCAGCAGGCCGAGCTGGGTCAGGTCGATGACATCCTGGTCAGCGGCAGAAGCGGCGAAGAAGGGGCTGAACTTACCCTCAAAGCCGGTCTCTGCCAGGACGAGGGTGCCGTCGCTGGTGGAAGTGGTAGCCTCGGCGGTGGCAGTGCTTGCGGCTTCGCTGGATGCAGCGGAGGAAGCGGAGCTGCCGCAGCCGGCCAGCATGCTCAGGCTCAGGGCCGCAGCAGATGCCAGCGCAATGGCTTGCTTTGCGTTTTTCATGTGTACAAAACCTCCTAAAATTTGCCCTATCGGCAAGTCATTATGGCCGCTCCCCAGCGGCCATAACGGGAAAGGGAATTCCCTTTCCGATGACTGTGTATTCATACAGTGTACACTTGTCGATAATGGCTTATCTTATATAGTACCTGAGATTGCGTAAAATGTCAACTTAAAAGTGCTATTTTTGTGGCATTTACCGAAATTTGTGATATTTTTTTGGCAAAGAAAGGACTTGATTTTATTGTGCCTCGTACCAAAAAGCGGGCAGCTGCACAGTTGCCCGCTTTTTTTCACATTGCTACATATTATATTTATCAATAATTCTGTATAATTATTCCTGCTTTTCATACTTTAGCGCTTTAAATTGATGGTTTTCCATTGCAAAGGCACCGGCTGCTGCTGCCTGCAGCAGGATAAACAGGATACGCGCAGGCAGGTTTTGCCTGCTGACCGCCAGCTGTACCAGCTGGGCGGCAGCTGTAATTCCGGCAAGCACAGCCGCCAGCGTGCAACTGCCCGGCAGTTTCAGAACGGTCTGCTCATGAATATACGCCCGCAGCGGTTCCCCCGCGGCGGTCAGCCGCACCAGCAGGTAGACGGCATACACCGCCGCCAGCAGGCCCGCCATGTAAGGCAGCAGCAGCCAGAACGGCGCATAGGCGGTCGCGCCGGGCACCAGGCCCGCCGCCACTACCAGCGCGGCCCCAGCGCCGCACAAGACCCAAAGCCCGGCCAGTGCCCGGCCGCGGGATTTTGCACCTTTATAATGGTAGTGCGCGCCGCGGTACTGGTAGTTGCCGTTCAGGTCTTTTTCAAAGTCGTCCAGATAGGCGCGCTTCTTTTTGCGGTCCGCCATTATTCCAGCCCCGTCAGGTCGTAGTGGTCCAGCCAATCCTTGGCGGTCTCGCAGACGCCGCACAGGCAGCTTTCCTCAAAAGGGCTGACCAGGTCGGCGTTTTTCAGCAGCTCGGTAAATACACGGCTGCCGCCCTGGCGGGTGTAGGCCATGTAGTGGTCCCATGCGTTGGCGCGGTCCTTCTGCATCAGCGCCCAGATCTGCAGGCTGACGGTCTGCGCCAGGCAGTAGTCAATGTAGTAGAACGGGCTCTGGTAGATGTGCATCTGGCGCTGCCAGTACTCGCCCGCACCATAGAAGGGGATCTCGCCGTCCAGGCGCATCCAGGGCTGGTAGATGGCGGCCAGCTCCTTCCAGGTCTCGTGGCGCTGGGCCGGGGTCATATCCGGCTTTTCGTAGACGATATGCTGGAAGTGGTCCACCATCGTGCCGTAGGGGATGAAGGTCAGCGCCCCGGCCAGATGGCTGTAGCGGAACTTGCGGGCATCCTTGCCAAAGAAGCCCTCGGCCCAGGGCCAGGCCAGGAACTCCATCGACATCGAATGGACCTCACAGCCCTCCATGCTGGGCCATACGGTGGAGTAGGGGATGCGCTTGCGGTTCATATAGGCGGCAAAGGCGTGGCCAGCCTCGTGGGTGACGACCTCGACATCGTGCTGGGTGCCGTTGAAGTTGGCAAAAATAAACGGCACTTCGTAATCATCCAGGCTGGTGCAGTAGCCGCCGCCCGCCTTGCCGGGGGTGGAGAGCAGGTCCATCAGCTGGTCGTCCAGCATCTTGTGAAAGAACTCGGCGGTTTCGGGGGACAGCTCCTCGTAGAACTTTTTGCCCTGAGCCACGATGGCATCGGCATCACCGCAGGGTTTGGGGTTGCCGCTGCGGAACATCAGGGCGTTGTCGGCGGCGTTCATCGGGTACTGCTTGCCCAGGCGCCTGGCCTGCTCGCGGTAGATGCTGTCGGCCACGGGGACGAGGTATTTCACCACAGCAGCGCGGAATTTTTCCACATCAGCCTTGGTGTAGCAGTTGCGGCCCATGCGGTAGTAGCCCAGGGTAGTGTAGCCTTCGTACCCCAGTTTTTTGCCCATGGTGTCCCGCAGGTGGACCATCTTGTCGTAAATGGAGTCGAACTCCTCCTGATGCTCCTTATACCAAGCACCCTCGGCTTTCCAGGCGGCCAGGCGGCGGGCATCGTCAGGGTCGTTTTTGAAGGGAGAGAGCTGGCTTAGGGTGTAGACGCCGCCCTCAAAGGGGATCTGAGCCGAGGCGATCAGCTTGCCGTACTGGGTGGAGAGGTCGTTTTCCTGGGCCATCTCGTCCAGGATCTCCGGCGAGAAGGCTTTCTGGGCGATCTCGGCGTTGAGGAACATCAGCTCGCCGTATTCCTCGCCCAGCTGTTTGCGGTAGGGGGACGCCAGCAGGGCGGCGCTCCAGGTATTCTGGCACTCCTGGATCTGCGGGGTGGCAGCGTTCCAGAAATTCATCTCATCATCGTAGAATTCATCCCGGGTATCGATGGTGTTGCGGATGCTGGCCAGGTTGGCCAGCGTGTCCACGTGCTTGTTCAGGGTCTGTTCGTCCAGAAAGGCGGCCTTGGCGGCGGCGTAGTCAGGCGCGGCGGCAAAGCGCTGGGTCACAGCAGCAAACTGCGCCTTGATCTCGTCCAGGTTCGGGCGCTGATAGGGCATCTCAGAAAATTTCATGAGCGTATTTCTCCTTTGTGCGTTTTGTAGGCATTATAGCATAGAAGCGCAAAAAAGGCAAAGATATAAATAGATACAAAAAAGCCTTCCTTGTGCAAAGGGAGGTGGCACGGCGAAGCCGTGACGGAGGGATTGTAACCTTACGTGGTAGACCGATTTGCAACGCAGACAGGACAATCCCCCACCGCTTCGCGGAGCCCCCTTTACACAAGGGGGTCTTTATGCGTCGTTAAATCCTGCGGTATCTCCGCTTCAAATTCTGCAGCAGCGTATGCCTGGGTCGGCTGCGGATCAATTTCCACAAAAAGCTGCTCAACGCGCGCTCCTCGCGGGCATCGGGGGCCTGGCCGCCGTAGACACAGCGCTCCAGCAGGGCGCAGGTAGAGTGCCTTTTCCTGCTCGGTGGTGACGGTAAGCATATTACGCTTACGTATAACATCCGGTCCGTGATCCCGCAACAGAAAATCTGCATTTTTCGCTACTTTTTCTTATACTTCGACAGTTGTGCACATGTGTTGGAATTTAACAATGCCACTTTTTTGGCAAGTTGCCGCAAACTTTGAAAACGCACGGTTTTCATGTTTTGCAAAACGACAATTTATGCCCACACAAGCAATTCAAAATTGACCGCAGTAACTGTTATATGGTAGAATATGTCTATATATTATATGCTGCACCAGTGCCATTTTCAGGAGGGCCTTATGCAGAAAAATTTCACCCTAAAACGTATCGTCTGCCTCCTGGCAGCCCTTTGCCTGGCCGCCGGGCTGGTGGGCTGCGCCGATATGCCCGCCAGCAGCAGTGAGGAAAGCAGCCTGCCCACGATTTTGGTGGGCAGCGATGTCTACCCACCCTTTAACTATATTGGCGAGGACGGCGCCCCCACCGGCATCGATGTGGAGCTTGCCAAAGAGGCTTTCCGGCGCATGGGCTACCGCGCCGAGTTTACCATCATCGACTGGGAGCGAAAGACCCAGCTGCTGGAAACCGGCGACATTGACTGCGTGTGGGGCAGCTTTACCATCAACGGACGGGAGGATGACTACCGCTGGGCCGGCCCCTACATGGCCAGCCGCCAGGTGGTGGCCGTAATGCCCGGCAGCGATATTGAAACCATTGCCGACCTGGAGGGCCGCACCCTGGCTGTGCAGAGCACCACCAAGCCGGAGGAACTGTTTCTGACCGACGCCTCCCTGCCCGCCCTGCGGGACCTCTACTGCTTTGAGGACCGGGAGCTGATCTACACCGCCCTGGGCAAGGGCTACGTGGACGCCATCGCCGCCCACGAAGTCTCGATCCTGCAGTACATGCAGGACTACAACACTGAGTACCGCATTTTGGACGAGCCTTTACAAGTGGTGAGGCTGGGCGTCGCCTTTGGCAAAAACGACGTGCGCGGGCTGGAAACGCAGCTGACCGCCACCCTCGATGAGATGCGGGCGGACGGGACTTTAGCCGCCATCATCGGCAAGTATCTGGCAAACCCCGAGAAATTTTTGGAGGTGGACGGCCTTGTCGAATAGAAAAGTATCTTCCTTCACCGTCCGCTTTTTCTGGCCCCTGATGCTCTGCCTGGGGCTGGGGTTGATGGCGCTGGTGGGGCTGATGTCCTACCGCAGTGACCTGTACCTGGCCAGCCAGAACCTCACCGATGCCACCCAGTACGTCAAACAGCAGCGTACAGCCTACGACCGGTTCAACGATACCTCGATGACCAAAAGCCTGCTGCGCGTCATCGAGAACGCCCAGCAGATCGACCGCGAGATCCAGTACAAGATTGCCCTGACCGGCGAGGCCACGCTGAACACCGACGACCTGCGCCGCTATACCTACGAGCAGCGGCTGACCGGCATCATCCTGATGAACGAGCATGGCGTCGTCCAGCGGGAGTACAGCACTGACGGGCTGGACTACGCCGCCCTGCGCGGGTACGTCACCATGGACACCGTGCTGGGAACCGCCCAATTCCCCATTAAGACCTACACCGCCCGCATCCGGCTGGACGATGGCTCCTACGTGGACCTGGCTGCCCACGGCCGCACCGACGAGCCGGGCGTGATCGTCGTTTATTATCATACCAGCGCCGAATATGCCACCGACTACAACCTGATCATCCAGAACTTGCTGGAAGGCTACGATCCCGGCACCGAGGAAACGCTGGTAGTCACCAGCGGCGACAGCATCATTGCCGCCAACCGCGAAGGCCTGGCCGGGCAGAACATCGACGACGTGCCGGTGCTGCGCAGCATCCGGGAGAACGCCCACGGCGGCGAGATGACCCGCGTGCGGGCCGGTTCTGGCGACGGCGAGTGGGTCTACTGCATGCTGGAGCGCGGGCGGGACTACTACGTCTGCGCCTACATGCCGCTGACCCGCGCGCTGGACACCACGCCCAAGAACCTGCTGTTCACGCTGGTGGCCTACGCCATGGTGCTGTTCATCGTCATCATGATCCGCTGGCGGCTCAAGCATGGCTACCAGGAGGAGCAGCTCCGCCGGGAGCAGAGCTACCAGCAGCAGTTGAAAGACGCCGCCCGCAAAGCCGAGAGCGCCAACCGCGCCAAGACCGAGTTTTTGCAGCGCATGAGCCACGACATCCGCACACCCATCAACGGCATCCGCGGCATGGTGGAGATCGGCGACCATTACAGCGAGGACCTGGCCAAACAGGCTGAGTGCCGCCGCAAGATCTGGGATGCTTCGACTCTGCTGCTGGAGCTGGTGAACGAAGTGCTGGACATGGGCAAACTGGAATCCGGCGAAATCTTGCTGGAAAGCTGCCCGTTCAACGTGATAGAGCTGAAAGACGGCATCTGCCAGACGATGGAGCGCGCCGCCGCCGAGCGCGGCATCACGATGACCGACCGCACCGAGGTCAAACACACCACACTCATTGGTAGCCCGCTGCACCTGAAGCGGCTGTTGATGAACATTTTGAGCAACGCCATCAAGTACAACAAGGACAACGGTTCCATCGACCTGACCTGCCGCGAGGTGCGCAGCGACGGCAAAACTGCCTGGATCGAGTTTATCTGCGCCGACACCGGTATTGGCATGAGTGAGGAGTTCCAGAAGCACCTCTACGAGCCGTTCACCCAGGAGCACAGCGATGCCCGCACCTCCTACAACGGCACGGGACTGGGCATGGCCATCACAAAAAGTCTGGTGGAGAAGATGGGCGGAACGATAGAATGCCGCAGTAAGCTAGGGGAGGGCACGACCTACTGCATCACGATTCCCTTTGTCATCGACTCCAGCGCTGCCCCGCGGGTCGAGGAAACCTCCGCCCTGCCTGCCGCCACGCCGGAGGGCATGCACGTACTGCTGGCCGAGGATAACGAGCTGAACATAGAGATCGCCGTGTTTGTGCTGGAGAACGCCGGTGTCACGGTGACAAAGGCCGTCAACGGGCAGGACGCGCTGGACCAGTTTGCCGCCAGCACCCCCGGCACCTTTGATGCCATCATCATGGACGTGATGATGCCGGTGATGGACGGCTACCAGGCCACCCGGGCCATCCGCCAGCTGGACCGCCCCGACGCGGGCAGTATCCCCATCCTGGCCATGACTGCCAACGCCTTTGTGGAAGACCGCCGCCGTGCCTACGAAGCCGGCATGAACGAGCACCTGACCAAACCGCTGGAGCCGGAGGTAGTGCTGAGGACATTGGCGAAATATCGGAGTAAATAAGCAGGAAGGCCCCCTCCCAGAGGGAGCCTTTAACGCAAAAAAGCCGCACATCTGTGCGGCTTTTTTGCGTATTATCATTATTTAGTCCCGGCTATACAAATCTCTCGTATACACCTTCCCGGCCACGTCGGCCAGCTCGGGGGCGGCGCGGTTGGCGAGGATCACATCACACTCGGCCTTGAATTTGTCCAGATCTTTCTCCACGCGGTCGCCGTAGAAAGTATCCTCTTTCAACGTCGGCTCATAGATAACCAGCGGCATGCCCTCGGCCCGCAGGCGGCGCATAACGCCCTGGATGCTGGACTGGCGGAAGTTATCACTGCCCGCCTTCATCGTCAGGCGGTAGATGCCGACGGCCTTCGGCTCGCGGGAGAGCACCTGCTCGGCAATAAAGTCCATGCGGGTGGCGTTGGAGTCCACGATGGCCTGCATCAGATTCTGCGGCACATCGTTATAGTTTGCCAGCAGCTGCTTGGTATCCTTGGGCAGGCAGTAGCCGCCGTAACCAAAAGACGGGTTATTGTAGTGGCTGCCGATGCGAGGATCGAGGCAGACTCCGTCGATGATCTGCTGAGTGTTAAGGCCCTTGCTCTCTGCATAGGTGTCCAGCTCGTTGAAGTAAGCAACGCGCAGAGCCAGATAAGTATTGGCAAACAGCTTGACTGCCTCGGCCTCAGTGAAGCCCATAAACAGGGTGTCGATATTTTCTTTAATTGCACCTTCCTGCAGAAGACCAGCAAACTCATGCGCTGTTTTCACCAGACGTTCATCACTCAAGTCAGTACCAACGATGATACGGGAAGGATACAGGTTATCGTAAAGAGCTTTGGATTCACGCAGGAACTCCGGGCTGAAGATAATATTCTTGGTATTGAACTTCTTACGCACAGAAGCGGTATATCCAACAGGGATAGTAGATTTGATGACCATAATAGCATTCGGATTATATTCCATAACCAGCTTAATCACAGCCTCAACCGCAGAAGTATCAAAGTGCTGGGTCTTGCTATCATAGTTGGTAGGAGCCGCGATTACAACAAAATCCGCATCCGAGTATGCAGCCTTTGCATCCAAGGTTGCAGTCAGATTCAGATCCTTTTCTGCCAGATATTTTTCAATATAGTCATCCTGAATCGGAGATTTCTTGTTGTTGATCATATCGACCTTAGCTTGCACAATATCGACTGCAACCACCTGATGATGCTGACTCAGCAGCACTCCCAGCGAAAGCCCGACGTATCCCGTGCCGGCCACAGCGATTTTATAATTTCTCATAGTTCTGTTCTCCCTCACTAATTTTTTATTTGATAAAACAGCAAACAAGCCCACGGCGGGTCGCACAAAGGCAATCCACCGTAGGCTCGATTCGTTCTCCTTAATTTTTTACTTGCTGCTCATTTGTGGGTCAAAACAGAGCTGCGCCAAAACCTCCCACCTATAACCTCTGGATTTCAGCTTCTCCGCAGCCTGTCAGCAAATAAACACTTTTGTTGAACGAGTCGAGCCGTCAAAACCCTTTAGTTATCGTAGGTTTTCTTGGTTGACCCTATTATATCTCTAGCCCCGGCGTTCTCAATGATCGAGATTGCCTCGTTCGCCATAAAGCCGATGATGGCAGCATTCCGGATGAAGCTGGAACTCATCACCTTGTCCAGCTGGCAGGCTACCAGCACCACCAGCAGCGTCACGCCTTTGCGGCAGAGCCCTTTCCAGCCCGCCAGGCTTTCCAGTGCTCCGCTCTCCGTCTTGGGGCTGGTGTGGAAGATGCCCGCCACCATCAGCCCGGTGATGTAGTCGATGGCCATAAAGGTCACAAGCGCCGCCAGCGCCGTGTCCCAGCCGCCAAAGGCGGTGGCAATGGCCCCGCCTACAATGCCAATGATCGTGCACACTTCATTTTTCATGGTTCTTTCCTCCTATAATGTCCATCTGCTCTTTTTCGGCCGGGTGTCCACATGCACCCAGCCCTTGGCCCGGCCGCTCTTCTTCGGGTACAGGCCGATGCCGCCGGTGTTCGGCAGCAGAGTCTCGGCATATTGGGCCACAAACTCAGGCGGGGTGTCTTTCACCTGGATGTCTGCCGCGGTGCCGTACAGGTGCTGGCTCTTCGGGCTGCCACCCACTTTCTTGTTGTGGGTCACCGTGCGGTAGGCGCTGGTAATGGTCACCGGGCGGTTGAAATGGTCCCGGATGTTCTGCAGCAGCTGCACCAGTTCATCGCACACGAAGATCGTGTTGGAGCCATCCTTGCAGGCAAACTCTCTTACCCTAAAGTTGGCGCTCAGCCTCTTCTCGCCGTCCTTGGCGAGGGAATAACTTTCGATTCCCATGGTTTTTCACCTCCATTTTGAAATTTTTACGATGAATTGATATTCCGTTGAGAAATTGTGAAATGCTGATTTTTAATACGTTACCGTGAAATTTCCATAACTAGTTTTTACATAAAAAAGTTTAACTACTCCATCCGCCGTTGTGCACCGTAATGTTCCCGTAGCACTTCCAAACGGGCTCGACCACAAGGTGCAGGTTGTGTCAGTAGGAGGCTGGCTGCTATACATGCTCAAAAATCCGGAGCTAGTAGGACCTTTAGCCCAATCCCAAGATGTGGATTTGTTTGTAGCATTCGATGGTAAAACTGCAATCTCAATTTTCCAAATATTAAAAGTACTACCTACGTGCGACTTTATCACGCTGATCCCCGTCACAGGGATATAGCTCTGGTACACGAGCCTTGCCTTTCCGCCCACACCGACGTACACTTTTTTGACTTTGCGTGCTTTGCCGCCTACCCCCACATACAGGGCTTTCACTTTGCGGGCCTTGCTGCCCACGCCCACGAGTAAATTCTTTCCCATTTTGAAATCTCCTTACCACCGATACCTCGGCTTCTCCTCGTGGAACAGCCTCCACCGCAGCGCGTCGTCCACAAAGATGCAGATCACACTCAGCGCCGCCCACAGCAGGCTGAACGGCAGGCAGATCTGTCCCAGCAGGTTGCAGGGCAGGCCCGAGTAGTCCCAGATGCCGAGGCCCAGATATAAATTCAGGATGACCCCCGCTACCAGCTCCACGGCTGTCACCAGGGCGCTGCCGCAGAACGCCTGCTTCCAGATGGGCATTTCCCAGGGCAGGTAGTTGTTCAGTCCGCCGATGAGCACGAAACAAAAGCCTCCCACCGCCGCCATCGTCCAGTGAGAGTGCCCTCTCCAAAGGAGCTCGACTCCCACATAGAGGGCTCCGCCCAGTAACGCCAAAATTGATATTTTTGCAAGTTCCCGTTTCACAGCAGGGCCCTCCATTTTGAAATTTCGTAAAACCTCATTCGGTCTGGTGCCGTTAACGGACCTGCCAAGGGCTCTCCTGCTAGGAGAGCTGTCGCCGTAGGCGACTGAGAGGTCCTACCGGACCAGTGCTCTCAAGTGGACAGCTTTTTGACGATGGCCTCCACCTGCTCTTTTGCCTTCTGCAGG
>ERZ773218.2028-NODE-2028-length-17237-cov-4.000698_pt1 | contig 17237 bp, 12 predicted proteins | sample MGYA00580527_ERZ773218 | MGnify/ENA primary metagenome ERZ773218 (study PRJEB29015, sample SAMEA2737763) | human gut metagenome | biome: human gut; feature: human-associated habitat; material: faeces | place: China | collected 2012 ...
TTTATTCGATTATTTTATATGTTTTCTCAAAAGCAAAAGAAGGTAACATATTAGCTATCAATTATATAATAAATTCCATATGTTTCAGAAGTGATAGAGGAGTGATAGAGGAAAACGTCCTGTATCACAGCCTCTAACGATTGAATATCAATAACTATAACCTTCGCAGTGATAGAGTGATAGAAGGATTTACAAAATGGCTCTTACGCTGTAATGTCTGTCTTTTCTTAAAATAATCTACATTCCCAATACATTTTCCTCCGGCCTGTCGTATATTTGTAGTTTAATAATTAGAAGCAATGGCAATTCAATTCAGCATACACATAACTTTCTGTTTATGAAAAAAAATATATTCCTACTCTTTCTACTCTTTACCGCCGTCTCGCTTCAGGCGCAATACCCGTTGCTCAGCAAAGATGCCGAGATCAGCCTATTGACAGTTTCGCCATCGGAAGACGAAGTGTACACGGTCTACGGACATACAGCTTTGCGGGTAAGAGATGCATCGAAAAAACTCGATACCGTATTTAATTACGGGATATTCGACTTCTCGAAGCCCAACTTCATCTATCGGTTTGCAAAAGGAGAAACCGATTACAGACTGGCAGCGCAATATACACGCGACTTCCTAATCGAATATGAGATGCGGGGAAGCGAAGTCACCGAACAAATCCTGGATATCGATTCCGCAGGAAAAGCACGGATATGGGAAGCGTTGATGATCAATAACCGGCCGGAAAACCGCGTATACCGTTATAATTTCTTTTTCGACAATTGTGCGACGAGACCCGCTGCCATCATCGAGAAGCTGGCAGGTGGAAAAATAGATTATAACGTGCCGTTCAAGCAGCAGACGTTCCGCGATCTCATCAACTACTGTACGCGCAACAAACCCTGGCTTACGTTCGGATGTGACCTGGCACTTGGCAGTCCGACCGACCGGATCGCGACTCCCCATGAAATGATGTTCCTACCGCCCTACCTGAAAGAAGCGTTCGGTACGGCAACCATTACCGGTGCAGACGGTTCTCGGAAGGAATTGGTAAGTTCAACCAAAACATTGATAAACGGACTCACCGATGACGTAAAACCGGATACGGGCTTCTTTACGCCGCTTGTCTGCTGTTGGGCCTTTTTCCTGGTTGTGCTGGCTGTCACATTCGTTGAATGGCGACATAAATCCTATTTCAGGATTGTTGATTGCATCTTGTTTTTCACAGCTGGAATAGCAGGAATCGTACTGTTTTTCCTGAGTTTCGTTTCGACACATCCATGCGTTTGCCCGAACTGGAATATTATCTGGTTACAACCTTTTGACTTAGCAGCTGTTATTTTGTTTACAGTAAAAAAGTTAAGAAAGGCCGCATATTATTATCATTTTATTAACTTTGCGGCGCTTACGCTGATGCTGGCTGGCTGGCATTTCATTCCGCAGCATTTAAATACAGCATTTATCCCGTTGGTAATGAGCCTTTGGCTCCGTTCGGGATATGGCGTTTACAGAAAAATATGGAACATCGGGTACGAAAAATATTAACATCGCTCATCGCAATTCTGGCAGCAACCAACCTGGAGGCTCAACAAAGCACTCCCAAATTGGTCGTGTGCATCACTGTCGATCAATTGCGGGGTGATTATATAGAATACTTTTATAATACATTCGGCGAGCGTGGTTTCAAGCGGTTGATGAATGAAGGACTGGTGTATAACAACATACGGTTCGAATTCTCAGACATAGATGAAGCCAGTGCCTTTGCCACCCTATTCACCGGAAGCAATCCTAACTTCAATGGAATAGCGGGAAAGAATATCTACGATTTTGACAAGGAAAAGGAAGTTTCGGTCTTATATGACCCGGACTATATCGGCAATTATACGAAAGAGCATTATTCTCCCCGGAAACTGATCAGCTCCACAATCGGAGACGAACTGAAAATCGCTTCCAAAGGCAGAAGTGACGTATATGCCATTGCTCCCAACCCCGAAAGTGCGATCCTTTCCGCCGGACATGCGGCAAACGGTGCTTTCTGGATGGACGATTACAACGGCAAATGGGCAACAACGACCTACTACAAAGGGCTTCCTTGGTATGTGGACCGCTACAACAACGGCCCGGAATCTCTGTCGGCACGTTTGGAGCAGATGACTTGGACTCCCTCCCTGTCACTGGATAAGTTCAATGCATTTCCGTACGTGTTAGATGAAATTCCTTTCAAATACACATTCAAGGAAAATACAAACGAGTGTTTCTTCAACTTGAAGACCTCCCCTTTTATCAATAAGGAAATCAATCGCTTGGCGCTTCAGTTCCTCGAATACGGGGCTTTCGGTACACGTTCCTGTCCGGATATGCTTGCCATCACTTATTATGCAGGCAATTATCGCGGCAATATGCATAAGGAATACACCCGCGAGATACAAGACACCTATTATCAGTTGGACAAGGATCTGGAGCAGTTGTTGGACAAGATCGACAAGAAGGTCGGACTGAACAACACGCTGATCGTCTTTACCGGTTCAGGATATTATAAGAGTGAAGAAGAATATCCTGACGGCATGCAGCTGACAAATGGCGAATTCCATCCGAAACGTTGCGTCGCCTTACTCAATATGTACTTGATGGCGATCTACGGCCAACATACGAATTGGGTAAAAGGATTCTATAACAACCATATCTATCTGAACCGCAAAGCGATAGAAGACGCGAAGCTGGAACTGACGGTCATACAGGAAAAGGCGGCCGAATTCTTGCGCGAATTCAGCGGCGTGCAATTCGTTGCAACCGAGAATGTCCTTCGTACGGGCAACTGGAATGAAAAGACTTCCAAATACCTGCACGGCACCCACCTTTCAAGCCGTGGTGACCTGATCATCGAGTTACAGCCCGGATGGACCATCAACAACGACGATCCGAAAGCGAAAGTAAAAGTAATACGAAATAATGCAGTTATAACCCCGCTGGTATTTATGGGCAACGGTATCAAGCCGGAACATATCTACCGCGAAGTAAAAGCCACAGAGGTAGCCCCAACGGTAACCCATGTGCTGAGGATCAGGCCACCCAATGCGTCCCTCAGCTTGCCACTTAGAGAATTGACAATTGACAATGGACAATTGACAATTCCATCTAAATAAATATCCATTGACAAATACAAACAAATAAAATTAGTAACCATCCAATTGAAATCGTCAATTGCATTGTCAATTGTCAATTGTCAATTGTCAATTTAATAAGTTATGGGATTTAATGAATTTATGACGAAGCTGTTCGGCAATAAGTCGCAGCGTGACCTGAAAGAAATCACCCCGTATGTGGACAAGATCAAGGCCGTATATCCGTCAATCCAAAAGCTCTCGAATGACGAGCTTCGTGCAAAAACTGATGAAATCAAACAACGTATCCAGGATTACGTAGCCGATGAACGCGCTAAAGTGGAAGAACTGCGCAAAGGCATCGACAACAAGGAACTGGAAGAACGTGAAGCGATCTGGGCAGAAGTTGACAAGATCGAAAAGAATATCACTGAAAAGATGGAAGTGGTACTGGAAGAGGTACTTCCAGAAGTCTTTTCTATCATGAAAGATACGGCTCGCCGTTTTTCTGAAAACGAAACGATCGAAGTAACGGCAAATGACTTCGACCGTAACCTGGCTACCAAATACGACTTTGTGGAAATCAACGGCGACAAGGCCATCTATCACAACCATTGGGTAGCAGGTGGCAACGAAATCACCTGGGATATGGTCCACTACGACGTACAGTTGTTCGGTGGTGTCGTACTGCACAAAGGCAAGATTGCCGAAATGGCGACCGGTGAAGGTAAGACATTGGTGGCTACTCTGCCGGTATTCTTGAACGCATTGACCCGCAACGGTGTACACGTAGTAACCGTGAACGACTACCTGTCAAAACGTGACTCGGAATGGATGGGCCCGTTATATATGTTCCACGGACTGTCGGTAGACTGTATCGACAAGCACCAGCCGAACTCCGACGCCCGCCGTGCCGCTTACAATGCCGACATCACATTCGGTACGAACAACGAATTCGGTTTCGACTATCTGCGTGACAATATGGCGATCAGCCCGAACGACCTGGTACAGCGCAAACACAACTACGCCATCGTCGATGAGGTCGACTCCGTGTTGATCGACGATGCCCGTACACCGTTGATTATTTCCGGTCCGATCCCTCGCGGCGAAGAGCAGCTGTTCGAACAGTTCCGTCCGAACGTGGAAGTAGTCGTAAACGCACAGAAAGACCTTTGTTCCAAGATGCTGATCGAAGCCAAGAAGAAAATGGCAAGCAGCGATCAGAAAGAGGTGGAAGAAGGTTCTATCCAACTGTACCGTTCTTTCAAAGGATATCCGCGCAACAAGGCACTGATCAAATTCCTGAGCGAACAAGGCGTAAAAGCCCAGATGTTGAAGACGGAAGAATATTTCATGTCAGAAAACATGCGTCACATGCATGAAGCGACAGACGAACTGTACTTCGTGATCGACGAAAAAAATAACAGTATCGAATTGACCGATAAAGGTATCGACTTGCTGACCGGCAAGACCGATGATCCGACATTCTTCGTATTGCCGGATATCACCTCCCAGCTTTCCGAACTGGAACATATCCAAAACGAAGAAGAAAAACAGGCTAAGAAAGACGAATTGCTGGCCAACTATTCCGTCAAGAGCGAACGCGTACATACGATCAACCAGTTGTTGAAGGCTTACACTTTGTTCGAGAAAGACGACGAATATGTCGTGATGGACAACAAGGTCATGATCGTCGACGAACAAACGGGCCGTATCATGGACGGACGCCGCTACTCCGACGGTCTGCATCAGGCTATCGAAGCAAAAGAACGTGTGAAAGTGGAAGCTGCAACACAGACATTTGCAACAATCACCCTGCAGAACTACTTCCGCATGTATCACAAGCTGTCAGGTATGACCGGTACGGCAGAAACGGAAGCCGGTGAATTCTGGGACATCTACAAACTGGATGTTGTCGTAATCCCGACAAACCGCCCGATCGCCCGTAACGACATGAACGACCGCATCTACAAGACGAAACGCGAAAAATATAACGCCGTAATCGAAGAGATCGTCCGGTTGACCGAAGCAGGACGTCCGGTACTGGTCGGTACGACATCCGTCGAAATCTCCGAATTGTTGAGCCGTATGCTTACTATGCGTAAGATCAAACATAACGTCCTGAACGCGAAATTGCACCAGAAAGAAGCTGAAATCGTAGCGACTGCCGGACAGAGCAGTACGGTGACGATCGCCACCAACATGGCCGGTCGTGGTACTGACATCAAGCTATCGCAGGAAGTAAAAGCAGCCGGCGGTTTGGCCATCATCGGTACGGAACGTCACGAAAGCCGCCGTGTAGACCGTCAGTTGCGTGGTCGTGCCGGACGTCAAGGTGACCCGGGTTCTTCCGTATTCTTTGTTTCTCTGGAAGACGATTTGATGCGTCTGTTCGCATCTGAAAAGATAGCCGGATTGATGGACAAATTAGGGTTCAAGGAAGGTGAAGTGTTGGAACACAGCATGCTGAGCAAATCTGTTGAACGTGCTCAGAAGAAGGTGGAAGAAAACAACTTCGGTATTCGTAAACGTCTGTTGGAATATGACGATGTGATGAACTCGCAACGTAACGTAATCTATACCCGCCGTCGTCATGCTCTGATGGGAGAACGTATCGGTCTGGACGTATTAAATACAATTTATGATACATCCGTTGCAATCGTCGACCAGCATGCCGATGGTGACTACGAAGGTTTCAAGCTGGAACTGTTCAAGACTTTCGCAATGGAATGTCCGTTCACGGAAGAAGAATTCAAGAACGGCAAAGCCGACAAGCTGGCCGATAAACTGTTCGATGAAGCGTTGCAGCTGTTCAAACGCCGCATGGAACGTATGACTCAGGTTGCCAATCCGGTGATCAAACAAGTTTACGAACATCAGGGTGCGATGTATGAAAACATCATGATCCCTATTACGGACGGTAAACGTATGTATAATGTTTCCTGCAACTTGAAAGAAGCTTACGAAACAGAAAGCAAAGCTATCACGAAAGCATTCCAAAAATCGATCGTCCTGCATACTATCGATGAAGCTTGGAAAGAACATTTGCGTGAAATGGACGAACTGCGTCACTCGGTACAAAACGCCAGTTACGAAAATAAAGATCCCCTGTTGATCTACAAGTTAGAGTCTTACAACCTGTTCAAGAACATGGTGGATATGATGAACCGTAAGACTGCTGCCGTCTTGATGCGCGGGCAGATCCCTGTTCGCGAAGAACCGACCGAAGAAGAAAAGCAGGCTATGGCTGCCCGTCAAGCAGCTATGGAAGAGGCTGCCCGTCAGCGTATCGCTATCCAAAGAGCTGAAGCCGAGCGCCACCAGGACATGAGCAAATATCGTACTGAGAAGACCGATATCTCCGGTAACAACAATCCGGAAGAACGTGCCCAGCAACAACCGCGCCAGGAACCAGTTCGCGCCGAAAAACGCGTAGGTCGCAACGACCCCTGTCCTTGCGGAAGCGGTAAGAAATATAAGAATTGCCACGGGCAAGGTTTATAATCCTATCCTGTAAGATCAAAACAAAGGCGGCTCTGAAGGTCGCCTTTGTTTTCTTTATAAATCTAAAAAAACATAAAATCCTTTTGTCTCTTACATTACACTTACTACCTTAGTCGAACTAATTTAAATATTACATTTAATCACCATGAAGAAAATTATCTTATTACTGGCTTTTTGCCTGAGTGTAGGCAATTTATTCGCACAAGATGCGAACGCAGACAAACTGCGTGAAGAAGGAGACGCAGCCATGACTGCAAAAAACTATCCCGAAGTTGTAGCAAAGTACAGCGAATACTTGAAACTTACAAACTATGAAGATGAAAGCCGTATCTTTAACTGTGCATTTGCAGCTTACAATGCCAAAAAGTATGACGATGCCATCAAGTTCTACGACATGGCCATTCAAAAGGGCTATAAAGCGGACGACGCCTATGTAGGCAAAGCGATGTCTTTGCGTAGTCAGGACAAAGCTGCTGATTTTACAGCAACAGTTGAAGCTGGTCTGAAAGCAAATGCCCAAAACGCAAACCTCGAAAAACTTCTGTATGCTTATTGCATGAAGAAAGGACAAGCAGCCCAGAAAGCAGGTAAGACAGAAGAAGCAGAAGAACTGTTCAAAGACGTATTAGTTGTAAGTAACGCCAAATATAAAGGCAACGCTCTGTACAGCCTTGGCGTTATGTTCTACAATGCAGGTGCAAAAATTCTGGCCGATGCCAACCCGATCGCAACATCCGATCCAGACAAATACGCTGCTGAAAAGAAAAAAGCAGATGCTCAAATGGCAAAAGCAAAAGGTTATCTGGAACAGGCAGTCGCTTTGAACGCAGCCGATGCTAATTCCAAAAAGATTCTGGATGCTATCAATGCTGCTGCAAAATAAAGTATAACGCAATAATTAAAAAGAGGACTGAAGTCCTCTTTTTTTATTTATACAAAAAGCGAATCATATAAATCCGTACGACAGAGATCCGGCATAATATCAGCCACACTCGGAACAACTATCGACCGGTGTTTATTCAAATGTTAATCCTTTCCAAATCGTCCGGTACATAAACGGTTCCGGAGAATGCCTGTGCAGCTTCACGCATATAAGATTGCTTGCGGGTATCCAAGTTACGGTCTTCGGTGTGATATAAGACCAAATTCTTCACTCCCAATTCCGCAGCCAATCTCCCGGCGTCCAATGCCGTACTGTGGTGCTTCTTATAAGGTTGGAAAACTTCCCGATCCTCATACAAGCAAAAGGCTTCGCATAAAAGCCAGTCCGCATTTTCCACATAAGAGCGGTTTATCACATTATAAGGTTCGTCTCCCAGACAGACAAACGACTGTCCGTCCGGCAGCTGCGTTCGAAATCCGAACTGTTTTTCTTTGGTGGATGCGATATCGAAACATTGCAGGCATAAACCTCCGGCTTCAAAGGTCTCTCCATCCTTCACCTCACGAAACTCGACTGCGCTCCCGATCAATGCGACGATCTTTGCCGGCAGCAATTTCCGGCAGATCCAATCCAGCACTTCCAACACCTTATCATGTCCATACACCCGGAAAGTGCCCGTATATTGTCCGGACAGCATTTTCTGCATAACGATACGGACCATCCAGACAGCCCCCAATATATGGTCGGTATGAGCATGTGTCACAAACATATCATGTATCTCGCTTATCGCGATTTCCGCTTTCTCCAACTGTCCCAATATACCGTTGCCACCTCCGGCGTCGACCAGTAAGATGTTCTTTCCGGTCTTAATCGTGAAACAGGTGTTATAACATTTTGTAACGGTAGCATTACCTGTTCCGAGCATAGTCAGTTCAGTAGTCATATTTTCAATCATAAATGTAGGTTTATCTATATTTTATTACAGTTACTTATTATCATTCCGTCCGGTCAAGCCTGTAAGCCCGATACTACTCGAACAAAATTCTAAACCTCGTCAATCCGTCCGCATACGTCCTAAGAGAAAAAGAACAGTTGTGCTTTTGAAGCACTTCGCGGATAAAGATCAAGCCGATGCCCTGACCACCGCGTTTGGTGGAAAAGAAAGGGCTGAACAACTTGGCCTCCGTTTCCTTATCAATGCCTTTACCAGTGTCGGCAATCTCCAGGCAAACCGGATTACGGAAGGTACGGATATAAATCTCGCCATCGTGGCCGATCGCCTCGGAGGCGTTCTTGATGATGTTGACCAATACCTGTTCGAAGAGTGAATTGTCCAGATTGACAATCGGCGAGACGGAGTCCAGCTCCATCACGATCCGGATATTCCGGTTCAGACAGATCGTTTCCATAAAACGTTTGCAAGAAAAGACAACTGCATTCAGCGGCTGTGTCTTGGTTTGCGGCTCCGGTATGCGGACCACATCTGCAAAATTCGTGATAAAATGGCTCATACTGTAACAACGCTCTATCGAAACGCTCAAAACTTCACAAATATCTTCCGTATCCTGCATCCCGCTGAAGGTCGCTTCAAGCGTATCCAATGTAGAAGTAATGCCAGCAGTCGTGTTATTCACCTCATGGGCAATCATGCGGATCACCTTTTCATACGCTTTCTTTTCGGCCTTGAAGACCTCCTGCGTCAACATTTCCACCAGATAGAACGAATGATGGAAGCCACGGTCCACAAATGATGAATGCGTACATTTATAGATATTGGCATCGTTCAGGCGAACTGTCTGCGAATCATACAAGGGGATCGGCTCCAGCTCTGCCGCCAAAGGTGAATCCAATTCCGACAGACGCTTACCCACAATATCCGGCAAGGAAGAGATCCCCAACATCTTACGAGCCGCCGGATTAACCGAAAGGACTTCCTTATCGAGATTCAACATAATCACTCCCATCGGTGAAGCATTGATCAGCAGATCCAGAAAATGATTCTGTTCCCTTAAATGCAGTCGTTCGTTCTTCAACTGTTCCATCATCTTGTTGAATATATCGACAATACGATCTGCCTCCTTCTGTCCCACACGGCTCAGACGGGAACTGAAATCCTGTTCCTTCAACAGCTCCATACCGTTCCCAATGATATGAAGCGGCTTGATGATACGGCGATAGAACACAGACAAATAGAGAACCGTCAGAAGTACGAGTCCTTCCACCAAGAAGAACAGGGAAACCGATTCCGTATAGAAAGCATGATAGGTAATGATTGCCAATACAGACAACAGCAATGCAGTCAATATCCAAAACAGTCCTTTTATTCTCATCAGCCGGGACGATTTACTTGTCTACAGGTATATCATATTTCTCTAGACGACGGTACAGGGCTGCCCGACTGATGCCGAGCGCCGTAGCAACGTGTGAAAGATTACCGGCATGTGTCTTCAGTGCCTGGAGAATCGTTTGCTTTTCCAACTCGTCCAACGTCAGGCCTTCAAGCGAAGAAGCAGCCTCAGCCTTTGCCGACAGCATCGTATGGAAGCACTGGCTCTCGAAATCAGAGGCTTCCAAAACAGCCTTGCCTGATACCAATATCGTCCGTTCCACCAAATTCTTCAACTCACGGATATTACCAGGATAAGGCAGCTTTTGCAGGAAGGTCAAGGCTTCCGACGAAAAGCGGACGGTAGGCAAGCCGTTTATCTCCGATTGTTTGTCGGCAAAATAGCGTACCAACAGAGGAATATCGTCTTTACGCTCACGAAGCGCAGGTAGGTGGACGGTTATCAAGTTGATGCGATAAAACAAATCTTCCCGAAACATGCGCTCTACCACCATTTCACGCAGGTTACGGTTTGTCGCGCTAACCACACGGATATCGACTTTGCGAGGACGGCTATCGCCCAAAACCTCGAACGTCTGGTCTTGCAGAACACGTAACAACTTCACCTGACAAGACAGTTCGAGATCGCCGATTTCATCGAGAAAGATCGTCCCTTTATTTGCCATCTCGAAACGTCCGGTACGATCGATATAAGCATCGGTAAACGCTCCTTTCTTATGCCCGAACATCTCACTCTCGAAAAGGCTTTGCGAAAGTCCGCCAAGGTTGACCTTTACGAACGGCTCCTTCGCACGTGAACTGTTCGTATGAATCGCCTCGGCAATCAGTTCTTTGCCCGTTCCACTCTCTCCGGTTATCAGGACTGAAGCGTTGGTCGGAGCAATCCGGGAAACCGTCCCCAGCACATCCATCAACGGAGCGCTCTGGCCTATGATCTTGTCAAAATGAAATTTATTATCGGCATCCAGGCGGTTCAATGGCATTTTCTGCTCCTTCTTCTGTTCACTTAGTTCGATCGCCGTACGGATAGATTTCAGCAGTACGAGATTATTCCAAGGTTTAGTCACAAAATCGAAAGCTCCTGCTTGCATTCCCTGTACGGCAAGCGAAATAGATCCCCATGCCGTCATCAGAATAACCGGGACATCGGGCTGGAATACCTTCACCTGCTTCAGTAGTTGTATACCCTCTTCACCGGTCGTAGTCAGTGTAAAGTTCATATCCATCAGGATAAGCTGCAACGTCGTCTGGCGTACGACAACCAACGCCTCTTCCGGCCCCGGAACAGCTTCCGGTTCGAACCCGGCTCGTTTCAACAAGAAAGTTAGCGAAGAACGAACGGCAGCATCATCGTCTATTATCAAGATCATTGATTTATGATTTCAAATTTATGATTTGCAAATTTATAGAATTAAATCAATCATCGCCTCACGATCTTCTCAAATTCCGCATCAAGAGTCTGGTCATTAATGAAATCATAAAGAGTGACGCTGCGTATATTGTAATAGTAGTTCCAATAGTCGTACAATTCCTGGATATGCTTCTGTTTAGCCTCATCCTTCGATTGTTGTGCATCGTTCAGGTCCAGAATATTGATCTTTCCGATCATGAATGTCTCGATAGAAGTCTTGTAGCGCTTCTCGGCAATCACATCAGCTTCCTGAGCGATCTCCAATTGGGCAGCCTGGTTATTAAAGTTTTCCACCAACAGGAAAATATCCTGATTGAAACTGATTTCCTCCTGGCGAATCTTGGACAATGTCACATCGCGGTTAGACTCGGCAACCTTCACTTTGCCCCGGCGCTTACCCCAGTCGAGAATCGGGATCGTCATGCCGACTTCCACCACCTGGTTTCCCTTTAACCGGTGATAGGCAGCATCAAACGTATGGTCTTTTCCGGTATAACCGATCGTGGCAAAAAGGTTGATACTGCGGCGGTTTCCTTTGGCAGCCGCGACCTCGTAATCGGCTTCCAGCTGACGACGACGAATATTCTTGGCGAACGAATTGTTTTCCTGTGCTTTCTGTAACACAACCTCATAAATCATCCGTAGAGAAGGAGCGGACTCCGGCAGGATCGGCTCGATCACTTCCTGTTCGCTCAACCCCAAAAAAGCACGGAGCTGAAACATATTGGCATTGAGACCGGACTGCGCCTCAGTCAACTTCCCTTTCATCTGCAAGGCAGACAACTTCAGCTGCATCAGTTCACTCTCGGAGATATGACCGATCTTACGCTTGGCAACAGCTATCTCGTACAATTTATCGGCATTTTCAAGGTTCTGCCTGGCAATATGCAAGTTCTCATTCGCCAGCAACAAATTGAAAAAATAACCGATCGTGTTGATCGTCACCCCTTCCACACTCTCGATATAAGCGGCTTTCGCTTCCTGATAGCGTACAGGCTCGATACGCCTTTTCCATTTCTGATCGTTCACACCGAAAATCGGTTGCGTAAGCGTCAACCCGATAGGCACGCTCATATATTCGTTGAAAGCCCCTTTCCCCAACTGCCGGTTGAAATCGAGAGAAGAGTTCAACGATATCTTACCACCTGTCAAAGCTATATTCTGATCAATCGAAATCTCTCCGTTCAAGCCGAGCGAATTATTTTGGACAAAAGTGTACGAACCATCGGACTGCTGGTATTTGGTATACTGTTTACTATAAGCTGGAAGCGTCCCTTTGAAGTTTATCTCCGGTAACTGGTCGGCAACATGTGTACGGTATTCCCAATAAGCCGTTTTCAGCTCGTTCAAGGCAACTGCAGCATCCACCGATTGCATTTGTGCCAAGTTAATCGCTTCTTTGAGGGTCAGCCTGACAGTATCTTGTTCCTGTGCCTGCAATCCGACATCCGATAACAGGAGAGAAATGATGGCTATATAGATCTTTTTCATCGTAATAAATGTTTTGATCTACCGTTGGCAAAAGCTATGCCAAAAAGATATATAACTGATTATCTGCAACATGTTCCAAACAACAGTGTCCGAAAATGAACATAGTGTCCGTTTTTGAAGTATTATTAGTATCTTTGTCTCGTTCTCTCAAAACAATAAATAATATGAAAAACAGCGGCTTCACTTTCCGTAAACGACTAGCCAGTTTCCGGTATGCTTTTTTTATCGCTGCGGCGTCCGCTGTCTTGCTGACACCCAGTACTTCATAATAATCTCTTTTTGTTGTCTTCGTCATATTCCCTCCATTCTGCCCAACCGGTGAGCCACACAACCAAGACGTTTTCCATGTAAAAATCAGCCGACACAGTTCCCTGCGCGGCTGACCACTTCACATCTCTTTTCAAACAATTGTCTGCTGTTGCAGTCGCTTGTTCCTCTTACAGAGATTATATTATCACTATTGCTTAGCACTCGCAAGTCTCGAGTGCTAAAAAATATATTAAATAATCATAAAATCCATAAACCGGCTATTACAATTTGCCACCCTTAGAACCGCCAAAGCTTGCGGAATTCAGGATATTGGTGTCAAAGGTAAAGGTCAGTCTCTCCTCGGTGCGGGCTCTCTTCAAAGACAGCTGGATCATACGGTCCAGAAGCTCTTGGTAAGGAACTCCTACCGGCTCCCACAGATAGAATGCCAGTGATCCGGGGATGGTATTGATCTCGTTAAAATATAGCTTGCCGTTGTCCTCATCGATCATAAAGTCGATACGGGACACACCATTACAGCCCAGTGCTTTAAAGGATCTGACTGCCAGCTCCCGGACTTCCTCTCTCTTCTCCGGAGACAGCTCTGCGGGGATTTTGCGGGATACGCTCGCCATGCCCTTGGAACCGCTGCCCTTGGCATTGCTGACGTATTTATCTTCATAACTTAAGATATCTTTGGTGTGCAGGGGTTCTTCGCACTCGGAAGCAATAGCGTCATTTTCATCTCCCAGTACCGAGCAGTTGATCTCCCGCAGATTCGTAATGGCATGCTCCACCAGTACCTTAGTGGCATACTTGAAAGCATCGTCCACGGAATGGGTCAGTTCCACGCGGTTCTTTGCCACGCTGATACCTACGCTGGAACCTAAGTTGACAGGCTTTACGATCACGGGATAACCCAGTCCCTTTTCCACTTTGTCAAGAAGTGTCTCCATCTCCGCATAATCTGCCAGAGTATACAGCTGTGCATCCAGTACCGGAACATCACACTCCTTTAATACAGCTTTCATGATGTATTTGTCCATGCCGATGGCAGATGCGGTCACATCACAGCCCACGAAGGGGATGCCCATGGTCTTCAGGTAACCCTGGAAAGCGCCGTCCTCCACATTGGTACCGTGGACTACGGGGAAAGCCACATCGATCTCCACGGCTTTCTTTCCGCCGAACATCTTCACCGGGAACGGAGTCAGGAATACCTTGCCGTCCTCGTTGGTCATGATGACTCTCTGGGACTTTTTCAACAGTTCATCGATATTTTTGTAGGATTCGATCTTGCCGATCTCCTCACCGATGTACATTTCATTGCGCTTGGTCATATAGACCGGGATTACTTCGTATTTGTCAGTATCCATGTTCATGACAGCCTGGATACCGGAGATCACTGATACTTCGTGTTCTACACTCTTGCCGCCAAACAGCATTGCTACTCTTGTCTTCATTTATTTTCCCTCCTGAATTTTCCTACTCTCTGTCAACTATCCGGAACCACTTTCGCGAATCGCCTCTGAGTCATCTAATAGTTATCCGTCAGGTCATTCTCTAATAAAATATACTTATGTCCCTGCCCTTTAATGGCATAGGCGTAAGATACAGCTTCCTCCAGCTTGTCGAATACCAGGCATTTCTCTTCCGGGAATCCCTTCTCCAACACGCCCTCCCTGATGGGCTCGGTGTGCCGTCTGCCCACTAACAGGATGTAATCGCAGCAATCCGCTGCGTAGTTACCGAATTTATGATTGTATTCCACTTCCTTGTCACCCAGCTCCACCATGCCCGGCGTGATCAGGATCCGGATACCGTCAAACATAGCCAGCGTCTCGACCGCTGCCCTGGAACCTACGGGGTTGGAATTGTAAGCATCATCGATGATCGTCACCAGACCGTGCTCCCGCATCTGCATACGATGGGGCACCGGCTCGATCCGGCGTACCGGGATCCGCAGTTCCTGCAGCGTCATGCCCATTCTATGAGCAACTGCGATAGCCCCCACCACATTGATGACATTGTGGGCCCCGATGAGACGCATCTGGAATCTCTCGCTCTCGCCGTCCGGGGTCACTACCGTGAACTCCGTACCTAACTGGGATACCTTCACATCTTTGGCACAGTATCCTGTCCCTTCCGTCTCAGAATAATAGAAGATCTTCTCCGGGGTCTGATCATACGCGGGAGAAGCTGCCTGCTGCTGAATATAATCGTTGTCACCGTTCAAGAACAGCATGCCGCCTTCCGGCAGGGCATCCGCCAGCTCGAACTTCGTCTTCTGAATATTCTCCATGTTAAAAAAGGTCTCTAAATGCTGCGGTCCGATAGATGTGATCACACCGTGCTCAGGATGCACCATATCGCAGATCTCCTTGATGTCGCCCACATGACGGGCTCCCATCTCGCAGACAAAAATCTCTGTGGTAGGCTTCAGGGAACCGCGGATGGTCCTCACCACACCCATAGGCGTATTGAAACTCTCGGGCGTCACCAGTACGTTATATTTTTCCTGTAAAAGTGTCTGCAAATAGAACTTCACACTGGTCTTACCGTAGCTACCGGTCACACCGATGACGGTAAGTCCCGGGACGCTTTTCAGCTTTCTCACAGCGTCATTGATATAATGCTGATTGATCCCCGCCTCCATGGGATGATTGATGACATTAGCCACAATATCCAGAAACAGATTCACAGATACCAGGATCAGGCACAGCCCCGGGATCCGCTTCATTCCGCCAAATCCACACACCAGAGCGAATACCGCAGCCGTAAGGATCAGCTCCGTAGCGAGCAATCTCTTGACCCGGGCAGTATACACCAGCTTTTTCTTCGTATTCATCCGCTTCATGGCACGATATACCACGATGATCACGAACAGTACCAGATACTCGAAGATTTCAAGGGCAAGGTACGGAAACACACAGGTTACAATGCCCAGTGCCAGACCAAAATAGAGAATCCATTGCAGCCGGAACTTCTTCTTCAGCCAGTGAAGGTGTTCTTTATTCTTATAGCCGTTCTGCTGGAACATATGAATGTTATACCGCATGGTATAAAAATATGCCGGAACAGCAAGCACGACCGCTATCAGCACACGTATGATCATTGCAAATATGCCTCCATAATTCCCCGGAACTGTGCCGGCTTCTCAAGGAAAGAAAAATGACCGGTTCCCGGGATCACTGCCAGGCCGCAGTTGGGGATCTTCTCTTCCATAATATGTGCATCCCGGATAGGAGTTGCCGTATCCTGATCTCCCCAGATCAGCAGCACTTCCTGACGGATCTTCGGAAGCAGCTCCGTCAGATCCTCATTCACCGCCTTCACCATACAATGACGCATCATGGGTGTCGCATTGCGGTAGTCTGCCGATCCCTGTCGGCTCCTCCAGTCATCGATCACCTCCGGGAACATGGCATAGATCAGCTTCATGTTCAGGAATTTCTTCAGGATCTTGTACTTGCGGATCTTCCATTTCTGTGCAGTAGTCCGCACCGGCAGGACACCGGCACTGTCGATCAGGATAATGTTTGTGATCTCAAAAGGGATGCTCTCTCTGGCTGCCAGCTTGATGATCACTCGTCCGCCGTAGGAATGCCCGATGAGGGTGGCCTGCTTTACCTGCATTACTTCCATAAATCTGCAGAAAAAATCCGCAAATCCGTCCACATCCCAGGGTTCCTTCGGTTCATCGCTGCCGCCGAAGCCCGGGAAATCAAACTGGATCACACGGTACCTGCTGCCGTCTATCACACCGGCTACGGAATCATACACTCCCAGATCCGTACCCCAGCCCTGTAAGATCACGACTGTCTTATCGCCGGTACCGGTTGTTTTATAACATATATTATATCCGTCTACTACTATATTCATTGAAAACCTCAATTCAGTGTCATTGCTGTTACAATCTTTTATTATAATCGGAATCTGTTACAATGGCAACCGAAAACAAATCCGTTTATTTCCTCAGGTTTCGTCCTCCGTGTCCAGTCCCTGCATCAGAATACGATTCCACTCTGCATTATTACTTTCCAGTTCTTTCTTCTGCATAATACGATTGCGGTCACTTAGGATCGCCAGCATTTCGTCCGCGATCTCCTCCGGCGGCAGATCAGAATAATGACACAGATAACCGATCATACGGCTCGCCGTAAAATCCGTGTTCAGGTTCTTCGTCACCAGATCGCAGAAGGGCTCCGGATACCCGCGGGCTATGAGCCTTTTATATAATTCCATACTTTGTGGAGATC
>ERZ773218.2029-NODE-2029-length-17235-cov-5.907800_pt1 | contig 17235 bp, 14 predicted proteins | sample MGYA00580527_ERZ773218 | MGnify/ENA primary metagenome ERZ773218 (study PRJEB29015, sample SAMEA2737763) | human gut metagenome | biome: human gut; feature: human-associated habitat; material: faeces | place: China | collected 2012 ...
TGAGCGAAACGGCCCGCACGAAGGCCATGGCCCTGCGTCCGAGCGGCGACCGCGCCGTGGTGGCGACCCGCCTCGGCGAGACGAGCGCCGCCGCATCGATGATGGTCGTCAAGGGCAGCCCGTCGTTTTCCGGTGTGAAGGACGTACGCGCGGCGCTGCAGCGCGCGGACATGGGCGGCGCGCTCAACACGCGCGAGCTGCTGGATATCGCGGGCGTGCTGCAGGCGGCGCGCTGCGTGCGCAGCTACGGCACCGGCGAGCGGCAGGACAAGACGAGCATCGACTACCTCTTCAGCGCCCTGCAGGCCAACCGCTTTCTGGAGGAGAAGATCTTCACCTCCATCACCGGCGAGGACGAGATCGCCGACAGCGCGTCGAGCGAGCTGGCGTCCATCCGCCGGCTGATCCGCGCCGCGAGCGCGCGCGTGCACGATGCGCTGCAGAAGATCATCTCCTCGCCGAGCTATGCCAAGGCGCTGCAGGAGCCGATCATCACCATGCGCTCCGAGCGCTATGTCGTGCCGGTCAAGGCCGAGCACAAGGGCGCCGTGCCCGGCCTCGTGCACGACGTGTCGGCCTCCGGCGCGACGCTGTTCATCGAGCCGATGGCCGCCGTGAAGGCGAACAACGAGCTGCGGGAACTGCGCGCACGTGAAAAGACGGAGATCGAGCGCATCCTCGCCGAGCTCTCGGCCGAGTGCGCCGCGCACCGGGAGGACATCTCGAGCGACTTTGACGTGCTCGTGCGCCTCGACCTCATTTTTGCCAAGGCAAAGCTCGCCTACCAGCTCGACGCGATCGCGCCGGAGCTGACGGACAAGCACCTGCAGCTGCGCCGCGCGCGCCATCCGCTGCTGCCGAAGGACACCGCTGTGCCGATCGATGTTTCGCTCGGCGGCGAATTTGACACGCTCGTCATCACCGGCCCGAACACCGGCGGCAAGACCGTCACGCTCAAGACCATCGGTCTGCTCGCGGCCATGACGCAGTGCGGCCTGCACATCCCGTGTGCCGACGGCAGCACCATGCCGGTGTTCCACGAGATCATGGCCGACATCGGCGATGAGCAGAGCATCGAGCAGTCGCTGTCCACGTTCTCGGCGCACATGACGAACACCGTGCGCATGCTCAAGGAGTGCGACGACCGGTCGCTGCTGCTGTTCGACGAGCTCGGCGCCGGCACGGACCCGGCAGAGGGCGCGGCGCTGGCCATCGCCATCATCGAGCACGCGCGCAAGTGCGGCGCGCTCATCGCCGCCACGACGCATTATACCGAGCTCAAGGTCTACGCCACGACGCAGCCCGGCGTCATGAACGCCTCGTGCGAGTTTGACGTGGACTCCCTGCGCCCGACGTACCACCTGCTCATCGGCATCCCCGGCAAGTCCAACGCCTTTGCCATCTCCGAGCGGCTGGGCCTGCCGCAGGAGATCATCGACGACGCGCGCAGCCGCGTCAGCACCGAGAGCGCGAGCATGGAGGCCACCATCGAAAAGCTCGAGCAGGTGCGCCAGCTCATGGAGCGCGACCGTGCCGAGGCGGCGCGTCAGCTGCGCGAGGCGGAGGAAAACCGCCGCAAGTCCGAGCGCCTGAAGGCGGAGCTCTCCGTCCGGCTGGAAAAGGCGGACGAGAAGGCCCGCCGCGACGCCGAGCGCATCATCGGCGACGCGCGCCGCACGGCGGACGAGGTGATGCGCGAGCTCGACGAGCTGCGCAAAATGGAGAAAACGGACGCCGACCACCACCGCGCCAACGACGCGCGCGCCGCCCTGCGCCGCAAGCTGAACGTGGCCGAGGACGCGGCCGCCGCCGCGGCGCACCCGCAGCCCAGGGAGAAGAAAGTCTCCGTCCGCCCGGTACGCGTGGGCGACACCGTGCAGCTGCGCAAGATGGGCGACATCAAGGCGACCGTCACGGCCATCTCCGCCGACCGGACGCTGACCCTGCGCGCGGGCATCATGAACGTGACGGCCAAGGAACAGGACGTGTACCTGCTCGAAAACGAGAAGCCCGAGGCGCAGAAGTTTGCCGCCGCGCACGCAGCCAGCCTGCGCAATGTGGCCGCCGAGTCGGAGATCGACCTGCGCGGCATGGACACGATGGAGGCCGTCGCCGCGACCGAGCGTTTCCTCGACAACGCCGTCATGGCCAAGCTCGAGAAAGTCACCATCATCCACGGCAAGGGCACCGGCGCGCTGCGCGCAGCCGTGCAGCAGTCGCTGCGCAAAAACAAGGCCGTCAAGTCCTACCGGCTCGGCCGTTACGGCGAGGGCGAGAGCGGCGTGACCGTTGTCGAACTGAAATAAAAACAGAAAAACCCGGCGAAAAAACGCTGTGCAAAGCAACAAAAAAACGAAAATCGGTTGACGATGCTGGGCGTTTTTGATAAGATGATACAAGCATAATAGTGCATAAGGAGTGGAGAAAATGATCACGAAAGAAGCAGTCATCAACAACCTGGAGGGACTCCATGCACGGCCCGCGGTCTTTTTTATCCAGAAGGCAAACGAGTTCAAGAGCAGCATCTGGATTGAGAAAGACGAGAGACGCGTTAACGCCAAGAGCCTTCTCGGCGTCCTGTCGCTTGGCATCGTGAAGGGCTCGACGATCACCCTCGTGGCCGACGGCGCCGACGAGCAGGAAGCGATCGATACCCTGACCGCACTGATCAATTCCGATTTTTCCGAGTGATCCCAACAACATGAAACCGAAACAGGGGCGTGTCATCAGCACGCCCCTGTTTTCCTGACCGCAGATTTTTTTCGGCATCGCAGGAGCAGACTATGGAAAAACTCCGACCCGACCAACTGCGCGAAAAGGCCAATATGCTCCCACTGCTGCCGGGCGTGTACATCATGCTCGACGAGCACGGCGAGGTCATCTATATCGGCAAGGCGAAAGCGCTCAAAAACCGCGTCACGAGCTATTTTCGCGGCGAGCACCTGCCGAAGGTGGCGGCCATGGTCGCGCACGTTGCGGATTTCAATGTCATCGTCGTGCAGTCCGAGTTCGAAGCGCTCGTGCTCGAAAACTCGCTCATCAAGCTGCATAAACCCAAATACAACATCCTGCTCAAGGACGACAAGGGCTATCCCTTCGTGCGTCTGGACGTGACGCAGCCGTACCCGACGTTCTCGCTCGTCAATCATACGGAGAAGGACGGCGCGAAGTACTTCGGCCCCTACGGCGGCCGGAGCATGACGGCCGAGATCATCGACACTGTATGCAAGACGCTGCGCCTGCCGACGTGCACGCGCCGCTTTCCGCGCGACATCGGCCGCGCCCGCCCGTGCCTGAATTACCACATGGGCACCTGCGCGGGCTACTGCCTGAAGGACGTCACGCGCGCGGAGTACCTCAAGGCCATCCGCGAGGCCGAGATGATCCTCGACGGCCGCACGGCGGAGCTCACGGCCGAACTGACCGAGCAGATGCAGGCCGCGGCCGATGCGCTGCGGTTTGAATACGCGGCGTCGCTGCGCGACCGGCTGCGCGCCATCCAGGGCCTGCAGAACCACCAGCGCGTCATCGCCACGGCCTACTCCGACACGGACGCCGTCGGCTTTCAGCGCGGGGCCAAGTGCTGCTTTACCGTGCTGCACTTTACGGACGGCAACCTCACCGGCAAGGACAAGTCGTTTCTCGACGAGCCGATGGAGCCGGACGGCGAGGCGCTTGCCGCGCTCGTGCAGCAGTATTACGAGGGGCGTGGCGCCTATCCGCGGCAGGTGCTGCTGCCGTGCGCGCTCGAGGGGCAGGAAGCGCTCGAGCGCCTGCTCACCGAGGCGGCGGGGCACAAGGTCGCGCTCGCCGTGCCGCAGCGCGGCGACAAGTGCCGCCTGACGGAGATGGCGGCGAACAACGCGCGCGAGGAGATCCTCATTGCGACGACCGCGGCGCAGCGCAGCCTCAAAACGCTCGAATGGCTTCAGCGTGCGCTGGAGCTCGACGCGCCGCCCGAGCGCATCGAGGCATTTGACATCTCGAACCTCGGCGATACCGGCATCGTTGCCGGCATGACCGTGTTTCAGCACGGCCGGCCGCGCAAGTCGGACTACCGGAAGTTCCGCATCCGCACGACGGACGGGCAGAACGACTACGGCGCCATGCACGAGGCGGTCACGCGCCGCTTTCAGCACTATGTGGACGGCGATCCGGGCTTTTGCCCACTGCCGGATCTGCTGCTCATCGACGGTGGCGCGGAGCACGCGACGGTCGCACAGACGGTGCTCGACGGCTTCGGCCTGACCGTGCCGGTGTTCGGCATGGTCAAGGACGACCGCCACCGCACGCGCGCGCTCATCACGCCCGGCGGGCATGAGATCGGCATTTCCGCCAACCCCGCGGTGTTTGCCTTCATCGGCACGATCCAGGAGGAGACGCACCGCTTTTCCATCGACTATCAGCGCCGGCTGCGGCGCGAGAGCCTCTCGTCCGAGCTCGATCAGATCCCCGGCGTGGGCGAGAAGCGGCGCAACGCGCTGCTCAAGGCGTTCCGCAGCACAAAGGCCATCCGCGCGGCTTCGTATGAGGAGCTGTGCGCGGCCGTTCCGGCGGGCGCTGCCCGCGCGGTCTACGACCACTATCACCCGAAAGGAGAACCGCCATGCGTGTGATCACAGGTACGGCCCGCGGCCGCAGGCTGCGCGAGCCGGAGGGGATGGCCACCCGTCCCACGACCGATAACGTCAAGGAATCCATGTTCAACCTCATCCAGTTCGACATCGAGGGCCGGCGCGTGCTCGACCTCTTTGCCGGCACGGGCCAGCTCGGCATCGAGGCGCTCAGCCGCGGCGCGCGCAGCGCCGTGTTCGTCGATGAGAGCCGCGCCGCCGTGCAGCTCGTGCGCGCCAATCTCGCACTCTGCCGCCTGCAGGGCGACGTGGTGCAGGGCGAGTCGCTCGGCTACCTGCGCACGTGCGGAAAATTTGACCTGATCTTCCTCGATCCGCCGTATGATACGGGATTGCTTGACAAAGCACTTGAAAATGTTGTACAGTTTGACATATTAGCTGAGGGTGGTATAATCGTGTGTGAGAGCCGCCGCGAAAAGGTGCTCCCGCAGCTTCGAGCGCCGTATCATCTGCTCACGGAGCGCAATTACGGCAAGATCAAGCTCACGCTCTACAGAAAGGGAATCCACGCATGAAAACAGCGATCTACCCCGGCAGCTTTGACCCCATTACCCTCGGCCACCTGAACATCATCCGCCGCGCGTCCGGCATTTTCGACCGCGTCGTCGTGTGCATCATGCCCAACGCCGGCAAGCTGCACCCCATGTTTACCCGCGAGGAGCGCGTGGCGCTCGCGCGCCGCGTCGTCAGCCGCTTCCCCAATGTGGAGGTGGACACGTTCGACGGCCTGCTCGCCGAATACGCCAAGACCTTCCCGGAGGGTGCGGTGATCGTCAAGGGCCTGCGCGCGAACACGGACTTTGAAAACGAGTTTCAGATGGCGCTCATCAACAAGAAGATCAATCCCGAGCTGGACACCATGTTCCTGACGGCCAGTCAGAAATATACGTTCCTCAGCTCGTCGGTCGTCAAGGAGCTCGCGGGCTACGGCGCGGATCTGACGCCGTTCGTCCCGTGCGAGATCATTGACGATGTGCACGAACGCGCGACGCGCGGCGAATAAACCCGTTTCAGATCGACTTTTTCACCGGCACTGCCGGAACACGCTTTGGGAGGAAACAAAATGGACAACGAAGTCATGGAACTCATTGACCAGCTTTATACCATGGTGTCGGAGGCATGGGGCGTGCCGCTCGGCAACGAAAAGTGCATCGTCGAGCGCGACCAGGTCCTCGAGATCCTCGATGAGATCAAGACCGCCATGCCGGTGGAGCTTTCCGAGGCAAAGCGTCTGGTCTCTGCCCGCGACGAATTCATCAACAACGCCAAGCGCGAGGCCGAAGGCATCCGCAATCAGGCGGAGGAGCGCGCCCGCGCGCTCGTGGACGATCAGGAGATCGTGCGCATCGCCAAGGCCCGCAGCAACGAAATGCTCGCCTCCACGCAGGCCAAGGCCGACGCGCTGCGCCGTGCCTCGAGCCAGTTCTGCGATGAGGCGCTGCGCCGCACGGAGGAGGCCATCTCCGCCGCGCTCGGCAGCGTGCAGCAGGCGCACGCCGCGTTCCAGAACGTTGCCGGCAGCACGGCTGCGCCCGCCGCTGCCGCTGCCCCCGCGCCCAGACAGCCGGAGATCCGCTTCGAGGGCGAGGAAGCCCCCGAGGAGGAAGCCAACTGACCTGCCTTTTCCTGCACATCTGCACCGCCGCCGGTATGTCCGGCGGCGGGGGTGCGTTTTGCCGAAATTTTTCCCCGCCGTGCGCGCTTTGGGCGCTTCCGGCGGGGATTTTTTCACGCTTCGGCGGCACATCTTGTGCCGCCGTTTTCCTTTTTTCGGCGAGGAACGCAAATGCTTGTGGCCGGAAAAACCACAGTCGGATTGACAGAATTGTCGGAAATTGCAAGAAAAAGGCGGGAATTTCTCCTTGCAATTTTTCCGTCCTGCCACTATAATGAGGATTGCACGTGGGGCGAAGTGGTTTAAAAAGCATCAAAAGCCCACGCATGGGGCGCGAAAGTGCACGATTTCGGAGAAGGGGGGATGCAGCATGACCGGTATCTATCAGCATACGCTTGACGCCAAAGGCCGTCTGTTCATCCCGGCCAAGCTCCGTGAAGAACTGGGCGACACGTTCTATGTGACGGTCTCGCCCGAAAAGTGCCTGTCGGCCTACAGTCAGGAAAACTGGAAGGCGATCTCCGAGAAGGCGGCGGCCATGACCAATCTGCAGCAGCGCAAGGTGCGCCCGCTGTTCGCGTATGCGGCCCGCTGCGATCTCGACGGACAGGGACGTATCCTCCTGCCGCAGCACCTGCGTGAATTCGCCGGCCTGACCAAGAGCGTCACCGTGGTCGGCAGCAACAACCATGCGGAGTTCTGGGATAGCGCGCGCTGGGATGAGATCTGCCCGCTCGAGGCGCTGCCGGAGAACATCGCCGCCGTGATGGAGGAGCTGGATTTCTGATGGACGCCGGACATATCCCCGTGCTGCTGCACGAATGCATCGACAACCTGAACATCCGCCCCGACGGCATTTACGTGGACGGCACGCTCGGCATGGGCGGCCACTCCGAGCAGATCGCCGGCCGCCTGACGACCGGAACGCTCATCGGCATCGACCGCGACGAGACAGCGATTGCGCGCGCCGGCGCGCGGCTGGCCCCGTTCGGGGAGCGCGTGCAGCTCGTGCACGGCAACTTCCGCGACACGGCCGCCATTCTCGACCGCCTCGGCATCGACGCCGTGGACGGCATGCTCTTTGACCTCGGCGTTTCCTCGCCGCAGCTCGACGAGACGCAGCGCGGCTTTTCGTATATGCACGACGCGCCGCTCGATATGCGCATGGACGCGACCAGTGGCCTGAGCGCGTGGAACGTCGTCAACGAGTGGCCGGAGAATGAGCTCAAACGCATTTTGTATGAATACGGCGAGGAGCGCTATGCGCCTCGCATTGCCGGGGCGATCGTACGCGCCCGGGCGCAGCGGCCGATCTCGACCACGCTGGAGCTGGTCGATGTGATCCGCTCGGCCATGCCGGGCGCGGCGCTGCGCGAAAAGCAGCATCCCGCCAAGCGCAGCTTTCAGGCGATCCGCATCGCCGTGAACGACGAGCTGGCGGCGGTGCGCGAGATGATGGACACTGCGCCGGACAAGCTCCGCGTCGGCGGGCGGCTGTGCGTCATCAGCTTTCATTCCCTCGAGGACCGGATCGTCAAGACCGGCATCGCCCGGCGGGAGCACGGCTGCACCTGCCCGCGCGAGGCGCCGGTGTGCACCTGCGGCTTTGTGCAGACGCTGCGCAGCGTCTCCCGCAAACCGATCCTGCCCGGCGAGGAAGAACTGGAGTGTAACCCGCGCGCCCGCAGCGCGAAGCTGCGCGTTGCCGAGCGCGTCTGAGAAAGGAGCCGATCATGGCATCTCCTGCTTCGAAAAAACGCAATACCGCGCCCATGGACGGCAACGCGGCGTATGACCTGCACAGCACGGCTGCCGAAGAATACCGGTACAGTGCGCCGGTCGAGATGCCGCACGCTCCCCGGACGACGGAGGCCGTCGTCCCGGAGTCCGTTCCCACCCCCAAGCAGGCGATCGCCCCGCTGGCCGTGCTCGGCTTTGCCATTGCCGCCGTGCTGATCGTCGTGTCGCTGGTCGCGCGCGTGCAGCTCTCGCAGGCGTCGGCGGAGGTCTCGGCGCTGGAGGATCAGTATACCCAGCTGCAGGAGCAGCAAACGCGCCTGCGCATTGATTACGAGAGCGCGTTCAACCTCACGGAGATCGAGGATTACGCCATCCACGAGCTCGGCATGCAGAAGCCGCGCAGCGATCAGCTCTATTATATCAGCAGCGACGCCACGGACACGGCGGTGGTCCTTGACCAGAACGCGGCCGAACCGCTGAGCCTTGCCGACCGCCTCGGCGATTTCTTCTCTTCCATTTTGGAATATTTTCGATAAGCCAGCCTGTATGATAGTACTATCCCCGCAGGAACAAGGAGACAGACATGGCGAATGAAACTTCCGGGCGCCGGGACAACCGCGTGCCTTTTCGTGCAAGTACCAAAACACCGAATATCATGATGCTCCGCCGCACACGCTTCCTTTTGATTGTGTGCGGCATCCTTGCATTTGCTGTCCTTGGCATCAAGCTGTTCAATGTCATGATCGTACACCATGACGAGTACGAAAAAATGGCGATCGACCAACAGGTGCGCACGACGGAGATCACGGCCTCGCGCGGCGCGATCTACGATACGAACGGCAAGATCCTGGCCATGAACGCCTCGGTCGATACGATCTTCATCAGCCCGGCCGAGATCGTCAAGAACAAAGAAGATCCGCAGCTGATCGCACGCGAACTTTCCGAGATCCTCGACGTCGATTATGATAAGATCCTGGCCATGACGAAGAATACCGACCGCTGGTATGAGGTCGTCAAGCGCAAGGTCGAGCCGGAAGTGTCGGAAAAAGTGCGCGCGTTCAAGAAGGAGAACAACCTCACCGGCGTGAAGATCGAGCCGGACACGAAGCGCTATTACCCCTACGGCAATCTGGCCGCGCACGTCATCGGCTTCGTCGGGCAGGACAACAACGGCCTCTACGGCCTGGAGCAGCGCTATGACAGCTATCTGACCGGCAGCGCCGGGCGCATCATCCGCGCGACGGATAACCGCGGCACGGATATGCTCTTTGTCAACTACGAGGACTACTACGATGAGACAAAGGGCGACGACATGAACCTGACCATCGACGCCACGATCCAGTATTACCTCGAAAAGCACCTGCAGCAGGCGGTCGAGGATTATGACGTGCAAAATGGCGCCGCGGCCATCGCCATGGACCCCAACAGCGGCGCCATTCTCGGCATGGTCTCGCTCGGCAACTTTGACCTGAACGACTATCAGAAGGTCAGCGACAAGGATCAGGAGGCCATCGACGCCGAAACGGATCCCGACAAGAAGGCCGAGATGCTCTCCGCCGCGCAGACGAAGCAGTGGCGCAACAAGGCCCTGTCGGACACCTACGAGCCCGGCTCGACGTTCAAGATTATCACGCTGGCCATGGCGCTCGAAGAGGGCGTGGTCAATGAAAATTCGTCGTTTTACTGCGGCGGCAGCACGAACGTGCTCGGCCGTACCGATCCGCTCAAGTGCTGGAAAACGACCGGCCACGGCAGTCAGAACCTGACGCAGGCCATCCAGCACTCGTGCAACGTGGCGCTCGTGCAGATCGGCCAGCTCATCGGCGCGCGCACCTTCTACAAGTACGCCGAGGCGTTCGGCTTCCTGAACTTGACCAGCAACGTGGACAGCAACCTCACCGCCAAGACCGGCATCGACATGTCCGGCGAGAGCGGCAGCATCTGGTGGAGCCAGAACACGTTCTACGACCCGGAGAACCTCTCCCAGCTTGCGGCGGCCTCCTTCGGCCAGACGTTTACGATCACGCCGCTGCAGCTCATCACGGCAGTCAGCGCCTGCGTCAACGGCGGCTATCTCATGAAGCCGTACGTCGTCAAGAGCATCGTCAACAGCGACGGGGAAGCGGTCGTGTCCAATTCGCCGACCGTGGTGCGCCAGGTCGTGAGCGAGCAGACGAGCGCCACCGTGCGCCAGATCCTCGAGCAGGTCGTCGGCGACCCCGTCGACGGCACCGGCAAGAACGCCTACGTCGCCGGCTACCGCATCGGCGGCAAGACCGGCACGTCGGAAAAGGTCGCGCAGGACGCGGCCGGCGGCGCGAAGGAGTACATCGTCTCGTTCATCGGCTTTGCGCCGGCGGATGACCCGCAGATCGTCATCCTCGTGCTGCTCGACACGCCGAGCAACAGCACCGGCATCTATATCAGCGGCGGCCAGATGGCCGCGCCCGTCGTCGGCAAAATGATGGCGGACATCCTGCCGTACCTCGGCGTGGAGCCGTCGTACTCCGAGACGGAAAAGACGCATATGGATAAGACCGTACCGAACGTGACGGGCCTGTCCGTTGAGCAGGCGAAGGCCGCGCTCGCGGAGGTGGGCCTGCAGGCGCGCATCTACGGCGATGGCAGCACAATCACGGCGCAGCTTCCGGGCAGCGGCGCGGTCGTGGCCAACGGCAGCACCATTCTGCTCTATGCCGGCAAAGAGCCCTCGGCCGACAAGGAGACGATGCCGGATCTGTCCAATCTCAGCTATCAGACAGCCCGCGACCGCATGGCCGCACTGGGGCTGTATATCAAGACCAGCAGTTCGATCACGGATACCGCGGCGCAGGTCATCTCCGGCCAGAGCGTCGCCGCAGGCACCCAGATCGATCACGGTACGGTCGTGGAGGTCACGCTCGTGACCAGCGATTCGGGCATGCTGGGCCGATACTGACGAACAACGGAGGTACGTTTATGAAACTCAAGCGACTGCTGTCCGTTCTGGACGTGTGCGAATGCACCGCCGATCCGGAACTGGACATCCGGGATATCAGCTTTGACTCGCGCACCACGCAGCCCGGCGACCTGTTCGCCGCCGTCTGCGGGTATGAGTCCGACGGGCACCGGTTCATCGGCGCGGCCGCCGAGCGCGGTGCGGCCGTCGTGCTCTGCCAGCGAAAGCCAGAGGTCGAGATACCGTATATCCTCGTGGCCGACAGCCGCCTTGCGCTCTCGCGCATCTGCTGCGAATTTTTCGATAACCCGTCGCGTGAGCTGACCATGATCGGTGTGACCGGCACGAACGGCAAGACCACCGTCACCACGCTCATCAAGCACATGCTTGAGCAGTGCCTGCACACGAAGGTCGGTCTCATCGGCACGAACGCGAACGTCATCGGCGACGAGGTGCTGCACACCGAGCACACCACGCCCGACGCCTATGAGCTGCAAAAGCTCCTGCGCCGGATGGTCGACGCCGGCTGCACGCACGCGGTCATGGAGGTGTCGTCCCACTCGCTGGTGCTGCACCGCGTGGAGGGCATCCGATTTCAGGTGGGCATCTTCACGAACCTGACGCAGGATCATCTGGACTTCCACAAGACCATGGAGGCGTATGCCGAGGCCAAGGCGCAGCTGTTTGCGCAGAGTGACGTCGGCATCGTCAACGCGGACGACGATTGGGCGCACGTTATGCTCGAGCATGCCAAATGCCCGATGCACACCTATTCCGCCAAACGCAACGACGCCGACCTCGTGGCCAAGGATATCCGTCTGAGCGCGTCGGGCGTGCGCTTTGTCGCCATGCACGGCGATGCGATCGCGCGCATGCGCCTCGGCATTCCCGGAATGTTCTCGGTCTACAACGCGCTGAGCGTCATTGCCTGCGCCTGCGCGCTCGGCATTTCGCTCGACGACTGCGCCGCCGCGCTCAACACGGCAAAGCCCGTCAAGGGCCGCGCCGAGGTGCTCGAGACCGACGGGGATTACGCCATCCTCATCGACTACGCCGTCACGCCCGACGCCATCGACAACATCCTCACGACGGTGCGCGAGTTCGCACCCGCGCGGCTCGTGTTCCTCTTTGGCTGCGGCGGCGACCGGGACCGCGGCAAGCGCCCGAAGATGGGCCGCATCGCGGGCCAGAAGGCGGATTTCGTCATCGTCACGAGCGACAATCCGCGCACGGAAGACCCGGAGGCGATCATCGCCGATATCCTTCCCGGTCTCAAGGAGACGCACACGCCCTATGTCGTGCGGCCCGACCGGCGCGAGGCCATCGCCTACGCGATCGAGAATCACTGCCCCGGCGATGTCATCATCCTCTGCGGCAAGGGCCATGAGGATTACCAGATCATCGGCAAGACGAAAGTGCACATGGACGAGCGCGAGATCGTCGCCGAAATACTCGAGAAGAGGAAGAGAGAGAAATGACACTGAAGCTGATATTGGCGTTCGTCATCGCGTTTGCGGTGTCGGCCGTCGTCGGATTTTTCCTGGTCCCGTATCTCAGACGCATCAAGGCGGGCCAGAGCATCAAGGAAAACGGTCCTACGTGGCACATGTCCAAGCAGGGCACGCCCACCATGGGCGGGCTGATGTTCATCGCCGCGATCGCGGTCGTGTGCCTGTCGGTCGGCTTTGAGTGCATGGCCGAGGGCGAATACGGCCACCTGTTTTGTCTGGCGTTCGCGCTCGTGTTCGGCGCGATCGGTTTTCTGGACGACTATGAAAAGCTCAAGAAAAAGCAGAATCTCGGCCTGACGGCCGGTAAGAAGCTGCTGCTGCAGCTGGCGGCGGCCGTGGCGTTCATTTTCCTCATGCGCCGCTTCGGCTATGTCGCGCTCGACAGCCTGTACATCCCGTTCTGGAACAAGACGGTGCCGGTCTCCGAGCCGCTGTATGTCATCTTCGCGGCCTTCGTCATCGTCGGAACGGTCAACTCCGTGAACCTCACCGACGGTGTGGACGGCCTCGCCGCGAGCACGACGATGCCGGTGTGCATCTTCTTCGCCGTCATCTCCATGCTCTGGGGCGAGCGGTTTTTGTCCCTCGGCGTGTTTGCCTCCGGCATTGCCGGCGGCCTGCTGGGCTTTTTGATCTATAACTTCCACCCGGCGAAGGTGTTCATGGGCGACACGGGTTCGCTCTTTCTCGGCGGCGCGGTCGCGGCGCTGGCCTTTGCCTACGACATGCCGCTCATCCTTGTGACGCTCGGCATCATGTACATCATCGAGGCGCTGTCGGATATCATCCAAGTCGGCTACTTCAAGCTCACGCACGGCAAGCGCGTGTTCAAAATGTCCCCGTTCCACCACCATCTCGAGATGGGCGGCTGGACGGGCCACAAGTGGAAGGAAACGCAGATTGTGGCGCTGTTTGCCGGCGTGACGGTGCTGTTTGCAGTTTTGTCGTTCATCGGCGTGTTCCACCGCTTCGGCGTGTGAGGCGCGCGCCGCGGTGCAGGGAGGTGCTTATATGAATATTTCCGATCTGAGACTTCCCGCGCGCCGCTCGGGCGCGGCCGCCGGGCCGCAGCGCGGCAGCTTTGACCTGCCGTTTTTCGTGCTCACGCTGCTGCTGCTGACGATCGGCGTCATCATGGTACTCTCGTCGAGCTTCGCCCGCGCGTATGCGCAGGGCAAGTCGCCGACGTATTACTTCGTGCGCCAGGCGGCCTTTGCCGTGGCCGGCGTTGTGGCCATGATCTTGCTGTCCAAAGTGCGCATGGCGACCTACCGCCGTCTGTCGCTGCTGGTGCTGGGCGTGAGCATCTTCCTGCTTGCCGTCGTCTGGATCCCGCACATCGGCACTCGCGTCAACGGTGCGCGCCGGTGGCTGAGTCTCGGCTTTACGACATTTCAGCCGTCGGAGATCGCAAAGATCGCGGTCGTGCTGTTTTTCTCCAGCATGATCTGCACCTATAAAGAGCAGATGCAGACGTTCCGCTACGGTGTCGTGCCGTTCATGGTCGTCACGGTCATCATCGTCGGCCTGCTGATGCTCGAGCCGCATCTGTCGGCGTCCATCATCATCATGACGCTTGCGATTGTGATGATGTTTGTCGGCGGCATCAAGCTCTCGTACCTGCTCGTCGGCATGGGCAGCGCGGGCGCGCTGCTGCTCATCGCAAGCAAATTCGTGCCCTATGTGCACAAGCGCATCGTGTCCTGGCGCGACCCGTTTGCCGATACGAGCGCGGCCGGCTATCAGATCGTGCAGTCGCTGTATTCCATCGGCTCGGGCGGCTTTCTCGGGCTCGGTCTCGGCCAGAGCCGGCAGAAGTACCTCTATCTGCCCGAGGAGCACAATGACTATATCTTTTCCATCGTCTGCGAGGAGCTCGGCTATGTCGGCGCCATTGCGATCCTGATCCTGTTTGCGCTGCTCATCTGCCGCGGCTACTGGATCGCCGCGCACTCGACCGACCGCTACAGCTTCCTCGTCGGCATCGGTATCACGACGCTGCTGTCGATCCAGGTGTTTTTGAACATCGCAGTCGTCACGAACCTCATCCCCTGCACGGGCATCTCGCTGCCGTTTTTCAGCTACGGCGGCACGGCGCTGCTCATGCAGCTCGGGGAGATGGGCATCATCCTGAGCATCTCGCGCGACATTCCGACGAAAAAAGCGCGCTAGTTTCTGACTTTGAAGTGTATATCCGGCAGCCCGCGGCGGTCTTCGGCGCGGACTGCCCGATTTCCGTTTTTGATCCTGGGAGGCATTGCTATGAATTTTCTCTTTACCTGCGGCGGCACCGCAGGCCACATCAACCCCGCGCTCGCGGTCGCTGGCATCCTGCGCGACCGGATGCCCGACTGCGGCATCCTCTTCGTCGGCGCCAACGGCAAGATGGAGACCGACCTCGTCCCGCGCGCGGGCTACGACATCGTGACCATTGAGGTCACGAACATCCACCGCAGCCTCAAGCCGTCGGAGATCGCGTACAACTTCCGCTCGCTGCACAACGCGCGGCAGGCGACGAAGGACGCGCGCAAGATCATCGAGGACTTTCAGCCTGACGTCGCCATCGGCACCGGCGGCTATGTCTGCTACCCCGTGCTCAAGGCGGCGGCGCAGCTCGGTATCCCCACCGTCGTACATGAATCCAACGCCGTGCCCGGCCTGACGACGAAGATGCTTGCCGGCGCGGTCGACCGCATCCTCGTCGGCTTCGAGGAGAGCAAGCAGCACTACAGCGAGCAGGAAAAGGTCGTCGTCACCGGCACGCCGGTGCGCGGCGCGTTCACGGCCTGCTCCAAGGCGGAGGCCAAGCGCCAGCTCGGGCTCGACCCGGACAGGCCGCTGGTCGTGTCGGTCTGGGGCTCGCTCGGCGCGTCGTACATGAACGAGGTCATGACGGCGTTCATCACGCGCGCCGCCGTCACGGACGCGCCGTTTGCGCTCATCCACTCGGCCGGGCGCAACGGCTATGAGAAGATGCACGCGGCCCTGCTCGAAAAGTGCCCGGCCGATCTCGCTGCGCACGGCATGGACGTGCGGCCGTATATTTATGACATGCCGCTCGTCATGGACGCGGCCGATCTCGTGCTCTGCCGCGCGGGCGCGTCCACGCTCGCGGAGCTCTCGTGCATCGGCAAGCCCGCGATCCTCATCCCGTCGCCGAACGTCACGAACAACCATCAGGAGCGCAACGCGCGCGTGCTCGAGCACGCCGGCGGGGCGAAGGTGCTGCTCGAGGGCGCGTTCACGGCGGACGATCTGTATAACCTCGTCAGCGACATGCTCGCCGACCCCGCGCAGCTTGCGCAGATGGCGCAGAACATGAAATCCGCCGGCGTTGCCGACGCCGCCGAGCGCATTGCCGATCTGGTGCTGAAACTGGCCGACCGGCACGCAAAATGACAATCTCGCGTTTCTCTGCATAGGATGGCATGAATTTGCTGTGCGGAGGAAAGATTATGAGCATATGGCACATTTACGGCGGAAACAGACTGACCGGGAGCACCCAGGTGCAGGGCGCCAAGAATGCGGTGCTGCCGATCATGGCGGCATCCGTGCTCGCCGGCAGTGAGACGGTTCTGCACAACGTGCCCGACCTGAAGGACGTGACGATCACGCTGCGCATCCTGCGCCATCTCGGCTGCACGGCGGAGCGCGACGGGGACACGGTGCGCATTGATTCCTGCGGCATGAACCGCGACTTCATCCCGCATGATCTCATGCGGGAGCTGCGCTCCTCGGTCATTTTTCTCGGCGCGATCCTCACGCGCTTCGGAACGGCGAGCCTGTCCATGCCGGGCGGGTGCGAGCTCGGCCCGCGGCCGGTGAACCTGCACCTCGACGCGCTGCGCGCGCTCGGCGCGGAGGTCACGGAGCGCGGCGGAGACATCGTCTGCTGCGCGCACGATCTGAAGGGGCGGCGCATCCTGCTGCCGTTTCCGAGCGTCGGCGCGACGGAAAACGCCATGCTGGCCGCCTGCGCGGCGGCGGGGGAGACGGTCATCTGCAACGCCGCGCGCGAGCCGGAGATCCTCGACCTGCAGTGCTACCTGCGCAAGCTGGGCGCGCGCATTTCCGGCGCCGGCACGTCGACGGTCACGGTCAGCGGCTTCCGACCGCAGCCGTTTGTGGAGCACACGATCATGCCGGACCGCATCGTCGCGGCGACGATTTTGTGTGCCGGAGCCGCCTGCGGCGGCGATGTGGAGCTGCAGGGCGTCGATCCGGACCATTTTTTGACCGTTCTGGACTCGCTTTCCGAGGCAGGGTGTGCTATAATAAAAACGGCGTCCACCGTGCGCCTGACATCGACCGGGCGGCTCACCGCGCCGCGGCCGGTCGTCACGCAGCCGTATCCGGGCTTTCCCACGGATGCGCAGCCGCCGCTCATGGCTGCCTGCCTGAAGGCGAAGGGCACCACGGTGTTCACCGAAAACATCTTCACCAACCGTTATCGTCATGCCGAGGAGTTCCGGCGTCTGGGCGCAGCCGTCAGCATCGAGGGGCGCGTGGCCTATGTCACCGGCGTCGACCGGCTCACCGGCGCGCCGCTCACATCGAGCGACCTGCGCGGCGGCGCGGCCATGATCGTGGCCGGCCTCTCCGCCGAGGGCGAGACCGAGATCCTCGACAACGGCTATATCAACCGCGGCTACGACCGCTTCGATGCGTGCCTGTCGGCGCTTGGGGCCGATGTGCGCTGCGTGGCGCCGCGGTGAAAGGAATCACCTGCCTATGAAACAATCGAAGCAGCCCGGGCCGCGCCGCGCGCGCCGGCCCCGCCGCCCATCCGGCGGCCGG
>ERZ773218.2030-NODE-2030-length-17226-cov-6.658610_pt1 | contig 17226 bp, 16 predicted proteins | sample MGYA00580527_ERZ773218 | MGnify/ENA primary metagenome ERZ773218 (study PRJEB29015, sample SAMEA2737763) | human gut metagenome | biome: human gut; feature: human-associated habitat; material: faeces | place: China | collected 2012 ...
CTCTCATGTGAGGGTATTGGTCAACGTGGCGTCCGATTCCGTATTGGTTTCGGACGCCACGTTTTATTATTATGATTGCGTTCCGTGCGCGGACGCGCGTTGACATATAACGAAAGGCCTGCGATATGAGTCATCCCTACGTTTCCGAAGACCATGAAGGCAAGCCGTGGTTTGAATGGATCGTTGCGGCAATGGTGGTTATAGCCACAGTGCTTGCGGTCTTAGGCCATGTAAAAGCCGCCACCACGGTAATCGCGGTGACGGCCATCATAACAGGACTAATCAGACTCGTAATGCGCGAGCGTAGTCCTTGGAAAGTCCGTTCAGTTGGCTTCGACGCTTTCATCGGCATCGGTCTGGGCGTCGGACTGTTCATCCTGCTCGCCCTCGTGCCCGTCGGCATCGTCTGACGCGCCGTCGGCTATGGTCTCCAGCGTTTCGGAATCCTGCTCGGCTTCCGAAACGTTTTTCTTGGTGCCGATCATGGACACGACTATGGCCACAAGCGAGACGATGGCGGCTGCGAGAATCGGGCAGATCCAGAACACCCACAGCTGCTGCAGAGGCTCTTGGGAAAGGCCCTGATTCTGGGCGAAGATGGCGATGCCAGTGGCACGAGCCGGATTCAGAGCGGCGCCTGTTACCGGATAGGAGATTGCGGTGCCGACACCGTAGGCGAGACCCATGGCGATGGCATGGCTGGTATTGGTCTTTCCGGATTCACTGGTGGTGTTGAGCGCGGTGGCGACGATGATGATGCCCGCGACGAGTTCAACGGCGATGGCCAGAGTGATGCTGAAGGACACGCCATAGTTGCCGAGCGTGGCATAGGAGACGGAATTCTTGTCAAAACCGTTAATGACCGGCGTCAGCCAGATTTTCAGCGTTACCTGCTCGGATGTCGGCAGCAGGAAGCGGATGGCGGCGCCTGCGCCGATACCACCCAGCACCTGAGCGATAATATAGAGCACTCCGTCAAGCACATGGGTTTTGCCGGACAGCATCGCCGCAACGGAGACCGCCGGATTGAACTGGGCGCCGGAAATCGTGCCGAATATCAGGGTGGCGGCGGCGTACACCAAACCTGTCAGCAAGGCGATGAACGCCATATTCACGCCGTAGATCGCGGAACCAAGCGCGCAAATCGAGTAGATGGCGAAGCAGATGATGAAGCTTCCCACCAGCTCCGCGCCTACGCGAAGGGCCAGTGGCTTGCTCTGTTCTTCCTCTGTTACGGACGTTGCTTCAACAGCAGTCATAGTCTTTCCTCTGTCATATAGTGGACAAGTTGCGGTTTTTATGAAAGCCGCCAAACGACTGCCATACTACCAGCAGTCCCTGTAAGTATTATCCGGCCACGTTGGGAGAACGATGCCAAACGCATATTCTCGCGCCGCCAAGGCGCACAATCATGACAATGAAGGCATTCGCCTGCAGAAACTTCTCGCTCAGGCGGGCTTCGGCTCGCGCCGTAAATGCGAGGAAATCATCACCGATGGTCGCGTTGAGATCGATGGCGAGCTGATTACCGAACTTGGCACCCGAGTCGATCCGAAACGTCAGGAGGTCCGTGTCGACGGTTCTCGCGTGCGCGTGAACCCGAACCATGTCACGCTTGCGTTGAACAAGCCAAAACGCGTGCTGAGCGCCATGGAGGATCCCAAGGGACGCTACACTTTGCGCGACATCGTCGGAGACAAGTACGAGCGTATTTTCCACATGGGCCGTCTGGATTATGATTCGGAAGGCCTAATCCTCATGACGAACGACGGCGAACTGAGCCAGCACGTCATGCACCCCAAATATGAGGTCGAAAAGACCTATATCGCCACGCTGGAAGGACGCATCAGCGGTCAGGTGTGCCGCAGGCTCGTCACCACGGGCGTGAAGCTCGACGATGGGTGGATCAAACTCGACCGCTGCGCTATTCTCGACTCCAGCCGCGAAAGCACGTTGGTCAAGGTCGTGCTGCATTCGGGCAAGAACCGCATCGTGCGCCGTATTTTCGGCTCGATCGGTTTTCCCGTCAAGCGTCTGGTACGCACGCAGATCGGTCCGATCAAACTCGGCGACCTGAAAAGCGGCACGTATCGCGTGTTGTCGCAGGCTGAGGTCCGTTCTCTATCCAAGGCGGTGGGACTGTGATCCGTGTAGCTATTGATGGGCCTGCGGGCGTCGGCAAATCATCCACGTCCAAGGCACTGGCCAAATATTATGGTTTCGCATACCTCGACACAGGCGCGATGTACCGTGCCTGCGCCTGGTGGTGCATGCACAAAGGCATCGATTTGGATGCCGAAACCATCGATGAGCAGCTCGTCACCGAAACCGTCGGCGAATTCTTCACCGACGGCCATTTCGACATCAGCGTCGATCCGGACGATCCGAAGGTGTACGCCGATGACGAGGACATCAGCGAGGCCATCCGTTCTTCCGAGGTCTCTTCGCACGTGTCCAAGGTGTCCAACATCATCCCCGTGCGTCACGTGTTGATCGCCGCGCAACGTGCCTACATCGCACGAGAGGCTTCGGTCGATTCCTTCTCCGAAGGCGCCGGTATTGTTGCTGAGGGCCGTGATATCACCACCGTCGTCGCTCCCGACGCCGAAGTGCGCATCCTGCTTACCGCGCGTGAAGAGGTCCGTCAGGCCCGACGTAGCGGACAGGCCGCCTCGGGTGTGGGTGCGGAAAATGTCGCGGCACGCGACAAGGCCGATTCGAAAGTCACCAACTTCACATCCGCCGCGGAAGGCGTGTTGACCGTCGACAACTCCGATCTCAACTTCGGCGAGACCCTTGACGTGCTCGTCCGTATCGTTGACGACGCCATCGAGGAACAGGAATACCGCCAGTACGTTTCCAACCTCGAAGGCTATGAGCTGGATGAAGGCGATGAGGAGCTGATCGATGGAACGGCGTTCTCTGGTGGCGAAAGCAAGAATGGTCCGAAACCGGTCGGCGTACTTGCCGTGGTCGGACGTCCGAACGTCGGCAAATCCACTCTGGTGAACCGTATTCTCGGCCGTCGCGCAGCCGTGGTGGAGGACACCCCCGGCGTGACTCGCGACCGTGTGAGCTACGACGCCGAATGGTGCGGCACCGATTTCAAACTGGTCGACACGGGCGGCTGGGAAGCCGACGTGGAAGGCATCGAATCCGCCATCGCATCCCAAGCGCAAATCGCCGTGCAGCTTGCCGATGCCGTGATTCTCGTGGTGGACGGTCTGGTCGGTCTCACCGACACGGACGAACGCATCGTCAAAATGCTCCGTGCCGCCGGCAAGCCGGTGACGCTTGCGGTGAACAAGGTCGATGATCGCGAAAGCGAATACCTGACCGCCGAATTCTGGAAGATGGGTCTGGGGGAGCCGTATGGCATTTCCGCCATGCACGGTCGTGGCATCGGCGAACTGCTTGACGCCGCACTCGACTCGTTGAAGAAAGCGGAAAGGACATCCGGCTTCCTTACGCCGTCGCATCTGCGCCGCGTGGCTCTGGTCGGACGTCCGAACGTCGGCAAATCCTCCCTGCTCAATCAGCTGGCCCACGAGGAACGCACCGTCGTCAACGATCTTGCGGGCACCACGCGAGATCCGGTCGATGAGGTCGTCACCGTCGATGGCGAGGATTGGCTGTTCATCGATACCGCAGGTATCAAACGTCGTCTGCACAAGCTGTCCGGCGCGGAATACTTCTCCTCGTTGCGTACGCAGGCCGCGATCGAACGTTCCGAGCTTGCCTTGGTGCTGTTCGATGCCTCCCAGCCGATTTCCGACCAAGACCTGAAGGTCATGAGCCAGGCCGTGGACGCGGGCCGTTGCATCGTGCTTGTGTTCAACAAGTGGGACCTGATGGACGAGTTCGACCGTCAGCGTATGGAACGCCTGTGGAAGACCGAGTTCAATCGCGTCACTTGGGCTCAGCGCGTCAATCTGTCGGCAAAGACCGGATGGCACACCAATCGTTTGGCCAATGCCATGCGTGGCGCCTTGGCATCATGGGACAAGCGCATCCCCACCGGCAAACTCAACGCGTTCCTTGGCAAGATCCAAGCTGCCCACCCGCATCCGCTGCGTGGCGGCAAGCAGCCGCGAATCCTGTTCGCGACGCAGGCGTCCACCAGACCGCCGCGCTTCGTGATCTTCGCCACCGGCTTCTTGGAGCATGGCTATCGCCGCTACATCGAACGGTGTCTGCGCGAGGAATTCGGCTTCGAAGGATCGCCGATTCAGATTTCGGTGAATGTCCGTGAGAAGAAGAAACGCAAGTAACCACCGGAACTGTTAGAAGATGGGCGTGCGCCTGGTTCAGACCATGGCGCACGCCCATCTGCCTTATTGAATCTGGATTATTGTCGGCTTTTGCTTTCCTTTACGCACAGCTTAGGCCGACAGCGTCAGAACAGAGGATGTTCATCCTGGTTGCGTGTTCTGAGATACCCCGTTATGGCTCTGCGCGCGAGCGAGCTTAATGAAATGCCGTCCTGCTTGGCCTTGGCCCGCGCCTTATGGCCTACGGCGTAGGGGAGTTTGATCTTCCATTCGTCACCAAGCTGTTTGCGCCCGTCGCTGTTCTTTGGCATGCGCCCGATGCCGACCGCGTCTGAACAGCCATCGGAATCGTCGGACAAGAGTGCCCTGCGGGTCAATTCGGTAAGCGTGATGCCATCATGCCGAGCGCGTTCGCGGGCTTCCAAGCCAAGCTCGCGGGGCAATCGAATCTTCCATTCATCTTCGGGAAGCGTTGAATCGAACACATGGGCGAATTCGTCGACGTCATCGAACTGTGGCTGCGTGTCGTTCTGCTGCAAACCGAATCACCTCTCTGAACCCATGCGTTAATCGCATTAAACGGCAAGAAACATGAAAAATATCGCAGGCTACATATTTGCATGCGCTCAAGACCGTCCTGACGTCCGGCTTCCGGCTCCGATAGATGCCATTCTGAGGGGCTGTATGCCGCAGTTCACTGCCCAAACCTGCCCAAACATAACGAAAAACCCGCCGTTTCGATGCCGTGGAAAACGGCGGAACGACGGGTTTTCTTGGTCGGACCAGCGGGATTTGAACCCGCGACCCCTTGACCCCCAGGGTCCCGGCGATTTCCGCTGTTTTCCAACACTATACACCACTCCGGAGCACTCTGGGCCACTCCGACCAAAACGGCGTCATTCCGCCGTTCTCCCTCCAGAGCCCTCCACGCCCCGCGCGGTCATCGCCCCTGAATCGCCCCTGGAGACGACCCGCCCGATGGCGTCGGCCACGTCGTCCAGACGGTCCGGCCACAGGTCGGCGTAGACGTCCAGCGTGATCGACGCGGAGCTGTGGCCCATGGCCTTCTGCAGCGTCTTCACGTCCGCGCCGCCGGCGATGGCCATGGACGCGTACGTATGCCGCAGGGAATGGACGGTCAGCCCCTCGACGCGGTCCAGCCCGGCCGCCCTCACCGCGGGCCTCCAGACGCGGTTGCGCCAGTTCGACTCTCCCCACATGTTCCCGCGCGGGGAGACGAGCAGCGGCTCGCCGCCGTCGCGGCCGGCGGTCAGCTCCCTCAGCCCGTCCTCGAGCATCGGCGGGATGGGCACGCGGCGGACCTGTCCGTTCTTCGTCGGGCCGACCGTCTCGGCGTTGCCCTCGCGCCCCACGGTCTTCGTGCGCGCCACCGTGATGCGCCGGCGCCTCAGGTCCACGTCCGCGACGCGCAGGGCCAGCGCCTCTCCGATGCGCATGCCCGTGTAGGCGAGCAGGAGGATGTCGATGCCGTGGACGCCGGCCGCGTCGGCCAGCCGCCCCACCTGGGGGACCGTCAGATAGACCCGCTTGGACTGTCCCTTCCGGGGCCATTTGACCGCCTTCAGCGGGTCCGACTGGAGCCAGCCGTTCGACATCGCGTGATCGACGGCCACGGATAGGGCGCGATGGATGCCCCTGATGGACGAGGTGGACAGCATGACGCCGTGGCAGGAGCGGGCGGAGCCGTCCGCCAGCGAGGCGATCCACGAGCCCAGCGCGGATGGCGTCAGCGCGGACAGTGGCCTGTCGCCCCAGTACGGGGCCACATGCGTGTCCCAGTCGCGCCGGTAGCGGTTCCATGTCGCCGGTTTGACGACGGGCACCAGCAGGGCGAAGCCCTCCTCTCCGGCCGAGCCTATGGTGCGCTCCATGTCGCGCGGGTCGACATAGCGCCCCGAGCGGATGTCGTCCTCCAATGAGGCGGCGAAGGCCTCCGCGTCCTTCCTCGACGCGAAGCTGCGCCGCCGTCGCTCCCTGTCCGCGTACCATGTGACCCGCCAGCGCATGCCCTTGCCGAACTCGGTGGTGCGCATGGCCTCCGGCACCCTCGCCCTCGTCGGGTCGCGCGCAGACGCCAGGGCCCTTCTGGCCGCCGCCGTCGCCGATTTCCTCAACCATCTGTCCTCGATATTGACTCTCATGGCTGGCAATATGACTCGACCCGGGGACTTCACCGCCCCGCATGACGCATAAAGGGCGGGCATGGAACGTTTGTACACACCGGCCCAGGTCTCCGAGATGCTGGGCATGTCCGTCAAGACCTTGGAGAAGTGGCGTTGGGAGCGCAGGAACCTGCCTTACGTCAAGCTCGGGGCCGCCGTCCGCTACAAGGAGTCCGACCTGGAGGCGTGGCTCGACGGCCATACCGTCGGCGTCCGATAAGGGCGGCGGCGACGACCGCCAGGTAGGCGGCGGGGATGGCGAGCGACAACGCCACGGCCGCGTCCGCGATGCCGGGAATCCACGTCCCCGCTCCGACGACGGCCTCCACGGCGAGAAGTGCGTATCCAAGCCTTCCGATGTGATCCATGCGATTCCTTTCTAGACCAGCTTGTCGCTGATGCGGATCTCGACGGGGATGGCCGTCTTGTCCAGGCCGATGTAGTAGCCGATGGAGCCGCGCACCAGCTCGCCCGTGTCCGGATCGAACAGCGCGTACAGGCTCTGCCGGTCCGGCTCGTTCGATTCCGAGTCCAGCGTCTGGTCGTGGCTCATGCGTTCGGCCATCTCGCCGTCCTCGGGCTGTCCGAACAGGCGGCAGGTCTGCTCGGTCTGCGACTCCATGCCGGAGAACTCCGCCTTGGAGCCCATGGCCATGGCGATGCCGCGGCCCATGAAGTCCTGCAGGCCGGCCTCGACGAACTCGGTGACCTTCTGGCTGGCGAACACCGGCATGTAATGCTGGTCGCGGGCCAGACGCCCCATGCGGTTGACGACGCTGACGCCGAACCTGTCGCCCAGAAGCGACCAAGCCTCGTCGACGACGAGCACGCCGTTGCGGCCGATGATGGACGCGGAGGCGCCCAGGGCGGCCATGCGCACCACCCAGCGCTGGATGTCGGACGGGCCGGAGTCGGCCTCCTTCTCGCTGATGATGTTCATGGTTCCGGCGCTCAGCAGGGTCAGGCCGTCGGATACGGCGAGCCGCCGCCCCCCGTGGCGCGTGCCGTAGATGAGTTTGAACATGGACGAGTTGGTGGCCTGGCGCTCCAGCATGGGCGTGATCTCTTCGACCAGCGGGTCGATGCGGTCCGCGTCCTCGCCGCCCCCCTGATGCGCCTTGTAGGCGATGCGCACGGCCTCGCCGGTGCAGTCGGCCCCATGGCGGAGCCCGTAGCCGATGATGGACGTCAGGGCCAGGTCGCGGGAGCGGTCCGCGTCGCGGCCGCCCGTGATCTGGCTCAACATCTCGACGGCGGTCTGCACGATCATGTCCTTCATGGTCCATGGGATGCACCGCACGGGGTCGAGGATGCCCTCGGCCTCCGGGGAGTCCAGACGGACGAGCATGCCGCCCATGGATTTGACGAACGGGCCGAAGTCGGACGAATTCGGCTTCGGGTCGAAGAACACGATGGGGATGGTGCTCTTCCTGTCGTCCGGGTTCGGCAGACGGCCCCATTGCGCGGCCAGATGCAGGAGGACGCGCGTGTTGTGCGTGGGGATGTAGCCGCCGACCAGGTACGTGTGGTCCGGCGACTCGATGGACAGGCAGCGGTGGGGCTCGTCCGGCATGCGGCGGATGGACTTGACGTACAGCCAGTTGGCCGTCTCGCGCGTCTCCCGGGGCAGGAGCGCCTTCTTGCGCGGCAGGGAGAACACGGGCAGGTCGGTGGTGAACGTGACGCGCAGGCGGTCCTGCGTGCGATGGTACGTGCCGTCCGCGTCCCGGTATCCGGCCTGGCTCCGGGACGGCTCGTGGACGATGACGCCCAGCGAGCGCAGCAGGCGGACGAGGCCGTCTACGATGGGTTTGTGGTCGAGGCTCTGGCAGAATTCGATGCCATGGGTGCGTGGGTCGATGGTGCCGTCCTGGTCCAGCAGTCCGCGGACCAGCTCGAGCCTCTGCTCCACGGAGGCGTTGAAGTACTCCTCGGGAATATGCTTGTTCTCCAGTACGCCCAGAGCCCGCAGCCGCGGCGACAATCCGATGGCCGTAACGGTCTTGGCGACGGAGGTGTCGCGGACCTCGAAGTCCGCTTCTTTGAAGCGCCGGCGCACATAATCCAGGTCGCCGTTCGTCGGGTCCGATGTGATTCGGCCGCATTGTACGGTTCCGTCGGCCAGCCATGCGCCCAGGCACCATGGGTCGAGCGGCAGGTCCATGTGGACGCCCTCGACGGGCTTCGGGCGGGGGATGGCCCAGTTGGCGTGGCCGTTGTTGACGGTCAGGCCGGCCTCGAGCATCTCGCGGGTGGTGGCGATCTGCGCGTCGTAATGCTCCGTGCCGTCCTCGTCGTACCGCCACATGATGCGCCGGGCGATGCCCTCGAGCATGTCGGAGGCGTGCCAGACGGAGGTGAGGATGACGTTCTCCCCGTCGGCTTCGGACGGCTTCAGCGTGACGCGTTTCAGCGTCTCCTTGACCATGTCGCGCGCGGCCTTCGTGCCGCCCATGATGTCGGTCAGCTCCTTCAAGCCGATCTCGCCCTCGAGGCCGCTCTCGTAGGCGTCGCGCAGCAGGGCGATGCGCTGGGCGCGGGCGGGGGAGATGTCGCCCTTCAATGGGTGCTCGAGGATGTCGAGCACCTGTTCGGCCAGCGGTCCGGCGGGCCATACGCGCCCCTGGCGCTTTCCGGCGACGCGCCGGCGCTCCCTCATGGGCTCCAGCTCCATGTAGCGCATGACGCCGTACACCCATTGCTCGCGGCAGTCCATGCCGATGCCGGCCTTTTGGAGGATCGGCTCCACGGCCCCGTAGCATTCGCGGGCCGTCCATGTCGCGTCCCCGACGTCGGCCTTGAGCCGGTCGAGTTCCTCCACGGCGCCGCGGATGGCGGCCTGTCGGTCGAGGCTCGCCCTGTGCTTGTCCGAGCGCACGCCCTTGCGGGAGGTGAAGTCCCAGACGCGCCATTGGTGTTCCCCGCCGGCCTTAAGCCGCTGTCCGTCGGAGAACTCGATTTCGTACAGGTCCTCGTGCTTGATGGGGGACAGGTAGCTGATTGGATACGCCTTGCCGTCGTCCGCATAGAGAAGGTCGCCGACCTGAAGATCGCCGATGGTGGCGACGCCGCCGTGCGGCCAACGCGGCTGGGGCGGCATAGACACTTTCGTGTCAAGTGTTAGATTTTTTCCGGAACCTGTCCTTCCGGTGATGAGCATGGCCGGCGGGGTGTGCCTGTACCTCGAGGCGAATGGACTGACGTAGACCGGCTGCCGGTCCTTCTCCGTGAAGCCCAGCAGCGCGCCCGGCAGGTCCGACTTGCGCCCCTCGCCCATGTCCTCGCCCGCCAGCGAGCGGCCCGCGAGGCCCGCGAACGCGAGGATCGGCGTCGGCCAGTACACGGGGCTCGGACAGTAGGTGATCTCCGAGCCGATCTGCATGTCCTGCCACGCCGTGTTCTGGTTGTCCTGGTTCAGATTCAGCTCGCCCGGATAATTGACCTGGCTCGGCCTGTCGACGATGCCCGGGATGGCGACCTGCACATGCCCGTCGACCAGCGTCGGCCACGGGCGTCCGTCCTTCTGGTACACGTCGGACGCGGCCAGCAGCTCCTCCGCGATGCCCTCGTTGGCCTTGTGGCCGTCCGTGGCCTGCTTGATGGCCTGCTCGAGCACCTTGTCCTTGTCCTTGTCGATCTGGTCGCGGCTGATCTCGCCGGGCTCGACGAGGCCGCGCACGCTGATGGCGACGGCCCCCTGCCCGCCCGAGTCTCTGGACGCGAGCAGATGCGCGGCCCACGCGGACCTCGGATCGCGCTCGCTGGTCCCGTCGAACGGGAGGGCGCCCAGCGTGGCGACGGTCATGGGCCAGGTGCCGCGGATCTCGATGCGTTTGGACCAGGTCGCGCAGTCGACGCGGGTGTCGCGCAGTTTCTCGGCCAGGCGGGCCGTCCGCTCGTCGGGGAAGGCATGCATGTGGCCGCGCTCGACCATGACCTCCAGCGGGTCCGGCTTGCGGTCGGTGACCCACCAGGCCAGGGCGCGGTTCATCTGCGCGTCGGTCGGCGGGACGCAGCCGCCCGCCCTGAGGATCTCGGAGATGACGGCGCGGTCCGTGTCGAACGCGTCGTCCGGGGCCTCGCCGTAGGCGGCCTGGTCGCCGGCCTGCACGACGAGGTTGACGACGCGGTCCAGGAACCGGCCCTTGCCGCCGCCCGCGTCCAGACGGACGCCGATGACGGTGAGGCGGTCGTGCACGACGTCGCCGCGATGCTCCATGGCGAGGAGGCGCCGGTTGCGCCCGTCCAGCGTGGGGCTCGGCTCGAAGCGGACCGGGGTGGACATGGCGAGGATGTGGACGGGCCTGTAGAAGGATTTCAGGGCGCGGCGGTTCGCCAGCGGGATGCTTGGGGTCAGGTCGGCGAGCCTTGGCATGATGATGGTCAGCGGGCGCGCGGCCTTGAGACGCTCGCCCCAGTCGGCCGCGTCGGAGACGGACGGCTGGCTTGGCATGACCATGTACTGCCAGGCCTCGCCGTTGGCGGTGCGGACGAATCCGCCGCCCAGATGGCGGGCGTTGACGCCCGCCTGTCGGATCGTTCTGCTCATACGGCACGGCTATGCGTCTAGAACAGGGACCCCTGCCTCTCCGGGGCGAGGAGCCCGGCGCGGCATCGGGCCATGAATGCCACGGCGTCGCGGCTGGCGTGCACGTCGGCGGCCTCCAACGGCCGGTTGAGGCTGAGTCCCTCCAGCGTCCTCACGCGGCTTAGCGCGACGTACGCCTGCCCGTCCGCGGGCAGCGGCCATGCGGGCAGCTCCAAACGCATGCGGTCGAACGTGCGGCCCTGGCTTTTGTGGATGGTAACGGCCCATGCCGGCCGGAGCGGCAGCTGGATGTAGGTGCCGACCTCGACCGGCTCCACCCTCCCATCGACGAGCCGGTTGCGGACCATGGGCCAGCGGTGCCGGCCGATGGACACCTCCACGCCGGAGTCCAGGCGGACGACGGCCACATCGTCGGAATCGAACCCCTCCAGCGTGCCCAGCGTGCCGTTGGCCCACAGGCCGTCCGGGTCGTTGGCCAGCGTCATGACGCGGGCGCCGGGGCGCAGGGCGAGGCTCCGCGGCGCGGGGTCCAGGTTCCGCGGCCATTCGCCGCCCCACATGGCGTCGACGCGGACCTCCGGGCCGGGGAGTCCCGCCATCATGGCTCCGTTGATCTGGTCGACGCGCCGGTTGGTGGCGGCGAGCACGGGAGTGGACGCCGTGTACGGGGCGTCCACGCGGCCGTTGAGCAGGGAGAGCGCGTCGCGGGCGGCATGGCCGGCGCGGAGGGAGTCCAGCGCGCCGGCGAACGCGGGGTCGGCCTGGCGGTGGACACGCCCCAGCTCCGCGAAGTCCATCGGGAACGGGCCGCGGCCCGCGATGATGGGGGCGAGGACGCGGGATTGGAAGAACCATGGCCCCTTCCATGGCTCCCCGGAGAACAGCGGCCTGTCGTCGTCGGTGACGACGGGCGGCAGCTGGGCCGGGTCCCCGACCATGTCGACGCGGACGCCTCCGAACGGCAGGCGGCTTCGCCGCGCGCCTTGGAGGAACCGGTCGAGGCAGTCGATGAGGTCGGCGCGCGCCATGGCGGCCTCGTCGACGATGATGTGGTCCAATGCCCGGTAGAGCGGGTCGCGGGACAGGGAGGAGCCCTTGGCCCGGGCGTCCCGGGGCGTCATGCCGGGCTTGGCGTGGATGAAGCGGTGGATGGTCTCGCCGCCGTCGATGTTGAGGGCGGCCACGCCGGTGGGGGCGAGCATGATGGTGTTCGCCGGGGCCGTGGTGCGCCGCCAGTGGTCGATGAGGGTCGATTTGCCCGTGCCGGCCCTGCCGGCCAGGAAGCCCACGCCCGTGGGCTGGTCCAGCATGGCAAGGGCACGTCCGTCGTATTCGTATTCCATGCCTTTGCGTCATGCGTCAGAGCCGGACGAGGACCGGTTCACGGGGGCCGGCGTCCGGCAGCGGGCCGATGACGTTGTACCCGATATGGTCGAGTGCGCCCTCTATGCGGTGAACGGGTCGGGCACGTTGGCAGTCATCGGCGTCGTCTCCCGTCCGGCGGGCAGGACGCCGTGGCGCAGGCACCATGCGACGCACACCCCGGCCGCGTCCAGCGACGGGGAGGCGGCGAGGCATATCTGCGCGCGGGTCGGGTCGCCGGCCATCCAGCTGATGAGCGCCTTGAGTCCGAACACGGCGGTCTTGTCGGCACCCAGGTCGAGCAGGACGTTCAGGTCCAGATCGGCGGCGGTCAGACGCTCCTCGTCGGGACGCCATCCGGCGTCGTGCAGGACGTGGCCGATGGCCGCGTCGAGGCCTTCGCCGCGCGCGGCGGCGACCATGCCCGCGGGCGTGGGGACGGCGGCGGAGAGCGACCATGCGACCATGTCGCGGAACCGCGGCGTCGACAGGCCGCGGACGAGCCGGGCGCCGGTCACCTCGTTCATCCAGCGCTCGCGGCCCGGCATCTTGAGCCTGGCCTGCCATTCGTTGGCCAGCGTCGCGTCGTCGTCGGCGCCGTCCATGAGTCCGGCCATCGTGATCCGGTACTGCGTTCCGTATGTCATCGTGCCTCCTTCACATGCAGGGTGCCGGGCTGGGCGCGGCGGAGCCACCAGAGCCCGGCGCCGGCCTTGTCCATGGTTCCGTCAGCGAATCCCTCGTCGGAGTCGATCCACCAGTCGACGCCTCCGTCCGGGTGCGTCTCCACATGCGCGTTCGGGCTGTGGATACCCGCTCCGTCCGGGTCGAAGCCGTAATGCCTCAGTCCTTTGAGGATGTCCTCAAGTGCCTCCGCCTGTGCGGCGGTCAGCTTGGTGATGTCTGCCATGTCCCATCCCATGCGTCGGACGGGGCGGGGCGATGCGGTAGGGGGCCGATAGGGGTTTTTCGGCCGAAAAGCCGTATGCACTTGCGTATGCACTTTCGGTCTTCGCGGGCAGGAGAGGCCTCAATGCCTACGGGCAGTAGGGCTAAGGCCCGATTTGGCTTCCGATCGTATGCAGCCGTATGCACCGTATGCAGTTCCCTTAAAAGGAAAAGGGCGAAAAAGACTCCAACTCCCAAAAGAGGTGCATAAAGTGCATACGGCTTCTTGCATGCGCTCTCAGCCCTACTCTTTATTGGCTTTTCGATTTCGGCGAAAAAGTGCATACGGGCTGCATATGGCTGCATACGAAGTGCATACGGTCTGCATAATGTGATGGAAGTGTGAAGACGGGCTTGGATTGTCCACCGCAATCCACTGCCCGATTTCATCTTCGAAGGGTGGTTTCGATCGGCAATAGGGGGCCGACGATTGCCCGTGGCTCCATTGGACCGCGGAGGACGGATCATGGAGCGACTGAAAAAACAATTGCGTTTCCGGGCCGTTTTTTTATTCCATCTCCCGTCACTGCCCGGAAATCGAATCCTTGGCGCCCCCCGTGGCGCGGCGCGGCGCTCCGCCGACCCCGCAAGGCGGTCCAGTCGGTCCAGCACGCCGTGGACACGGCGTCGACGTCGCCCTCGACCGTGCCGAACGTCGGATAGGGCTCGGGTCCATATGGATAGCTCGTGCCTGGATGCCATGCGGGTCGGGACGCATGGACAGGACGCAAAAGAAAGGAGCCGGAACATGGAACGTTTCGAGCCATTCACTTTGGGCCAGTGCCCGTTCTGCAATGGCGGTGCGACCGCCGCCGTCAGACGATTCGACGAGCGCACCATCGGCATGTGGTACGTCGCATTCGACTACGACCTGCGGCCCGGGTGCCCGAACGGGTGCCCGATCGACCGGTTCGACACGACACGCCTGTTCTTCGACGGATGGACCGTCGCCTCCGACTACGACCCGACGCCGGCGTTCCGCAGGGCGTGGGCGCGCGATGTCCGCATGTTCCACATGCGCCCCGCCTGTCCGCGGTGCGGACGGCCCGCACGGCTGCGCACCGGCTCCGATTCCGCCATGGGCTGCCCGTGGTGCGGACTGTGGGCGGAGCCGGAACGCCGCGACGGGCCGGTGTCCATCATGTCCCTCGTCGAGGCGTGGAACCATCTCGTGGACGGAAAGGAAGACCAATGAAGTCCGTGATTCCTTTGGGTGAATGCCCATTCTGCGGGGGCGGTGTGACCGTCGGCGTGGATGAATACGACAGCGAGACCGGAATGGTCTACTTCTCCTACGGCGACCGGCCGCGATGCGAGAACGGATGCCCCGTGGGACGGTTCGATAATCAGCGTTGCCACTTTTACGGCATATGGGTCACCGCGGAGAAGGACGCCGCGCCGGTCTTCCGGGAATGCTGGAAGAAGGAGGTCGAGGCGCTTCGCAACCGCCCCGCCTGCCCGAACTGCGGCAAGCCGGCGAATTTCAAAAGCGACGGCAAAGACTTCCTCATCCTCGGCTGTCCCCACTGCCGGCTGTGGGCCAAGAAGACCCAGACCATCGCCGGGCTCGTGGACGAATGGAGCAAGCTGGTCGACAGGAAACGCGAGGAAAACAAGAGGAAGAACGGGAGCGCGGGGCTGGCTGACCTGCTCAACGGATTGGACGAATAACGCGGCGAGAACAACGAAAACCCATAGGAGGAAACGCCATCATGAGGTTTACCGACGGCAGGGAAAACCTTGAAATTAATATCCACGAAGGCCAGCACGGCTATGACATGACAGCGGTGTTCTTCGGAAACACGCCGGCTCACGATGAAAACGGCATCCATCACATCGAAAGCGTCCGCGCGCTCTTGAAGGATACGCTGGACAGGGTTCTCGGGCTTTCCGGACACCCCGCCCCCGAAGAGGACACATGCGCGATCTACGCCATCACGAACATGGCCGGCGAGACGGTCAAAGAAGGCTCCGCGCGTTCATCCGACATTCCCGACAACATGTACTGCATCGGCTGCGGATGCCTGCTTACCGAAGAGAACGAAAACCCCTGCGGCGACACTGGCTGGTGTGACGACTGCTACTGACGGGAGACCCGGAATGACATCAAGCCTCGAAAGTTCGCTCAACGGATTGGATATGGAACGCGGCGAATGAGGCCAAGGAAGGAGGACGTCATGTCCGACGATGAGAAGCCGTTCGTGATTACACTGGGTGAATGCCCGTTCTGCGGCGGCAGCGTGGAGGCCAGGATAGGCGTGACCGTTCGCGGGGATAATCTGTTCGACTGGCCGAACTGCTACTACTGGTATGCGGAACGCCCCCATTGCCCGAATCATTGCCCCATCGGCATGCTCAACACGACCGACCCTGTCAGGAGATACCCCGATCGTCTGACCGAGGGGACGGCACAGGCCCTGTATGCCGCGGAATGGAAGAGGGACTGCGACCTGGTGCGCGCCCCGCGGACCTGCCCCCGCTGCGGCGGCGCCGTGGAATTCAAGGAGAATGGCGCCGGCTGGGTGACGCTCGGCTGCCCCGGCTGCGACGAATGGGTGAGGCATGGGGACACCCTCGCCGACCTTGCATGCGAATGGGATGAGCGAGCTGGGAGAGTCGAAGCCCGATTGCGCGAGGGCGCCAAGGGGAGGACGCTTGCCGCCATGCTGAACAGGAGCCATTCATGACCGGCGACCGTCTTCCCGTCTTCTTCCTCAAGGGCGTCGGGCAGGGCCTTGCGACGGCCCTGTTTCGCAAGGAGACGCTGACGGACCCGCTGGAGCCCATGCCGACCGTTCCCGAATGGCTGGCGTCATACGGCGTCACCCCGGGGGACACGTCCGCGTTCGACCGGTGCGAGGCCGACTGGTACGCCCTGCTGGACCGGCGGAAACGCCGGATGGACGCGTTCCTGGCGGGCGCGTTCGCGGGCACCTGCGTGTACGTGGCCCTGTGTCTGGGATCGCTTGCGTTCGTCGGCTGGCTGGTCTGGCGCCTCATTCCGTGAGGGCCGGGACGCATGGCCCAGTCGGACGCCGGAGAGGCCGGCACGGAAAGGAGCCGAGACAATGGCAATGGACATCCAGGGAGATCAGAAGGTCGTCGTATACAAGGATGGCGTCGACCAGTACGAGGGCCTGTGGCGCGACCGCGACCTGAAATAAAACGTGCCCCGTCCTTTCAGGGCGGGGGTGGCCGAGGTCCGGGCCTTCGGGACGCATGGAGTGGATCATGGAGACCGTCAGGCGTTACAACTACCGCGCGTACCCCACGAGGGGCCAATGCGAGGCCTTGTCGCGCCTGTTCGGCGCATGCCGATACGCCTGGAACTGGTACGTGCGCCAGCGCCTGACCGATTGGAACTTCAACAGGACAAGGTCCTCCTACGCGGAGCTGAGCGCCAAGTTCAACAGGACGAAGACCGAGAAGGCGCTCGAATGGCTGACCCAAGTGTCCGCCGTGCCGTTGGCGCAGTCGCTGCGCCAGTGCGAGAAAGCGTATTCCGCGTTCTTCCGGTACGTCGAAAAGCATGGATGCCACCTCGACCATAAGGGCCGTCCGTTGGGTTATCCGCGGTTCAAGAGCCGCCACTGCGGCGAGCAATCCGCCACATTCACCACGTCGGCCAGATTCCACGTCAGACACGACCATAACGCGCGATGGATGTTCCTTGACCTGCCGAAGATCGACGGGGAGGTCAGACTCCGCTGGTCGAGGGATCTGCCCTCCAGGCCGTCAAGCGTGACGGTGATGCGGCATGCGGACGGGACCTACGAGGCCAGCTTCGTCGTCAAGGCCGAACCGAAGGCCCCGCCGAAGCCTCGACACAACGCCTGCGGCATCGACATGGGACTGGAGTCGTTGGCGTCCATCGTGTATTCGGACGGCACGCGCGGGAAGGTCGCCCCATTGA
>ERZ773218.2032-NODE-2032-length-17216-cov-6.146145_pt1 | contig 17216 bp, 15 predicted proteins | sample MGYA00580527_ERZ773218 | MGnify/ENA primary metagenome ERZ773218 (study PRJEB29015, sample SAMEA2737763) | human gut metagenome | biome: human gut; feature: human-associated habitat; material: faeces | place: China | collected 2012 ...
CCTCTGGCCTTCCGGGTCGGAGCCGAACGCTCTATCCAGCTGAGCTACGATCGCAAACTTATGAAAAATCGCTTTTCAGCGGTTCTCAACATATGAAATTATAGGGAAAAATCGGTCAGATTCCAATAGTGGTCAATTCGTGGTCTGACTACCGTTGACCACCGCGTCTTTGCGAGTGTAAACAACGGTACATCGCACAAAAGCAGCAATGAAATATGCTCTGCCGCAGTAGTCGGAGCCGAACGCTCTATCCAACTGAGCTGCGATCGCTCATATGCCACATTTATGTGACTAATATAGTATAGCAAACCTGCCGCAAAAATGCAAATATTTCTTGGCAAATCCTTACGGAAAGTTTCTTACCGCCTACGTGCCGCACAGCTTCATGGGTAAATTGTAAACAAATTTCACTTTTCTTGCGTAATTTTTGTCTATTTGGTATAATATGAGCATAATCTAAACAAAGTGAGGTGCACAAACCTATGAAACGTGTTGCCGCTGCCCTTACCGCTGCTGCGGCGGCAGGCCTGGGCGCTGCCTATGGCATCTACCACCTGGCTTTTTTCCAGCGGCCGAAGCTGGATATTCCCACGGCAGAGGAGTGGGCGCAGGGTTCTCGCTTTTTGCCGCAGATCCGCGAAAACGTGGAGTTTGTGGACAGCCTGCCCTGCGACTATGTACATATCACCGCCGATGACGGTACTTCGCTGTCGGCTCGGTACTGCCACGAGGCCGACGACGCGCCGATTGCCATCATCATGCACGGCTACCGTTCCACTGCGATGCGCGACACGATGGGGCTGATCGTGCTATGCAAAAAGCTGGGCTACAACCTGCTGATGCCGGACCAGCGTGCCCACGGGCGCAGTGACAGCTACACCATCACCATGGGCGCGCAGGAGCGCTACGATGCCCGCGCCTGGGCGTACTGGGCTTCAGTGCGGTCCAGCGGCAAGGTTCCCATCTTTTTAATGGGCGTCTCGATGGGCGCAGCCACCGTTCTGCTGGCCAGCGGGCTGGATCTTCCGGACAGCGTTCACGGCATCATCGCGGATTGCGGCTACTCCAGCATCCGGGACATCTGCCGCGCCTGTCTGCCCAAGTACCTGCCGCACGTGCCGGTGGGGCCTGGCTATGCCGTCGGCAAAGTTGGTGCCAAGATCTTCGGCCGCTTTGACCCCGATACCGTGGATTGCCGCAAGGCCGTGGCGCAAAGCAAGGTTCCGATTCTCTTCATCCACGGCAGCGCGGACGACTTTGTGCCCTGCAGCATGAGCCGCGAAAACTACGACGCTTGCGTCAGCGAGAAAGAGCTGCTCGTCATTCCCGGTGCCACCCACGCCATGTCCTACTACTACGACACACCCGCCTACACCAAGGCCGTGACAGACTTTTTGAAAAAGCACATCTAAAACCAAAATTCAAAACGCTCCCTGCAGGCAGGACCGCATCGCATGCACAGGTCCGCCGCCGGGAGCGTTTTTATTTCAATCGCTCAGGCTGCAAAAGGGGAGTGGTCACTATTTTTCCAAATACTCCATCATACCGTCCAATTTTTGCTGCATTTCCTTGTAACCGCGGATGTAGAGTTCCGTCAGCTTCTCGGTACTGCCCTCGAAGCGGCCGATGCCTACCGGCTCATCGGGGCGGATAACGCAGATGCGTCCCTCGTCTTCCAGTGCATCGATCTGGTCCAGCAAAGCGTTGTAGCGCATCTCCTGGGTCAGCAGCGTGGCCAGGAACAACGGTTTATCGCCATAAAAATCATCATACAGGTCCACCATGCGCTGGCTGGGCTGCTTTTTTCGGAAACCTTTCTCCCGCGTGGCCACGATGACGATCTTGTCAAAGCCCTGGCGCAACGCCCAGTTGATGGGGATGGGGCAGGCGCAGCCGCCGTCCAGGTAGCTGTGACCGTCGATCTTGACCGGCACCGATGCCAGCGGCAAACTGGCCGAAGCCTTGACCGCCTGCTTAAAGTCCAAACCTGACTGGTCTTTTTCAAAGTAGACTGCCTTGCCGGTCTCCACGCAAGTGGCCACGGCAAACATTCGCTGGCCGCCGTTTTTAAACATATCCTCGTCAAAGGGGACTTCCTTTTCAATGTCATTCAGCAAAAAGTTCAAGCCGAACAAGCTGCCGCCTTTCACTGCCGCCAGCGGGCCAAAGTACCGCCGGTCGTGGCGGTAGCGCAGGTTGATGCTGGCCGCGCGGCCAGGCTGGTGGGCCACATAGTTATAGGCGTTCAGTGCCCCGGCCGACACCCCCGCCACGGCGGGGAAGTACAGGTCATGCTCCATCAAAATATCCAGCGCGCCAGCGGTATACAGCCCGCGCAGCGAGCCGCCCTCCAGCAAAATCAACGAATTTTTCGGCAGTTTTGTGTTCATAAGCGCACCCTCCATTTATACAAATTATTGTAGCGCGGGGCGGCGGGTATCGCAAGCGAAAGCTGTTGTACAAAACCCAAAAAATGTGGTAAAATGCAGGCAAAGTATTGCTGCCAACAAAAGGAGTGCCTTATGATCGAACTGCACGCCGAAGCTCCCAAAATTATCGTCCCGCTGTTTGCCCGCACTCTGCCGGAGCTGACCGCCCAGGCCGCCGCTGCGCAGCGTGCCGACGCCGCTGACCTGGTGGAGCTGCGCCTGGACCCGCTGCCCCAGCAGGATTGGCCGACGGCTTTGGCCCAGGTGCGCGCCGCCATAACGAAACCGCTCATCGTGACCATCCGCACAGCGCGGGAGGGCGGTGAAGTCGACCTGACCCCCACCGAGTACGGCGAAGCCTGCCAGGCACTTTTGGCGCAGGGCAGTGCAGACGCACTGGACATTGAATGGCTGGCGGACAAGACCCTGACCGAGGAGCTGCGGGACGCCGCCCACCGGGCGGGTGTTTCGGCGCTGTTCAGCGAGCACCACTTTGGTTCCACGCCCGACACAGGCGTCATGACTGACACACTGGTAGGCATGCTGGATCTGGGCGCAGACATTGCCAAGCTGGCCGTCATGCCCCGCAACCGCGCCGACGCCGCCCGCCTGCTGTTGGCTACGGCTCAGGCGGCCGCCCAGCGCCCGGGTAAAGCCCTTATTACTATGAGTATGGGCCGCGACGGCGCCGTGACCCGCTACTGCGGCGGCGCGTTTGGCAGCGCGGCCACTTTTGGCACGCTGTCCGCCGCCAGCGCCCCCGGCCAGCCGCCGGTGACCCTGCTGAAAGAAAAGCTGATTTTAGGCGAAGATTTATGAAATACCGTGCATTTTTACCGGCTCTGACCCTTCTTTTGCTGACGGCCTGCGGCAAAGCGGAGCTGACCGGCATCAGCCTACAGCCGGTCACCGTGCAGGCCGGGGAAACCGCCGAAGTCGCCGTGCAGTACGAGACCTCGGGCAAAGCCTCAGACACCGCGATCCAAACTGCGGTGGATGCCAACCACTGGACCTGGCAGACCGGGGACGAGAACATTGCCACCGTGAACAGCCAGGGCGTCGTCACTGGGCTGCACGGCGGTGAGACCACCCTGACCCTGACGGACGCCAGCGGCGACCTGACCGCCAGCTGCACCGTGCAGGTGACCAACCCGCTGCGGGAGCTTATTCTAAACGACATTGTGCTGTACCTTGACGAGCGCACCGAGATCGTTTTGGATTATGACGGCACCGAGCGAATCTCCCATTATCCGTCCAGCCATGCCAGCATCCTCTGCCGCTTTGTGCCGGAGGATGCCACCGGCCGCGAGCCGGTGACCTACCAAATCGCGGATGAAAGCATCGCCAAGCTGGACGGGCAGTGGCTGGTGCCGGTGGCCTACGGGACCACGACCCTGACCGCCACATGCAGTGGCAAGACGGCCACCGCCACGGTCACTGTGGTGCGCATCCCGGAGGAGATTCATCTAAACATTAAGGAGATTCGGCTGAAGCCGGGGGAGACCGTCCAGCTTTCGGCGGAGTTTGAGCCGGCCGACGCGGACCTGTACACGGCCCTGCGCTGGACCACCGACATCCGGAGCGTTGCCACCGTAGACGAAAACGGCCTGGTAACCGCGGTCGGCCCCGGATACACCTACATCCGAGCGACCTCCACCCTAAGCGACTACCCGGAAGGGTATTGCGACGTCACGGTGGAGAACGGGGAATAATATTGATAAAGAGGGGGATGCACCACACCCGGTGCAGCTCCCTTTTTTATGTATGAGTATTTACTAAAACTGTAAGTATCGAAGTTCCTGTTGCTAATTATAAAAAGCACACGCTAAAATGTTCCATGTGGAACATTTTGCGGCCTACTTTTCTATTAACCATAATTGCCGTAAGCTAGGCTTTATGTTATGATAAAGATAACTTTCGTGCTATGAGGTGACCGCTATGACCGCTGCGCAGCAACAACAAGCCGCAAAGAATTTTGCCGCCTACTGGAAAGGCAAAGGCTACGAAAAAGGCGAGAGCCAACTTTTTTGGCTGTCGCTTCTTCGGGATGTGTACGGGGTCGAACACCCTGAGCAGTTTATCCAGTTTGAGGAGCAGTTCCACCTCGATCACACCAGCTTTATTGATGGCACCATTCCCGCCACCCATGTTCTGATCGAACAAAAAGGCCTGGGCAAGGATCTGAACAAGCCCATCAAACAATCCGATGGGGCACTGCTGACACCTTTCGAGCAGGCAAAGCGGTATATTCTGGAACTGCCCGTATCGAAGCATCCGCGCTGGGTGGTAACGTGCAATTTCAGTACCTTCTATGTGTACGATATGGAACGCCCGCGCGGTGAGCCTGAAATCATCGAACTTGCAAATCTGGAAAAAGAATACTATCGGCTGCAATTCCTTGTCGATGCCGGAAACGAACACCTCAAACGGGAGATGGAAGTTTCCATTGCATACAGCATGCCGGGTTTATAGTCTGCATATGTGACTGGTTTTCGCTGACCATAGATTTTTATATCGGATTTATCCTTTGCGGTAAGCCAAAGATACTTTACAGAATCTTTGTATTGGGCATCATAAGCTCTGTATTCTTGCCCTTTCTTTATGGTAAGATTCTTCATTACGACTTGTGCTTGTGTCATTTCTACAAATGCACCATTTTCTTAAATTTTCAGCTTTTAAGTTGCTGTCTTTCTGTACAAAGAAAAAACGGCCACGCTTTTCCTTACGGAAAAACAGTGACCGTCAACATTGACAGGTTTTCTTAACTTTGAGATTTTTTTCCTTTTGTACTTTATTATTATACCCACTTTCACATTTGACGCTAAAAAACAGCTTTTTATGCCTGTATGATTCATACAGGCATAATTGATTTTTGACGTAGTTGCAATTACATTTTTTACTTTTTATAAAAATGCAGCTGCCTACCCAAAAGAGTAAGCAACTGCCTTTAATTCTTACGCACTCCGTATGGAGTGCAACATCGCCAGCAAGATATTCCGTAATCGTCAAGTTATTTGATTCTGCGCATTTTCTTCTTCCATGTTTTTCTTGTATGCTTGTTCATGTTTTTTCAATTTTCTTGCTTTTTCGCATTCTATTCTATATCGTTCATTTTGTAGTGCAGTGATTCGTTTATCTTCTGCATCCGCTTCTTTTTTGTCGGTTGTATGATAATATTTAAAACGATTGTAAACTCTACACGCCATTGCAGCAGCTATTGCAAAAATTTCAGCAAGAACCAAGAGTATAAAGAGGAGCCATTCTTCCTGCTCTGGAATATCATGGTGGATACGGTCTGGAGGGTATCCTAACATTAAGAACAACGCACCAAAAATAAAAAGTGGAGCGATAAATCTAGCGCGAGGACCAAGGAAAAATCCGTCTGTGCCGCCCATTGCTCCTGATATACTGTTTGCAACACCTGTTACGTTACCAACGGCGACTTGTAGGGCTGCATTGGCAACTTGCGCAGCTTTTATATTTTTCCGTGTTTTCTTTGACATCTTCTTTGTATCTGTTGATGGGATGCAAACAGCAAAAGCAAGAAGAGCAAAAATTCCCGGTAAACCGGCAAGTCCACCATACAACCAGTATTCATCAAATGCGTAGCTGTTTCCTGAATAGCCTCCAATTTTATTGCATCCTACTATGCAAAACGCGATGACGGTAAGATATGCAATGATATTAAGACCTACTAAAAGCATATATCTATGACGTAGTTTTCCCTGGATTTTATCAATTTGAATTGGGTCTGTTTCAACCATGACTTTTCTCCTCCAAATGTATTGGCAATGTGATTGTTGATTTACGATTCTTGACGTTTGTGTTGTATTGGATTACCTGTATTTGTTTGATTTGTGCCATGATTTCTTCTGCCTTGAGCACCTAAAACTGCATCTCGTTTTTATTTTTGTGCGTATTTTATTGCGCGATTTTTCTTTACAATCAGCACTGCTTGTCACCACCTTTATTATTAGTATACCAACTTTACAACACTTAGCAAGGTGTGGCAATTCCTCCCCCACATGAATGAGGGGGAATCCTTGCCACTATTTCTTAAACTATGTATGCATCACAATGCTGCTTTTTCCAGTACAGGTCATCGATGATATCCGAAAGGTACTGGTTTTGCTTTAAGACGAAAAACGATACCGGATTATGCTTTGCAATAAAATCAAATCCCGTTCGTTCGTCGTAAATATCTTTCATGTGGCTCAGCCACTTTGAAAAATCCTTGATATGTGAATTATTCCGAAGTACAAACCTACCGAACCATTGTTGCTTAATGATTTGTCTTTCCTTTGCTCGCTCTTCGGCTTCTTGCTTATTCCATACGATATTGTCAGGTTCGACAATTATATAGGGAATCTTCCGCCTATCCATTTCGTCTATGACGGATTCCGTTTGGCAAACGAAGACGAAATCGTATTTTCCCGATTTTGCTTCTTCCATAAAGCCATTTACGTACTCTTTTTCCCATCCAGCAGTTTTTTCATAAGTAGAACTATCACTATCCCGCATTGAATAACCATATTTATCTTCCACAAGCTGGTCAAGAATCTTGTTCATATTATCCTCGGCTGCTTGCGGTTGATTTTCTACTCTAAAAAATACTAAATGTTTTTCGTTGTTATAATCGAGGAAAACAGGATTTATGTAGATGAAAAGGGCAAGCCGTATAAAACTGCCGGTAAAATTGACTATGTGGCAGGGTGGTACTATAAGGCGGCCAAACTGATGCAGAATACCCCGATACACACCGCCTTTGTTTCGACGAACTCTATCACGCAAGGCAAACAGGTCGCGGGGGTTTGGAAACCACTCTATGACCAATTTGGGATACACATTGATTTTGCACATCGGACGTTTCGTTGGGACAGTGAGGCTAATGCGAAAGCTCATGTGCATATGCCGCGAAAGCCCCTTTACTGTTCGACACTTCACGGTTTTAAAATTAGGCGGGGAACAACTAAAAAAGGTAGAAGTGCTGCGCCTACAAAGGCTTTTGCGCAGCGCTTCTACCCTCTGGAAAGATTGATTTTTTCTGAAAGTGTGGTACGATTGTGGTACACGTCAAAGGGTAAAAGAAAAAGCCCTCAATTTCTAACGAATTTTCGTTAAAAATCAAGGACTACATTTGGTGACCCGTACGGGAATCGAACCCATGTTACAGCCGTGAAAGGGCCGTGTCTTAACCGCTTGACCAACGGGCCTTAGAAATACAGAGCTTCGCTAAAACCTCCGACTTCCATCGTTCACTACTGCGAACGACCGTCCCCCTTATCTTAGCGAAACTCTGTAACGTGGTAGCGGTAACTGGATTTGAACCGGTGACACTTCGGGTATGAACCGAATGCTCTAGCCAACTGAGCTATACCGCCACATTTGTTGAGGCGCACTCGAAAGTGCTTTATTATTATACGAAAAAGCGGGGTCCATGTCAAGTATTTTTCCCGACTTTTTTGAAAAAATACCAAAAAAATTCCCGCATTGCGGCTGCAGTGCGGGAATAAGCGCTTGTTACAAAATTACTTCTTGTTGGGGACCAGCACGGCCTTGCCACCCATGTAGGGCTGCAGGACTTCGGGGATGGTCACAGTGCCATCGGCCTGCAGATGGTTTTCCAGGAAGGCGATCAGCATACGCGGCGGGGCCACGCAGGTATTGTTCAGGGTATGGGCCAGCTGGGTCTTGCCGTTCTCATCCTTATAGCGGATGTGCAGGCGGCGGGCCTGGGCGTCACCCAGATTGGAGCAGCTGCAAACCTCAAAGTATTTCTGCTGGCGGGGGCTCCAGGCCTCGATATCGCAGCTCTTGACCTTCAGGTCAGCCAGGTCTCCGGAGCAGCACTCCAGCTGGCGGACGGGGATCTCCATAGAGCGGAACAGTTCAACAGAGTTCTTCCACAGCTTGTCGTACCAGGTCATGCTGTCCTCGGGTTTGCAGACAACGATCATCTCCTGCTTCTCAAACTGGTGGATACGGTAGATGCCGCGCTCCTCAATGCCGTGGGCGCCCTTTTCTTTACGGAAGCAGGGGCTGTAGCTGGTCAGGGTCAGGGGCAGCTTCTCGCCATCAATGGTCTGGTCGATGAAACGGCCGATCATGGTATGCTCAGAGGTACCGATCAGGTACAGATCCTCGCCCTCGATCTTGTACATCATGGCATCCATCTCGGGGAAGGACATAACGCCCTTGACCACATCGCCGTGCATCATGAACGGGGGGATGACGTAGGTGAAGCCCTTGTTGATCATGAAGTCGCGGGCGTAGGCCAGCACAGCTTCGTGCAGGCGGGCGATGTCGCCCAGCAGGTAGTAGAAGCCGTTGCCGGAAACGCGGCCGGCGGCATCCAAATCGATACCTTCAAAGCTCTCCATGATGTCCACATGGTAGGGGATGGGGTAATCGGGCACAACAGGCTCGCCGAAGCGCTGGACCTCGACATTGCAGCTGTCATCGGGGCCGATGGGCACGCTGGGGTCGATCATCTGGGGGATCGTGTACATGATTTCCTGGATCTTGGCCTGCAGCTCGGTCTCTTTGGCCTCCAGCTCTTTCAGGCGGTCAGCCTGAGCGGTGACCTGCTTCTTGATTTCCTCGGCCTCGGCTGCCTTGCTGGGGTCCTTCTTGGCCTGGCCCATCAGAGCACCGATCTGCTTGGACAGCTTGTTGCGGTTGGCGCGCAGGTCGCTGGCCTCGCCGATGGCAGCGCGGTACTCGGCATCCAGCTTGATGACCTCGTCGACCAGGGGCAGCTTGGCATCCTGGAACTTTTTGCGGATGTTTTCCTTGACTGCCTCCGGATTTTCACGGACAAAACGAATGTCTAACATGATGATTCTCCTCTATATTTTTCTATACTTTATAGAAAACCAGGTTGATTATTCGGCCTCCGGGTCGTAATGGCCCAGCAGATCGGCGAACTTTTGCAGCATTTCATCGCTGTAAAAGTCGATCTTCAGCGAGCCTTTGCCATCTTTGTATTCCACGTGAACCTCACTGCCGGTCACTTCTTTTAGGGCCGCTTCGATCTCCACCGCGCGCTTGGGGCGGTTGAAGGGGTCTGGCTTTGGTTTGGGCGGTTTGGCAGGCTTGGCCAGCTTTTTGCAAAGGGCTTCGGTCTGGCGGACGTTCAGCCCGTTGGCCTCGATTTCCTCGGCCGCCTGCTGCATCAACTCCTGTGTGGGCAGGCCCAGCAGCACTTTGGCGTGCCCGGCACTTAAAATGCCCTCACTGACTTTATGGCGGACCTCCTGCGGCAACGCCAGCAGGCGCAGGCTGTTGGTGACGGAGCTGCGGCTTTTTCCCAGCTTTTTGGCGGCCGTTTCCTGCGTCAGGCCATATTTTTCAATCAGCTGGTGGCAGCCCTCAGCTACCTCGATGGGATTCAGGTCCTCGCGCTGCAGGTTTTCGATCAGCGCCAGGGCTGCGGCTTGTTCGTCCGATACATCCTTGATGATGACCGGCACCTCATCCAGCCCGGCCAGCCGGGCGGCACGCCAGCGGCGCTCGCCCGCAATGATGATGTAGCCGGTGCCCAGCTTTTTGGGTCGTACAGCAATGGGCTGCAGCAGGCCGTTTTCGGTAATGCTGTCGGCCAGCTGGTTCAGCGCATCATCGTCGAACTGCTTGCGGGGCTGCGCGGGGTCTGGTTCGATCTCCCGCAGCGGCAGGGTAGAGGCAGCCGCATCATCCGATGAGGTCTCGGGCAGGTCGGCAAACAGCAGGTCAAGGCCCTTGCCTAAGCCGCCCATTTTCTTTTTTGCCATCGGCTCACCTCTCGTTCTTGCTTAAAAATTCCCGTGCCAGTTCCATGTAAGCCTCGCAGCCTTTGCCGTTCGGCTCATAGAAATTGATGGGCATGCCGAAGCTCGGTGCCTCAGACAGGCGCACCGAGCGGGGGATGACCGCCTTGAACACCTTGTCCCCGTAGTACTTTTTGACCTGGGCCACCACCTGCATTGTCAGGTTCAGCCGGCCGGAGTACATGGTAAAGAGCACGCCCTCAATGTCCAGATATCGGTTATACTTTTTTCGCACCATTTTTAAGGTGTTCATCAGCTCCGTCAGGCCTTCCAGCGCGTAGTATTCGCACTGCAGGGGGATCAGCACGGTATCGGCGGCGCACAGGCCGTTGATGGTCAGCAGATCCAGCGAGGGCGGGCAATCGATGAAAATATAATCGTACAGCGGCACAATGGGGGCCAGCACGCTGCGCAGGCGCACCTCGCGCCGGGGCAGGTTGACCAGCGCCACAGCAGCGCCGGCCAATTGGGTGTTGGAGGGAAGCAGGTCGGCATTATACTCGGTCTTGACGATGGCGTTGCGCACATCGTCGTCCTCGATCAGGCAAGTATAAATGTCGGATTCCAGCTTGTTTTTGGCAATGCCGTAACCGCTGGAAGCGTTGCCCTGGGGGTCGAGGTCTACGACAAGGACCTTTTTGCCCAGTGCTGCCACGCAGGCGCTGAGGTTTACGGCGCTAGTCGTTTTTCCCACGCCTCCTTTCTGGTTTGCTACTGCGATTACCTTTGCCACGCTTTTCCCTCCGTCTTTTTGCATTTTAAGACGGTTTTGTCCGTCTGGATTCTATTATAGCACAAGGAAACACTATAAAAAAGGGGTCAAACGCAAAAAATGCCCTGTAAAATGTTCCACGTGGAACATTTTACAGGGTTTTCTCTATTTTCAGTACTTTATACCTCGGTCGCGTACTCTTTGGCTGGCTCCTGCGGCGGAGTCGTTGGCTGCTGCACAGGGCGGCCGTCGCTGCCTACGGGGATGCGCACAATGTACTCTAGGCACCCGTCATGCTTATCACAGTGGGTAGTTGCCTGGATGCCCTTCTGGGTCATCAGGTCAACGGCATGCTGCAGGGTATTTACAAAAAAGCGGACATCCCGCACCATGGGGATGGTGCGGCGGCAGGGGCTGGGGCTGTTGGGGGCGGCCAACATCTGGTCCACCAGTTTGTCCGCCTGCCGCACGCTGAGCTTATCCCGCGCCATCTTTTCCAGTGCCGGGGTACGGCGGCTCTCTGGCAGGCGCAGGGCCGCGCGGGCATGGCGCTCGGTCAGGTGGTTGGCGGTGCAAAGCTGCTGCTGTTCCGGTGTAAGGGTAAGTAAGCGCAGTTTGTTGGCCAGAGCAGGCTGACTTAACCCCAGCCTCCTTGCAGCCTCGGCCTGGGTACAGCCCCACAGGCGGATTACCTCTTTAATGCCGCGGGCAGTATCAAAGGGGTCCAGCTGGCTGCGCTGCAAGTTTTCCAACAGACCCAGTGCGGCGGATTCGCTGTCATCGTAGTCCGCCAAAATGGCAGGCACTTTTTCCAGCTTGGCAAGGCGGCAGGCGCGCAGGCGGCGCTCACCCGCGATGAGCTGGTATTTCCGCAGCCCCACCCGCCGCACGCTGATGGGCTGCAGCAGACCATTTTGCAGAATACTGACGGCTAGCGCCGCAATCTCCGGCTCGTCAAAAGCCGTGCGGGCCTGGTAAGGGGATGGTTCGATGCAGTCAACGGGCAGCATGACAATGCGCCCTTGTTTTTGTAGTTCATTCTTAGCCACTTTTGATTCCTCCCTGCGGGTGATTATCACATAAAAAATGCTATGCTTTTCCCTGGGAAAAGCATAGCACGAACTGGAAAAAAGTGGAAGAGAAATCGTTCGCTGGATTTTGGCCCTTTTCGCGGTTTTACAGCGGCTTCTTGGCAATTTTGCCGCCGTTTCTGGGGTAAACGGTCGGAGTCTGCGATATTTTTTCGCACACCACCAGCCCGCGGGCACTGCCATCGGACAGGGTGAACTGCCGGGTCTCGCGGTATTTACCGCCCAGCTTCTTTAAAGCGTTAACTGCGGCCTTGGCTTCGGCGTCAGCTTCGGGGCCTTTCATGGCGATGAACACACCGCCGACTTTGACCAGCGGCAGGCAGTATTCACTCAACACAGGCAGGGCTGCTACGGCGCGGGCGCTGGCAATATCGAACTGCTCACGCCAGACTTTGCGGGCGGCTTCCTCGGCGCGTTCCTTGGCGAACTCCACGCCGGTCAGGCCCAACTCGGCGCAGGCATACTTTAAAAATTCTACACGCTTGCCGGTGGGTTCCATCAAGGTCAGCTCCAGGTCCGGTTTATAAATTTTAGCCACAATACCGGGGAAACCTGCGCCGGTACCCACGTCCACCATCTTGCCCTGCACTTCAGGCTGGGCGGCAAACAGCAGGCTGTCAGCAAAGTGGCGGTCCTCGATTCCCTCGGGGCTGGTGATGGCCGTCAGGTTGACCTTCTCATTATAGCTCACCAAAATTTCAGCGTAGTGATCCAGCTGGTCCAGCTGTGCAGGGGAGAGGCTGATGTTCCACGTGGAACATTTTTCAGCCAGGCGGTTTTTATCGATCATAGTTTAACACTCATTTCTGTTTCAGCAGCACAATGCTCAGCTGGGCCAGGTCACTGGGAGAGACACCGGGGATGCGCCCGGCCTGAGCCAGCGTGCGGGGGCGGATCTTCTGTAATTTTTCACGGGCTTCCAGCGTGATCATCTCAATGGGGCTGTAATCGAAGTCCTCAGGGATCTTCACATTCTCATGGCGCTGAATGTCCCGGATCAACCGTTCCTCACGGGCGATATAGCCGGCGTAGCGGATCTCGGTCTCGATGCGCTGGGCCATGGCAGGGGTCACACCCTCGCCGCGACCGATGACTTTGGCGATCAGCTCATAGCTGATGTAGGGACGGCGCATCAGTTCCAGCGCCGTGCCGCCGATTTCCCCCAGTTCGGTGTCTTCGGGCGCGGCGGCTTTCAGGTCGGCCAGCCGCACCGTGGTTTTGGCTAGGCGGTCCATCTCGTTCTGCTTGATCTCGCGATCCTTGCAGAATACTGCCCACCGGTCATCCTGTACCAGACCGTACTCCCGGCCGATGGGGGTCAGACGTTCGTCGGCGTTATCCTGCCGTAGGCTCAGGCGGTATTCACTGCGGCTGGTCATCATGCGGTAGGGGTCCATGACACCCTTGGTCACCAGGTCATCCACCAAAGTTCCCAGGTAACTGGTGTGGCGGGCCAGCACCAGCTCATCCTTTTCCAGTGCGTGGCGGGCGGCGTTCAGGCCGGCAAGCAAGCCCTGGGCGGCAGCTTCCTCGTAGCCAGAGGTTCCGTTGAACTGCCCCGCGCCATAAATGCCCGCGACCACCTTGCTTTCCAGCGTAGGCTTTAAGGTGGTGGGGTCGACGCAATCGTACTCGATGGCGTAGGCCGGGCGCATGATTTCCAGATGCTCAAACCCTTTGATGGTACGGTACATGGCATTCTGCACCACCTCAGGCAGGCTGGAAGAAAGGCCTTGCAGGTACATTTCCTCGGTGTCCTCGCCGCAGGGCTCCACAAAAATGGGGTGGCGCTCCTTATCCTTAAAACGCACCACTTTATCCTCAATGGAGGGGCAGTAGCGCGGGCCGACGCCCTGGATGTCTCCGCCGTAGAGCGGCGAACGGTGCAGATTATCCAGAATGACCTTGTGGGTCTCGGGGTTGGTGTAAGCGATGTAACAATCCACCTTGTTGTGCATCGGCTCTCGCGTTAAAAAGCTGAAAGGCTGCAATTCCTCATCCGGGTCGCCGGGCTGACGCTCCAGCTGGGTAAAGTCGATGCTGCGGCGGTGAACGCGGGCCGGAGTGCCGGTCTTAAACCGGCGCAGCGTAAAGCCCTGCTCCACCAGGCATTTGGTCAGTGCCGTGGCGGCATGGGTGCCGTCGGGACCGCTGTCGTAGTGAGCCTCGCCCACAAAGATGTGCCCGCCCAGCGTGGTGCCGGTGGCGATGACCAGCGCCTTGCAGCTATAGTAGCCGTTTAAATTGGTGATGATGCCGCAGACTTTGCCTTCCTGAATATCCACGGCCACGATCTCGGCCTGATGGATGTCCAGGTTCGGCGTTTTCTCCAGCGCGTGTTTCATCCACATGTGGTAACGCTTGCGGTCGGTCTGCACACGCAGGCTGTGGACGGCAGGGCCCTTACCCCGGTTCAGCATGCGGCTCTGCAAAAAGGTGGCGTCGGCAGCAATGCCCATCAGACCGCCCAGGGCGTCCACTTCCCGCACTAGGTGCCCCTTGGCGGTACCGCCGATGGACGGGTTGCAGGGCATGTTGCCGATAAAATCCAGCGACAGGGTAAACACGGCGGTCCTGGCCCCTAGTGTCGCTGCCGCGTGGGCAGCCTCGATGCCCGCATGCCCGGCACCGATCACTACCACATCATAACTTCCCAGTTTATCCATACGTTTTTTCCTCTATCATTTACCCACACAAAACGTCTCAAATACTTCCTCTATGGTCGCGTCGCTGGCATCCTCGCCGGTCAGATCGCACAGGGCCTGCAACGCATCGGTCAGGCAGATACCGGTAGCGTCCAGCCCAAAACCTGCCTGCCGGGCCTTCATCGCTTCGGCAATGGCATCCCGCGCACGGGTGGCGGCCGCCAGCTGGCGGGCACTGCACAACTGCGCTGCTCCGGGGTCCAGCTGGGCTGTGCCCAGCAGTTCGGCCACGGCATCGGTCAAGGGTTGCAAACTGTCAGCCTCTTTGGCGCAAAGGGTGATGACCTTTTTAAAATAGGGCTGCAAGGTCTGGGCCGCGTTCTCCGTGGAATCGGCCAGATCCTCTTTGTTCAAAATTGCCAACGCAGGGCGATTCTGGCAGCGGTGGGCAATTTCTAAATCGGCGTCGTTCAGTGGCTGGGCGGCATCGAACACGGCCAGCACCAGCCCGGCTTCGTCCAGCTTTTTCCAGCTGCGGCGGATGCCCTCGGCTTCGATGGCATCGCCGTCGGCGCCCACGTCCCGCACACCGGCAGTATCAAACAGGTTCAGCCGGATCTCGCCCAGCTGGACGGCCTGCTCCACAATATCGCGGGTAGTACCTGCCACCGGCGTTACGATGGCCCGGTCAAAACCGGCCATCAGGTTCAGCAGCGTACTTTTGCCCACGTTGGGGCGGCCCAGCAGCACACAATCCACGCCCCGGCGCAGCACCGCACCGGCACCATAACCACGGATCAGGCTGTCCAGCTCCGCTTTCTGGCCGCCCAGCGTTTTCAGCAGATGCTCATCGGAAAGTTCCGGCACGTCCTCCTCGGGGTAGTCGATCCAGGCGGTCAGGTGGGCGTTCAGGTTTTGCAGCACGGTCTGGATGGCGCCGATGCGTTTTGCCAGCCGCCCATCCAGGGCCGACTTGGCCAGCGCGGCACCCTGGCGGCCGTTGGCGGCGATGACTTCCATCACGGCCTCAGCCTGGGTCAACGACATGCGGCCATGCTCCAGCGCGCGGCGGGTGAACTCACCCGGCCCTGCCGGGGCTGTGCCCGCGGTGATAAGGGCTTCCAGCAAGCCGTCCGCCATAGCGGTACCGCCGTGGACCGAAAGCTCGATGACATCCTCGCCGGTATAGGAGTGGGGGGCGCGGAAGAAGAGGGCGATAGTCTCGTCCATTTCCTGCCCGTGCAGCAGGTAGTGGCCCAGCATGGCGGTGTAGCCCTTGGCCTCGGCCACCTTGCGTCCCACGTGGAGCGGGACGAAGATCTTTTCCACCATGGGGTAGGCGTCCGGCCCTGATACCCGCACCACGGCAATGCCGCCGGTGCCGGGGGGCGTTGCCAGTGCACAGATTGTCTGCTGTAAGCGATCCACTGCGATACCTCCGTGAAGTAAAGTTTCTAACACTTTATCATACCACGAATTTTTTCTTTTTCCTACCTTTTTTCTGCGGTTTTTTGAAAAATAAAAAGCTAAGCTCTTATGTCACCAACAAAAAGCGAGTTGATCCACACAACAGGGGCAAATAAAACACCCTGGAAATCGCCCGCAAGTACAACGCCGACCTAGCTGCTTTTCTACACAAGATGCAGGCTGTCCGCCGTGCCGAGGATTATATAACTACGACGACTGCTGAGTGATTTTCAACAACTTGTTGAAAACTGACCATTCCTTTCCTATACTGAAAATGTACCTGTGGTGGGGAATTGCCGGGAAGGTGCATTTATTATAAGTTAGTTATTTCTAATTTTACAGGGATGGGTTTGCATGTATGCAAAATATGCGATTCTGAAAAAAGCGGCATGAATCATCAATTTCCAAAAGATCATGGCACAGCCCTACAGCAAACTGCTGGAGACATTCAAAACGGCTTCCGCGGTGCCGAAGATCCCGGCGCGCAGGATCCGAATCTTACCTTTGAAACGCAGACGCTCTGCGGCCAGCCGGTGTTGTACGTTAAGCACAAGCAGCCCGTGCAGAAAGTGTGCATCTACGTGGTGGGCAACGACCTGAGGGATGTAGGTTTTGATTTTGAGGATCTCCGCATCCGAAAGGAAATGATGGGTCATGCAGACGGAATCTTCCCAGACGGATACCAAAGCATCCAACAGGGATTTCGATTTTGGATTTCGTATAGTTTCATGTTTTCCACAGCCCTGTTTAAAACTTTTGGGATTGCTTGTTTGCGGGCCGATGACGAACATCGGCCCCTGCAATCAAACCGTAAGATTCTACACAAAAAGGGAGACGCCGTGTTACCGGTGCCTCCCTCTTTTTATTTAGGATAATTAAAAGTTCTCTTTCCTACTTTTCTTTCAAGAAAAGTAGGTTAAAACTCGATCTTGCCGAAGGCGAAATCGTCGCCGTCGTGGATGCGCTCCGTGGTCTTGGGGGCCATGGGCTGAGCATTGGGGTCGCGGGGACGATCCGCAAACTCACGGCCCGGCACATTGGAACGGGGGCCGCCGTAGGGGCGG
>ERZ773218.2062-NODE-2062-length-17052-cov-22.428664_pt1 | contig 17052 bp, 10 predicted proteins | sample MGYA00580527_ERZ773218 | MGnify/ENA primary metagenome ERZ773218 (study PRJEB29015, sample SAMEA2737763) | human gut metagenome | biome: human gut; feature: human-associated habitat; material: faeces | place: China | collected 2012 ...
ATATTCGTGATTCGGCTCCAAAAGTGTGGTTTGGAAGGGCGGCATGTACTAAGCCAAAACCGCCGCTCCCAAGAATCCCAATTTATAAAAAGAACGCAGGCAGAACTTTTCGCAAAGGCGAAGGCTCTGCCTGCTTTTTTGCACCCCTGCCGCACTTTTCTCTTCGCCGCAAATGTGCTACAATAGCCTTAGCATAAGGAAAAGGGGAACGCGCATGGCCAGAAACAGGCAGAACCTGAACATCATCTACATCTCGGACCGAATGCGGGAGACGCTGCGGCCCATAGCGTCCTGTGCGCTCACGGCGATGGTGGCCCCCATGGGCTACGGTAAAACGACGGCGGTGCGCTGGTTCTTGGCAGAGCAGGCCAAGGCGGGGGCCGTGGTGCTGCAAGCCAGCATCTACTCGGATAACCGCTCCATCTTCTGGAAAAGCGTGCAGAAGGCCTTTGCCGCCGCCGGGCTGACGGTGCTGGAGGGCTACGACTGCCCCGCCGACGCCAGCGGCGCGGCTTTGCTGCTGGAGGACCTGTGTGCCGCGCTGGGCGGCAAAACGCCCTACTATCTTTTTCTGGACGATTTCCACCTGCTGGGGGACGAGCGGGTGGCGCAGTTTTTGTGTCGGCTGGCCTACCGCCTGCCCGAGAACGTCCACCTTATCGTGGCCAGCCGCAACCGCTTTCTGCCCGGGGAGCAGGTGGTGCGGCTGGGGCGGCGGCTCCACCGCATCGAGGCCGACGGCCTCCGCCTGAACCGGGAGGAGCTGCTGGCCTACACCCACCGCTGCGGCGTGGAGATCACCGCCGCCCAGGCCGAGAGCCTGCTGCGCTCCTGCGAGGGGTGGTTCTCCGCCGTCTACCTGAACCTCCATGCCCTGGCCGAGCGGGGGAGCCTGCTGCAGCCGGGGTCGGACATCTACGCCATGTTCACCGCCGCCATGCTGGAGTCCCTGCCCGAGAAGACCCGGGGCTTCCTCGCTGTGATGGGGCTGGCCGATGAGTTCACGGTGGAGATGGCCCGGGCTGTCACCGCCCTGCCCGACGCGGAGGAGGTGCTGCGGGCCCTCACCCAGCAAAACGCCTTTGTCACCCGCCTGCCGGACGGGGTGAGCTTCCGCTTCCACCACATGATGAAAGAGTGCGCCGAGCGGCTCTTTGCCCAGCTGCCCGCCGCCCGGCAAACGGAGGTCTGGCAGCGGTATGGCCGCTGGTATGCCCAAAAAGCCCAGTACCTCCACGCTTTGCAGGCCTTTGAGCACTGCGGCGACCGCGACGCAGCCCTTGCCGTCATCGAGGCGGACGCAGGGGATCTGCTTGCCTCCCTCAGCCCCGCCGAGCTGCTGCAGCGGCTGGACCGCTGCCCGGTGGAAGCGCTGCAGCGCCACCCGCTGGCCATTCTGGTGCTGATGCGCCGGATGTTCACCTGGCAGCAGATCCCCAAAATGATGGAGGTGAAAGCCCTGCTGGAAGCTGCCGTGGCCCAACACCCCGAGTGGCCCGCCGCCGAGCGGGGCAACCTGCTGGGGGAGTGCGACCTCATCCAGAGCTTCTTGTTCTACAACGACATCACCCAGATGAGCCGCCTCCACCGCAGCGCCAGCCGCCAGATGAGCCGCCCCGCCGTCACCCTGCGCAACAGCGGCAGCTGGACCTTCGGCTCCCCCTCGGTGCTGATGATGTACTACCGCGCCCCCGGGGAGTTGGGCAAAGAACTGGCCGAAATGTACGAGTGTATGCCCCATTACTATAAAATCACCAACGGCCACGGCCAGGGGGCCGAGCTTCTGATGGACGCGGAGGCCGCCTACCTGCAGGGGGCGTGGGAGAAAGCCGCCGTGCTGCTGGAGCGGGCCCGGGCCGACGCCGCCGGGCAGGAAAACATGACCCTCTGCTGCGACTTTTTGGCCCTGCGGCTGGCCCTGTGCGGCAAGGGGAAAGAGGGGTACGATTTTGCCGCCAAGCGCGCCGCCCTGCTGCAAAAGCACGACGGGGTGCAGGTGCATCTGCTGGAGAGCATCGCCGCCTATTTCTACGCTTTGCAGGGCAGGCCGGAGCAGGCCCCGGAGCTGTTCCGGGAGCACAAGCTGGGCGAGGTGAGCTTCTTTGGGCCCTGCCGCCCCATGATGTCCCTCATCGAGCAGCAGGTCTGGCTGGCGCAGGGGGAGTACGTGAAGGTGATCGCCCACAGCGAGGGCCTGCTGCGCCGGTGCGAGGCCATGCACTACGGTCTGGTGGGCCTGCAGGCCCGCATCCAGCTGGCGGCGGCGCAGCTGCGCTTTGGCCAGCGGGCCGAGGCCCGGGCCGCGCTGGCAGCGGCTTTGCTGGACGCTGTGCAGGACGATTTCTGGGTGCTCTTTGTGGAGCAGTATCCCGCCTTGGCCCCCCTGCTGGAAGGGGAGGACTGGGCCGTGTGCGAGCCGCGTCTGGGGCCCTTCGTGGCCCGCATCCTGCCCGCAGGCCGGGCCTTTGCCGCCCGGCTGGGCCTGCCCGCCCCCGCGCCGGAGCTGCCCCTGACCGACCGCGACCGGGAGTTGGCCCGTCTGGTGGCCGGGCGGTGCACCAACAAGGAGATCGCTGCCGCCCTCTACCTCTCCGAAGGCACGGTGAAGCAGTACATCAACCAGCTGTACGCAAAGCTGGATATGGGCGGCGACCCCCGCACCCGCCGCGCCCGCCTGGCCGAGTGGTACCAGAAAAACGCCCCCCGGAATTAACCAAAAACTAACCCCGGGTTAATAGCAAAAACCAAAGCTCCACGGTATCCTAAAAGTGAACCGTGGAGCTTTTTTCCTGCAACAAAATTGGTAGAAAAAGGGAGGCTTTTGCAATGAAACGAAGATGGAAGAAATTCCTCGCCGGGGTGCTTTCCGCAGCCCTCGCGCTGAACCTCGCGGCCCCGTTGGCACTGGCGGGCAGCTCGACGATCGGAGCAGCTTGCAGGGTGACAAGTGTGTTTCTGTATCCGGAGTATGTCGGACGGGTCGATGATAATGAGAGGGTGCCGTACATTCAGGGTACGGTATCCTATAACCGGGGTCTTTTGACCTTTGACGGAGATGTGACGCTGGATACAACTTCGGACCCGTATAATTCTTCGCTGGTCGAAGCCCTCAGTGAAAAAAATCTGAGGCTGGTGGCAAATGGCAAGGTGACGGGCAGGACGAAAGGCAACGGCATTGAGAAAGCAAAAGAGATCGCCGGGGGAGAATACGATCTCACCTATGCCGATCTGGGGAAATATTCGGTTACTAAGCCGATAGGAATTTTGGGCGGAGACACAGGAACAACGATTACAGCCGGGACCGAAATCACGCTGAAAGATTTTCATACGGGCATCGGCGGAGGAAACGTCCAGATCGATGGCACCGTGAACATCACAGGAGCACAGTTCCAGGGAGCAACCTACGGCATCGCCAATTCCACTACCGTGAACCCGGGCAGCGAGCTGGAGATCCATGCGGATCGGTACATCGGGAAGGATTGTCTTCTGACATACAACGGCGGCCATCTGCTTATGATTGTGGCGGAAAACGGCGACGGCAATAACATCGTCCAGGGGAGACTGAGCATCGGAAACGTAAGCAGGTTCTGGTATCGCACCGACGAGAATGGAGCGTATACGGAAATCAACGTGAAGGAAAATTATGAGAACTTTACGGCTGCCATAGGACAGAACCAAGACTATCTGGAACTGACGGATGTGGACCCGGACCAGCCGGAAAGTGAAACCTACGACCTCTGGGTAGCAGGCAAGCAGGTCACAAAGAGCAACCAAAGCGATGTGCTGGAGGATGGCGGGTCTGTGAAGTTTGACCCGACGACCAACACGCTGACCCTGAACGATGCCGATCTCACGCTGGATGGGGCCGCGGGCGGTTACTGCTGCATCGATTCCCAATTGGCGGAAGAGCTGACCATTACCGGCACAGCCACCCTTTCCAACGCCGATGGAATCCTTACGGAAGGCCCGCTGACGCTGGATAACGCAACCCTCACACTTACGGGCAATATCGATGGCGACGTTGGTGATGACGCGATCCGGGCAGGCCGCTCTGACGAGGACATCACCATCCAAAACAGCACCGTGACCATTGCAGGCACGAACTCGGAAGGCAATTTCTTCCAGTTTGGCATTCGGTGCGGCAAGCTCACCGTGGCGAACAGCACGCTGGATGTGAAAGCCGGCGGCTCGGCCGTCGTGGCAAACGAGTTGGAGGCTTCCGGCGCAGGCACCGTCATCACGGCGGAAACGGATGCATCGGAGGAACAGGATTATTATGCCCTCGAACTGGGACGCCTGATCATGTCTCACGGCCTTGATCTGGTGGAAGGCAAAATGAACAAGAGCAAGAAGGCGAAGATCGCCCAGCCGGAGCAGGCCCCCACGGACTTTAAGGTCTACTGGGTCGTCCGCCCGGGGGACGAACCGGTGAATGGAGGAATGCAGTTCCCCGGTGCGATCTTCGAGAACGAGGAGGAAGAACGCCTCTTTGAGGGCTGGTTCCTCGAAGGCGGCACCCGCTTGGAGGATAGCCCCTACTACATGGGCCCGGGCGCGAACCATGTGGGCAACCTCGACCGGGACGTGACCTTCTATGGCCATTGGCGCACCGCTGAGAGCGGCGAGGGCAGCCCAGACGGCGGAGACGGCTTCGGCACCCTTCTGGCGGTCGGCGCAGTCGTGGGCGTGGCGGGCGTCGTGGCCTATCAGGTGGGCACGGAGCTCATCCTTGACCAGCTCCTGCCTGCAGGGGTGGCCGTGCCCCATACCCGCGCCGAGCTGGCAATGCTCCTCTGGAACACCGCAGGCCGCCCGGCCCCGGCCACTCTGCCCGCCTTTGCGGACGTAGCCGACCCGGAGCTGGCCCAAGCCGCCCAGTGGGCCATCGAGCAGGGCTACCTGAAAGCCCGCGCCGACGGCAGCTTTAAGCCGGACAAGGGCGTCGCCAAGTGGCGCGTCATCCGCGGCTACCGGGCAGTGACCGAACCATGACCGTGCAGGTAAAATAGCCCCACAGCACAAGGCCCCGCAGACCTTTTTCAAAGTCTGCGGGGCCGCTGCTTGTTTATCTATCAGCTTGGAACGCTGGATGAACACGCTTCCGCAGAGGACTTGCTCAATCTCGTCACAGAGTTCATTGAGGAGTTCAAGGCTAAATTCGGCGAACACGTTCATGTGCTGGATAGGGCACTGCATCTGGACGAAAGCACGCCCCACATCCATGAGTGCCATGTATTCGACTGCGAGAACAAGTATGGTGAGGTGACCCGGTAAGTGGCGTAGATTTGCGTAGAAAAGCGTGGATCGTGCAAAAACGGAGAATCTGGAAAAATCGGCTTGTGGCCTTGATAATTCTACAAAAGTCTACGTTTCCCGATATTCGTGATTCGGCTCCAAAAGTGTGGTTTGGAAGGGCGGCATGTCCTAAGCAGCAGATGTGCTTACTCAATAAGTACCTTATGGAGACGGGATCTCTTCGGAGACTCCGTCTCTTTTTGTATAGAAACCACAGATGCAGCCCACTCTATCAAAAAGGGGTGAGCAGATGTCCGGCAAACGGGTATTGGCGTTGTATGCAGCTGTTCTGCTGGGGTTTGCGGTAGTTTTGTGCCGCCTGTATTTTCTGGCAGAGAACCATACCTATGCTGCCCGGGCCAAAGCACAGAGCACGGTCCGGCTCTCGCTGCCTGCCCGGCGGGGCAGCTTCTACGACCACAGCGGCCTGCTTCTCACCGGGCTGGAAAGGCGGTATCTTGCCCTCTGCTTCCCGGGCGAAAACAACTACACACGCCTGTATGCATTTACGGACAGTGCCGGGCAGGCACTTTTGTACCGGAACCGCAACCGCTCCGCACCGTTTCTGCTGGAAGTGGACCGCGACCTTTCCGGGCGCGGCATACGCTGCTTTGCAACGGCACGGCGCTGCGCAGAAGTTCCGCTGTGCCAGCATCTGATCGGCTATCTGGATGCAGAAGGCCGCGGCATTGCCGGGCTGGAAAAGGCGCTGGACAGCCAGCTGGCCGGGACAAAGGAGCATGACACGCTGGTGTGCGCGGTCACAGCACAAGGACGGCTGCGGGCCGGGGAAACACCGCAGCTCACCCGGCAGGACAGCAGTGCGGTGGGCGTGCAGCTGACGATCTCCCGCCCGGTGCAGCGTGCCGCCGAAGCGGTGGCCGCAGACACCATGACCAGCGGCTGCATTCTGGTTCTGGACACGGCCACTGCTGCGGTTCGCGCCAGCGTCAGCGTACCGGGCTATGACCCGGATGACCTTGCCGCAAGTCTGGATGCACCGGACAGTCCGTTCCTGAACCGCGCACTGGAAAGCTATGCTGTGGGTTCAGTGTTCAAGCCGGTGCTGGCTGCGGCAGCGCTGGAGCAGGGCATCCTGCCGGAGTGCGAATGCACCGGTGCTGTGGTGGTGGATGGACAGATCTTCCGCTGCGCAGGCGGTGTTCCGCACGGAACGGTGGACATGACTGCGGCTCTGGAAAAAAGCTGCAACGGCTATTTTATCCGGCTGGGGCAGCAGCTGGGGGCAGAGACGCTTTTGCAGATGTCCCGGCAGCTTGGCTTCGGGCAGGAGGTGCCGGTGGCAGGTGCGCTGTACGCCGATGCCGGAAAGCTGCCGTCTGCCGGGGAGCTTGCCCAGAGCGGCCAGCTGGCAAATTTCAGCTTTGGGCAGGGCGGTCTGCTGGCATCACCGGTACAGATCGCCGCCATGATGAACACCATTGCTTCCGGCGGGGTGTACCGCACGCCTTTCTTTGTGTGTGGCTCGGTGGATGAAACTGACGGTACGCCGCTGGAAACGCTTGCACATCCGCAGTCAAGGCGGGTGATGAGCGCGGAAAATGCAGCGCTCCTGCGTAAAATGCTGCAGCAGGTGGTGGAAGAGGGCACCGCACAGGATGCTGCCTGGCTGGAAGAAGGGGCTGGCGGCAAGACCGGTACCGCGCAGACCGGGCAGTTCACACCGGATGGCACGGAACGCAAAAACTTGTGGTTCGCAGGGTTTTACCCGGCGCAGCAGCCGCGCTACACCATTGTGGTGCTGCAGGACGGGCAGGTGAGCACGGAACATTCCAGCGCCGCCATCTTTGCCCGGCTGTGCGCAATGCTGGACCTTCTGGCATAAAAATGCACGGTTTCTGCTTGCTTTTTTGCGCTTGTTATGCTACTATATATTTGTATTTCTGCGTAGTTTTTGTTGAATTAAAATAAAGGAGCGTTTCAATCCATGTCTGTTATCGAAATTGTTGGCGGTGTGATCCTGCTGATCGCTTCGCTCGTCATCGTTTTCCTCACTCTCATGCAGCACACCCACGGTCAGGGCCTTTCCGGTGCCATCAACGGCAGTATGGGCGGCGCAAACAATGCCCGTTTGACCCCGGCTGATCAGATGCTGGCCAAGACCACCCGCATTGCAGGTATTGTTTTCTTTGTGGTTGCCATTCTGGCATGTCTGTTTGCAGGCCGTCTGGCAGGTTGACAAGGTTCGTGCAGCCCCGTGTAAAGGACGGGGCTGTTTTTCTGTGTTATGATAGGATGTCAGCGGCAGTCTGACCGCTGGGCAGGGTGGGGCAGCTGGCCCACGATTGGCAGCGCTGCGGCACGTTGGAGGCTGCGGCCATGGAAGAGCAAGGAGAAAAAATATTATGGCAATGCGCGATAAAATTGAGCACGCGATCCAGAATCAGCCGTGCACCGTCAAAGACCTCAAATCCAAATTCGGCGGGGACCGCGGCTCGGACCGCAAGGTGATGGAGGCTGTGGATCAGCTGGTGCACGAGGCGGTCATCTGCCAGCGTCAGGGCGTGTTCTTTACGGTGCGCTCCGGCCGTGCAGACAAGGCTCTGCTGTGCAAGGTGGTAAAACTGGGCAAGAATTTTGCCTTTGTCATGCTGGAGGACGGCACCAGCGATATCTTTATCCCGGGCCGTTTTACCCGCGGTGCCATGCCCGGCGACATGGTGCTTGTGGAAAAGTTTGAGCACCCCCGTGTGGAGGGCAGCGATGAAGGCGAGATCCTGGCCATTCTGGAAGAAAAGAACGATCTGGTGGGCACTGCCCGCCGCATTGATGGCCGCCTGAAGTTCGTGCCGGACGACTGCCCGGCCATCTCCATGCAGATGATGCGTGATTGCGAGGGCGGTGCAAAGGACGGCGACAAGGTGGCCGTGGAGATCCTGCAGCGCGGCAATCGGCAGGAAGATCACCGCGTGGGCGTTGCCATGCGGTTTGGCAGCTCGGACGAAGCAAAGCGCTGCGCAAAGGCCCTGCTCTATGCGCAGGATATCCACAGCCGCTTCCCGGATAAGGTTCGTGAGGAAGCCAAGAAGCTGGAGAACGCTGAGGTCTCTGAAAAGGACACCGAGGGCCGCATGGATCTGCGCGCCCTGCCCATCTTCACCATTGACAGTGCTGAGACCAAGGACATCGATGATGCCATCAGCCTGACCAAGACCCCGGAGGGCGGTTTTGAGCTGGGTGTCCACATTGCAGATGTTTCCAACTATGTCAAGCCCGGCAGCGAACTGGACAACGAAGCGTTTAACCGCGCAACCAGTGTCTACTATGCCGATCAGGTGGTGCCCATGCTGCCCAAGCAGCTTTCCAACGGCATCTGCAGCCTGAATGAGGGCGTGCTGCGTCTGGCCTTCTCCTGCCTGATGCATCTGGATAAGGATGGCAACCTGATCGATTACCGCTTTGTCAAGTCGGTCATCCGCAGCCGCGTCAAGGGTGTTTACTCCGAGATCAACGCCTTGCTGGCCGGCAGTGCTGACGACGAGCTGAAGGGCAAGTACCATGAAGTGCTCAGCCAGCTGCCCGCCATGAAGGAACTGTACGGCCACCGTGCCCGCCTGCGCAAGGAGCGCGGCTGCATGGATATCGAGAGCGGCGAGGTGAAGCTGATCCTCGACGAGGACGGCCACTGCATCGACGTGAAAAAGCGCACCTCCGGCGAGAGCGAAGCTATGATCGAAGAGTTCATGCTGCTGGCCAACCAGTGCGCTGCCCACTTTGCCCGCGTGAAGCAGATCCCCTTCGTGTACCGTGTGCACGAGGAACCCAATGCTGAAAAGCTGGAGCGTCTGCACACTCTGCTGCAGGCCTGCGGCATCAACGATCACTTTGCCAAGGATGTGCCCACCCCCAAGGAGCTGAGCGCCATTCTGGAAGGTGTGCGCGGCGGCCCGTATGAGCAGATCATCAATACCGGTATGCTGCGCTGCATGTCCAAGGCTGTGTATGAGGAAAAACCCAAGGGCCACTACGGTCTGGTGCTGAAGGACTACGCTCACTTCACCAGCCCCATCCGCCGCTATCCGGATCTGGCCATCCATCGCATCATGACCGCCCAGCTCAAGGGCATGGATAAGGATACCATGGTGCTGCGCTACAGCGACTTTGCCGAGAAGGCAAGCAAGCAGTCCAGTGAGCGCGAGATCATTGCAATGCAGATCGAGCGCAAGGCTGAGGACTGCTACAAGGCCGAGTATGCCCGCCGCCATCTGGGCGAGTGCTACGAGGGCCGCATTTCCGGCGTGACCCAGCGCGGCCTGTTCATCGAGTTGGAGAACGGCGTGGAGGGCTTTGTGCCGGCTTCCAGCCTGACCCCCTCCGGTACCATGCTCACCGAGGGCATCCGCCTGTCCGACCCCGTCTCCGGCAAGAACTGGAGTCTGGGCGACACCATGATGATCACCATTGTGCGTGCGGATGTGAACCTGGGCAAGATCGACTTTGAGGTTGCTCCGGCAAGCGCAAAGTAAGCAAAAAGATCAGAACACCTGTACGGCGTTTTCCTGCATAGGAAGAGACTGTACAGGTGTTTTTTGTCCGCGGACAAGAAGCGATGGAAAAGGGGAGAACGACATGCTGAAAAACGAAACACTGCGCAGAGATGCAGATGCCATCATCCGTGCCAGCCTGAACGCTGTTCTGCCGGACGAAGCGGTGCGCCGCGCGCTGAAAAATTTCCGGCCGCAGGGCGGCAGGGTACTGCTGGTGGCTGCCGGTAAGGCAGCATGGCAGATGGCCCATGCGGCGGTGAAATTTCTTGGCCGGGTGGATGGCGGTGTGGTCGTGACCAAATACGGCCACGTGAAGGGCACGATCCCCGGCGTGGACTGCTGCGAAGCCGGGCACCCCGTGCCGGATGAGAATGGCTTTGCCGCCACCCGGAAAGCGCTGGAACTGGTGCAGGGCTTAACGGCAGAGGATACGGTGCTGTTTCTGCTGTCCGGCGGCGGCAGTGCACTGTTTGAGAAGCCGCTGATCCCCGGCGCAGAGCTGCAGCAGATCACGGGCCAGCTGCTTGCCAGCGGTGCCGATATCGTGGAGATGAACACCATTCGCAAGCGCCTGTCCGGGGTCAAGGGCGGGCGGTTTGCACAGAGCTGTGCGCCCGCGCAGGTGTTCAGCATCGTGCTCAGCGATATTCTGGGCGACCCGCTGGATATGATCGCCAGCGGTCCGGCAGTGCCGGATACCTCCACCTGTGCACAGGCCCTTGCCATTGCGGAAAAATATCACCTGCAGCTTTCGGCACAGGCCAAGGCTCTGCTGGCACAGGAGACTCCAAAGGTGCTGGACCATGTTGCCACGCAGATCACCGGCAGCGTGCGGGAGCTGTGCAGCGCAGCAGCCAACGCCTGCCGGGAGCTGGGCTATGAGCCGGTGATCTTGACCGACAGGCTCTGCTGTGAAGCGCGGGAGGCTGGCAGCTTCCTTGGTTCCATAGCCCGCACCCACGCGGGGCAGGGCAAAAAGCTGGCCTTTCTTGCAGGCGGTGAGACGGTCGTCCACCTGACCGGAACAGGTCTGGGCGGGCGCAATCAGGAGCTGGCCCTTGCTGCAGCACCAATGATCGCCGGGCTGGATGCAGCGGTCTTTTCGGTGGGCAGCGATGGCACCGACGGCCCAACCGATGCTGCGGGCGGCTATGTGGACGGCAGCACGGCCGCAGCACTGGTGCAGAACCAGCTGAACGTGTACGATGTGCTGCAGAACAACGATGCCTACCATGCCCTCAAGGCGGTGGATGGGCTCATCATCACCGGCGCGACCGGCACGAATGTCAACGATGTGGCCGTGGTGCTGATCGGAAATCAAGAATAGAACAAAGCCACCGGGAGTTCTCTGCAAAAGCGGAAAGCGGAACGGATGGAGCTGCAGCGCCGCAAGGAACTTACGGAACAGATGTTCCACGGGATGGCCCGCATCGTGGACCGGTTTGTGGTGTGTGATCTGGAAAATGACCACTATGAATAATGCCTTGCAGGATCATGGATTATATGGGTAAAAAATAAGGTGCTGTCCGCACAGACAGCACCTTATTTTTATGGTTTACATGTGCAGCAGGCTGCGCTGCTCGCTGGCGCGGAACTTGAGTGCCGCAGCAATGAATGCCTTGAACAGCGGGTGAGCACGGTTCGGACGGCTCTTGAACTCCGGGTGGAACTGTGCGCCCAAATGAAAGTCACGGCCAGGCAGCTCTACAGTCTCTACCAGACGACCGTCGGGGCTGGTGCCGGAAATAACAAGACCGGCGTCCTGCATCTCCTGACGGAACTCGTTGTTGAACTCGTAGCGGTGGCGGTGGCGCTCCCAGATCTCGGCCTCGCCATAGCACTCGGCCATCTTGGTGCCGGGCACCACCTTGCAGGGGTATTTACCCAGACGCATGGTGCCGCCCTTGGGAATGTTGCCCTGCTGGTCGGCCATCAGGGCAATCACATTGTGCTTGCCATCCGGGGTGAATTCGCTGGAATTTGCATCCTTGTAGCCCAAAACGCCCCGGGCAAACTCCATTACCATGATCTGCATGCCAAGGCAGATGCCAAAGTAGGGGACATGGTTCTCGCGGGCATACTGTGCAGCCTGGATCATGCCCTCAATGCCGCGGTCGCCAAAGCCGCCGGGTACGATGATGCCGTCCACATCTGCAAAGGCTTCCTTGCAGGCGGCCTGGTCGGTCAGGTCCTCGCTCTCCACCCAGCGGATCTCCACCTGACTGTCGTTCTCAAAGCCGGCGTGGTACAGGCTCTCCATCACGGAGAGGTAAGCGTCGTGCAGCTTGACGTATTTGCCCACCAGTGCAATGCTGCAGGTCTTGCTGCGGGTGGCAATGCGGCTGACCACCTGCTTCCACTCGGTCAGGTCGGCAGCGGGCACATCCAGCTTAAGCTTCTGCACCACTACCTCGTCCAGACCACCGGTGTGCAGCATCAGCGGGCACTGGTACAGGCTGGGCATGGTCAGGTTCTCGATCACACACTCCGGCTTCACATTGCAGAAAGTGCTGATCTTGCGGCGGATGTCGCCGCCCACACTGCCGTCTGCGCGCAGGATGATGATGTCCGGGTTCACGCCCATGCCCTGCAGCTCTTTCACAGAGTGCTGTGCAGGCTTGGATTTGTACTCGTCCGAGCCGGAAATGTAAGGCACCAGCACCACATGGATGTAGCAGCAGTTGTCGCGGCCCTGCTCCAGACCCACCTGACGGATGGCCTCGAGGAAGGGCTGGCTTTCAATATCACCGGTCGTGCCGCCGATCTCGGTAATGACCACGTCAGCCTCGGTGGAAGAGGCCAGATTGTAGATGTAGCTCTTGATCTCGTTGGTGATGTGGGGAATGATCTGCACGGTCTGGCCCAGATATGCACCCTGACGTTCCTTGTTCAGTACGTTCCAGTACACCTTGCCGGTGGTCAGGTTGGAGTATTTGTTCAGATTCTCGTCGATAAAGCGCTCGTAGTGGCCCAGATCCAGATCGGTCTCAGTGCCATCGTCGGTCACGAACACCTCACCGTGCTGCAGCGGGCTCATGGTGCCGGGATCCACATTCACATAGGGGTCCAGCTTCTGGCTGGCCACCTTCAGACCGCGGCACTTGAGCAGACGGCCCAGCGATGCGGCTGTGATGCCCTTGCCAAGGCCGGAGACGACACCGCCGGTGACAAAGATGAATTTGGTTTGTTTCTCTGCCATAGAATTTCCTCCTCTATTTTTGTTTTTCTGAATTCTTTCCCTTATAAACCTTTGTGAATTCTTTCAGGTGAACGGCCTTGCTCTCAGCCTCTCCCAAAATGAGCCGGTGAAAGCAAGGATACTTTTCCCAATCCAATATTATACACCCATGTCCTCATAATTTTCAAGGACTTCCTGTGCAATTTCTGTGCGGTCACGACGGGTATCCATGGCCTGTTTTTCTATGTAGCGGTGTGCCTCGGCTTCGGTCATGTGCTCGTGCTCCACAAGGCAGCATTTTGCCCGGCTGACCAGCCGCACCTGTGCGATCTTTTCCTGTAAGCGGGCGTTCTCCTGCCGGGCACGCAGCAGGCGGTGGTTGCCTGCCGCCGCCATGTGCATGGCCTGCACAAAAAAGGCGGTGCTGAAGGGCTTTGACAGCAGCAATACCCCCTGCTCACTCAAAGGCCCCAAAAGCTGCTCAGCCTGTGCGGCCTTGACCAGAAACACGACACCGGCATCTGTTTTTTCCACAGCATTGATGCACACCTCATGCCCGAATTCATCGGGCAGGGGAGAGTTGACCACGATCAGCTCAAAATCCGATTCCGTCATGCGCCGCCGGGCTTCGGCCCCGCTGGGAATGATCACCGGGCGGCTGTAGCCCATTTCGGTCAGCCGTGCAGCGATATACTCGTTGGAGCTTGCACCGGCACTTACGATCAGTGCACGTCCCATTTCCTTCGCTCCTTTCTCCTACACACTCTCTTTTGCAGGGGTCAGATGGCGTTGAAGTAATGGGTACGCTCGTACTCAACAGGGTCGGACGCGTGTTTCAGTGCTTCGCAGCGCTTCAGTTCTTCCGTAAAGTAGCGGCTGGCAAGCTGCTCGGGCAGCACTCTGCGCAAAAATTCGCTCTCCTCCGCAGCCTGCACGGCCTCTTCCAGACTGGTGGGCAGAGTCTCAAGACCGAGCCCCTCAGCCATGGAGGGGTCGAACAGATTCTTGTTCACGGGGGCAGAGAGCACCATGCGGTTCTCGATGCCGTCCAATCCGGCAGCCAGAACCAGACCAATGGCCAGATAGGGGTTGCAGGCAGGGTCCGGGCTGCGCAGCTCCATGCGGCAGTTGTCGCCCTTTACCTGCGGGATGCGCACCAGCTGGCTGCGGTTCTGGCGGCTCCAGCTCACATAGCGGGGCGCTTCATCGCAGCCAAAGCGCTGATAGCTGTTGGGCAGAGGGTTGGTGAACACGGTCAGCTCCCGGCTGTGGGCCAGCACACCGGCCATAAAGCTGCCTGCAATGCTGTCCGGGGCAATGTCGCCCTCAAACAGGTTGCGGCCATCCATGTAAAGGGACAGGTTGATGTGCAGACCACTGCCTGCCTGATCCGGCAGGGGCTTGGGCAGGAAGCTTGCATGGATGCCGCTGCGGGTGGCAATAGCGCGCACGATCTGCTTGAACATCATCACGTTGTCGGCGGTCTTGAGGGGGCCTGCGTGGTGGCAGTCGATCTCGTTCTGGCCGTTGCCGCTTTCGTGATGGCTGTGCTGAGGGCTCATGCCCATCTGCTCCATGGTCAGGCAGATGTCCCGGCGGAGGTTCTCGCCTGCATCCAGCGGGGCCACGTCAAAGTAGCCGCCAAAGTCGATGGGGATACGGGTGGGGCGGCCCCGGTCATCATTCTCGAACAGGTAGAACTCACACTCTGCGCCCACATTGCAGGTGATGCCCAGCTTTTTGAATTTGCGGTTCACGCTGCGCAGAAAGCCGCGGCAGTTGCCGCCAAAGGGCTGGCCGTCCGGCTTTTCCACATCACAGAAAAACTGCATCACCCGGCCCTCGGTAGGCCGCCAGGGGAGAATGGTCACGGTGGAAAGATCCGGCCGCAGCACAAGGTCGCTTTCCTCCACCTTCATAAAGCCGGCAATGGAGCTGCCGTCGAAGCAGACACCGTCTTCCAGAGCTTTGGGCAGATCGTTTGCCAGCACGGCAATGTTCTTCTGAGTGCCAAAGATATCGCAGAAGGCAAAGCGCACAAATTTGACGTTGTTGTCCTCCACAAAATCAAGGATGTCCTGTTGGGTCGAATAGCTCATAATGGTTTCCCTTTCAAATAAAACGCCTAAAGGCCTGCCCTCAGAATGGGAGCAGGTCTTTAGGCTGGTGTAAGAAATAGGAAAAGGAGAATGGCAATTTTAAATTCCGCAGCCTACGGATGCTATTCTGCTGTTACGCTGATGAAAGATCAGACGTAGTAGAGCATCTTGCTGTAGCTGGGCAGAGGCCAATAATCCTCACCGCAGATGGTCTCGGCGTCGTCCGCAGCGGCACGCAGAGCATCCATTGCAGGCAGCACGTTGTCGTGGAAAGCAACGGCCTTTTCTGCCTCGGTGGGCAATGCCTTGGAAGCATCCACTGCATCCTGCAGGGTATCGACAGCGTCGCTCATAGCATCGGCATCAGCAGAGAGCTTAGTCAGGGTCTTGGTCTCACTGCGCACGCTGATGTTCTCGCTCACAGCCAGTTTGGATGCTGCGGTATTGGCAAGCTCGCTCATGTAGGAGTTGACGGCAGGCAGCAGCTGCTTGCGGGCCATTTCCAGCATGGTCAGAGCCTCGATGTTGATGATCTTGGAGTAGTGCTCCATCTCCACCTCGTAGCGGCTCTCCATCTCTACCTTGGTCAGCACGCCGAACTCTTCCATCAGGGCAATGTTCTTGGGCTCGATCAGGGCAGGCAGAGCAGCGGGGGTGTTCTTCTTGTTGGGCAGACCGCGCTTTGCGGCTTCCTCTTCCCACTCGGCAGTGTAGCCGTTGCCGTTGAAGATGACCCGGCGGTGGTCGCGGATGGTGCGCTTGACCAGAGCGATCACAGCGCTGGTAAAGTCCTCAGCGCTCTCCAGCTCGTCGGCGTAGCCCTTCAGTTCCTTTGCGACGGCGGTGTTCAGGATGGTGTTGGCATCGCTCAGGTTCTCAGCGGAACCGGGCATACGGAACTCGAACTTGTTGCCGGTGAAGGCAAAGGGAGAGGTACGGTTGCGGTCGGTGGTATCCTTGCTGAACTTGGGCAGGACATCAACGCCCAGATCCATCTTCATCTTGACGGGGCCGGCATAGGGGGAATCGGATGCGATAGCATCGATGACAGCTTCCAGCTCTTCGCCCACGAAGATGGAAATGATAGCCGGAGGTGCCTCGTTGGCACCCAGACGGTGATCGTTGCCGGGAGTGGCAACGGAGGTACGCAGCAGATCGGCGTACTCGTCAACAGCCTTGATGACAGCAGCCAGGAACACCAGGAACTGCAGGTTCTCCATGGGGGTGTCGCCCGGGTCGAGCAGGTTCTCGTGGGTGGTGGACATGGACCAGTTGTTGTGCTTGCCGCTGCCGTTGACACCCTCAAAAGGCTTCTCATGCTGCAGGCAGACCAGACCGTACTTGGGAGCGATCTTTTTCATCATCTCCATGGTCAGCAGGTTGTGGTCGATGGCCACGTTGGTGGTATCGTAGATGGGGGCCAGCTCATGCTGGCAGGGGGCTACCTCGTTGTGCTTGGTCTTGGCGGGAATGCCCAGCTTCCACAGCTCTTCGTCCAACTCCTTCATAAACTCGGAGACCTCGGGACGAATGACACCGAAGTAGTGCTCTTCCAGCTCCTGACCCTTGGCAGAGGGGGCACCGAACAGGGTGCGGCCGGTGAGGATCAGATCCTGACGGGCTTCGTAATCTTCCTTCTTAATAAGGAAGTACTCCTGCTCGGGGCCGACGGTGGTGGAGACGTAATCCACATCCTTGCCGAACAGCTTCAGGATGCGAACTGCCTGATTGGACAGTGCGTTCATGGAACGCAGCAGAGGGGTCTTCTTATCCAGAGCCTCGCCGGTGTAGCTGACGAATGCGGTGGGGATGCACAGCACGTCATCCTTCACGAATGCGTAGCTGGTGGGGTCCCATGCAGTGTAGCCGCGGGCCTCGCAGGTGGCGCGCAGACCGCCGGAGGGGAAGGAAGATGCATCGGGCTCGCCGCGCACCAGCTCCTTGCCGGAGAACTCCATGATGGCGGTGCCGT
>ERZ773218.2067-NODE-2067-length-17017-cov-5.955607_pt1 | contig 17017 bp, 14 predicted proteins | sample MGYA00580527_ERZ773218 | MGnify/ENA primary metagenome ERZ773218 (study PRJEB29015, sample SAMEA2737763) | human gut metagenome | biome: human gut; feature: human-associated habitat; material: faeces | place: China | collected 2012 ...
CTGCCTTCGTGTAGGTGGAACCTACGTCGCATCCGCCAAAGTATTTCATAGTATTACTTCTCCTCCTGTTATATCTATTCTATGTTTTTAGATTGTAAGGTGATCAGACGTTGTACTCGTAGTCCGGCTTGTTCATCTCATACGGCATCTTGGTCATGTCGCGGCGCGGCATGTTGTCGTAATGCTTTTTGAGGGTAGGCTCGACCACGTAGAACAGCAGCTTGCCGTCGAGGTCAAAGAAGAAAACGGCAAACAGCGCGGCGTTGACGCCAAGCGCCATGAGAAGAGCTTTCAGAATTTTTGCTTTCATTTCGTTTCCTCCTTCTAATTACCAAGTCATGGAGTCGTCGAACTCGAGCAGGGTCGGGTCGAGGGCTTCCTCGTGCATGACGGTTGTCATGTAGTCGTTGATGATCTGACGGATCTCCATGCGGGACACGGTGCGGCTGTCAGGCAGCGCGTGCGGCATCCAGATAGCATGGATGTTTCTATCACGGAACTCGTCCTCGAACAGGCCGTGCACACCCTGCATGCCCTTGCACTGCAGCTGATCGTACATCATGACCATGTCGCAGTTGAACTCCTCCATGTACTTCCAGCACTCAAAGATGTGGTGCAGGCCGCCGACGGCCATACGGCGCATCGGAGCCCACATGTGATACTGTGCCATGTCGTCCAGGCAGTGGTCATAGCTGTCGGTACGGATGGTCATGTTGAACATCAGAGAGTCCATGTTCATGACGGTGTTCAGACCCCAGCAGTTATACGCCCAGGTGCACCAGTTGGAGTAGTACAGCGGCGCGCAGGACCATGCCAGCACTCTGTGGCGGGTCTCCGGGAAGCTGTTGATCTTCTTTTTGACGCACTTATTGAGGATCTTGCGGACGTGGCCGTCGACCTCATGCCAGACCGGCAGATCGCCGAACTGAGACTGGTAGATACGGTACAGAGCCTGCGCAACGCCGTTGACCGGGTAGTAGTTGGTCTTGGCGGCGACATCCCACTTCTCCCACTCGAACTTCATCAGCTCGTTCTGGGACTCGATGCACTTGACCAGGGAATTCCAGTCAAACGGGATGCCGGTCTGCTCTTCGACAAACTTCCAGCACTGCTCGATCTCGTCGCGGCAATGCTTCTTGAGCAGCGGATCGTCAAACTGCATCGGCTGCGGCATGGCGAACAGCGGCTTGTCGAGGAACCAGTCCTGCAGGATGGAGGTGGCGACGGAAGCGTCGCAGGCCTCGTTGGAGGTGACAACGATCGGCGCGTAATCGGGCATGTCGTCGAGGACGAACAGGCCGGCCTCCGCCTGGCACATCGGGCACGGATCGCCCGGCAGGCCGATGGACTGCACCGCGTCGATGTAGTTGAGAACGGTGTGGCTGTTGACGTGGCAGGTGACGAAGTACGGGATCATCTCCATCGGGACGTTCGTCAGCTTGCCGTGCCAGGGATAGAACACGCCGCCCCAGACGGTCTCGTTGTGGGCAACGTTGTGATGCCATCTGTAGTTCTTCTTGCCGCCGCGGAGGTTGGCGTCGGAGGAGAACATGCGCTGGAACTGGAAGATGGTCGCGTTGACCATGCCGCGGTAGTGCCACGCGGAGGCCTTCAGCGCCTCGCCGCGCATGCCTTCCATGCCGCGGTCGAACCAGTGCAGAACCGGCAGGTAGGTCTGGCCGACCCAGCGGTAACGCCACACGCCCTTGGCAAAGTTGATGAGGCCGCCGTAGCGGACAACGTCCATGACCATGTGCGCGTAGTTGTACAGCCAGATGTTATAGAAGTAGTACATGGTGTCGGGGAAGCCACGCCACTCTCTGTGCTTGTACAGACCGGTCTTGTCAATGTAGAGATCGCCCAGACGGCGCTCCTGATGGGGCTTGCCGTACCAGAAATCATGGGCAAGTGCTTTCATATCGTATTTCATTATTTGCCCTCCTGAATCTTCTTGATTTCGATGCTCTCGACGAAGGCCTGGAAGCGGGTACGCAGCTGGCCGGAGGCGCCGTTGATGTATTCCTTTTCGATGGAGCAGACCGGGTAGCCAAAGTCACGCGGCATGACGATGGTGTCGATCGTGCGCTCGTAGCTCCAGTATTCGCAGAACTTGTTGGAGGCAACGATGATGCCGTCGGCCTTGTATTCCTTGGCGAGGTCGGCCAGACGCTGCTTGCGCTCGCGCATGATATCCTGCGGCATGAAGCGCGGGCAGTTGCTGGTCTCGAGATAGTGGCGGGCGATCGCGGTCAGCGGCTTCTCGCCGTCCTTGACCACGATGGGAGCACGGGACTCCACAGCACCGTAGCAGTGACGGTCGCAGACGACTTCGGCGCCGCAGCCTTCGATCAGCTTAGTGAACTCGGGGTCGTCGTTCTCGGAGCCGGCCAGAACGACCTTGCAGCGGAATGGACTCTTCTTGTCGGGCTTGCGGGTCTTGAGCTCTTTGGCCGTTTCCTTGAGCATCGGGAGGATCAGTTCCTTCGGGCAGACCAGCGAGCAGAGCTGGATGACCTGGAACTCATAGCCCGTGATGGTCGGGTTATCGAGCTTGCGGTAATCGCCGATCTCGTTGATGACCGCGCTGATCTCGTTGTGCAGGTCAATGGCCTTCATGAGGGCCTCGTCGGAGATGTCGATGCCGAATTTCTCATGCAGCGGATCGAGGACGTGGGCCTGCAGCTGGCCTTCATAATGCTCGATGCTGTTCTGGTTTCTCTTGAACGGCACGTCGGTGAACGTCACGAAGAAGTCCGGATTCTGGATGACGTCCATGTAGCCAAGGTGCTCCTGGAAGCGGCAGGTAACCGTGCAGGTCTCGGTGCCGAAATCAGCGTCCAGGAAGTTGTAGCCGCCTTCGAGCGCACGCTCGAAGAGGCTGCGGCCGTAATGGCAGGTACGGCTGGACATGTAATATGTAGCCATGTCCGGAGAAGTGCATTTCGGCGCTCTCAGACGGACTGCAAAGCAGCCGGGCAGGTCAAGCAGAACTTCCGGCATGAAGTAGCAGGTGTAACCCAGTGCTCTCTTGCCGTCTGCCTTTCCTTGCCGGACCAACTCGTTGTTGGCCTCCTGGAGCAGGTTTTCAAATGCGATCAGGTGTTTCAAGTCTCTCATGTGCAAGCCCCCTTAAAATTTTTCGCATTCAACAACAGACTTTGTATGATTTGACATTCCGGTTTATGAAAACCCGACAAAAATGCTTGGATATATGCGCGATTCCCAGACAGCTTTGCCGATGTGGATATCTACTCATACACCTGAAGTATAGCGGATTTGTTGTTAATTGTCAAACAAAATATCCGCCCGAAGGGGATTTCTTTTGTTCAAAATTTTGCTGTTTTTCAATGATTTTTTCACATTATTTGTGGAATTTGTTCAGTAACCGGACACGCTTCCGCATGGTGTCCGAAAAGAAATATTTTTTCCCCGCAAAAGCGAAACAGCGCAGAAGAACACTTCTGCGCTGTTTCGCTTTGTTTTGTTGAGGGGGTGAGGATAAAATGAAATCGGATTGCTTGCTTCGATAGAGAATGTTACCGGGACAATATTACAGAAGCAAGGCAAAAAGTATTCCTAATTTATGAAACTTTCACTCAGTCCAGATAAAGTCCCCAGAGCACATCCGGAGCCGCACAGGAAAGCGGGCGGTAAGCAGCCAGCGTCTGTGCGCCGTCGGGCCGCTGAACACACAGCTGTGCCTCCTGTGCGCCGAAGCCTGCAAGCAGTGCCTGAACGGCCGGCAAAACGTCCGTACCCAGCAGCTCCTTTATGAGCAGCTGCGCCCCGTCCCGCTCCGCAACGGCACACCCGCTGGCGATGCGCACCAGCGCGCCTCCGCACAGATCGCAGAGATCTGCCTGAAATGCCAGCAGCGCAGCAGACAACTCCACGTGCGCGCGGCCGCGCAGTGCCTGCTCCCGCAATGCGGCGTACTCCTGCGCGCTGACCCGCTCGATGACCGGCGGGCACTGCATATCCGGCGCACGTGCGATGCGCAGCCGCGCACCGCGGGCAGTCTGTGTGGTACCCATGACCGACTGATACCATGCGTACAGGGACGCTTCCGCCGGGAGCGTATAGAGCACGCAGCCGTTCGCGTCCGCTTCGGCGGCAAAGCGGCGCATCAGTGCCGACGCATAGCCGTGTCCCTGCTGCGCCGGATCGGTAGAGACCGCATAGACATAGGCGCAGGGGAGAGCGGTCCCGTCAGCCGTATGCAGCCGGCCGCCCAGCAGATGCGCTGCCGTGACAACAGTTCCGTTCATCTCAACGACCCAGGCGGCCGCTTGCGGCGGAAAGCGATGATAAAATGCGCCGATCAGCTCCGGCGGATCGCCGAAGGCGGTCTGCCAGAGCCGGGTCAGCACCGGCAGGTCGGCCGCGGCTGCGCGGCGGATGCGTGCGTCAGGCATCGGGGTACACCTCCGGGCAGCGCGTATAGATCTCCCGCTGCAGCGCTTTGAGATCGACGAACGTCTCCGGCCGCTTGCTCGGGTCGCGCAGCAGGGCGGAGGGGTGATAGATCGCCATACAGCGCCGGCCATTGACATCAAACCACTGCCCATGCTCGCGCGTGATGCGAAATGGGTCTTTGATGAGTGCGGTCGCAGCGATCCGGCCGAGGCAGACGATGATCGCCGGGTCGACGAGCGCGATCTGCCGCTGCAGCCATTCGCCGCAGCATTTCTGCTCCACGAACTGCGGGTCACGGTTGTGCGGCGGGCGGCATTTGACGATGTTGGCGATGTAGACCTTCGTCCGGTCGAGATAGATCATTTCGAGCATATCATCGAGCAGCTTGCCGGCCGGCCCGACAAACGGCAGCCCCTGCAGGTCTTCCTGTTCGCCGGGGCCTTCGCCGATGAGCATGATACGCGCATCCTCGGCGCCGTCACCGAATACGAGGTGATGCCGCGTCTCACCGAGACCGCAGCGCCGGCACTGCGCGCACTCCTGCTTGAGTTCTTTCCAGGCTTCGTTCATGCGCTCTGGCTCCTTTTCCCTTGGATGAACCGGCTTTTTGCGGCCGGTTCGGCAAAAAATATATTGTAATGTAGCGTCAAACGTATTATAATACCCCGGTATGAAAATAACAACTGTAACCTGTCTGTAACCAGTTCGCGCGGCGTTGGGCGATCCCGCTGCGCCGGACATTACAATATTTTGAATGAAATTTGGTGCTTTGAATGGATTTTCAGGATTATCTGGTTCCCGGGAAAACCGGGCTGCTGATCGGTATCGGCGGCGTGTCCATGTCGCCGCTGGCAGAGGTGCTGCATGATGCGGGGCTGGACATTCGCGGCTCGGACATGAGCGAGAGCGACAATACGCTCACGCTGCGCGAGCGCGGCATTCCGATCCACATCGGCCACAGCGCCGCCAACGTTACGGATGATATCGAGTTCGTGATCCGCACGGCCGCCGTTCATGACGACAATCCGGAGGTGCACGAGGCGCACCGCCGCGGCATCCCGGTCTTTGAGCGGACGCAGGCATGGGGCGCGCTCATGCGCGGCTACCCGAATGCGCTGTGTATTTCCGGCACACATGGCAAGACGACGACGACGTCCATGTGCACGCACATCATGATGGCGGCGGAAAAAGACCCGACCGTCATGATCGGCGGCACGCTTCCGCTGCTGCACGCCTGCCACCGTGTCGGCAAGGGCAATACGATCATCATGGAGTCGTGCGAGTACTATAACTCGTTCCTTTCGCTGAATCCGACGATCGCCGTGATTTTGAACATCGAGGCGGATCATCTGGACTTTTTCAAGGACATCGAGGACATCAAGCACTCGTTCCGCCAGTTTGCCGAGCGCGTTCCAGCCGAGACCGGCACCGTGATCGCAAACTGTGACGATGTCAACACCATGGATGCGCTGCGCGGGATCGAGCGCAAGGTCATCACCTTCGGCCTCAGCCCGAAGGCGGACGTGTATGCGGAGAACATCATGCACCGCGGCTCTTCGTCCGAGTTTGATATTTATCACCGGGGAAATCTGTTTGCCCATGTGACGCTCCATGTTCCCGGCATCCACAATGTGCGCAACGCGCTCGCTGCCACGGCTGCGGCCATTGTGCTCGGCGTCAGCCCCAATGCCGTCAAGTACGGTCTTGCCGGCTTTGAAGGCGCGGGCCGGCGGTTTGATTATAAGGGCAAGTTCCAGGGCGCGGATCTGTATGACGATTATGCGCACCACCCGAGTGAGCTGCGCGCGCTGCTCGACGCGGTGGATACGCTCGACTATCAGCGCACGATCGTCGTGTTCCAGCCGCACACCTACAGCCGCACGGCAAAGCTCTTCAATGATTTTGTGGAGCAGCTGCGCCGCCCGACGATCGTCTATCTGGCGGAGATCTATGCTGCGCGCGAGAAAAACACCATCGGCATTTCTTCTGCCGATCTGGCCGCGCAGATCCCGGGCGCGAAGTTTTACCCGACGTTTGCGGAGATCGAGGCCGAGCTGCGCCGCATTGCCCGCCCGGGCGACATTATCCTGACCGTGGGCGCCGGCGACGTGTTCCGCATCGGTGAGCACCTCCTGTACCCGGCGGACAATAAGGACTGAGCCCACGCGATTAAAACGGAATTTCATCAAAAGCTGTCGGTTTGCGGCCGGCAGCTTTTTTGCGCCCAAAAGCAAACGATTCCTGCGCAAAGACATTTTCTGCGACAGCGGGGAATGACAGTTTTCATAACAATGAAAATCTATAATTTATGTAAACTGTTTTGCGTCAGGAGGAACCGTTATGAATGTCAAGATCGCGGGACACGACCGGCCGGTGCGTGCACCCGGCGCCTTGCCGAGCCCAATCGGGCTGCTGCCGGCAAGTGAAAATGCCAAATGGGTCGGTATGCTCGTCAGCTTTGCGCTCGGGCTGATCCTGTCAACGGCGCATATCGCCGGGTCGCCGGCGCCGTTCGGTCTGGCGTTCCTGGCGGCGATGGGGTATGGCTCCGGCGGTGCGCTGTGCCTTGCCGGCTGCGCGCTCGGCTACTTTGCGGCCTTCGGCGTTGCGACCGGCACGCAGCTCGCCGCCGGCTGCTGCCTGATTTTTCTGACGGCATATTTTCTGCGCAGTCATCCGTTTGTGCAGACGCGCTGGTATCCGTCGGCCGTCTCCGCGGCGGCTTACATACTGACGCGGCTGGTGCTGTGCCTGCTCACGGGCGGCCTGTCGCTGCTGCTGGTGTCCCGCATGGTACTGTTTTTACTACTGTGCGCCGCATCGGCCTATGGATTTGACGATCTGCTGCGCGCGCAGGAGCCGCGCACGGTCAATGCGGAGATCTGCCGCAATGTCTCGACCGTGTTTCTGCTGGCGTGTCTGCTCATGGGCGTGAACAATCTGCTGCTGTTCGACACGCTGTCGGTCGGCCGGGCGCTCTCGGTGCTCATTCTGCTCATCCTCAGCGGGACGGGCGGCGCGCTGTGTGGGGCATCGGCCGGGCTGATCCTCGGCATCGCCATGGACGTGGCCGCCGGTGCGGGCGTCCTGTTCTCGGTCGTCTATGCCGCTGCCGGGCTGCTGTCCGGGCAGTTTTGCAAGCATCGGCGTGGGTTTTATCTGCTCATATTCGCGGCGGCGTACCTGCTGACGCTGTTTTGCATCCCGCTTCCGGAGCTGCGCATCGGCGCGGGCGTGGAGCTGGCGCTTGCCATGGGCGCATATCTGGTGATCCCGAAGAAGTTCGTGGTAGCGGTCGGCGCGTTTTTGCAGCCGCTGCGCGGCGGGAGCGGGGAGTCCGGTCTGCGCCACTATGTCGCGGGGCGCGTCGGCGGCGTGGCGCATGCGTATCAGCAGCTGCATGACACGGCGTGTCAGGCTGCAAGTACGGCAGAGAATGATGCCGATGTGGCGAAAGTCTTTGACCGTGCGGCCGACCGCGTCTGCTGCCGGTGCAAGCTGCAGCAGGAGTGCTGGACGCGCCGGGCGCTTGATACGCTCAACATCATGAACGATGTCACGCGCCGCATTCAGGCGCGCGGCCGGCTGCTGCCGGAGGATTTCCCGCCGTACTTTCGTGACCGCTGCGTCCATCTGCACGAGTATACCGAGGTCGTCAACGGCGAGCTGCGCCTGCGTGCCTACCGGCAGCGGATGCAGGAAACGCTGCAGGAAAACCGCACCGTGCTCTGGGAGCAGTATGCCGACTTTGCGCAGGTGCTCACAAATGTTTCCCGTGAGCTCGACAGCAGCTACGGCGCTGACCCACTGGCGGAGCAGCGCCTGATCCGCTGGCTTCGCACCATCGGTGTGGAAGCGGACGCAGCTGTGTTCCGCGAGAGCACGGGCCGCCTGCGCGTGACGATCGACAGCCGCTATCTGCGCCCGCTGCTGGAACTGCCGGACTATCTGGACAAGCTCTCGGCAACGCTGGGCGTGCGCCTGTGCATGCCGGAAAACGCCGCGCGTGACGACAGCCTGCTCCTGCTCGAGGCAGAGCCGCTGGCCGTCTCCGTTGGCATTGCGTCCATGCGCAAGAAGGGGGAGACAGTCTCCGGCGACCGCGGCACGTATTTCAAGACAGACGCGGGGCAGCTGTGCGTGATCCTGTCCGACGGCATGGGCTGCGGCGAGACGGCGGCCGACGGCAGCATCAGCACGGTCGGCATGCTGGAGGAATTTTTGCGCTCCGGCGTCAGCCCGGCGCTGGCAATGAAGCTGCTCAACTCCGCCATGCTCCTGCGCGACGGGGAGAACTGGGGCTATGCCACCGTGGATCTCATGTGCATGAATCTCTTCACCGGTGAGGCGGATTTTTATAAGTACGGTGCTGCGCCGACGTATGTCAAGTCCGGCGGCGCGCTCAAAAAACTGCGCTGCACGTCCTTTGCGCCCGGCCTCGAGCAGGAGAGCGGCAAAGCGCCGGACGAGCTGCACATGCATCTCAAGCCCGGCAGCGTGGCCGTGATCGCAAGCGACGGCGTTGTCTCCGACGGCCGCGACGAGTGGCTGCGCAGGCTGCTGAGCGATTCGGACGACCGCGATATGAAAACGCTGGCGGGCAGCGTCGTGCGCGCGGCGATCCGCGAATACGGCCGCAGCGACGACATGACCGCCCTGGCGGTAAAAGTGGAGGTGCGCAGCTGATGAAACGAAAAAACAAGCCCATCCGCAGACCGGACGCCGTGCAGCCGCTCCCGCTGCCGGCTGACGCGGACGAGATCGCCTTCGCCCACGGCGTTTCGCGCCGCGTCGTCGTAGTCGATGCAGCCGAAAGCCCGCTGTTCGAGCAGATCATTTACATCGTGCGCGATGATGCCGCCAGCGGCGGCGTCACGGCGGCGGATCTGGTGCAGCAGGCACGCGATGCCGTCGGACATGTACCGGCAGCGCCCACGCCACGGCCGCGGCAAAAATCCTATACCGGTCTGCTGATCTGGCTGTGTTCCGTCGCCGGCGTGCTGGCGGCGGGCATCGGATACTGCCTGTACTGCGGCTGGTGATGGTACGAATCTCCTGCGACCCGGAGGGATATGCATCCTCCGGGTCGTTTTCTGCGGAAAAACCGGTTGTCAACGCTTGACGAAAGTGTTAGAATAAAGCGCCTGAAACGATTTTTACAGCGGGAGGTTACTTTATGAGCACGATCAAGGACCTGAACCTGGCGCCATCCGGTGAGCGGAAGATCCGCTGGGTGGAAGCACATATGCCTGTTTTGCGCGATATCGGCAGCGATTTTGCGCGCGAAAAGCCGTTTGCCGGCCTGAAGATCGCACTCTCCGTGCATCTGGAGGCCAAGACGGCCTACCTGTGCCGCGTGCTCGAGATGGGCGGAGCGGAGATGCACGTCACCGGGTCCAACCCGCTGTCTACGCAGGACGACGTTGCCGCAGCGCTGGCGGCGAAGGGCATGGACGTGCACGCGGTCTACGGCTGCACGGACGAAGAATACCAGGCGCACCTGCGCAGCGTGCTCTCCGTCGGGCCGAACATCATCATTGACGACGGCGGCGATCTTGTGCACCTGATGCACACGGAGTTCACGGATCTTATTCCGCAGGTCATCGGCGGCTGTGAGGAGACGACGACCGGCATCCACCGCCTGCGGATCATGGACCGTGCCGGAACGCTGCGTTTCCCGATGATCATGGTCAATGACGCCGACTGCAAGCACCTGTTCGATAACCGCTACGGTACGGGTCAGTCCGTGTGGGACGGCATCATGCGCACGACGAACCTCGTCGTGGCCGGTAAGTACGTCGTCGTGAGCGGCTATGGCTGGTGCGGCAAGGGCGTGGCCCTGCGCGCCAAGGGCCTCGGCGCGAAAGTCATCGTGACAGAAGTTGACCCCATCCGGGCGCTCGAGGCCGTTATGGACGGCTACGAGGTCATGCCGATGATGGATGCCGCCGCCATCGGTGACATTTTCGTGTCCGTCACGGGCTGCAAAGACGTCATTACGCTCGAGCACTGCGAGCGGATGAAGGACGGCGCGATTGTCTCCAACGCCGGACACTTCAATGTCGAGATCGACATGGAGGCGCTCGACCGCTGCGCGGATGAAATCTATGAGGCGCGGCACAATATTGATGCTTACCGTCTGCCGAACGGCAAGACGATCTATGTCATTGCGCAGGGGCGGCTGGTCAATCTGGCGGCCGGCGACGGCCACCCGGCGGAGATCATGGACATGAGCTTTGCCGTGCAGGCCATGAGCGCGGAGTATCTGGTGCGCACGCGTGGCCAGCTGAAACCGGGCGTCGTGTCGGTCCCCGCGGAAATCGATGACAACATTGCGCGCCGCAAGCTCAAGGCTATGGGCGTTTCCATTGACAGCCTGAGCTGCAGCCAGAAAGAATACCTGAACGGTTGATGCTTTGAGACCGGACGGAAAGGAGGGGCAGAGAGATGGACGATCAGAACCGGGAATACGAAGATTACGAGGCACTGCACGACGAGCTCTTTGCACTTCTCGATCAGCACCGGATGAAGGCGCTGAGCCAAAAGCTCGGCGAGATGAACGAGTTTGACATTTCCGAGTTCCTCGGCGAGCTGTGGGAGGATAACCCGCAGCGGATGGCCATGGTGTTCCGTATCCTGTCCAAGGAGATCGCGGCGGCCGTGTTCGCCAACCTCGAGGTCGAGGAGCAGGAGACGATCATCAACTCCATCACCGATACGGAGCTTGCCGGCATCATCGAAGAGCTGTATGTTGACGACGCCGTCGACATGATGGAGGAGCTGCCGGCCAATGTGGTCAAGCGTGTCATGCGCACGGCGACGCCTGCCACGCGCAACCTCATCAACCAGTACCTGAAATATCCCGAGAATTCTGCCGGCAGCATCATGACGGCCGAGTTTGTGGACCTGAAAAAATACATGAGCGTGCGCGAGGCGTTCGCCCGCATCCGCAAGATCGGCGAGGATAAGGAGACAATCTACGTCTGCTATGTCACGTCCGCCAAGCGCAAGCTCGAAGGCGTTGTCACCGTCAAGGATCTGCTGCTGTCGGACGATGACGTGATCCTGGAAGACATCATGGACACGAACGTCATCTATGCCTCCACGACCGACGACCAGGAAGAGGTCTCGGAGATGATCTCCAACTACGACCTGATCGCGATCCCGGTCGTGGATAAGGAAGGCTGTCTCGTCGGTATCGTCACGGTCGACGATATCATCGACGTCATGGAGCAGGAGACGACGGAAGACATCGAAAAGATGGCCGGTATCACGCCGTCCGATAAGCCCTACTCCCGCACGAGCGTCGTGGATATCTGGAAAAACCGCATCCCGTGGCTGATGTTCCTCATGCTCTCGGCGACGTTCACCGGCATGATCGTCACGCACTTTGAGGACGCACTGGCCACGCAGGTCGCGCTCGCGTCGTTCATGCCCATGCTCATGGGCACGGGCGGCAACTCCGGCAGCCAGTCCTCCACGGCGATCATCCGCAGCCTGTCGCTGGGCGATACATCCCCTTCGGACGCGCTGCGCGTGATCTGGAAGGAGCTGCGCGTTGCGTTTTTGTGCGGCGTCTCGCTCGCGGCGGCCAACTTTATCAAGATGCTGCTCGTTGACCGGCTGCTGCTGGGCAACACCGCCGTCACGATGTCGGTCGCGGCGACCGTCTGCTGCACGATCGTGTTCGTGGTCATGTTCGCAAAGGTCGTGGGCAGTCTGCTGCCGATGATCGCGGAAAAGATCGGCGTGGACCCGGCCGTCATGGCAAGTCCGCTCATTTCGACGATCACGGACGCCGTGTCGCTGCTGATCTATTTCTCCATTGCGAAAATGTTCCTGCATTTTTAATTTGCATACCTGTAACGCCCCCGGTATCTCCGGGGGCGTTTTGCCATGGAAAAGCACTTGCATAATGCGCAGAAAATCATTATAATAAAGTGTCATATTTTGCGTATGACCACTCTCACGAAACAGCGAGGTGCGCTATGAAATCAAGCCTGAAACGAGTGATAACGGCGCTGCTTGCCACCGTCATGCTGGCTGCGATCCCCTGTGTGCCGGCCTTCGGCGCGCAGGAGTATTACGTCAATGACGGAGAAAACACGCTGGCGCTGGCGGATGCGTATGCCATCGGCGCGGACGGCAGCACGGCGAAGCTGCCGGAGCGCGGCGTCTATGCCGCCACGGCGAGCGGCACGCAGCTGCTCGGCGGCAGTGAATACGACGATGAGCAGCCGAACATTCCAAACGGTATCGTCCGCGTCGGTCTGGCCTTCGGCTCGACGGCGCTGGATGCGGTCCATCTGCAGATCAAGACCGGTTCCGGCTTCGCCTTCGGATACTATGACTCCGATCGTGTGTTCCAGTCCGTCGGTTCGACGGCGGAGAGCGCCGTCACCGTTATTGCGGATACGAACGTCACGGTTGGGGACAGTGCGTTCGGCGCTTATCATGTCCAGCTCGGCGATACCTATGCGAGCTTTGACGCTGCGCAGGCAGCGGCCAACAGCTGCGGCGGCTATCCGGTGTATTATAACGGCAGCTACCGCGTGCGCATCGGCAGTTACCGGAGCGCGGACGATGCACCGGCGGGGCAAGGGACAGTTGTCTCCGGCGGCGCACGCAGTGTGCTGGTCGTGAAGGCCGGCACGGAGCAGATCCTGTTCGGCTTCGACTGCGGCTCGACCCGCTCGCTCTCGCTTGCACCGCAGAACGGCAGCGGTGCTGCCATCACGCAGGTTGCCGAGTGCAAAGAGCGCAACGGCAGCCGGTCGTGCACGTATTACGGCGATTTTCAGTTTACCCGCCTCAGCACACAGGAACCGCAGAAGCTCACGCTGGTGAATTTCGTCGGTCTGGAGCCCTATGTCAAGGGCGTCACGCCGTATGAAATGAGCAGCGGCTGGCCGCTCGAGGCGCTCAAGGCGCAGGCGGTCTGCGCGCGCACCTATGTCGCTTCCCACATGAACGGCTCGCCGGCCTACGGCTTTGACGTGACAGGTACAACGACCAGCCAGGTCTATTACGGTACACTTGACGCATCAGCGAACAGTGACCGCGCCGTGGATGAGACGGCAGGGAAGTTCGTCCGCTATGAGGGCAAGCTGTGCGAAACGTTCTACTTTGCGGCGGACGGCGGCGCGACCGAGGACTCCGAAAACGTCTGGGTGACCAAGGTGCCGTACCTGCGCGGTGTCGTCGATCCGTATGAGAAGGACATCGAATTTTACTGCAAGAGCTGGAGCACGACCATCTCCCGTGCAGCCGTCGGGGACGTCTCCATCACCTATACGCCCATTGGCAATGCCATGACCGTGACGGTCGGCGGTAAGACCTACAGCAAAGACGCCGTGCGCACATTCCTGACAAGCGTCTGCGGCCTGCGCTATAACAGCCGCCACTTTACCGTGGAGTATGACGCTGCCTCGGACACTTATTCTGTCGTTGGCGGCGGCTATGGCCACAACTGCGGCATGAGTCAGTGGGGGGCCAAGGCCATGGCGCAGGAACACGGCAAAACCTATGAAGAGATTATCAGTTTCTACTATACTGGAGCTTATGTAGCATGAAAAAATCGGATTTTTATTTTGACCTGCCGGAGGAGCTCATCGCGCAGACGCCGCTCGAGCGCCGCGATGCCTCCCGGCTGCTGACGCTGGACAAAACGACCGGCGCTGTCGCACACCATCACTTTTACGAGCTGCCGCAGTTCCTGCGTCCGAACGACTGCCTTGTGCTCAACGATTCGCGCGTGCTTCCGGCGCGCCTGCTCGGCCACCGCAGCACCGGCGGCGCGGTCGAGGTGCTGCTGCTGCGCGACCTTGGCGACGGCAAGTGGGAGTGCCTGACCCGGCCGGGCCGCAAGACCCAGCCCGGCACTGCGCTCTCGTTTGGCGACGGGGAACTCACCGCTACGGTCGTCGATGCGATCGCCGACGGCAACAAGATCGTACAGTTTCACTATGACGGCATCTTTCTGGAGGTGCTCGAGCGGCTGGGCAAAATGCCGCTGCCGCCGTACATCAAGGCAGAGCTGCAGGATCAGGAGCGCTACCAGACGGTCTATTCCCGCGAGCTTGGCAGCGCCGCCGCGCCGACAGCCGGCCTGCACTTCACGAAGGAGCTGCTGCAGCGGATCGCGGACATGGGTGTGAAGATCGGCTATGTCACGCTGCACGTCGGCCTTGGCACGTTCCGCCCTGTCAAGGAGGACGAGATCGAGGATCACCCGATGCACTCGGAGTTTTGCATCATCCCGGAGGAAACGGCGCGCATGGTCAACGAGACGAAGGCCAATGGTGGCCGCGTCGTCTGCATCGGCACGACATCCTGCCGCACGGTCGAGAGCTTTGCGGATGCGGACGGAACGCTCCGCGCGCAGTCCGGCTGGACGGACATCTTCATCTACCCCGGCTACAAATTCAAGTGCATGGATGCGCTCGTCACGAATTTCCACCTGCCGGAGAGCACGCTCATCATGCTCGTGTCGGCGCTGGCCGGGCGGGAGCACATTCTCAACGCATACAAGATCGCCGTCGAAAACCGCTATCGTTTCTTCTCGTTTGGCGACGCCATGTTCATTGCCGATGGCCTCGATGCCGGCGGCGCTGAGTAAGAAAATGAAAAAACAGGCTCGCGGCCGCGAGCCTGTTTTTTGCTGTATCGGTTCAGTTTTGCGCAGCTTCAAATGCCTGCTGCAGATCGGCGATGATATATCGGTGTCTTCCAGACCGACCGCCAGACGGATCAGGCGATCCGAGAAGCCGGCGGCCTCGATCTCTTCTTTCGTGCACACGGAGTGCGTCATGGAAGCCGGATGCTGGATGAGCGTCTCGCAGTCGCCAAGGCTGACGGCCAGCGCGCACAGATGCACGTGGTTGAGCACCTTCTTGGCTTCCTCGAAGCTGCCCATCTCGAACGAGACAACGCCGCAGAATCGCGTCATTTCGCGGACGGCCACGGCGTGATCGGGATGGTTCTCCAAACTGGGATAGAACACTTTCTGCACATACTTGGAGCCGGCAAGGAAGTCCACCACTTTCTGCGTGTTTGCGCAGACGGCGTCCATGCGCACCTTGGGCATCTTGAGGCCGCGCAGGATCAAAAACGCCTCCTGCGGCCCGAGCACTGCGCCCGTAATGTCCTTGAGCCCGACCATGCGGATCTGGTCCATGATCTCCTCGCGCGCCACCGAGAAGCCCGCGACCACGTTGCCGTGGCCGTTGAGATACTTGGCCGCGCTGTGCACGACGACATCCGCGCCCAGCTTCAGCGGCTGCACCAGCAGCGGCGTGGCAAAGGTGTTGTCCACGATGACGAGGCAGTCCGGATTCTGCGCATGCGCGTAGTCCGCGACGGCGCAAAGCGCCTGTATCAGCAGATCTATGCGCAGCTGCGCGCACAGATCTTCTCCGGCGAGATCGCGGCCGGACCAGCCGCTGCCGTCGTATCGGTTTATGAGCCGGAAATACCAGGTCAACGTCGCCACGGTGGAAAAGGCGTATGATCTGCTGGAGGCCAACGGTTATATCCGCCGCTGTCAGGGCAGCGGGTGTTATGTCCTGCCGCTGGATAATTTCAAGTTCTTTGCCGACGGCGTGGTGCTCGACAGCTTTCAGGCCGGGCAGTCGGAGACCGGGCCGGTCTATGATTTTGCCACCAGCACGCCGCTGGCGACGCGGGAGGAGACACGGCAATTTGTCGCGCTGGCCGACGGCTCGCGCAGCAGCGGCCGGATGCGCTCCTGCGCTATCCGCCGACACGCAGGCGCTGCGGCAGCATCTGGCCGCGCGCAGCATTTGCTGCGCCTGAGCTATGTCGGCTGCCCGCTGGAGCAGATACCGGTAGGGATACACTGTATCGACTGGGAAATCGACTGGCTGCTGGAGCACCAAGCGGCGTTGGAAATTTAGTTGAGGTATCTTGTTGCATATTTTGTGAACAAACATAGTGCCTTTTGTGAACGTTAGCACTCACCTATTGACAGTGCTAAAAAGCGTGCTATGATGAAGACGATCGATGAGGGAGGGCCTCCAGAGGGCCTCCGGAGATCAGGCATTGTTGTACAAACGGTAACAGAGTTCGCCAACGCGTGGAGTTTTTCCCCAGCGCCTACGAAAGGTATGAATGGAGGAATGACTTATGTTGCCGAGCATTTTTGGTGAAAACCTGTTTGATGATTCGCTATCCGATTTCTTTGATTTCGGCCGTATGATGCCGCAGGTCAGCAGTGAGCTGTATGGCAAGCACGCCAGAAATCTGATGAAGACCGATGTCCGCGAACTGGACGGCTCGTACGAACTGGACGTGGACCTGCCGGGCTTCAAGAAGGATGAAGTGACGGTCGATCTGCAGGACGGTTACCTGACGATCAGCGCTGCCAAGGGTCTGGACAAGGACGAGTCCGATAAGAAGGGCAAGTTCCTGCGCCAGGAGCGTTACGCCGGCTCCATGAGCCGCAGCTTCTATGTCGGTGACGATGTGGAATCCGCAGATGTCTCCGCGAAGTTCGAGGATGGCATTCTGAAGATCAGCGTCCCGAAGGCTGCGCCGAAGGAGCTTCCGAAGCACACGACCATCACGATCGAGTAATATGCAG
>ERZ773218.2084-NODE-2084-length-16865-cov-3.130993_pt1 | contig 16865 bp, 19 predicted proteins | sample MGYA00580527_ERZ773218 | MGnify/ENA primary metagenome ERZ773218 (study PRJEB29015, sample SAMEA2737763) | human gut metagenome | biome: human gut; feature: human-associated habitat; material: faeces | place: China | collected 2012 ...
GGGGCCGTTTTTGGGGGCGGCATCCTTTTTGCCTGCCGCTATGGCAGCGCCTATCAGAGCTTGATGGAGTGGGACCCGGTGCGAAACCGCTCCGTGGTGCGGGCGGGGGCAAGAATGCTGCCTTTCTGGCAGACCATGGAGCCTGCGCTGGTGCTGATGGCCCTGCTGGCACTGGGGACGCTGCTGTCGGCCACGGTGCTGTACGCCTCCTACTATCAGGGCGGGCGCAGCATCTATCTCATGCGGCGCCTGCCGGATGGCGGCCGCACCCTGCGCCGTCAGGTGTGGACGGTGCCGCTGCGGTGGATGGCGGCCTGCATAGCGGCTGCGGCGGTGCTGTCGGTGCTGTGTTGGGCGGCTTGGCGTCTCATTACCCCGGCGCAGACCTTGGGCCACGGATTATTCGGAATATGAAGCTGAAGGAGGGAACCGTTATGCTGGAAATTTCTCATGTAACAAAGAAATATCGGGACAAGGAGGCCCTGTCGGATGTGTCGCTGACCATCCCTCAGGGGCAGATCGTGGGCCTGTTGGGGGAGAACGGCGCCGGAAAGACCACGATGATGAGGTGTATTTTGGGCTATCTGCGCCACGAGGGCGTTGTGACGCTGGACGGCGAGGCCATCGGGCCGGGGAATATCCACCGGTTGTCCTTTGCCACCTGCGAGCACTCCTTCTTTCCGGCCCTGTCCCCGGCGGATCACCGGGACTTCTATCAGGCCCATTTCCCTGCCTTCAACGATCGGCGGTTCCGCCTGCTGACGGAGTTCTTTCAGCTGCCGCTGCACAAGCCCCTGCGGAGTTTTTCCACCGGCATGAAGAACCAGCTGGAGGTGACGCTGGCCCTGTCACAGGGGGCGGACTACATCCTCATGGACGAGCCCTTCTCCGGCAGCGATCTCTTCAACCGGGAGGACTTCTACCGGGTGATGCTGGGCCTGCTGTCGGATCACGAGACGGTGATCCTCTCCACCCATCTGCTGGAGGAGGTCAAGACTTTCCTGTCCCGTGCTGTCCTGCTGCGGCAGGGGCGGCTCATCGGAGACATCTCCCAGCAGGAGATGGAGGACGAGGATCTGGTGGCCCGTGTGAAGCAGACTTATCACTATCAGGCGGATCGGGTCCGCAAGGCCCTGAGCCAGCTACCGGACGAGGAGGGGTGACATGAAACGCACGTGGAGAGTCATTTTGGCCTTGACGCTGGTGTGTGCCGTGGCCCTGACGGCTGCCGCTATGGCCTTGGGCTCCAAGGCCCTGCCGCTGACGATGACGGACGCCTGCACCATTGGCGATCCCGCCGCCGCAGAGGGCCTGCATATGGCCGCCCGCATCGGCATGGAGCAAAACCGCCTGCAATGGCGCATGGACTACGACCCTGCCGCCGACGCCACCGACGCATCCTTCCGGCTGGCGTACAGCGATCGGAGCGGGCAGTGGATCTTTGACGGCTATGGCTACAACATCCAGTGCCTGCTGGTAGATCAGGAGGACGACAGCGACCCCATCTGCCGGGAGGTCCTGCGGCAGGCCCGTGCCTCCGGCGAGGAGCTGGTGGACGTGACGGTGCATCTGGCGGACTACTGGCAGGACCTGCCCCTGTCCCTCAGCGGCGCCTCCTGGCCCGGCGGCGGAGACTTTTGCGATGCCTACGGCCCGTGGGACATTGGCGATACCGTACCCTTCCCAGCCCTGAGCATCCCGGTGAGAGAGTCCGACGACCTCACCGTGGCGCTGGCCCGCAACGCAGACGGCAGCTATGAGATCAACGGCTACGACTTCACCGGGATCTCCTCCGCCATGTACTTCACTCCCTTCAGCCTGCCGCTGGAGGGCGGTACCCTCACCACTCTGGGCATCGATCCGGCGGCGCAGCCCCAGCCCGACTGGGCGCCGGAGGGCTATGGCCTGTGGTACGTCCCGGTGCAGACGAATGATGACGGGAGCAGCACTCCCGTGCCGTCCCGCCGCCAGCTGGTGTACCCCATGGATATCACCCGCCAGCAGGTGGTGACCCTGAAGCAGGAGGAGCTCGGCGGCACGGTGTATCTCATGACGCAGGAGGACGGCCAGCTGGTGCTGCGCCTGCTGGAGGGCGGCACCTACCGCCTGCTGCAGGAGCTGTCCCTCGGCCCGGTGCCGGAGTCGGATCCCGGCACGGGCGGGTATCATACTCTGACCATCCGGGACGGCTTCGCCGTGGTGCTTTGGGAAGATCAGCTGACGGTGCTGTCCCGGACGGAGGAGGGCTATCATCTGGACTACACCTGCCCCACACAGACCGCCTACGTCACCGGCTATACCGTCAGCTTCACCGATCCGGAGCTGGAGAAGCAGGGCGATGAGGATGCCATGCCGTATACCGTGGCGCCCAACTTCGCCATGGCCTATCAGGACGGGAAGCTGGCGGTGGCCGCCTACGTCGGCAACAGCAGCATGGTGTGTGTCCTGCTGCTGGAGGTCTACGGCCCGGAGGGACTGCTGTACGCCACCGCCAGAGTCCCCAGCGTGGAGCGGCAGTTTGCCGCCGACAATGTCCGCCCCATGTGGGTGCGGGAGGACAAGAAGGCCCCCTTCCCGGAGGCGGATATCTCCACCCCCATCCCGGAGCTTACTTGGGAGAAATGACGAAGCATCCCCCGATCCTCTGTGTAAAAATCTGAAAATTGCCATACTGCGTGCGAAATGCTGGACGCACTGCCTCCGCCGTGATACAATGCAGAAAAACACCCTCAAATGTGAGGGTTTTCCCGCAGGAACGGTTTACTACCCTGTGAAAGAGAGATTTTTGTGACAAGAGAGGGATGGGTGATACCAATGGGTCGCTGAAAAATACGGGTTCATCAAATGACAAGTGAATAAGAAGGAGTCTGACGAATATGCGTAAAACGAGTGTACCTGCACCCTTCGGGGGGCTTATGATCGCCGGGGTCGTTGTGGCTGTGGCGGCGCCCTTTTTGGGTTGGATCCTCCAGGCACTGGCACTGCTCATCAATTCCTATTGGTCTATCCCCTGCATCGACTACATTCTGGTGGAAGTGATCCCCTGTGTCCGGCTGGGCGGCGTTCTGCTGTTCCTGTGGGGCGCTTTGGGCTGGCTATTCAACCGACGAGAAAAGGAGGACGGACAATGAAAAAGTATCTCTACCTGTTGGCAGGTCTGGCGGCGGGGTTTGTACTGGTTTTCATGGGGACGGCTATCTGCCAGTATCTGCACCTGACACAGTCCGGCTATGTCCGCTACGACGACTCTGTGGAGGTCGTGTATCAGCAGGTGGCGGAGTACGCCGGGGTGGACCCGGCTACCCTCTCCATCCACGCCAAGCGGCAGGTGGGAGATGACATTTTCGTGCTCTGGAAAACGCCGGACCGCACCGAGGTCAGCATGACGCAGCTGCGGCAGGCCAGCTTCGGCGGACACACCTACCTCTGCCCGGAGGCCGGTCTGCTGGCCCGGACGGATGACGATCCCGCCCGCCGGTACGGAAGATCGCCTGCCATTGACAAGATGCTCACCACCACCGGTGACCCGGCCCGGACGCTGCTGGTGCTCAGCGGCGATGTCAGTGACCTCCAAGGGGGGCGTCTGACGCTGGATTATAGACTCAGCTCCGCTATTTCCCAGACCTCCGGTATCCCGGAGCAGGACCACTGCCCGGAGAGCTTTTCCGTAGAGCTCAGTGGCCCCTATGTGCTGATCCCCCTGTGGCTCTCCGGCGTGCCGGAGGGGCTCTATGGCACCCTGTACGATGCCGACGGTCAGGTCGTGGACACCTGATGCTTTGAAGCGATATATTACGAGGGACGCCGGTTGGGCGTCCCTTCCTTTATCCCCGCTCTTTGCTGCATCCCCGGCAAAGCCGCCGCCCGTCTCTTGGCAATTTTGACAAAAATTTAACAGGATAGAAATAACAGTGGCATCCCGCAGTCGGATATGATATAATCAAGCCAGAAACCAAGGGGAAACCCGAAAGGAGGAGCTATGATCGTCATTTGGATCGCAGCCATCGTGGTCTTTGGCATCGTGGAGGCGGTGACGGTGGGACTGGTCTCCATCTGGTTCGTGCTGGGCGCCGTGGCCGGTCTGCTGGCGGCGGTGCTGGGGGCGGCCCTGTGGGTGCAGATCGTCCTGTTCTTCGTGGTGAGCATTGCGGCGCTGGCGGTCCGCTGGTGCAGAAGATGCTCCACAGGGACGAGACGCCCACCAACGCCGACCGGGTGCTGGGCCAGACGGCCCGTGTCACCGAGACCATCGACAATACCGTCCCCACCGGAGCAGTGTACGCCGACGGCAAGACGTGGACGGCCCGCAGCGCCAGCGGCCGGGTCATCCCGAAGGATACGCTGGTGAAGGTACAGCGCATGGAGGGCGTGCGGCTCTTCGTGGAGGAAGAGGCGGGTCAGCCCGTCCATTCATAAAACAAACAGGAGGAAGAACAAATGCCTACCAACAATCTGTCTGTCCCCGGTATCGTAGGGATCGCCATTCTGGTGATTCTGGTGCTCGTGATCATCGTCCGCAATATCTATGTGGTGCAGCAGTCCCGTGCCTATGTGGTGGAGCGGCTGGGTGCCTTCCACTCCGTGTGGGGCGTGGGCCTGCATCTGAAGGTCCCCTTCATTGAGCGTGTGGTGAAGAAGGTAAGCCTGAAGGAGCAGGTGGCGGATTTCGATCCCCAGCCCGTCATCACCAAGGATAACGTCACCATGCAGATCGACACCGTGATCTACTTCCAGATCACCGATCCCAAGCTGTATACCTACGGCGTGGAGTATCCCATGAATGCCATCGAGAACCTCACCGCCACCACCCTGCGCAACATCATCGGTGAGCTGGAGCTGGACCAGAGTCTTACCTCCCGTGACACCATCAACGCCAAGATGCGTGCCATTCTGGACGAGGCCACGGACCCCTGGGGCATCAAAGTTAACCGGGTGGAGTTGAAAAACATCATCCCGCCCAAGGAGATCCAGAACGCCATGGAAAAGCAGATGAAGGCGGAGCGGGAGCGCCGTGAATCCATCCTTCAGGCCGAGGGCCAGAAGCAGAGTCAGATCCTGGTGGCGGAGGGCGAGAAGCAGTCTGCCATCCTGCGGGCCGACGCCGCCAAGCAGGCGAAGATCATGGAGGCCGAGGCGGAAAAGACCGCGAAAATTCTGGCGGCCGAGGCAGAGAGCGAGGCCATTATGAAGGTCCAGCAGGCCACGGCGGATGCCCTGAAGCTGCTGAACGAGGCTGCGCCCAACGATCAGGTGGTGAAACTGAAGGCGTTGGAGACCATGACCAAGGTGGCGGACGGCAAGGCCACCAAGATCATCATCCCCAGTGAATTGCAGGGCTTGGCGGGTCTGGCGGCCAGCGCCAAGACCGTGTTCGAGTCCGAAGAACCCAAGGCATAAACAGTGAAGCAAAGCAGTCCCGCGGCCCAAAAGCCGCGGGACTGCTCTTGTCAAAACTGACCTTATCAAATTTATAAGAACTGGCATTTGCCACAAAGTCAATTACATGCTATGATAGGTTCAACAAACAACTTAGGAGTGCTTTTTATGAATCGGAATGAGAAGAATGTCAATAAGCTGACCATGCTGGGCATGATGACGGCATTGGTGTTTGTCAGCAACTATCTGCGGATCACCATGCCCATCGCCATCGGCGGCCGCACCTCCTTTACGCTGGCCAATATCATGTGCTGCCTGTCCGGCTTGCTGTTGGGGCCTGTGGGCGGCTTTGCCTCCGGCTTGGGTTCCGCCATCTATGACCTGACCAACCCGGCCTACGCTCCGGAGTGCTGGATCACCTTCCTCACCAAGGGCGTTATGGGTATGGTAGCCGGTCTGGCCATGAAGGACCGGGAGACGCCTGCTTACGGGCGCTGCACCGTCTCTGCGGCTCTGGGCTGCGTGGCCTACTACATTCTCTATTTCTTCAAGTCCTTTGCGTATGACGGCCTGCTGATGGGTGGTCTCACCGCTTCCGTGGCGGCGGCGGCTCTGCCTCTGAAGATCCCCGCTTCCCTGTTCAACGGCGCGGTGGCCATCATTCTGGCACCCCCGCTGTGTGTGGCTCTGCGGCGGTCCCTGAAGCGGACGCATATTCAGCTTCCCTGATTTTCGGCCTTCCTTGTCCCGGTCCCTTTGTGAAGTATCACATGGGGGCCGGGCTTGTTTTTTTGCTCAGAAAGAGTATAATAAAATTCCGATTTGATGTTGGAAAGAGGAGAACTGAATGAACGAATATCTGGATTTGTTCGGAACCTTTGCCAAGGTGGGCGTGATGACCTTCGGCGGAGGATATGCCATGCTGCCCATTCTCCAGCGGGAGGTGGTGGAGCATAAGGGCTGGGCTACAGAGGAGGAACTGATGGATTACTTCGCCATCGGCCAGTGCACCCCCGGCGTCATCGCCGTCAACACCGCTACCTTTATCGGTCAGAAGCACCGGGGCTGGTTAGGAGGCATCGTGGCCACGCTGGGCGTGGTGTTTCCTTCTTTGGTCATTATTTCGATCCTGGCGGGATTGATCACGAATTTCTCCCATTTGGCCTGGGTACAGAACGCCTTTGCCGGGATCCAGGTATGCGTGTGTGTCCTGATCTTCAACGCCGTGCTGAAGCTGCTGAAAAAATCTGTGGTGGATAAGCGGACGGCGGCCATTTTCCTGATCGTCATGGCGGGAAGCTTGTTCCTGCATATTTCTCCGGTGTGGTTTGTGGTGGTCTCCGCTGTGGCGGGGATTTTGCTGAAAAACCTGGAAGGGAGGGCTGCGAAATGACCTATCTGCGTCTTTTCTGGGAATTTTTCAAGACGGGGCTGTTCGCCGTGGGCGGCGGTATGGCCACCGTGCCCTTCCTGAAAAACATCGGCCTTGCTACTGGCTGGTACAGCCAGACGGACCTGATGAATATGCTGGCGGTCTCCGAGTCCACTCCCGGCCCCATCGGCATCAACATGGCCACCTATGTGGGCTTCACCGTGGCGGGCATCCCCGGCGCGGTCATCGCCACCATCGGTGAGGTGACGCCCTCTATCATCGTCATCTTGATCGTGGCGGCCATGCTGACCAAGTTCAGGAACAGTAAATATGTGGAGAACGCCTTTTACGGCCTGCGGCCCGCCTCCAGCGGCCTGATCGGTGCGGCTTGTGCCGGTGTTGTTTTGCAGGTGCTTCTGCGCGTCACCAGCACTGCAGTCCCGGATTCTCTTTTTATGCGGTTTTCCTGGGACGGTACGGTAAGCTGGATGGGTCTGGCGCTGGCGGCGGTGCTGCTGGTGCTGACTAACTGGGTGAAGCTTACGAAAAAGTGGCATCCCATTGTGTTCATCGGCCTTTCTGCAGCGGTAGGCGTGGTGTTCCGGTTCGGCGGTGTATAAAAGATGAAAAAGTGCCTGAGATTTCAAATCTCAGGCACTTTTTTGCGTTTTTCGTTCAAAGTGGCTGGGCGGACAGACCGCACAGTTCCCGCAGGACCTCCACCGCCTCATCCATGATCTGGGAGAGGGTCAGGTCCCGGACGCCGACCACGATCTTGCCGCAGTTGGAATTCACCGGCAGCAGTACCTTCTGGGCCCGGCTCTGGCCCACGGCCACCGCCATAGCAGGGGTGATCTCCCCCATGAGGGCGCCCGCCATCAGAATGCCAATGGGCCCGGCGATGATGCCCGCATCCCGGCAGGCCACCAGAACCGGGTTTTCTCCAGTGGCGCCCCGCTGGGCCCCAGCCTTCATCATGGCGGCAGTGGCGATGGCATTGGTACCTACCGCCAACAGCTCCAAGGGAAGTCCTGCCGCCCGGACCCGTTCTACCAGCAGCGCCCCCACACGGCCGCTCTGGCCGTCGATCACAACGAGCTTCATCGTATTTCCTCCTTTAAGGTCAGCGTACAGCGGCCCTGAGTGTCTGTTTCGTGAAAATAAGTTTGCTCCAAGGGGATCCAGCGGTCAAAAAACTGCTGACCCCACTCCGGACCGTTGCGCTCCAGTATCCGGCTCCGCTGGGTTTCCGGGGAAATGTCCAAAAAGACGGACAGATCGTAATAACGGGCCAATTCTGGGTGAAAGCTGTAGCTGCCTTCCACGATATTCAGCCGCCCCGGCAGGACGGTCACCGGCTCCCGGAGGGACAGGGTGCGGCAGTCGAAAAGACGGTAAACGGCGGCTTCGTTCCGACTGATAGGAATCAGGATCTCCGATTCCAACCGCTCCCGGTCAAGATTGCCGCCGGGCTGGGCGTAGCGCGCGGCGGTCCGTTGCTCCGGACGGAGGAAGAAATCGTCGGCATGGAACAGCGCCGTATCGGGATAAATCGCCGTCAGCAGATCTGCCAGAGTGCTTTTGCCGCTGGCGGCGCCGCCCTCAATGGCCAGCAGGACCCGAGGGTTTTCCGCCAAGGCCTGGTCAATGGCCGCCAGAAGCGGCAGCAGGCGGACATAAGTGCGGTGCAGCACCCGGTAAGCTGGACGGTAGGCGGCCCGGTATTCCTCGGAGTGACTTCTACGCCGCAGCCCTCCTGACGCAGGAAATCACCCGGGACTGTGCCCATGGACCTGCTTGCGGCAGACGGGAAAACCGTTTTTTCGCCAGTCATCCAGTTCCGCATCGGCCTCTGCCGGGGAATAGGGCAGAGCGCCGGAGCGGATCAGCCGCCGCAGGACCGTCAGCTTTTCCTGCAAGGCATCCGCATCCCCGTGGGACATAGCGGCAGACCGGGCAAACATGCGAGATAGCGTTTCAGGGGTCAGACCATCTGCCAGAACGCCCAGCTGCACCCGGGACCAGGGACCGTCCAGCGCTTCGATCTCCCGGCTGCACGGTCCGGCTTCCGCGGTCTCCCTCCGGATACCCTCTGCGGCGGCGGAGGTGTCCGTGATCAGGTGTCCGCAGCCAAAGACGCTTTGGTAGAGGGCTTTGCGCAGATCCTGAAGCTGGGACGCGGGATGCCCGATATATTGTTCCAAAAGGAATTGTTCGGTAGACGCAGGACTCATAAGTGCCTCCTTGCACGATCATTTGCCTTTTTATCATAGCATCCGACATCTGGACCTGCAACCGCTTTTTGGGACAAGATTCCGCTTGCTTGGAAAAATAATGCCCGTTCATGACAAAAACACGCATGTGTTCGACAAAATGCGACATAAAAGCAGCCGGAAATTTTGTATGATAGAGCCGTATTCCGAAATTGCAATTCATTCGGAAAAGAAAGGATACTATATGAACCATACACTGACGAAAGAATACCTGCTTCTGTTCAACGCATTGACAGATACCGAAGAAACGCTCCGACAGCTCCGGGAGGACCTGATCGCCGTTCAGCGGCAGGCGGAGGAACTGTTTCTGTCCGATACGCCGCAGGACGGTGAGATAGAGGCGGAGACTCCGTAAATAAGACCCGTGACAGGCGGCAGCCGGTGTGCTATAATGAAGAAACTATTTTTCGGGAGGTTTCTATGCTGCACATCGGCTGTCATTTATCATCCTCCAAGGGCTTTCTGGCTATGGGTCGGCAGGCGTTGGAACTGGGGGCGGACACCTTTCAGTTTTTCACCCGGAATCCCAGGGGGAGCAAGGCCAAGGAACTGGACCCGGCGGACGCGGCTGCGCTGGCGGCGCTCATGAAGAATCACTGCTTCGCACCGATCATCGCCCACGCCCCATATACCCTGAATCTCTGCGGCGCGGAGGAACAAAACCGTCTTTTCGCACGGGACACCATGGCGGACGATCTGCGCCGTATGGAGCACATACCGGGGCAGCTTTACAATTTTCACCCCGGCAGCCATGTGGGACAGGGGATCGAAGCCGGGATCACCTATATCGCGGAAGGACTCAACGCCATCCTGACCCCGGAACAGTCTACAACGGTATTGCTGGAGACCATGGCCGGGAAGGGCAGCGAGGTAGGCGGACGCTTTGAGGAACTGAGGGAGATTCTGGACCGGGTGGAACTGACGGAGAAGATGGGGGTCTGTCTGGACACCTGCCACGTTTCCGACGCCGGGTATGACATCATTCACGATCTGGACGGCGTTTTGACGGAATTTGACCGGGCCATCGGACTGGAGCGGCTGCGGGCCATTCATTTGAATGACAGTCTGAATCTCTGCGGCGCCCACAAGGACCGCCACGCCCGGATCGGGGAGGGCTGCATTGGACAGGAGGCGCTGGCCCGGGTGGTGAATCATCCGGCGCTGAAAAATCTGCCCTTCTGCCTGGAAACACCCAATGAGCTGCCCGGCTATGCCAAAGAGATCGCCCTGATGCGAAGCCTCGCGGAATGAATTTGGATAAATGGTATTGAGATAGAGGAACGTCCGGCACAAATGTGTCGGGCGGTTTTTCATTGGATGGTCATTTTTTTAATTTGTGGCGCATAAGGTTGTCCCAAGAGGTGAAGCAAATGGAACGAAAGAGGTTTGCAAGGCTCTCTCAGCGGTTGGGCGCGCTGCTGCTGGCGGGTGTGACACTGTGGACCGTCTATGCCACGGCGGGCAGCGTTGACGCCGCCGGAGCGTGGATGGCCGTGAAGAGGGAACTGCCGCTGGCGCTGCTCCAGTGGCAGTTAGGGGACATGGGGCAGAGAGACGGCCTTTCGGCGCCGTCCGTGCTGATGCTGAGTCAGGCACCGATCTTGCTTTCCGCCCGCGGGGAGATCTCCGACCTGCGGCGTCAGGCGGAGGAGGAACCGGAGGACGAACGCCCCGCCCCTGTGACCCAGCCGGTGCGGGAGGAGCCCCAGCCCGCTCCGGTGACAGCTGGGGCAGACAACGGCGTGACGGCAAAGACCCTGATCCCCACAGACCCCAGCGGCTACACCGTCTGCGGGAAGGTCTACATCCGAAACACCACCCAATATACCCTCTCCAACGAGGAGCTGCTGAGGCCCTTCGCGGCGGAGCTGACCGGCGAAGCGCCGCAGATCCTGATTCTGCACAGCCATGGCAGCGAGGGCTATACCCCGGTGGTGGATGACGGCATCGTCTGGTCCGGGGACCACCGCACCACGGACTCCCGGTACAATGTGGTTCGCATGGGGGACGCCATGGCAGAGGTATTTGCTCAGGCGGGGATCTCCGTGCTCCATGACCGGACCCTGTATGACTATCCGGAGTACGCCGGGGCCTATGACCGCTCTCTGGCGGGGATCGACCGGTATTTGAAAGAGTACCCATCTATCCGCTTCGTGCTGGATGTCCACCGGGACGCTATCGAGGCGTCCGACGGCAGTCAGGTGAAAGTGGTGTCGGAGATCGAGGGACAGGGGACGGCGGCGCAGCTCTCCCTCATCATGGGCAGCGACGGCGGCGGACTGAGCCATCCCGACTGGATGGAGAATCTGCGGCTGGCGGTGGCGGTGCAGGAGCAGGCGCTGACGGACTATCCCACGCTGATGCGCCCTCTGCTTCTGCGGAATTCCCGGTACAATCAACACGCCACCACAGGTTCTCTGCTGGTGGAGGTGGGGACCGCCGGAAACGCCCCGGAGGAGGCGGAGCTGGCCGCCCGCCTGTTTGCGGCAGAGCTGGCAAAAACGCTGGAGGAACGAAGCAAGTAGGGAACTGCCCGGCAACAGCCGGGCAGTTTTTGCGGAATAACAAGGGCGTGAACAGCACTTTTCACATATATTGTTAATAATTTGAAAAGATTCCGACAAAAAGTTGCGATGCTAAGGTGAAAAATGGTATGATAAATCCATCAAGTGATCATCAGAGAAGGAGGCGGTGCGTTTGTTTGCAGGACTGCGGAAGAAGTGGCGGGACCAGATCGGCCAGACGAAAACGATATTGGGTGAAAAGGTGAGGGAGGCGCTGGCCTCCGTGGTGCCCATTACCCTGATCGTGCTGATCTTGTGTTTTACCGCGGCTCCGGTCCCAACGGACGTGCTGCTGGCGTTCTTGGTAGGCGCCGTGCTGCTGATCGTGGGTATGGGCCTGTTTACTCTGGGCGCGGATACCGCCATGCTCCCCATTGGTGAGCGGGTGGGCGCACAGATGACCAAATCCCGGAAGCTGTGGGTGGTGGTGTGCGTCAGCTTGCTTATCGGCATCATCGTCACTATTTCCGAGCCGGATCTTCAGGTTTTGGCGGGGCAGGTGCCGGGGATCCCCAACGCCGTCCTGATCGGGGCGGTGGCCGTGGGCGTGGGGATCTTTCTGGTGATAGCACTGCTGCGTATCCTGTTTCAGATCCCGTTGAATGGCCTGCTGATCGCGTCCTACATCGTGATCTTTACTCTGGCGGCCTTTGCCCCTAAGGATTTTCTGGCGGTGGCCTTTGACTCGGGCGGCGTGACCACCGGGCCTATGACCGTGCCTTTCATCATGGCGCTGGGCTTGGGCGTGTCCTCCACCCGAAGCGACGGCAAGGCCGGCGAGGACAGCTTCGGTCTGGTGGCGCTGTGCTCCGTGGGGCCGGTGCTGGCGGTGCTGACGCTGGCACTGGCATACCCGGCAGCGGGAAGCTATGTGCCCTCCGTAGTGCCGGAGGCAGGGGACAGCCGGGAGCTGTGGCGGCTGTTCGCTCAGGGCCTTCCGGTCTACGCAAAGGAAATGGGGGCGGCGCTGGCGCCCATTGCGGCCTTTTTCGCCGTGTTTCAGGTGACGTCTCTGCATTTGCCTCGAAAAAATGTGTTGAAAATCACCGTGGGACTCCTGTATACTTATATCGGTTTGGTTCTGTTTATGACCGGCGTGAATGTGGGCTTTTTACCCGCCGGCAGCTATCTGGGCCGCCAGATCGCGGCTTTGGAGCAAAGCTGGGTCCTGATCCCCATCGGTATGCTGATGGGCTGGTTCATCGTGCAGGCGGAGCCTGCCGTCCACGTGCTGAACCGGCAGGTGGAGGAGCTGACCTCCGGAGCCATCCCCGGCAAGGCCATGAGCACCAGCCTGTCCATCGGCGTGGCGGGGTCCATTGGTCTCGCCATGCTGCGTGTGCTGACGGGCGTTTCTATTTTTGTCCTGCTGGTGCCGGGATACCTGTGCGCCATCGGCTTATCCTTCGTGGTGCCGAAGATCTTCACCGCCATCGCCTTCGACTCCGGCGGCGTGGCCTCTGGTCCCATGACGGCCACGTTTCTGCTGCCCTTTGCTATGGGGGCCTGTGAGACCCTGGGCGGCAATGTGGTAACAGACGCTTTCGGCGTAGTGGCCATGGTGGCCATGACGCCGCTTATCACCATCCAACTGCTGGGCCTTGTCTATCAGCTCAAGCTGAAGAAGGCCGCGGCGGAAGCACCTGCCGCGCCTGCACCGGAGATGCCGGCGGCGGACGACGAGATCATCGAACTGTAAGGGGGGAAGTTATATGTCTGCTGATCTGATCCTTACCATCACGGACCGGAGCCGGGGCGGAGACTTCTCCGCTTGGTTCCGGGAACAGGGGGCAACGCTGGTGCTCACGACTCTTGGCCGTGGCACCGCCACCACTGAGGTTTTAGACTGTCTGGGGCTGGAAGCTACGGAAAAGGCAGTGCTGCTGTGTATGCTGCCCAGCCGGAAGGGGCTGCTCCGGAAAGCTGCCAAGGACCTCTGGCTGGATGTTCCGGGCCGGGGCGTTATGATGGTGGTGCCGGTGTCCAGCATCGGCGGCGCGTCTGCCAAAAATTATTTGTTACAGGGGGAGGCGGAGGACCGCATGGAAAAGGAATTGACCCACGAGCTGATCGTTGTGATCGCCAATCAGGGCGCTACGGATCAGGTTATGGACGCAGCCCGGGCGGCTGGGGCTACCGGCGGCACGGCGGTCCACGCCAAAGGCACCGGAACGGAGCTGGCGAAGAAATTCTTCGGCGTGTCGCTGGCGTCGGAGAAGGAACTGATCTTTATTCTCGCCTCGGCGGAGACCCGGAAGCCCATCATGAAGGCCATTATGGAAAAGGCCGGAATGCAGACCGAGGCTCAGGCGCTGGCGTTCTCTCTGCCGGTCACAGACCTGGCGGGCCTGCGGCAGTTCAACGTGGAATAAGCGCTGAAAGGGAGTTGCCTGTCGGAAAAATTTGCCGACATATAGCGCCTTGGAAAACTTTTTGAGAAAAAACGCAAAAAAGGCTTGACAAAGCGGCGGAACTCATGTAATATATACACGTTCCGCTTCGGACGATTAGCTCAGCTGGCTAGAGCACCTGCTTGACGTGCAGGGGGTCACAGGTTCGAGTCCTGTATCGTCCACCAAACAAATCCCTTAGAGCCGCAAGGCTTTGAGGGATTTTTTGCTGCGCTGAAATGGTGTTTACCCTTCATCTTACCCTTTACAGAAAATCTTTGCGACCGGATTTTCCGCGTATTGGTGGATCGTGGTGCACAGTTCCTGTCCGATCCGGATACGGCCTGCGGTTAACAGGCAGAGCTCTTACAAGGCTGCCTGAGATAGAAACGCCCGGTATACCGCCAGTCCGTCCACCGTGCCCGTTTGGCAGTCCGCTGTCAGCCGTTCCGGGTGCCATTGGATCCCCCAAACCGGCAAGGTTTTGTGTCGGAAGGCCTCTACTACGCCGTCCTCCGCCCGTTGCAAAACCTCCAAACCGGTTCCCAGGCGGCCAATGATCTGGTGGTGGCAACTGTTGACCATACAGCGCTCTCCATATAGCTCCCGCAGAAAGGACGGTGCATTTTGGACGCTGTGGAGCCGGTCAACGCCTTCTATGGCGCTGTGCCCCGGCCAGTCCTGCACCAGATCGCCGCCGAAAAACACATTGATGCTCTGCATTCCCCGGCATATACCCAGGACCGGCTTGCCAAGGGCCGTAAAATCCGCCAGCAGATCCAGTTCCAGCGCGTCCCGTTCCGGCTCCAGATCCCGGCCGGCTGTGTTTTTCTGGCCGTAACGCCAGGATTCCATGTCCCCGCCGCCGGGCAGCAGCAAACAGTCGCAGTCCGCCGGCCGGCTCTCGAAGCAGGAAATCCCTCCGGCACGTTCCACCGCCAGTGCATAGTTTTGGTAAGTTGCGGCATCACCAAGAATATAGACCCGCAGGGCCATAGCACTTCCTCCTTCGTCATCCGCACAGGTAAGATATGCTCATTCTATGCTGTGTTCCTTCGCTGCGCAAGTATTTCTCTTGCAATAGCCGTGAAAATATGTCATAATAGCTAACGCAGTCCCCACAGAGTTTGGATTTGACCGCCTGTGTGCGGCGGGTAAATGGGGTTGCTTGGAGATGTACCCAAGTGGCTGAAGGGTCCGGATTCGAAATCCGGTAGGCGCCGCAAGGCGTGCGGGGGTTCAAATCCCTCCATCTCCGCCAAAAGAAACAGGACATTCTTATGAATGTCCTGTTTCTTTTCTTTATGGTGCTTTTGGAAGTGAAATGACAGTCTTGGCCGCTCACGCTTACTGAGCGATCTTGCTTTCCGCGCTGCTGACCACCATTTTAGTCAGGGCGAACAGGGCGATGACGTTGGGAATGACCATGAGGTTGTTGAACATATCCGTCAGTTCCCACACCAGATCGTTGCTCATCATGGTGCCCATCAGGATGAACACCAGAGCGATGAGGGTGTAGACCACAGTGCAGGCCTTGGGATTCTTCTTGCCGAAAAGCCAGATGGCGTTGATCTTGCCGAACAGGTTCCAGCTCAAAACCGTGGAGAAAGCGAAGAAGAACAGGCAGATAGCCACGAATTTGGCACCGAGGCTGGCTCCCATCACCGAGCCGAAAGCGGTCTGGGCCAGATTGGTCTTGCTGAGCACGGAGGTCACATCCCCCACATAGCCGTTTGCCAGAGGGCCATCGGCGGTGTAGAGGGTGCAGATGATGACCAGTGCGTTGAGGGTCAGCACCACGAAGGTGTCGATGAACACACCGATCATCGCCACAACGCCCTGCTCGTGAGGATCCTTCACGTTAGCCTGAGCGTGGGCATGGGGGGTGGAGCCCATACCGGCCTCGTTGGAGAACAGACCACGCTTGGCGCCCTGAGAGATGGCCTGCTTGATGGCGTAGCCGAAAGAACCGCCCACGATGGCCTGAGGCTCAAAGGCGTACTTGAAGATCATGCCGAAGGTGGCGGGGACATACCGGATGCGGAAGATCAGGATGACCAGACCGCCCAGTAGGAAGATTGCCGCCATAATGGGGACGATTTTTTCCGTAACGGCGGCCAGCCGCTGAACGCCGCCCAGGAAAATGATGCCGCAGATGATGACCAGCGCCACGCCCACGATCCAGGAGGGGATGCCGAAAGCGGTCTGGAAGCACTCTCCGATGGAGTTGGACTGCACCATGCAGCCCATGAAGCCCAGAGCCAGAATGATGGCGACTGCGAACAGGGTCGCCAGGAATTTGCCGAAGCCGCCCTTGAACGCGGTGGTGATGTAATAGACGGGGCCGCCGTGGATGGTGCCGTCTGCTGCCTTGATCCGGGTCTTGATGGCCAGTGTGGCTTCAGCGTAGATGGTGGCCATGCCGAAGAAGGCGATGACCCACATCCAGAAGATGGCGCCGGGGCCGCCGGTCAGGATGGCACCGGATGCGCCTACGATGTTGCCGGTGCCCACCTGAGCGGCAATGGCGGTGGCCAATGCCTGAAAGGAGCTCATGCCGCTGTCATGCTTTTTGCCGTTGAGGGTCAGATTGCCGAAGACTCTGCGCATACCCTCGCCGAAGCAGCGGACCTGAACAAAGCGGGTCTTGATGCTGTACCACAGGCCGACAGCCACCAGCAGAAAGACCAGAATGTAGTTGGACAGGTACGTGTTGACGCTGCATACAGCGGGATAAAGCGCAGCGTCCAGTTTTGCGACGATCGATTCCATAGTTTTTCCTCCTGTACACGGTTTCACCGACGGCGGGATCTTTGCCGCGGTGATAAAAAAATGGAGCGGCTGGCAATGCAGCCGCTCCGAAGAACGCAGTACAGGAGATCGACGCAGC
>ERZ773218.2085-NODE-2085-length-16860-cov-6.277596_pt1 | contig 16860 bp, 10 predicted proteins | sample MGYA00580527_ERZ773218 | MGnify/ENA primary metagenome ERZ773218 (study PRJEB29015, sample SAMEA2737763) | human gut metagenome | biome: human gut; feature: human-associated habitat; material: faeces | place: China | collected 2012 ...
AACATCAGGGGACAGGTATTTGATTGATATGTTAAATCCCCAAGAATAATGACTGCTCCCAAAGAAGCTACTGAACAGTGCCACAATACTCACTCCCATGTTTTTACAGGTGGTTTTATATTATCCGATGATTTACTTATTTTACTGCCTCCGCCTAAACAAGCCACACCCGATATCTGTTTTATGAATAAACAATAATCTTTTAATATAAAAAAATGAGAACAAAAAACATTGCGCTAATCGCATTAACCATTATGCTATCCATTCACATACAGCGGATAGAAGCGTGCACCCGGGCTGTATACATCGGACCCGACAATCTGATTGTCACCGGACGTACCATGGACTAGAAAGAGGATATCATGAGTAATCTGTACGTCTTTCCGAGAGGTATCCAAAGAGCAGGATATAACAAGGGAGAGACGGTGACATGGACTTCGAAATACGGCAGTGTCATCGCTACAGGATATGACATCGGCACATGTGACGGAATGAATGAAAAGGGATTAGTAGCCAGCCTTTTATTTCTTCCCGAATCAGTGTACAAGCGTCTCGGAGACAAACGTCCGGTAATGGGAATCAGTATCTGGACACAATATGTGCTCGACAATTTCGCCACTGTGCGGGAGGCGGTAGATGAACTCAAAAAAGAGATATTCCGAATTGACGCACCTCAAATGCCCAACGGCTCAGCCTCCACTTTACACCTGGCTATCACCGACAATACAGGGAATACGGCTGTGCTGGAGTATCTGAACGGAAAGTTGGAAATACACGAAGGAAAAGAATATCAGGTTATGACAAACTCGCCCAAATATTCATCACAACTGGCCATCAACGACTATTGGAAAGAGATAGGGGGCTTGCAAATGCTACCTGGTACAAACCGTTCAAGTGACCGTTTTGTGCGTGCATCATTCTATATTCATGCCATCCCGCAGACTCCCGACGCACGCATTGCCGTTCCAAGTGTACTGAGTGTGATGAGAAATGTATCTGTTCCCTTCGGCATCACCACTCCCGGTAAGCCTCACATCTCATCTACACGTTGGCGTTCGGTTTGCGACCAAAAGAACAAGGTGTACTATTTTGACAATGTATTGACTCCCAATCTGTTTTGGCTCGACTTGAAAGAAATAGATTTCAGTCCGAAAGCGAAGATAAAAAAACTGTCTTTGACACACGGAGAAATATATGCCGGAAATGCCGTCAAGGATTTGAAAGACAGCAAGTCTTTCGTATTCCTATTTCAGACACCCACCTTATAGAAATTAAGAAAAGACTCAAAACAGCCGGTCTTTCCCTTTCAGACACGGGTTTCACGATTTCCTCTTCCCCACTGCGTGAAATCCGTGTCACTCATATCTTCCTCCAAAGAAAACACTTTGTTTATTCCTTTTCACAAAAAAATGATTTATCTTTGGCAAACTAAATTCAGATTCACCATGAAAACCAATATTACCGATAACATAACGATTCGGGAAGTACGCATAAGTGATTCACAAAAAATATACAATGCCATTCATTTGCACCGCGAGTACTTGCAGGAATGGCTCCCGTTCGTCACATTTCTGACTGCGGAAGAAGAAAAAGCATTTCTGAGCTCCGTGCTCCGAGTTCCGCGTGCCCGTCGGGACTTCATTTATATTATTGAAGAGAAACAAGAAGTGTGCGGACTGATAGGTTTTCATTATTCCGATGCAGCAAACTTGCGTACAGAAATTGGTTACTGGCTTCTGCCCAAATACCAGCACCGGGGAATCATGACCAAATGTGTGCGCCATCTCTGCCGGATTGCCGTCGAAGAACGAGGCATGAACCGTATCCAAATCCGTTGCGCCGAAGGAAACACTCCCAGCAATGCCATCCCGCAAAGACTCGGCTTCCACCTGGAAGGAACTGAACGCGACGGGGAACTGATGTATACAAAGAAGTTTGTCAACCTCAATGTATACAGCATCTTAAAGAAAGAAATAAAGCAATGGAAGGATTAAACAAAAACAATAGACAGAAATATCCGGCAAAAGCACATTATCTTTGAATATCCAAACACAATAAAATAAATTTATTATGGAAATAAACCAAGCAGCTCCCAAATTTCAGGATGCATCCATCGCCCCCATGCATACCACGGAGCATATCGTAAACAGAACAATGGTAAACCTCTTTGGCTGCGAGCGTGCAGTGTCGGCACATATCGAACGCAAGAAAAGCAAATTAGATTTCGCATTACCTACCTGCCCCACCAAAGAGGAGATAAACCGCATAGAAAAAATTGTGAATGAGACTTTAAAAAAAAATCTGCCAATCACCACGGAATTCATTACACAAGAGGAAGCCGTGGGACGGTTTGACCTAAAACGTCTGCCCGACCATGCCTCCGAAACCGTGAGAGTGGTGCACGTGGGCGACTATGATGAATGCCTCTGCATCGGTCTGCATGTGGAAAACACTTCGCAAATAGGTATATTCAAAATCATCAGTTACGATTATAAAGAAGGTATTTTCCGTATGAGATTCAAACTTACAGAAGCCCAATAGCTGCCAATATGTCCTTGAAAATTACATTTTGGCAGCAGCCTGTCGGTGTCAACGTTTAAATAGTTCTATCCTCTCTTAAAGTCTTACCCCTGACCTTTAAGAAAGGTTTTATAGATTTAAAAGAGCGGAATATAGCACACGGGAAATCGAACTAAAGGTATGGTGTTTGCATTATGAGTAGTGAATGACGGAATCGAAAGAAGCCGGAGTTCAAAAGTAACTAAAATGTTTAACCATAAACCAAAAGGAGATTAAGATTATGATGCCAGTAAGAAGAGCCAACCAAACTTGGTTGCCAAGTATTTTTAACGATTTCTTGAACAATGACTGGATGGTAAAAGCCAACCCGACAGCACCGGCCATTAATGTTATCGAAACAGAAAAAGAGTATAAAGTAGAAGTTGCCGCTCCGGGAATGAAAAAAGAAGATTTCCAAATCCATATCAATGAGGACAATGATTTGGTCATCTCTATGGAAAAGAAAACAGAATCTACAGAAGGCGACAAAGGAGGCAAGGAAGAAAGCCGTTATCTGCGCCGCGAATTCTCTTACTCTAAGTTCCAACAAACCCTGATTCTGCCGGATGATGTAGATAAGGATAAAATAGACGCCAAAGTGAATGACGGTGTCCTGACTATCGAATTACCGAAACGGACTCCTGAAGAAAAGGAAAAAGCAACAAAGGTAATCGAAGTTAAATAAACGATAAAACCGAAAACCTCCCGAAACACAGCTGCAATGCCATTCGGAAAGTAATAAAGAAGTGTGTCAAAATTCCAAAGCAACTGTTACGTTGTTATCATAGAGGAATTTTAACACACCTTCTTGTTTATATATAAAAATAACCAAACATAAAAAAACGTACTCCATCCTTATCTACAGACACGCCTACCTTAAAGGCAGCCTTTTCGCCCCCCGAATACAAAAGTTTAAAAGATATACTTAATTTTTTCTTAAAAACCTGCCTGTTTATCAATATTACGCTTTATCTTTACCGAATAAATTAAAACAATATTCTAATTTAATCATAGTTTATTATGAAAAATACCACTAACCAACACCACAAAGGGAAAAAAGCGGCACTACTTGCCTTGGCATTTCCACTTGTTCTGGCAGGTGCACCCGTGCAGGCTGCCCAACGAACGTATGTCGCAAGTGAAACTGCTCTTCCGAGTCCTCAAATTGTGGGCATCAAAAGACTCAATCCGACAGCTGTCGAAGTTTTGTTTGCCAACAACCAACGCATGACACTGGATTTTTACGGTGATAATATCTTCAGAGTCTTTCAAGATAATGCCGGTGGAATCATCCGAAATCCGGAAGCCAAACCCGAAGCACAGATATTGGTAGACAATCCCAGAATGTCATTGTCAAAGTTGGACATTGACGACAATGGAAGCACAATCAGTATCACAACCGGGCATATCAGCATACAGATTGACAAAGCCACTTCGTTACTGAAAATCACCAACCTTAAAACCGGCAAGGTAGTAGTGGAAGAACTTGCTCCCGTTTCGTTTGAGAAAGATAAAGTAACCATCACCCTGAAAGAAAATCCGAAAGAATATTTCTACGGAGGTGGTGTGCAAAACGGAAGATTCTCACACAAAGGGAAAGCAATTGCTATCGAAAACCAAAATAGCTGGACAGATGGAGGCGTGGCTTCTCCTACTCCTTTCTATTGGTCTACCAACGGATACGGCGTGATGTGGCATACCTTCAAGAAAGGTAAATACGACTTTGGTGCAGAAGAAAAAGGAAAAGTAAAACTATCTCACGAAACAGATTATCTGGATGTCTTTTACATGGTGAGTGACGGTGCCGTTGCTTTATTGAACGACTTCTACCAACTCACCGGTAATCCGGTATTATTACCCAAGTTCGGCTTCTATCAGGGACACCTGAATGCATACAACCGCGACTATTGGAAAGAAGACGAAAAGGGAATCTTGTTTGAAGATGGAAAACGTTATAAGGAAAGCCAAAAGGACAATGGCGGTATCAAGGAATCTTTGAACGGTGAAAAAAACAATTACCAATTCTCGGCACGTGCTGTGATAGACCGTTATAAGAACCATGATATGCCTTTGGGTTGGTTGCTCCCTAATGACGGTTACGGAGCCGGATATGGACAAACCGAAACATTGGACGGCAATATCCAAAACCTGAAAGAACTGGGTGACTATGCCCGCAAGAACGGAGTGGAAATCGGGCTTTGGACACAATCCGACCTCCATCCCAAAGAAGGAATCAGTGCATTGCTTCAGCGTGATATCGTGAAAGAAGTAAGAGACGCCGGTGTGCGTGTTCTGAAAACAGATGTTGCATGGGTAGGCGCAGGCTATTCATTCGGCTTGAACGGTGTGGCCGATGTGGGTAAAATCATGCCTTATTATGGCAACAACGCACGTCCGTTTATCATCTCATTGGACGGATGGGCAGGAACTCAACGCTATGCAGGTGTATGGTCGGGTGACCAGACCGGCGGCGAATGGGAATACATCCGCTTCCATATCCCGACTTATATCGGTTCGGGCCTTTCGGGACAACCTAATATCACTTCCGATATGGATGGTATCTTTGGCGGAAAGAACCCGGCCGTGAATATCCGCGATTTTCAGTGGAAGACATGGACACCGATGGAGCTCAATATGGACGGCTGGGGCAGCAACGAAAAGTATCCTCATGCCTTGGGTGAACCGGCAACCTCTATCAACCGTATGTATCTGAAGCTGAAATCAGAGCTGATGCCATATGCTTACAGCTTTGCCAAAGAAGCTGTAGACGGAATGCCTATCATCAGAGCCATGTTCCTCGAATTCCCGAACGACTATACGATGGGCAGCGCCACCAAATACCAATATATGTATGGAACCGACTTCCTGGTGGCACCTATCTATCAAAATACCAAAGCAGATGCCGAAGGCAATGATATCCGCAACGGTATCTATCTGCCCGAAGGCGAATGGATCGATTACTTCACCGGCGAGAAATATGAAGGCGGACGCGTTATCAATAACTTCGCTGCTCCTCTGTGGAAACTCCCCGTATTTGTCAAGAACGGAGCCATCATCCCGATGACTAACCCGAACAATAACGTGAGTGAAATCAACAAGGGTCTGCGCATTTATGAAATGTACCCCAATAAACACACCATGACCGTGGAATATGACGATGACGGTATCACCGAAGCATATAAAGACGGTAAGGGTGTAACCACTTTCATTGAATCGAACGTTACTCCCAAAAACGAAGTGCTCATCACCGTACACCGCACTCAGGGTAACTTTGACGGCTTCGTGAAAGAAAAAGCCACTGAGTTCAGAATCAATGTAACCGAAAAGCCCAAAGCTATCTCTGCCAAAGCAGGAAAAAGCAAGATTAAGCTGACCGAAGTTGCATCTCTGGAACAATTCCAAAACGGACAGAACGTATACTTCTACGATGCTGCTCCCAACCTGAATAAATTTGCTACTCCGGGAAGTGAGTTTGAAAAGGTAACCATCGTTAAGAATCCTCAACTTCTCATCAAGCTGGCTCCAATGGATGTTACCACTAATCAGATTAACGTAACAGTCAGCGGATTCCGTTACGCACCGGCCGATACTTACCGCGTCACTTCGGGCTCGTTGACAGCTCCGAAAGCCGAAGTAACCGCCGAAAATACGGAAGCTTATACGTTGAAACCAACATGGACTCCGGTAGCCAATGCAGACTATTATGAAATAGAATTGAATGGTATTCTTTACAGCACCATCAAAGATACAGAACTGCTATTTGAAGGATTGGAAGCCGAAACAACTTATGACTTCAAGATTCGTGCCGTAAACAAGGACGGTCAATCAGACTGGGCAAGCTTTACAGCCAAGACAAAATCTAACCCATTGGAATTTGCTATCCGAGGCATTAAGGGTGAAGTGACAGCCAAATCACAAGAAGGATTTGAAATCGATCGTCTCTTCGACTTTGCCGAAATGGGTGATATGTGGCACACCAAGTACAGAGCCAATGCTTTGCCGTTCGACATGATTATTGACTTGAGAAGTGTCAACCAATTGGATAAATTCCACTATCTGAGCCGTAAGGACGGAGGCAACGGAACATTGTTGAAAGGAACCGTTTCATATAGTATGGACAAAGAACACTGGACTGAAGCCGGTGCATTTGAATGGAACCGCAAGGATGAGGTGAAAGTATTTACATTCACAGAACGTCCGACTGCACGTTACATCAAACTTTCTGTAACAGAAGGTGTTGGCAATTATGGCTCCGGTCGTGAACTGTATGTATTCAAAGTTCCCGGAACTGAAAGTTACTTGCCAGGCGACATCAACAATGACGGTAAGATTGACAACAACGACTTGACTTCTTATACCAACTACACCGGTTTGCGTAAAGGCGACGGCGACTTTGAAGGTTACATCAGCAATGGTGATATCAACAAGAATGATTTGATTGACGCTTATGATATCTCGGTAGTAGCCACTCAGTTGGAAGATGGTGTAGACGAAAGCAATGAAACTGAAAAAGTAAGCGGAAGAATCGAAATGAGCACTGCCAAACGTAGTTATAACAAGGATGAAGTCATTGAAGTGATAGTGAAAGGTATAGACCTTAAATCTGTCAATGCACTGAGCTTCGCTTTGCCTTATGACCAGCAGAAGTTTGAATTTGTCGGTGTACAACCGGTTAGCATGAAAGAGATGGAAAACTTTACTTATGACCGCCTTCACACCAATGGCACAAAAGCATTGTATCCAACTTTCGTCAATATCGGCAATAAACCTTCACTCGAAGGAACCAATGACTTGTTTATCTTGAAATTAAAAGCTAAACAAAGAGTAAACTTCAATCTGAAGATGATTGACGGATTATTGGTTGACAAGAAATTGAACGTTTGTAAGTTCTAAGAGACTTCACTGCCCCCAGCAGTAATTAAAAAAAGCTATATCAATACTCAAAACAGAGTGTGATATAGCTTTTTTATTTTGTGGAGGGTTCTAGTTCCTCTTTCGAAAAGACTTACAATGAATACTTATCCAATATCTTCTCTATAGCTTCCTGCGATATGGGCTTAGTTAAATAATCGTTGCATCCCGCCTCTATTGCCCTTTCCCTGTCCGACTCGAAGGCAAAAGCTGTCAACGCAATAATAGGAATATCCTTCGAATAACCGCGAATCAGACGAGTAGCTTCCAAGCCATCCATATAGGGCATCTTTATATCCATAAATATCAAATCGGGATGATTCTCCTTATACATATCGACAGCCTCACGACCATCCCGGGCACGTATCAGCTTATACTTCTTGCCAAGAACAGTGTTCATGAGTAAAAAATTACTATCCACATCTTCCGCCACTAACAGGGTGCGCAATTGCAATGACTTAATGGCCACTTTCAAGTGCTGTTCTCTTTCCGCATTTTTTTTAAACTTCTCCTGCTTGTTATACATATCATACGGAATAGTAAAGCGGAACGTAGAACCTTCATGAAGTTCAGATTCCACCGTGATAGCGCCGCCCATCTTTTCTACAATCATCTGACAAATAGCAAGTCCCAGTCCGGTTCCTTGAACAAAAGAATTCAACTTGACGAAACGACCGAAGATATGAGATAATTTTTCTTCAGAGATACCTATGCCGGTATCCTTCACATAGAAATCTATATAATCCTTCTTCAACTTGAAACCAAAATGAATCTCACCTTCATAAGTAAACTTAATCGCATTGGTTATCAAATTGGTAATGAGTTGTAATATGCGATTCTTATCCTCGTTAATCATCAAGCTGTCATTCTCATTATCCAAAGTCAGTGTCACCCCTTCCTGCACACGACCTTTATGGATTTCATAAACATTACGGCACATCTCACCTAAATCCATAGGCTGCTTGATGTATTCAAATGTCCCTGCCTCTATTTTAGACAAATCAAGAATGTCATTAATCAGCTGCAACAATACGTCTGAATTCTGATTGATGATTTCGGAATAAAGCTTCTCGTCCTCCCGATTGTCGGTAGTAGTCATCAATCTTGAGAAACCTACAATGGCATTCAGGGGAGTGCGTATTTCATGACTCATATTAGCCAGAAAAGCACTCTTCAGACGGTCGGACTGCTCTGCCTTGATACGTGCCTGAATCAACTCCTGTTCTATATTCTGCACATTAGTAATATCCCACGAAATGCCTATAATAAGAGGCACACGCCCTACAAGCGGAATATGCGTCTTCAGAGTCTGAACAATGCGCGTCTCACCGGCAGCGGTCACATAGGTTTCCTGCATCTCCAGCCGCTCCCCGGTACGCATCAGTTCCAAGTCATCCTGATGAAATTTCTCCGCATCCGACCTTTCCGGAAATATCTCGAAATCGGTACGTCCCAATGCACGCGATGCCGGAATTTTGGAATGATTGGCGAGTGCCTTGTTCCAATACAAATATCTGAAATCATCTTCCGGGTCTTTTACAAACATATATACCGGAATATTATTCAAGATGGCATCCAGCAGATAATTCAGTTCGCGCAATTCATCCCTATTCTTAATTACATCCGTAATGTCCTGAGTGAAGAACCATACAATCTCTTCCTGCCCATCTTCCATTATGAAAGTGGACACCTGATGCACACGTTCTTTTACTTCCCCCACCCGGGTATACCGGGCATGATATCCCATGCTGCCCCCGTTATCACGTATTTCCTGCACTCGTTTTTCAAATATCTCTTTTGTATGAAGAGAAACCGGCAAATCATAGACTTTCTGTACACCCAGTTCGCCTTTCACACCATATTCTTCAATGAATTGCTTATTGGCATACACCAAAGTACCATCGGTAGAAGCAGCCAGAATGCTGTCACTCACCTTATCAAGCACGCGCTTAAACACTTCCAGATTCTTTTGTGTAACCACCCGCTCGCTGATGTCACGACACATGATTAACACATACTCTTCATCCAAAGGAAAGATACGGTTTTCGTAATAATGATGTGCACCATTAACATCCAGTTCGTGATGGGCTGTAGAACCTTTGCCCGTCGCAATCACTTTCTGAAGATTATTATAAACATTGTGATATGCCTCCTCGGGTATCATGTCGCGCATATGCATACCGGCAAAAGCACTATTGGGAACTCCCACATGATTGGTTTCTTCACTGGACACCACCCCTATACCTGTCCCTTCATGATTAAACACTGTGAGCATATCCGGCAAAGACTCCAGAATCCTCACTGCATACTTCTCCTTAAAACTCTGATTCGTTTCTTTTTCTTTCAAAGAGGTCAGTTCCTCTTTGAGCCGATGATTTTCGTTTCGTAACCTCTCAAGCTCCTGCTCCAATAATTCCCTTGTTTTCTCTTGCCCCAACATACCAAATAAGTTTATAATTACTTATGGGTCAAATATAAACACTTTCCATGAACAAAAGAAAGAATCATCGGAATATTTACCGTTAAATTCAATCTTACTAAATATCCACCGCAGCGGTAGGTATAATTACCTGACGCTACGATGGATAAATAATGGACGAAAAACTGATTACTTGTATTCTTCCCAACTCTTGATGGCAATGTCGTCTATGGTCATGGTGCAGAATGCATTGATAAACGCACTTGCCAAACGAGCATTGGTTATCAAGGGAATATTCAAGTCGATGGCAGCACGACGGATTTTATAGCCGTTGTCCAGTTCGCCGGCAGTCAGGTTCTTGGGAATGTTGACCACCATATCTATCTCCTTCTTATGAAGCATATCCAGTGCTTGAGGCTGTCCTTCTTCGCTGGGCCAGTACACGCGGGTATTCTCCACACCGTTCTCGGTCAGGAACTTGGAAGAGCCACCGGTGGCATAAAGTTTATACCCTTTCTTCTGCAACATACGGGCAGCATTCAAGGTATCGGCTTTCTGCTTGGCATTACCGGTGGACAGTAACACGCCCTTTTCGGGAATGCGATATCCAACGGAAAGCATGGCTTTCAGGACAGCACACGAGGTATCAGAACCGATACAGCCCACCTCACCGGTAGAGGCCATATCCACCCCCAGCACCGGGTCAGCCTTTTGCAAACGGTTGAATGAGAACTGACTCGCTTTAATTCCGACATAATCCAATTCAAAAAGATTTTTGTTAGGCTTCTCTACCGGAAGGCCGAGCATGACTTTCGTTGCCAGCTCGATAAAGTTTATCTTCAGCACTTTGCTCACAAAGGGGAAGCTTCGCGAAGCGCGGAGATTACATTCGATTACCTTGATATCGTTATCCTTTGCCAAATATTGAATATTGAATGGTCCCGATATATTCAATTCTTTGGCTATCTGACGGGAGATGCGCTTGATGCGGCGAACGGTCTCCACATATAGTTTCTGCGGAGGGAACTGAATGGTGGCATCGCCCGAGTGCACTCCGGCATATTCAATATGCTCACTGATAGCGTATGCCACAATTTCGCCATTTTGTGCCACGGCATCCATTTCCACTTCCTTGGCGTGCTCGATGAACTGGCTCACCACTACCGGATGCTTTTTCGATACATTGGCAGCCAGTTTCAGGAAACGTTCCAATTCTTCCTGATTAGAACATACATTCATGGCGGCTCCACTCAGCACATACGAAGGGCGAACCAATACCGGGAAGCCCACTTTGTCAATAAAGGCATTAATGTCTTCCATGGAAGTCAATGCACTCCATTCGGGCTGGTCTACTCCGATACGGTCAAGCATGGCCGAGAATTTATCACGGTCTTCGGCATTGTCAATGCTCTTGGCACTTGTTCCGAGGATGTTAACTCCTTGTCCGTCCAGGCGGAGAGCAAGATTATTCGGTATCTGACCACCGGTGGAAACGATGACTCCATGCGGATTTTCCAGTTCGAGAATATCCATCACACGCTCGAAAGTCAGCTCATCAAAGTAGAGGCGGTCACACATATCATAGTCGGTAGATACCGTTTCGGGATTGTAATTAATCATCACGCTGCGGTAGCCTTCCTTACGGATAGTCTGTAATGCCTGTACGCCACACCAGTCGAACTCCACCGACGAACCGATGCGATAAGCTCCCGAGCCGAGTACGACAATTGATTTATGGTCGCCCAGATATTTCACGTCATTGGCAACACCGCTATAAGTAAGATACAGGTAATTGGTCTGTGCCGGATATTCGGCAGCCAGCGTATCAATTTGCTTCACCACCGGAAGGATACCCGCCTGCTTGCGGTGAGTTCGGACATACAGGCTGCCCTCTTCCATGTCGCCATCAAACCCGATGGCACGAGCAATCTGGAAATCAGTGAAGCCCTGCACCTTTGCTTTACGAAGCAAATCAACAGGCATATCGGCCATCTGCTTATGGTTGTTTCCCCATTCATGCAATTCCTTGGAGGTATTCATTATGTTCTGCAATTTTTGCAGAAACCATTTATCTATCTTGGTCAGCTCATGGATTTGGTCTACGGTATAACCCGCACGCATGGCTTTGCTGATGACGAAGATGCGCTTGTCGGTCGGCTCGCGCAAAGCCTTGTCCACATCGGCTATTACCAGTTCTTTATTCTCTACAAAGCCGTGCATACCCTGACCGATCATGCGCAATCCTTTCTGAATAGCTTCTTCAAAGGTACGTCCGATTGCCATTACTTCTCCCACCGATTTCATGGACGAGCCTAATTCACGGTCTACACCGTGGAACTTGCCCAAATCCCAGCGTGGTATTTTACATACCACATAGTCCAGAGCCGGTTCGAAGAATGCGCTGGTGGTCTTTGTCACGGAATTCTTCAAATCAAACAGACCGTAACCCAAACCAAGTTTGGCGGCAACAAAAGCAAGCGGATAGCCTGTGGCCTTGGAAGCCAATGCAGACGAGCGCGAAAGACGGGCATTAACCTCTATGACACGGTAGTCCTCCGATTCGGGGTCGAACGCATATTGCACATTGCATTCTCCCACGATACCGATGTGACGGATGATGCGGATAGCCAGCTCGCGAAGTTTATGATACTCCGCATTGGTAAGAGTCTGCGAAGGAGCAATGACGATGGACTCTCCGGTATGAATGCCCAACGGGTCAAAGTTCTCCATATTACAAACGGTGATGCAGTTATCATAACGGTCACGGACCACTTCATATTCCACTTCCTTCCAGCCTTTCAGACTCTTTTCCACCAGCACTTGCGGCGAGAAAGAGAAGGCTTTTTCGGCCAGAACATTCAGTTCTTCTTCATTATCGCAGAAACCTGAGCCCAAGCCTCCCAAGGCATATGCAGCGCGGATAATCACCGGATAGCCCAGTTCCTTGGCGGCACGGCGGGCATCTTCAATCGTTTCCACTGCCTCACTTTTGATGGTCTTGACATCTATCTCATCCAACTTCTTTACAAAGAGTTCTCGGTCTTCGGTATCCATGATGGCTTGCACCGGAGTACCCAACACGCACGTGTTATATTTTTCAAAGACACCGGCTTTATAAAGAGCCACACCGCAATTCAAGGCGGTCTGCCCACCAAAAGAAAGGAGCACACCGTCGGGACGTTCCTTTTCAATCACCTTTTCTACAAAGTAAGGAGTGACAGGAAGGAAATAAATCCGGTCGGCCACCCCCTCGCTGGTCTGCACCGTCGCGATATTGGGATTTATCAGAATGGTTTCGATACCTTCCTCCTTCAACGCTTTCAGAGCCTGCGAACCTGAATAATCGAATTCTCCGGCTTCACCAATCTTCAAGGCGCCGGAACCTAATAATAATACTTTCTTTATTTCGTCTTTCATATATGTTCTTTTTTATCGGGTGCCCGATGAGGGCAACCGGTTTTATAATAGCTTCACGAATTCATCAAACAGAAATTCGGTATCTGTAGGTCCTGACGCAGCTTCGGGATGGAACTGTGCCGAAAACCAAGGCTTGAATTTATGTCTGATACCTTCATTCGAACCATCATTCATATTGATAAACAGCGGTTCCCAGTCATTTCCCAACGTATTATTATCGACTGCATAACCATGATTCTGACTGGTGATGAAGCAACGCTCCGTTCCTACCATGCGTACCGGTTGGTTATGGCTGCGGTGTCCATACTTCAGTTTATAGATGGTGGCACCTCCCGCTTTGGAAAGCAACTGATTCCCCATACAGATACCGAAGATGGGCTTGTCGCTCAGAGCCATCGCCTTACGAATATTCTGTACAGCCTCATCACACGTATCCGGATCGCCCGGTCCGTTCGAAATAAACAATCCATCGTATTCCATTCCTGTGAAATCATAATTCCAAGGCACGCGAATCACCTCCACGCCACGCTTCAGCAGGCATCGGATAATATTGGTTTTCACGCCGCAATCCACCAAAACCACTTTCTTTTTGTCCGCTCCCTCATTGTAACGAATCACTTCTTTGCACGAAACCTTATCCACATAATTAATGCCTTCGTAACGGGCTTCGGGCTGATTATCGGGATCGTCATCAAACACAATTTTCCCCATCATCACCCCATGTTCGCGAAGCACCTTTGTCAGTTCGCGGGTATCAATGCCGGTAATGCCGGGCACTTGCTCGCGCTTCAACCAGTCGGCAAGACTTTCTTTTGCATTCCAATGGCTGTACTCCTCACTGTAGTCACTTACAATAATGGCTTCGGCATGTATGCGTTCACTTTCCATTAAAACAGCAAGTCCGTTAGGCCCGACAGTGAAAGGAGGAACACCATAATTACCCACCAACGGATAAGTCAAGGTCATCAACTGTCCCGCGTATGAAGGATCTGTCAAACTCTCTGGATAACCGGTCATAGCGGTATTAAACACCACTTCACCCGCTACCGGTTTCTCATAACCGAACGACTTGCCCGAGAAACGGCTCCCGTCGTCAAGAATCAATGTTACATTTCTCATTTAATCTATCTTGAATTTTGTTCTCTTAGAATTGATATATCTTTTCTATATAGTCTATAAATGCCTGATTTACCAGCTTTACACCGCCCGGTGTGGGATAATCTCCACTGAAGTACCAGTCTCCGGTGTGCGACGGACAGGCTTCGTGCAATCCATCCAAGGTCTGATAAACAATCTCCACCTTTGCCCGTGTTCCCTTCGGAGTGAGCAATTCCACCATCTTGGCAGCAATCTCCTCATTAGTGAACGGTGCGTAAATTTCTTTCACATAATTCACCATCTGCTCTTTGGGCAACCCCGTCTGATTCTTCGACTTATGGTAAGCACGCGCGATGACATCTTTCATATCGCGCTCCTTCAAGAGTTCGATGGCAGCCTTGAATGCGATAAACTGATCCATGCTCGCCATATCGATACCATAGTAATCGGGATAACGCACCTGCGGAGAGGAAGATACAATCACAATCTTCTTGGGATTCAGACGATCAAGAATACTGATGATACTCTGTTTCAGCGTTGTTCCGCGCACAATGCTGTCGTCTATAATCACCAGATTGTCCACATGAGGTACCAGGCTTCCGTATGTAATGTCGTACACATGAGCTGCCAAGTCATTACGGCTGTTACCTTCGGCAATGAATGTACGCAACTTGATATCCTTTATCGCCACCTTCTCGCTGCGGATGCGCCAAGAAAGGATTTTCTCCAATTCCTCGTGACCGGGATTATGTCCCAATTCCTCTATCTTTCTTACCTTCAGCTCATTAAGATAATTATCGAATCCTTCGAGCATACCATAAAACGCCACCTCCGCCGTGTTCGGAATGAAGGAGAACACGGTGTGCTCCACCTCATAATCTATCGCTTTCAGGATAGGGTTCACCAACTTCTCACCCAGCAATTTCCTTTCCTTATAAATATCCATGTCACTGCCCCGGCTGAAATAGATACGCTCAAAAGAGCATGCCTTCTTTTCCTTTGCCCGGTTGATTTGCGCCAGACGCATCTTTCCGGCTTTATTCAGCAGGATAGCCTGCCCCGGCTGCAACTCGTTGATGCTTTCGACAGGCACATTGAGTGCTGTCTGAATGACCGGACGCTCTGAAGCCAACACCATGATTTCGTCATCCATGTACCAAAATGCAGGACGAATACCCCATGGGTCGCGTACAGCAAAGGATTCTCCGCTTCCTGTCATTCCGCAGATGACGTAACCTCCGTCCCACTCCTTGCTCGATGTCTTAAGCACATTGGCCAAATCAATACGCTCCTCAATGGCATGAGTAATGTCCACGCCTTTCAATCCTTCGGCCTCGCACTGCACATAGAGGCGCTCCACTTCACGGTCGAGGCGGTGTCCCACTTGTTCGAGCATGATATAAGTGTCGGCATACTTGCGCGGATGCTGCCCGTCAGCAGTGATGCGTGCAAAGATTTCATCCACATTGGTCATATTGAAATTACCACACAACGCCAGATTCTTGGCACGCCAGTTATTGCGGCGCAGGAAAGGATGCACATACGATATACCACTCTTCCCGGTGGTGGAATAACGCAGATGCCCCATATACACTTCCCCCGCAAAAGGCAAGTATTTCTTGGCATATTCGGCGTCATTCAATTGTTCGGGAGTCAAATCCTTGAAATTGCCCTGCACATTGCCAAATATCTCTGTTATCGCTCCCGACCCCAAGGCCCTTTCGCGAAACATATATTCTTCACCGGGATTGGCTTCCAACTTCACGCACGCCAGTCCCGCACCTTCCTGTCCCCGGTTATGCTGCTTCTCCATCAGCAGATATAGCTTGTTCAAGCCATACATCCAAGTTCCATACTTCTCCCGGTAATACTCCAACGGTTTAAGCAATCGTATCATTGCCACGCCACATTCATGCTTTAACGGTTCCATTCTCTCTCCTTTAACCTCATTATTTTATACTAAAAAAACTCTCGTTACTCTTTTCCAAAGATATCTTCATTGTTTACCATTGTCCTCCGCACTTTTCCCGCTTACCGGTACATCTTGATTTTATCAACGGTTTCGGACAAGCGAATGTTTTCTGCTGTCCGGGTACGATAAAAAACAAAAATAAGTCTAAGTAATGGGAAATACGGAAATATTCAAATAATAGAATCAAAAAGACGGAATTGGGACTACGGCTGAAGATAAATCCCTGTTGTTGAAGTGTTTTTGAGCGGAATGCGTAGTTTTGTGTAATACTTAACCTTCTTCCTATGTCAATCAATGCAATGCCTGCACTGCCATAGCCCCGATGTTCCCACCGTTTCGGGCTTTTTATGAAGGCAGAGTAAGCATCTCGTTTCTCAATGCAGCCTACTGTTCCACACATAATCTACTAAAATATATGTTCTGATTCGGCTGCAAAGATACAAATATCAATTAACATAAATGCAATAAAAAACCATAAATAATT
>ERZ773218.2093-NODE-2093-length-16793-cov-3.924364_pt1 | contig 16793 bp, 10 predicted proteins | sample MGYA00580527_ERZ773218 | MGnify/ENA primary metagenome ERZ773218 (study PRJEB29015, sample SAMEA2737763) | human gut metagenome | biome: human gut; feature: human-associated habitat; material: faeces | place: China | collected 2012 ...
TCCGTGCGGGCCCTTTTAATTTAAGAGAGCGCCGTAGGCGGTCTTTCCTATAAAGCGAAAAAAGAGAACCCGTCAAGCGGATTCTCCAATTTTATAAATTGATTATAATTGGGATATAAAAATTTAATGAAAGCAAGTGACGCCCAGATTTAAAAAACGATTCGTGCTGGCACGATAGAGCTTTTGGAATCTGGATGTAGCGGTGCATGGGAAAAAGCGATTTCTTCAGGAAATCATCGAATTTCCCATGCGCCGTCACATCTGGTGCCGCACAACGCTGTATTCATCTCCGGAACGGTAATAGGGACAGGCATCAAACGTGCTGCTTAAAAATTTCAGCATCTCGTCCTCGTCCAGATCCATTTCGCAGATATAACATTCATAATCCTCGTCATAGCTGTAATAAGCGCACGCTTCACAGTTTGTCATTTTTTCTGACCGCCTTTCCCTTGAAGAAACGCTGTGGAATTTCAAATACGAACACAATTCCAAGCACAATCGCAACCGCCGCCTTGAGGGCAGAAAATCCGCGGGTAGAAGCTTCATCCAGCTGTCCCGTCACCAGGTAATAGCACGTCCAGTATATTCCGGCTCCAGGCACGAGCGGTAAAATACCGCAGATTAAAAAAATCGTCACCGGGCAACGCTCCCGCACGGCAAAAAAACGGGACATCAGAATAACCAGCACTGTCGCCAAAAAGACAACGACCGCTTCCGACCAAAAGCCCGTCCGCATCCACAAAAAAACATAGACCGCCCAGCCGGACGCTCCGATCAGACCGCAGTAGGGATAATATTTGGAAGGCACGCCAAATAACGCGCCGAACGCAACCGTGCCGATTCCAGCCGCAAGAATCTGAAGCAAATCCGTCACAGCATGACACCTCCCGTCAGATGATGATAAATGCTCAGCACACAGCCGACGCCTGCCGCCACAGACAAAAAAACAAGCACCGCGTCGATCATGCGGACGGTTCCGGAAATGTAATCGCCGTCCGCGATGTCCCGGATTCCGTTCGTAAATGCGAGTCCCGGCACGAGAGGCATGATGGAACCGCTGATCATATGGCTCATATCCATTTCAAACGGCATATGGATAAATAAAAGACTACACACCGTAATAATGATTCCGCCGCCGATATTTTCCACAATTTTAGAGCATCTGCCGTTTAACCAAAGCAAATACAGATACAGCAGACACCCGATCACAAAGGCTGCGACACAGTCCTGCCACATTCCGCCGAACATCAGACAAAAACAGCCACTGCCAAGACCGGACATCAGCACCAGTGTCCTTTTGGAAGCGCCCGGCGCATTTCGGATCTGTTCCAGCTTTTCCCGGATTTCCGGCAGTGTGTATTTTCCCTCTTCTATTTCCCGTGAGAGCTGATTGACCGCCGCAACCCGATGAAGCTGTGCACCGCGAACTGGAATATGCTCCACCCGGGCAAAGCGTTTCTCATGCTCATCTCCGGACGTCAGAAAAATGCCGTTGCTGAGTACAAAGGCGTTTTCTGACTGTACGCCAAAATGATGACAGATCCGGTCGATCGTCTCTTCCACACGGAATATTTCCGCGCCGTTTTCCAGCAAAATATGCCCTGCTGTCATCGCTGCGTCCAGCACATCCCGCTGATCCAGCTTTATTGTCTGTTCCTCCTGTGACATCCTGATCCCCCTACAAAAAGAGTTTCCTATACGATAAAAATGCGCGCCCAGCTGCTACAATCTCAGGCGCGCATCATTATTCATGGCAATAGAAGCCTCATGCACCGTGCATTCTATTGTGTTATTTTACATGTTTTCCAGAAGCTTGTCTACACTTACCAGCTTTACGCACAGAACAAACAGCTCCGTTGCCTGAACCAGCTCGTCGATCGGAGGGAAGGAAGGGGCGATACGGATGTTGGAGTCATGAGGATCCTTTTTATAAGGGTAGGTTGCCCCGGCACCGGTCATGACAACTCCGGCTTCCTTTGCTTTTGCAACGATCGCCTTTGCACAGCCGTCCAGAGCTTCAAAGGAAATAAAATAGCCGCCGTGGGGTTTTGTCCAGGTACCGATCTCCAGATCCCCCAGCTCTCTGTCGAGGATTTCCAACACTGCTTCAAATTTGGGACGCAGAATCTCTGCATGCTTTTTCATCTGCGTCTCGATGCCGTGGATATCTTTAAAGTAACGCACATGACGCAGCTGATTTAACTTATCGTGACCGATCGTCTGAATCGTCAGATGTGTTCTTAAATCATCCAGGTTTGCCTTGGAAGCAGAAATCGCAGCGACGCCGGAACCTGGGAAGCTGATTTTACTGGTGGAGCTGAATTTATAAACCATATCCGGGTTGCCAGCCTTTTCACACTCGGAAAGCAGCTCCAGGATAACATCCTGAGGCTCGTCATACAGATGATGTACGTTGTAAGCATTGTCCCAGAAAATACGGAAATCCTTTGCCGCAGGCTTTAAGGCAGCGAATCTGCGGACGGTTTCGTCGGAGTAGGTGTAGCCCTGCGGGTTGGAATACTTCGGTACGCACCAGATACCCTTGATGGCTTCATCCTCGCTGACCAGCTTTTCCACCAGATCCATATCCGGGCCCTGGGGAGTCATCGGAACATTGATCATCTCTACGCCAAAATATTCTGTAATCGCAAAATGACGATCATAGCCTGGAACCGGGCAAAGGAATTTTACCTTGTCTAACTTATGCCAGGGAGTCATCCCCATAATACCGTGTGTGAAGGCATGGCTCACTACATCGAACATTACATTCAGACTGGAGTTGCCGTAGATAATGATATTATCTGCAGGCACTTCGATCAGTTCTCCCAACAGACGCTTTGCTTCCGGGATGCCATCCATAACACCATAGTTACGGCAATCAATTCCTGCCTCACACTTCAGATCTGTAAAGCTGTCCAGTACATCCATCATACCCATGGAAAGATCCAGCTGCGCTGCGCTCGGTTTACCGCGGGACATATCCAGTTTCAGTCCTTTACCCTGGAACTCCTTATACTGAGCCTCCAGCTGACTCTTTTCCTGCAGTAACTCTTCTTTGCTTCTGTCTTTATAAGCTGTCATGCTTCCTCCCATTCTGCCGCGTAACCGGCCTTTCATTTGCGAGTTTATTTTCTTTTTTACTCTTCCTTACATTATCCACAATTCAGAAATGCTGTCAAGACGAAACTTTTTTCAAAAAAGACTTGCCAAACCGATGAAATATCAGTATAATATCTATTGTTGGAGTTCTGCCGGAATAGCGCAGTTGGTAGCGCAACTGATTCGTAATCAGTAGGTCGAGGGTTCGAGTCCCTTTTCCGGCTTTTCTTTATAGGAATTTTAATTCATGACAATAGAATGCACGCTCTGCGAGCATTCTATTGTTTAAGGCACTGGTATTCCAGTGCCTTTTTGTTTTCCCAATTCCCTCGTAGCTGTCTGTAAACAGATTTTATGCTCGCATAAAAATCTGTTTACAGACAGCTACGAGGGGAGCGCTATTTCATGCGCAAAAGAAGCTGCGCAATCTCATACTCCGCTTTATTCCAGCTCGAATGCGCCGGTATAAAGCTGATAATACTTTCCTTTCTGCGCGATCAGCTCATCATGGCTGCCGCGCTCGATAATCCGTCCATGCTCGAGAACCATGATCACATCGGAATTCCGAACTGTGGACAGTCTGTGTGCGATAACGAATACGGTTCGTCCGTGCATCAGCGCATCCATACCTTTCTGCACAATCGCCTCTGTTCTGGTATCGATCGAAGATGTCGCCTCGTCCATAATCATAACCGGCGGATCTGCAACTGCAGCACGCGCAATCGAAATCAGCTGTCTCTGTCCCTGGGACAGGTTCGATCCGTTACCGTCGATTACCGTCTGGTAGCCTTCGGGCAGACGTGTGATGAAATCATGCGCACCCGCAAGCCTTGCAGCCCCGATACACTCTTCATCTGTCGCATCCAGCTTGCCATAGCGGATATTTTCCATGACAGTGCCGGTAAAGAGCACCGTATCCTGCAGAATAATGCCAAGAGAACGGCGCAGATCCGCTTTTTTTATCTTGTTGATATTAATTCCGTCATAACGGATTTTGCCGTCCGCGATATCATAAAACCGGTTGATCAGGTTTGTGATCGTCGTCTTTCCGGCGCCGGTCGCGCCTACAAACGCCACCTTCTGTCCGGGCTCTGCGTACAGACTGACATCATGCAGGACGATTTTATCCGGATTGTAACCAAAATCCACTTCCTTCAGGCGCACGTCGCCCGTCAGACGCGTATAGGTCACGCTGCCGTCCGCGCTGTGCGGATGCTTCCATGCCCAGATATCTGTACGCTGGCTGCATTCAACCAGTTCACCATTTTCTTCTTTTGCATTGACCAAGGTTACATAGCCATCGTCTGTCTCCGGCTCTTCATCCAGCAGGCTGAAAATACGATCTGCCCCCGCAAGACCCATGACAACTGAGTTGACCTGATTGGATACCTGTCCGATATTGCCGCAGAACTGTCTTGTCATATTCAAAAAAGGTACGGTAATACTGATGGAAAGTGCCATGCCTGACAAACTCAAGTTCGGCGCGCCGGACAATAGCAGCATGCCTCCAGCAAGCGCTACGACAACATAAAGGATATTGCCCATATTCATCAGAATCGGCATCAGCATGTTCGCATAACGGTTTGCCTGACAGGACATTTCAAACAGCTCGTCGTTGACCCGGTCAAAATCCTTTTTTGTCTCGGTCTCATGACTGAACACCTTGACAACCTTCTGTCCGTTCATGATCTCTTCCACAAAGCCCTCTGTCTTGCCGACTGCGATCTGCTGCTTTAAGAAAAAATGTGCCGAGCTGCTGCCGACCTTTTTGGTAACGACAAACATCAATGCAACGCCACAGAGCACGACCAAAAGCAGCCACATGCTGTAATACAGCATGATTGAAAAAATCGTAACCACGGTGATACAGGAAATCAACAGCTGCGGAATACTCTGAGAAATCAGCTGGCGCAGCGTGTCGATATCGTTAGTATAATAGCTCATGATATCGCCGTGGTTATGTGTATCAAAATACTTGATCGGCAAATCCTGCATGCGGTTGAACATTTTTTCCCGCATCTTCTTCAGGGAGCCCTGTGTGATAATCGCCATTCCATAGGAATACGCATAGCCTGCTGCCAGAGACAGCGCATACAGTACAACCAAGATGAGGACCAATCTGGTCACTGTCGGCGCTGCCGCCGCCCAGTCCTTCGTCTGCCAGTACTGCTCGACCACTGCGATGATATTCTGCTGAAAAATAGCGGGAATCGAGCTGATCAGCGCATTCAGTATGATACAGACCAAAACTAACGGCAGAAGTACCGGATAAAACTCGAACAGCATCCTGATCAGACGCTTCATCGTTCCTTTTTTCGCCTGTCCCTTATTTTTCATCAGAATCACCTCCCTTGTTCTGGGAAGTATATACTTCCCGGTAAATCTCGCTCGTCTTGAGAAGCTCTTCATGGGTGCCGATATTGCAGATCGTACCGCCGTCCATGACCAGAATCCGATCCGCATCCTGCACGGAGGAAATTCTCTGTGCGATGATGATCTTGGTCGTTTCCGGAATGTACTCACGCAGCGCCTTGCGGATCTGTGCGTCCGTCCTGGTATCCACCGCACTGGTCGAATCGTCGAGAATCAGGATCTTCGGCTTCTTTAACAGCGCTCTTGCGATACAAAGTCTCTGCTTCTGACCGCCGGACACATTGCTGCCTCCCTGTTCGATATGCGTATCGTATTGATCCGGGAACTGCATGATAAATTCATCCGCCTGCGCCAGACGGCATGCTTCCTTTAATTCCTCATCCGTCGCGTTCTGGTTGCCCCAGCGCAGGTTTTCCTTAATCGTTCCGGAAAACAGAATATTTTTCTGTAATACGACTGCTACCTGGTTGCGCAGCACTTCCAGATCATATTCTCTGACGTCTTTTCCGCCAACCTTTACAATGCCCTCTGTCGCGTCATAAAGTCTGGAAATCAGTTGGATCAGGGAAGACTTCGAAGAACCGGTGCCACCGATAATTCCAATCGTCTCCCCGGAACGGATATGCAGATCGATATCGGCAAGCGCCATCTTCTCCGCCTGCAGAGAATATTTGAAGCTGACATGGTCGAAATCGATCGAACCATCTGCCACTTCCTCCACCGGGTCTGCAGGACTTGTCAGCGTACTGTCCTCTTTTAACACTTCCACGATTCGCTGTGCGGATTCCGCAGCCATCGTCACCATGACAAATACCATCGAGAACATCATCAGGCTATTTAATATCTGGAAGCTGTATACTAAAAGGGCAGAAAACTGTCCGACGTCCAGATCCAGACCGCCGCTCGTGATGATCGTATAAGAACCAAAGGACAGGACAAAAATCATAACCACATACAGGCAGAACTGCATCAGAGGGCTGTTGATCGCCAGAATCTTCTCCGCGCGGGTGAAATCCTGACAAACCTCTTCTGCCGCATGATGGAATTTTTCTTTTTCGTACGCCTCGCGCACAAAGGATTTTACCACGCGCATGCCCTTGACATTTTCCTGAATCGAATTGTTCAGAGCATCGTACTTACGGAATACCCGTTTAAACAGCGGGCCTACCTTATGGATCACGGCAAACAGTCCGATCCCCAGAATCGGGATGACCACCAGGAAGATCAGCGCCATCTTTCCGCCCATAATAAACGCCATCGTAAAGGAAAAGATCAACATCAGCGGGCTGCGGATCGCAAGTCGGATCAGCATCATAAATGCCAGCTGGACGTTCATAACGTCCGTCGTCATTCTCGTCACTAAAGACGAGGTAGAAAATTTGTCGATGTTTTCAAAGGAAAAATCCTGAATCCGGTAAAACATATCCTTGCGCAGGTTTTTGGCGAATCCGCAGGACGCGGACGCGCAGACCGAACCGGCTGCGGCTCCGAATGCGAGGGACATAAGCGCCATCACCACCAGAATCAGACCGTACCGTGAAATGACGCCCATACCGCTTCCGGCTTTGATTTCATTGACCAGCTGAGCGACTACAAACGGGATGATACATTCCATGACCACTTCCAGAGATACCAGAATCGGTGTCAGGATCGAATCGCGCTTGTATTCCCTGATCGACTTCATCAGTTCTTTTATCATACTTTTTACGTTTGTCTCCTTTCATCTGTGAAATTGCCCGTTCAAACGAGCTTTGTGTCCACCTTTTGCCCCGGCAGGCTATGTATACGCTCAAACCGGTGCGTAAAGAGGAAAAAAAGCGGCGGGCGATAAGGCTCGCACGCCGACTTTTCTGCTCTATGCAGATATGAAATAATTATACATGGATTTTCTTGCAAGTCAAGTTCCGGACTCCAGATGTACATCCATCTGCGGATACGGAATGCGGATGCCCGCTTCATCGAAGCCGTATTTGATATCCTCCAGCATCGTATAGCGCGCCTGCCAGTAGTTTTCCTTCTTCGCCCAGAATTTCACAACAAGGACAACACTGCTGTCTGCCAGTTCGTCTACGTTGACTGTGATCTCCCGCTCCGGAAGCACATACGGGTTTTTCTTCGCAATTTCCTGCACTGCTTTCCGTGCGCTGCGGATATCAGAATCATACGAAATTCCGACTTTCAAATCCACACGCCGTTCCGCCTCATCCGTCACGTTCGTCAGGCTGCTATTTGCGAGGTTTCCGTTCGGGATCAGAATAATCTGATTGTCATAGGTTGCAAGCTTCGTATAAAAGACAGATATCTGCTGAACAATCCCTTCGTTACCGCCCCCTTCAATGATATAATCTCCGACATGAAACGGCTTCAGCATCATAATCAGGATTCCGCCAATACAGTTACTTAAGCTTCCCTGGATCGCCAGACCGATCGTTACGCCGACCGAACCGATCACCGTCGCAATGCTTGCTGCCTCCACACCAAACAGCTGCAGAATCATGAACACCAGAATCGTATACGAAACAAACTTAATCGAGGAATCCAGAAACTGCGCCGCTTCCTCCGACGCGCTGGAACGCTCCATCGCCCGTCTGATAAAATGCCGGATCATCGCAATCAGTCTGCTGCCGATCGCAAACAGGATGAGCGCCAGCACCGTGCGGACGCCCAGCCCCAGAAGCTTGTCCGGCAGCTCGTTTAAGTAGCGTTCCAGCAGGCTCAGCTGTTTTTCCATATCCTTTAAGGATTCGTCCGGCGCGAGGCTTTCTATCTCTTCGCCTGTCAGCGTCACAGAGGATGTCAAAAATGCTGCGCCGGACATCAGCACCTTCCTCATGCTTTGGTTCCTTTCGTCACTTTCGCGAAAGAGGTAGACTTCTTAGCTACAGAGGCAGGCTTCTTAGCCGTCGGCTCTTTCACTGCGACAGCCTTCGCGGTCGCTGTCTTTTTGCGGGTCGTGCGGCATGCAGGCTTTTCTTTTTCTTTTCCCTCAAGAATCGCGCTGTCCGCCTGCTCTGCCTTTTCGGTCAGCTCTTCCTTCAGGGTTTTCTTTTTCATGGCAGCTGTTTTCTTCGCAGCCTCTTCCACCGCTTTTTTGGCAGCAGCCGCTTTCCTTACGACCTCTTCTGCTGCCTGCCTTGCCACCGCTTCCTTTTCAGCTGCCTCTTCGGCAGCTTTTCTCGCAGCTTCTTCCTTCTTTGCAGCCTCCTCCGCTGCTTTTTTAGCGATTGCTTCTTTTTTCGCAGCTTCCTCTGCGGCTTTTCTCACAGCCTCTTCCGCCGCTTTTTGGGCAGCCTCGGCGATCTTTCTGCGCTCTTCTTTTTCTTCGTCCGTGTAAGGCGTATAGGCAAAAATGCTCACAGACAGCGGCGCCTGATGCATCAGAATCGAATTTTCCCTGCCGTCGGATGCGATTTCTTCCGCTTCCAGTACATAGGAGTTAATTCTTCCTTTTCCGCCAAAGGCGATATCGTCAGAGTTTAAAACTTCCGTATATTTTCCTTCAAACGGTACACCCACCCGATACTCCGGTCTGTCCACGTTTGCAAAGTTCAGGCATACCAAAAGCGTCTCTTCCTCTTTGTCGCTCTTTCTCAGATAGGAAAGCGTGCATTCGTTTGCGTCGATGCAGTCAATCCATTCGAAGCCGTCCCAGCTGTCGTCTTCCGCATACAGCGCAGGGTTTTTACGGTACAGCTCGTTTAACCGCTTCACAAACCGGCGCATCTGCTCATGATGATCATATTTTAGCAGTTCCCATTCCACGCCCCGCTCTTCGTTCCACTCGTCGTACTCTGCGATATCCTGTCCCATAAACAAAAGCTTCTTGCCCGGATGCGTCATCATATAACCGTAGCCTGCGCGCAGGTTCGCGAATTTGTCCGCTTCCTCTCCCGGCATCTTGCTAAGCATCGACGCTTTGCCGTGAACTACCTCGTCATGGGATAACACGAGCATGAACTTTTCGGAATACGCATAAACCATCGAAAACGTCAGATCGTTGTGATGATACGCACGGAAATATGGGTCATACTGCATGTAGTCGAGGAAATCGTTCATCCAGCCCATATTCCATTTCATCGTAAAGCCAAGACCACCATCGTTTAAATCGCCCGTCACCTTCGGCCATGCTGTGGATTCCTCCGCGATCGTAACCGCGCCCCTGCCGCGTTTTTGAATCATGCTGTTTGTATGCTTTAAAAATTCGACCGCTTCCAGATTTTCATTGCCGCCGTACATGTTGGCAATCCATTCGCCATCCTGCTTTCCGTAATCGAGATACAGCATGGAAGCGACCGCGTCCATCCGGATTCCGTCTGCATGGAACTGCTCCACCCAGTAAAGCGCATTGGCAATCAGGTAGTTGCTTACCTGCGGTCTGCCGTAATTATAGATCAGCGTTCCCCAATGCGGATGCGCCCCCTGTCTCGGGTCTTTGTGCTCATACAGGCATGTCCCGTCGAACCCGGACAGTCCGTAAGCATCTCTCGGAAAATGGGCCGGAACCCAGTCCAGAATCACGCCGATTCCTGCTTTGTGCAGCTCGTTGACAAAATACATAAAATCCTGCGGTGTGCCATAACGTGCAGTCGGCGCATAATAGCCGATGACCTGATAGCCCCAGGATCCATCCAGCGGGTGCTCCATAACCGGCATCAGCTCCACATGGGTATAGCCCATTTCCTTCACATAGGAAATAACCTTCGGTGCAAACTCCCGGTAGTTATAATATCTGCGGCCATCCTCGGGCTTTGCAAAAGAGCCCAGATACATTTCGTAAACGCTCATCGGCTCTTTTTCAGGACAGCTTTTTTCTCGTGCCAAGATCCATGCTTCATCTTCCCAGGCAAAGCCATCGATGTTGCGAACAACAGATGCCGTGTCCGGGCGGAGCTGTTGTCCAAACGCATAGGGATCTGCCTTCAGGTAAGTCAGACCGCCCTTTAATTTCAGCTCAAACTTATAATTCTCGCCCTCTTTAACTCCGGGGATAAAAATTTCAAAAATACCGGAATCCCACAGGCGGCGCATCTGATGTCTGCGTCCATCCCAATGGTTAAAATCTCCCACAACACTGACCCGCAGCGCATTCGGTGCCCAGACTGCAAAATGTACGCCCTGGGTTTTGTCGATGGTCATCATATGCGCACCAAGGATACGGTAAGCTTCATAATGGATTCCTGCCGCAAACCGCGCCGTATCCTCTTTGGTAATGACCGGAGCAAACCGATAGGGATCTTCAAATTCTTCTGTTGTGCCATCTTCCAAAGAAGCCTTTAATGTATAGCCTCCGATTTCCTTACCGCCAACCAGTGCGGCATAATAGCCAGCCTCGTCCGCCTGCTCCATTTCCACGGTCTTTTGATCGGGCAGCTTCAGTTCCATCGAAACAGCGCCCGGATAAAATGCCTGCACCACCGTCGCATTGCCTTCCCGGTGCGGTCCCAAAAGCCGGTGCGGATCGTCCTCCTCCGAATAAATAATTGCCTCTATTTCAGGCCAGTTCATCAGCCTATACAGTTTTTCGTTCATTCGATACCCTCCTGCCGGACGCTTTTGCCGCGCTCCTCTTATTTTTATTTTACCCTTCCCGGGCACAATAGGCAAGGGAAAAAGTCTATTTACAAAAGGCCCCGGAGACTGGCACCATACTGCCTTTCTCCGGGGTCTGTGACTCTCCGTTACAGAACGCCTGCGCTTTACTTCACCACCCGCACGCGGAATACGCCGTCGATCGTCTTTAACTGATTGACAATACTGCCGCTTACGGAGGACTCCAGGTCGACCATCGTATATGCAACATCGCCTTTGGATTTGTTCATCATATTTGCGATGTTTAAGTTGTTCCAGCCGAGGACGGAGGAGAACTTCGCGATCATGTTTGCGATATTCTTATGGAAAATCACGACTCTACTTTCTGCCGTACACACACCCATATCGCAGTCCGGGAAGTTGACGCTGTGGAGAATATTTCCGTTTTCGAGATATTCCTGCAGCTGTCTGACTGCCATAACCGCACAGTTTTCTTCCGACTCCTCGGTCGAAGCGCCCAGATGCGGGATGACGATGCAGCCCGGCTTTCCTGCCGTGACCGGATTCGGGAAATCCGAAACGTAACGGCGGATTTTGCCGGCGGAAATTCCGTCTAACACAGCTTCTTCATCCACCAGCAGATCTCTTGCAAAGTTTAACAAAATCACGCCGTCCTTCATCCGGGAGATAGCTTCTGCGCTGATCATATTTTTTGTGCTGTCCATCAGCGGCACATGGATTGTGATATAATCGCACTGCTCATAGATTTCATTGACATCCAGCACATGTCTGACGTCGCGGCTTAACTTCCACGCCGCATCGACCGATACATACGGATCATAGCCGAGCACTTCCATTCCGAGATGACGCGCCACATTAGCAACCTTGACGCCGATCGCGCCCAGTCCGATGATACCAAGGCGTTTGCCCATCACCTCTGTACCGGCAAACTTCTTCTTCGCTTTCTCCGCATCCTTCGCAATATTTTCATCTTCCTGATTTTCTTTCACCCAGTTGATGCCCGATACGACGTCACGGCTTGCTAAAAGCATTCCGGCAATGACCAGCTCTTTTACGCCGTTTGCGTTTGCACCCGGTGTATTGAACACGACGATACCCTTTTCCGCGCATTTCTCCAGCGGGATATTGTTGACGCCGGCTCCCGCTCTTGCAACCGCTAAAAGTCCATCCGGCAGCTCCATATCATGCATCGATGCACTTCGAACCAGGATGCCTTCCGCTTCTGTAATTTCGTCTGTTTTGATATAATTTTTCGAAAAATTATCGAGTCCGACCTGTGCGATCGGATTCATGCAATAATATTTTCTCATTGAAACCTCCCACTCTGCTTACTGATTCTGCGCTTCAAACTCTTTCATAAAGGCAACCAGCTTTTCCACGCCCTCCATCGGCATTGCATTGTAAATGCTTGCGCGCATGCCGCCGACGCTTCTGTGTCCCTTTAAGTTCTCCAGACCGTTTTTCTTTGCCTCTGCAACAAATTTTGCATCCAGATCGGCATTGCCTGTGATAAACGGAACGTTCATCAACGAACGGTCTTCCTTGCGGACGGTGCCTTTGAACAGCTTGCTTTCATCCAGGAAATCATACAGAATTTTCGCTTTTTTCTCGTTGTATTCTTTCATTGCTTCCAGGCCGCCACGCTTTTGCAGCCACTTAAATACTTTGCCGCAGATGTAAATTCCGTATGCCGGAGGCGTGTTGTAAAGGGATTTCGCATCCGCATGAATTTTATATTTTAACATGGTGGGCGTGCCGGGCAGCACATCTTCTGTAATCAGGTCTTCCCGGATAATTGCGATAACTACGCCGGCAGGTCCAATATTCTTCTGAACGCCACCGTAAATCATGCCATATTTGGTCACATCAACCGGCTCGGATAAGAAGCAGGAGGAAACATCCGCAACAAGGGGTTTTCCCTTTGTATTCGGAAGCGTTTTGAATTTGGTTCCGTAAATGGTGTTATTTTCACAAATATATACATAATCCGCGTCCGGGTCGATCGGCAGATCGGAGCAGTCCGGAATATAGGAAAAGGTCTGATCCTCGGAGGATGCAACCGCATTTGCCTTTCCGTAAATGGAAGCCTCTTTCCATGCCTTTTTCGCCCACTGTCCGGTTATGATGTAATCCGCTACGCGGTTTTTCATCAGGTTCATCGGAATCATCGCAAACTGCTGGCTTGCGCCACCCTGTAAAAACAGCACTTTATAGTTATCGGGGATTCCCATCAGCTGACGTAAATCAGCCTCCGCCTCATCGATGATTTTCTGATAGGTACCGGAACGATGGCTCATCTCCATAACTGACATTCCACAGCCTCTGTAATCAAGCATTTCGTCTGCTGCTTCCTGCAGCACTTCTTCCGGCAGGACAGCCGGGCCTGCACTGAAATTGTACACTCTGGACATTTTTACCTCTCATTCCGCCGCCTGTGCGGCACTTGAATTTTCTAAAAAGCCGATCTGCCCGTTCTTATCAAACATGTGTTTTCGTGACACGGACATTTGGATCAAAAAAAAATGATATCGAATACCGCTCATGCCTGAATAAAAATACGGATACCGACCTTTCGGTCTATTGTACCCGTATTTTTCGCTTTAGTCAACTACTACGTTAATTTATTTGCTTGCAAGGTCATCCCCATCGAAAACCTCGCTGATCGCTGCACCCGCTGGAACCATCGGAAATACCTTATCGTCTTCAGGAATTCTGCAGTCGATGACAACCGGTTTCTGAAGTGCGATTGCCTTTTCAATTGCCGGAGCAACCTCCTCCTTCGCGGTGACGCGGATTGCCGCGCATCCCAATCCTTCTGCTACCTTGCAGTAATCCACTGCATCCTCCAGAACCGTCTGGGAATAGCGTTTTCCATAAAAGAGCGTCTGCCACTGGCGCACCATGCCCAGAACATGATTGTTGATGATGATCTGGATGATCGGAATCTGATATCTGCTGGCTGTCGCAAGCTCGATCAGGTTCATACGGAAGCATCCGTCTCCGCCGATATTAACGCAGATTTTATCCGGGCAGCCTGTTTTCGCGCCGATGCATGCCCCGATACCGTAGCCCATCGTGCCAAGACCGCCGGAGGACAAAAACGTGCGGGGCTTCGTATAATGATAATACTGTGCCGCCCACATCTGATGCTGTCCGACGTCGGTTGTGATAATTGCATTGCCTTTCGTAATGCGGTCTAATTCTTCTATAATATAAGGGCAGCTCAACTGGCTGTCGTCATATTTGAGCGGATACTTTTCTTTTAATTCCAGAATATGCGCTGTCCACTCCGGATGATGCATCTGTTCCATCCGTGCGATCAGCTTTGTCAAAATATCCTTCAGATCTCCGACAATGGACACGTCCGCATGGATATTTTTATTGATCTCAGCAGCATCAATATCGATATGCAGGATCTTTGCATTCTTTGCAAATAAGGATGCGTTGCCGATGACACGGTCAGAAAATCTCGCGCCCAGTGCAACCAAAAGGTCACACTCGCTCACTCCGAGGTTGGAGGTCTTTGTGCCGTGCATACCGATCATACCGGTATAGAGCGGATCGTAACCGTCATACGCCCCCTTTCCCATCAGGGTATCACAGACCGGAGAATCCAGCTTTTTAGCAAAGGCACGCACCTCTTCTGAAGCGCCAGAAAGAATTGCTCCGCCGCCCAGATAAATATAGGGTTTTTTCGCCTTGGAAATCACTTCCAGCGCGGCATCTAAATCTTCCTGCGTGTAATGTCCGGCACGTTCAACCGATTCCGGCTTTTTGGGTGTATATTCGCAGCTCGCTGCCGTTACATCTTTGGTGATATCTACCAGCACCGGTCCGGGTCTTCCAGATTTTGCAATGTGAAATGCCTTGCGCAGCGTGTCTGCCAGAATATTGACATCTTTTACAATGTAACCGTGTTTGGTGATCGGCATCGTCACGCCTGCGATATCGACCTCCTGGAAGGAATCTTTTCCCAGAAGCGGCAGCGTTACATTACAGGTAATCGCTACCATCGGAACGGAATCCATGTACGCGGTCGCAATGCCGGTAACCAGATTCGTCGCGCCGGGACCACTGGTCGCCATACACACACCGACTTTTCCGGTTGCACGCGCATAGCCATCTGCTGCATGTGCAGCACCCTGTTCATGAGATGTCAGCACATGGAAAATCTCATCGCTATGCTTGTATAACGCATCATATACATTCAAAATGGAGCCGCCCGGATATCCGAACACAACATCCACGCCCTGTTCTTTTAAACACTCTATGACGATTTCAGCACCTGTACGAACCATATCGTCCTCCCCCTTTTTATCTTTATTTCTTAATTTCAAGTACAGCGCCTCTGTTTCCGCTGGTTACCATTTCCCGGTAACGTGCCAGATATCCGGTGGTTACCTTCGGCTCTCTAGGCTGCCATTTTGCCCTTCTCTCTGCCAGCACTTCATCAGAGACCTTCATATCCAGACGATTTTCCGGAATATTGATGCTGATGATATCGCCCTCTTCTACTAGTGCGATGGGACCGCCGACAGCAGCCTCCGGGGAAACATGACCGATCGACGCACCTCTGGATGCACCGGAGAAACGACCGTCCGTAATCAGCGCAACACTGGAACCAAGACCCATACCTGCGATTGCAGAAGTCGGATTCAGCATTTCTCTCATGCCGGGGCCGCCTTTGGGTCCCTCGTAACGGATCACAACGACATCGCCGGGAACAATCTTGCCGCCCTTGATCGCAGCAATCGCGTCCTCCTCGCAGTCAAATACCCTTGCAGGGCCTTCATGAACCATCATTTCCGGTACAACAGCGCTTCTCTTTACAACACCGGTATCCGGAGCCAGGTTGCCTTTGAGTACAGCGATACCGCCTGTCTCAGAATAGGGATTTTCAACCGGACGAATCACTTCGGGATTGCGGTTTACACAGGCTTCGATATTTTCGCCGACGGTCTTTCCTGTTACCGTCATCAGGTCTGTCTTTAACAGTCCCTTCTTATTTAATTCATTCATAACTGCGTATACGCCGCCAGCCTCATTTAAGTCTTCAATGTAGGTCGGACCTGCAGGTGCCAGATGACACAGGTTCGGTGTATGGGAAGAAATTTCATTTGCGATTTCCATGTTCAGCTCTACGCCTGCCTCATGCGCGATTGCAGGCAGATGCAGCATGGAGTTTGTAGAACAGCCGAGCGCCATATCGACGGTCAGGGCGTTTAAGAACGCATCCTTTGTCATGATGTCGCGGGGCTTGATATCCTTGCGAACCAGCTCCATAATCTGCATACCGGCATGCTTTGCCAGCTGGATACGTGCAGAATATACTGCCGGAATTGTGCCGTTGCCCTTTAAGCCCATGCCCAGCGCCTCTGTCAGACAGTTCATGGAGTTTGCGGTGTACATACCGGAACAGGAACCGCAGGTCGGACATACTTTTTCTTCGTATTCCTGCAGCTCTTCCAGCGACATGGTGCCTGCTGCCACGGAGCCTACTGCTTCAAACATAGAAGATAAGCTTCTCTTTCTGCCGTGCAGATGTCCTGCCAGCATTGGACCGCCGGAAACAAAAATCGTCGGGATATTCAGTCTTGCCGCTGCCATCAAAAGACCGGGCACATTTTTATCACAGTTAGGGATACATACCAGACCATCGAACTGATGTGCCATCGCCATACACTCGGTGCTGTCGCAGATCAGGTCTCTGGTTACGAGGGAATATTTCATGCCGACATGTCCCATAGCGATACCATCACAGACTGCGATCG
>ERZ773218.2111-NODE-2111-length-16676-cov-4.372420_pt1 | contig 16676 bp, 7 predicted proteins | sample MGYA00580527_ERZ773218 | MGnify/ENA primary metagenome ERZ773218 (study PRJEB29015, sample SAMEA2737763) | human gut metagenome | biome: human gut; feature: human-associated habitat; material: faeces | place: China | collected 2012 ...
CCGTATGACTTTCGAGATCGCTTATTGGCAGAAGAACTCCAAAGACCTAGTATTGCGAGTACCGACTCCTCCGACGATGGGTATCCCCAACAACTACTACTATGACAATATCGGAAAGATCAAGAACTCCGGTTTCGAGTTGACAGTAGGGGGTACGATTATCAATACGAAGGACTGGAATTGGCATTCGGACATCAACTTCTCTACCGTGAAGAACACGGTGAAAGAGCTGTATGGTGGAACGGATATCATCGACAACTATACGATCATTCGGGAAGGTGAATCTTACCAATCACTTTACGGTTATGATTATTACGGTGTGAATGCCGCCAACGGTAATCCGATTTGGAGAAAGGCGGACGGCTCTTTGGTACAGTTCGATACTTTCGGAGCATATGATTATGCCGAATACGATCCTTCCAACCCCGAAGATGTATCCAAACCATCGTCATTGACCAACGACGATCGTAAGATATTGGGTAAATCCATGCCGACTTGGTACGGAGGATGGAACAACACGGTTACTTTCAGAGATTTCGACTTGAATGTATTTTTCCGTTTCTCCGGTGGCAACAAGTTGATGAACGCATCACGTCAAAGCTCATTGCTGAACATGGATTTCGCAAACAACGGAACGGAGCTCTTAGGCCGTTGGGTATCTCCCGAGCAACCGGGTGATGGTATGACCCCGAAGATCGGTTACGGTGACGGGGCCGCGCTTTTCAATGACGGGTTCAGTGATTCTCACTTCGTGGAGAACGCCAGCTACCTGAAACTGGCTACACTAACCTTAGGCTACACGATCCCGAAGACGATCGTGTCCAAATTGGGTATGTCTAAGATCCGCCTCTATCTGCAAGGACAGAACTTATTCACGATCACCGGCTATAGCGGTTTGGATCCGGAGACACAGTCTCGTAATGGTGTGGATTGGAATGGTATGCCACAACAACGCTCGTTCACGTTCGGTGCTAACGTTACATTCTAATCACTTCGAGAAATTCGCATAAATAACAACTGTTGAAAACAATACAATTATGATATCGAATAAAATATATAAAAAGATTTTAACCGTAGCGTTGGGCACAGCCCTTTTCTCGCTACCGCTATTCACCGCCTGCGAAAGTGATGTGGTGGATCTGCAACCTATCGACAAGTTCTCGGATTTGACAGCTTACAGCACGCCTGATCGTTGTGAGCTATCCGTAATCGGTGCTTATGATGCCGCACAATGCGGTCTGTATATCAACACAGGCAACGGCCGTACACGTGGTTACCCTTTTGGGGCTGCCAGTATTTTACAAGGCGAGATGCGCGGGGAGGACATGAACCTGACCGCCGTGTTCTATGATTATACTTATTCCGCGACCTATAACGTGTCTACCGCCAATAACGTGGCGATGTGGGAGACCTCGTTCGAGGCGATCAATCGCTACAACATCGTAAGGGACGGCATCGAGGGAGCTGTTGCCAACGGAATAATCTCCCAAGAATTAGGAAACCAGTACAAAGGAGAGTTACTGTTCTTGCGTGCGCTGACGTATCACAACTTGATGATCCATTTCGCGCTACCTTACAACGTGGAGGGCAACAATAATTATGGTATGCCAATCTATCTGAACGCGGTAAGCGACCCTGCGCAAGTGGAAAACCAATTGCAAATCGGACGTTCTTCCGTAAAAGATACATATGCGCAGATATTGAAAGACCTCGACGAAGCGGAGAGCCTGCTTCCAGATGTGATCGAAGTCAACAAGATCGCCCGTGCGAGCAAAGGCGCAGCTATCGCACTGAAAAGCCGCGTACACCTGCACATGCGTGATTGGGCAGGCGTAATCGAAGATGCGAAGAAGCTGGAAAATAGTCGCTTCAAACTGGAGTCGGATCCCGCCACTCCATTTACCTCCTATTCAAATAACATGGAGTCTATCTTCTCGATCGCCAATAGCTCGGATGACAATGCCAGCGTGAACGGCGCGATGTCTTCTATGATGTCGGCACGCGACGGTGGCCGTGCGATGTGTCCGTCTTCTCCGATTCTTTACAATTCCAAGTTTTGGAGAGGTGATGACAAACGACGCAATCTATTACTCTATCGGGAGTCTGACCAATACTATTTCTGCGACAAGTATCAGAATCCGACTACACGTGAGGAATATGCCCCGATCATTCGTTATGCGGAGGTATTGCTGAATGAGGCGGAGGCTGCCGCACGTCAAGGAGACAAGGACTTGGCCTTGAAGAAACTGAATGAAGTACGCGATCGCTCCTTGGCGGATCCTGCCAGCCAAACGTATAAGGCAAATGACTTCGCCGACACGAAGGCCTTGACGGAAGCGATCCTTTGGGAACGACGTATCGAGTTCCACGGAGAGGGACGTCGTTGGGAAGACATTCACCGTTTAGCAGCGGACGACCTCTGTCCTTCCGGAGGTATCCCCGCTAAGATAGAGTACAACAACACGAAAGGGCAAGGTGCCTTCGTGGTAGGTGGTGAGGTGAAATCCGAGTGGTTCGGCAGTAACAAGGCGTTCATTCCATACACGGACAAACGTTTCATTTGGCCGATCCCGCAAAACGACTTATTACGTAACCCCACACTAGCCGCACAACAAAACGCAGGCTGGTAAACATAGACACACTCTTATTTTTTACTATGTAGGGGACATGAGAGGGCGAGACCGGGAGGTTCCGCCCTCTTTTCTTTTAAAACGTATTGACATAATAATTCACGGGAAATCATTATCTTTGCACTCTCTAAAAGAGGCTTATTCGTTATTTCGTGATAAATACTAATAAATCAACGATATGATTCTATTCTTTCAATCTTCAACAAAGACGGTGCTGGCTGTAGAGGCCGCGCACGCTTTCTCTCCTGAAGACACTCAAAAACTGGTTTGGTTGTTTAGCGAGGCAACTCCTGTTCAATCAGAAACATTGGAAGGCTGGTACGTAGGGCCACGCCGGGAAATGATTACCCCGTGGAGTACGAACGCCGTTGAAATTACCCAGAACATGGGCCTGACCGGTATTTCCCGTATTGAGGAATATTTTCCTGTTTCTTCTGGCGACGCGGATCACGATCCGATGTTACAACGTATCTACAATGGCTTGAATCAGGAGATCTTCACGATCAGTAAAAAACCAGATCCTATTGTCTATATTGAGGATTTGGAAGTGTACAACCAACAAGAGGGCTTGGCACTAAGCCAAGAGGAGATCGCTTACTTGAACGAGGTAAGCCAGAAGTTGGGACGTAAGTTGACCGATAGCGAGGTGTTCGGTTTCTCTCAAGTAAACTCGGAACACTGCCGCCATAAAATATTCGGAGGTGTATTCATCATCGACGGCGAGGAAAAAGAAAGTTCCTTGTTCAACTTGATCAAGAAGACTTCCGCCGAGAACCCTAATAAATTGGTTTCCGCTTATAAAGATAACGTAGCGTTCAATGAAGGCCCGACGGTAGAGCAATTCGCTCCCCTATCCGGTGACAAACCTGATTTCTTCGCCGTAAAAGATATCAAGACGGTTATCTCCTTGAAAGCCGAGACGCATAACTTCCCGACAACCGTTGAACCGTTCAACGGTGCCGCTACCGGAACAGGTGGTGAGATCCGTGACCGTCTGGGCGGTGGTAAGGCATCCTTGCCGATAGCGGGAACAGCTGTCTACATGACTTCTTACCCGCGTACAGAAGGCGCTCGCGAATGGGAAAAGATACTAGACCCCCGCCCTTGGTTATACCAGACTCCGGAGCAGATCTTGATCAAGGCTTCCAATGGTGCCTCTACATTCGGTAACCATTTCGGCCAGCCGCTTATCTGTGGTTCTTTATTGACTTTCGAGCACACGGAGAACGATAAGAAGTACGCTTACGACAAAGTAATCATGCTTGCCGGCGGTGTGGGTTACGGCACACAACGTGACTGCCTGAAAGGTACACCGGAAGCAGGAAACAAAGTGGTGGTAATCGGTGGTGACAACTATCGTATCGGACTGGGTGGCGGTTCCGTATCTTCTGTAGACACCGGTCGTTACAGCAGTGGTATCGAGTTGAATGCTGTGCAACGTGCTAATGCTGAAATGCAGAAACGTGCCAACAACGTAGTACGTGCTCTTTGTGAAGAAGAGGTGAATCCGGTGGTTTCTATCCACGACCACGGCTCTGCCGGACACGTAAACTGTCTGTCCGAACTAGTGGAAGAATGTGGTGGTTTAATCGATATGAGCAAATTGCCTATCGGCGACAAGACTTTGTCGGCAAAAGAAATCATCGCTAACGAGAGCCAGGAACGTATGGGGCTATTGATTAAAGAAGAAGCCATCGAACATGTACGTAAGATTGCCGAACGCGAACGCGCTCCGATGTACGTAGTCGGTGAAACAACCGGCGATCATCGTTTCGCCTTCCAACAGGCTGACGGTGTACGTCCGTTTGATCTTGCTGTAGAGCAGATGTTCGGTTCTTCTCCCAAGACATATATGGTAGACAAAACCGTGGAACGTCATTACGAAATGCCGAAATACGAATTGTCTAAATTACATGAATATCTGACGAATGTATTGCAGCTTGAAGCTGTTGCCTGCAAAGACTGGTTGACAAATAAGGTAGACCGCTCGGTAACAGGTAAAGTGGCACGCCAGCAATGTCAGGGCGAACTTCAGTTGCCGTTGAGTGACTGCGGTGTCGTTGCACTTGACTACCGTGGCGAAAAAGGAATCGCTACTTCTATCGGACATGCTCCGCAAGCAGCATTGGCTGATCCGGCTGCCGGTTCTATCCTTTCCGTATCTGAAGCACTAACCAATCTTGTTTGGGCTCCGATGGCGGAAGGTATGGACAGTATTTCTCTGTCTGCCAACTGGATGTGGCCTTGCCGTTCTCAAGAAGGTGAAGATGCCCGTCTGTACACCGCTGTAAAAGCATTGAGCGACTTCTGCTGCGCACTGCAAATCAATGTGCCTACCGGAAAAGACTCTTTGTCTATGACACAGAAGTATCCGAACGGTGAGAAAGTGATTTCTCCGGGAACGGTGATTGTTTCTGCCGGCGGTGAAGTTTCCGACGTGAAGAAAGTAGTATCTCCAGTATTGGTTAACAATGAAAAGACTACGCTTTATCATATTGACTTCAGCTTCGACGAACTGAAATTAGGTGGTTCGGCTTTCGCACAATCTCTGGGTAAAGTGGGCGACGAAGTACCTTGCGTACAGGATGCCGAATATTTCCGTGACGCTTTCCTTGCCGTACAAGAACTTGTAAACAAAGGATTGATCCTTGCAGGACACGATATATCTGCCGGTGGTTTAATCACTACATTGCTCGAAATGTGCTTCTCTAATGTAGAAGGCGGTTTGGAAATCAGCCTCGACAAGATGAAGGAAGAAGATATCGTCAAGATTCTGTTCGCGGAAAACCCGGGTATTGTTATCCAGATCAGCGACAAGCATAAGGATGAAGTGAAGAAGATTCTGGAAGATGCAGGCGTAGGCTATATAAAGCTGGGTAAACCGACTGACGAACGCCACATTTTGGTATCTAAAGATGGTGCTACTTACCAGTTTGGTATCGATTATATGCGTGACGTATGGTATTCTTCTTCTTACCTGCTCGACCGCAAACAATCTATGAACGGTTGCGCAAAAGCACGTTTCGAAAACTATAAGATGCAACCTGTTGAATTCGCTTTCATGCCGGAATTCAAAGGTAAGCTTTCTCAATATGGTATCACTCCGGATCGTCGTACCCCAAGCGGCATCCGTGCAGCTATCATCCGCGAGAAGGGAACAAACGGTGAGCGCGAAATGGCTTACTCACTCTATTTGGCAGGTTTCGACGTAAAAGACGTTACAATGACCGACCTCATCAGCGGACGCGAAACACTGGAAGACGTAAACATGATTGTTTACTGCGGTGGTTTCTCTAATTCCGATGTTTTGGGTTCTGCTAAAGGATGGGCAGGCGCATTCTTGTTCAACCCGAAAGCTAAGGAAGCATTGGATAAATATTATGCACGCGAAGATACATTGTCATTAGGTGTCTGCAACGGTTGCCAGTTGATGATGGAACTCGACCTTATCAACCCGGAACTGAAGAAGAAAGGCAAGATGTTGCATAACAATTCGCACAAGTTCGAATCACGCTTCCTCGGCCTTACTATCCCGACCAACCGCAGTGTGATGTTCGGCTCTTTGAGCGGAAGCAAACTGGGTATCTGGGTAGCTCACGGAGAAGGAAAATTCTCTTTGCCGTATGACGAAGACAAATACAATGTAGTAGCGAAGTATAGCTATGATGAATATCCGGGCAACCCGAACGGTTCCGATTATTCTATCGCAGCATTGGCTAGTGCAGACGGACGCCATCTGGCTATCATGCCTCACTTGGAACGTTCTATCTTCCCATGGCAAAACGGTTGTTATCCGGCAGACCGCAAGAACAACGATCAGGTTACTCCATGGATAGAAGCGTTTGTCAACGCTCGCAAATGGGTGGAAGCAAAAATGAAATAAATCATTTCTATATTTACAGAGGCTGGTACATTTTAAAGTGCCAGCCTCTTGTTTCACACAACTTTTCGCTCTACTGAAAGCCCCTTTACAGATACCAAAATTCCGAAAACAAACAATATGTATAAATACCTATAAAATAGTCTGTTTTCTTTCATTTTAAGAACGCTGTTATCTTTCTTCAAAATTTTGTAATATCGGAAAATCTTCTTAATTTTGTCAAACTTTCTCCCTCATTAAAGATTCAATAACCCTTAAAAGTCCTATTTGTATGAAAAAATGGCTTTTTCTAATCTTATTGTTTCCTCTAACTTGTGTCGCACAGACGTATCGATATATTGGAGTGGAGGATGGGTTAAGTAACCGGCGGGTTTACTGCATTCAAAAAGATAAAACCGGCTACATGTGGTTCCTTACACACGAAGGTATTGATCGATACAACGGAAAAGACTTTAAACGATATAAGTTAATGGATGGTGACGTAGAAGTGAACTCTCTGTTAAATCTGAATTGGCTTTATATCGACCAAGAAGGAGTTTTATGGGAAATCGGAAAGAAAGGTAAAGTATTCCGGTATGACCAGATTCACGACTGTTTCAATCTTGTATATAAGTTACCGATGGAAAGCTTCAGTGAACAACCGGATCCGATCACCTATGCCTGGCTTGACGAAAACAAACATATCTGGCTATGTAATAAGGATACAATCTTCCTCTACAACACGGAGACCCAACTGGTTACCCATATAAAGAACGATATCAGTGAAGAGATCACAGATATTGAACAGATAGACGAGTCGCATTTCTTCATCGGCACAGAAATGGGTATTCATTACGCCAAGTTGGAAAATAACGCATTGGAACTTATCAATTGCGATAAGCTGGAGAGCCTGAAAGCCCAGATTATCGATTTATATTTCGACAAAAAGATTCGTAAACTATTCATCGGAACTTTTCTACGGGGAATCATGATTTACGATATGAATACCAAATCTGTTATACGTCCGGAACAGAATTTGAAAGATATTAGTATCACACGATTCAGACCATTAAATGATAAGGAATTACTGATAGCAACCGACGGTGGAGGAGTACACAAAATAGATGTAGACACTTATCAGATAACACCTGAAATTGTGGCTGATTACAACAGTAACAATGGCATGAACGGTAACAGTATCAATGACATCTTTGTAGATGATGAAGAACGGGTATGGCTGGCTAATTATCCCATCGGAATCACCATACAAAACAACCGTTATACCGGCTACAAATGGATCAAACACTCCATTGGCAATAAACAGTCTTTAATCAACGATCAGGTGAACGCCATTATCGAAGACAGAGACGGAGATTTATGGTTCGCAACGAACAATGGTATCAGTTTCCTCAATTCAAAGACCGGACAATGGCGTTCGGTGCTTAGCTCTTTTGAAGAATCGCAAGGTAATAAAAGCCATATCTTTCTTACCGTATGCGAAGTAGCTCCCGGAATAATCTGGGCAGGTGGGTACTCTTCCGGTGCTTACCAGATAGATAAAAAGACGTTCAGTGTCAGCTATTTCATGCCGCCCTTGTACACTCACAGTAACAAGCGGCCGGATAAATATATACGTGATATCCGTACAGATATGCAGGGCTATATCTGGTCCGGAGGGTTCTATAACCTCAAGCGCATCAATCTAAAAACGCAGGACGTACGGTTTTATGACGGATTAAATTCCATTACCGCCATTGTTGAGAAGGATGAAAAAAGCATGTGGATCGGTAGTGCTGCCGGCCTGTGCCTTTTAGATAAAGAATCCGGGAAATTTGAACGTATCAAACTTCCGGTAGAATCGAGCTATATTTACTCTTTATATCAAGCAAAAAATGGTTCATTATATATAGGTACCAGCGGGTCGGGACTATTGATTTACGATGTCAACAAAAAACTGTTCACTCATTACCACTCTGAAAACTGTGCTTTAATATCCAATAATATCTACACTATATTATCGGATGCGGACAAAGACATCATAATGAGTACAGAAAGCGGACTGACAAGTTTCTATCCCGAAGAAAAGAAATTCCATAACTGGACCAAAGATATGGGACTAATGCCCCCCCATTTCAATGCGCTGTCGGGTGTGTTACGAAAAAATAAAAAATTCATTTTTGGTAGTTCGGACGGAGCCGTAGAGTTTGACAAGGACATGAAATTACCCAGAGGTTATTCCTCTAAAATGATTTTCAGCGATTTCAAGCTTTTCTATCAGACAATCTATCCGGATGATGAAGATTCTCCGTTAAGAACAAGCATCAATGAAACAAAGGAACTGAAGTTAAAATACAATCAGAATATTTTCTCTTTGCAGGTTTCTTCCATCAATTATGACTATCCTTCCAACATCATTTATTCTTGGAGGCTAGAAGGTTTTTATGATGAATGGAGCAAACCCGGAACCGAAAATACGATTCGTTACACCAATCTTGCGCCGGGCAAATATACGTTAAGAGTACGCGCCATCTCCAACGAAGACAAACGCATCGTACTTGAAGAAAGAAGTATGGACATTGTTATCGCCCAACCTTTTTGGCTGACAATCTGGGCTATGCTGCTTTATGCGGCTTTCCTTTGTCTCATTGCCATCATTCTATTACGTATCTTGATTTTAAGAAAGCAGCGTAAAGTCTCCGATGAGAAAATACACTTCTTTATCAATACGGCACATGATATCCGTACCCCATTGACGCTTATCAAAGCACCTTTGGAAGAACTACGCGAGAAAGAGGAGTTGAGTAAAGAAGGTATTTCGAACATGAATACGGCATTACGAAACGTAAATGCCCTATTACGTCTTACCACCAATCTTATCAACTTTGAAAGAGCGGACGTATATTCTTCCGAATTATATATTTCAGAGCATGAGCTAAACACGTTTATGAATGAAATATTCAACGCGTTCCAGCAGTACGCCAACATCAAACATATCAACTTCACTTATGAAAGTAATTTCAGGTATATGAACGTATGGCTTGATAAAGAAAAGATGGAATCTATCTTTAAGAACATCATTTCGAACGCACTGAAATATACTCCGGAAAATGGAAATGTACAGGTTTTCGTTTCAGAAACATCTGACTCATGGAGCGTGGAAGTCAGAGACACAGGAATCGGCATCCCGGCCAATGAACAAAAGAAATTGTTCAAACTTCATTTCCGTGGCAGCAATGCTATTAATTCCAAAGTAACAGGAAGTGGTATCGGACTGATGCTTGTATGGAAGCTAGTCCGCCTGCATAAAGGAAAGATTAATCTGTCAAGCATCGAAAACCAGGGATCGGTTATCAAAATAACATTCCCTAAAGACAGCAAGCGCTTCCGGAAAGCACATCTGGCAACTCCGAGCAAACAGCGTATAGAAAATACGATTGATAACGTTCCGCCTCCATCACCTGAAATTTACGAAAATGCACAAAAGAAAGAGAACATTAATCATCGTCGCATCTTGATTGTGGAAGATAATGATGAGTTGCGCAACTATCTGTCGCAAACGTTATCCGAGGAGTATTTCGTACAGGTTTGCTCCAATGGAAAAGAAGCATTGACGATTATTCCCGAGTACAAACCAGAGCTGGTTATTTCAGACATTATGATGCCTGAAATGCGGGGGGATGAATTATGCCAAGCTATCAAGAATAATATCGAAACCTCCCACATTCCTGTTATCCTGCTGACTGCTTTGAATAATGAGAAAGATATTCTCTCGGGACTTCAGATTGGTGCGGATGAATACGTTGTGAAGCCATTCAATATTGGTATATTGAAAGCTAATGTTGCCAATCTGCTGGCTAACCGTGCACTATTGCGCAGCAAATTCGCAAATTTAGATCTGAATGATGAGGAAAATGATGAAGACTGCATCAACTGTTCGCAAGACATTGACTGGAAATTCATAGCAAACGTCAAAAAGAACGTGGAAGATAACATTGACAATCCTGCTCTCACGGTAGATGTATTATGCAGCCTGATGGGAATGAGTCGCACAAGTTTTTACAATAAATTAAGGGCATTAACCGATCAGGCACCGGGAGATTATATCCGGCTGATTCGTCTGAAACGTGCCGTACAATTACTAAAAGAAGACACACATAGCATAACAGAAATTGCAGAAATGACGGGATTCAGTGACGCCAAGTACTTCCGCGAAGTATTTAAGAAGCATTATAATGTAAGTCCCAGTCAATATGGCAAAGAGAAAAAAGCAGTTAGTAAGGAAGGAGGAGAAAAGAAAGAATGAACATTTATCTCGAAGCATTTGGAATCTTTTTTAAAATAGGCGCCTTTACTATTGGAGGAGGATATGCAATGGTGCCACTGATTGAAAATGAAATTGTCACCAAACGGAAATGGATTGCGCAGGAAGATTTTATCGATCTGCTGGCTATCTCCCAATCCGCACCGGGAATTTTGGCAGTCAATATTTCTATCTTTATAGGATATAAGCTGCGTGGAATCCGGGGAAGTATTATCACAGCATTGGGAACAATTTTGCCGTCTTTCATTATTATATTGGCTATCGCCCTGTTCTTTCATAGTTTCAAAGACAATCCGATAGTGGAACGTATTTTTAAAGGAATTCGCCCGGCAGTGGTGGCACTCATCGCGGCGCCGACCTTTACCATGGGACGATCCGCAAAAATCAACCGCTACAATCTGTGGATTCCTGTTGTCTCGGCAATATTAATCTGGCTGTTGGGCTTCTCCCCTATCTGGATTATTATTGCGGCCGGTGTAGGAGGTTTCCTGTGGGGGAAATTTAGAAAAGTTGAGAGTTGAGAATGGAGAATGGAGAGTTGAGAAGGCGCGGATTAACGCTGTTGTTTTACAGATTCATAATTCTAAAAGCCGGGAAATCCGTGTAATCCATGCCTAAAATTATTATATAATAAATTATTAATCACATGATTTACCTACAGTTATTCTATACATTTTTCAAGATCGGGCTCTTTGGCTTCGGTGGCGGTTATGCCATGCTTTCCATGATTCAAGGCGAAGTGGTAACCCGCTATGGATGGGTGAGTTCGCAGGAGTTCACGGATATTGTCGCAATCAGCCAAATGACTCCAGGACCTATTGGTATCAACGCAGCTACTTATGTAGGGTTTACTTCTACGGGTAGCGTATGGGGTTCCATCATTGCTACCTTTGCCGTAGTCCTTCCCTCTTTCATCTTGATGTTGACCATCAGTAAATTCTTCCTAAAATACCAGAAACATCCGATAGTAGAATCTATTTTTAATGGATTACGCCCGGCAGTAGTCGGATTACTCGCCTCCGCTGCGTTGGTATTAATGAACGCAGAAAACTTCGGTTCGCCTACGGAAGATACTTATTCATTCGTTATCAGTATCATTATCTTTCTGATTGCATTCATCGGAACAAGAAAATATAAAGCCAATCCGATATTAATGATTATCGCCTGTGGTATTGCAGGTTTGCTGCTCTATTAATAACGAGCGGCTGAACAGTAAACAAAAAAAACAGTAAACAAAAAAACGGTGAATAAACTGCGTTATCATTCAGCAGAGTGTTCACCGTTTTATCGTTGTTTATTCTATACCTTTACAGTTTTAACTTCTTACTTACGGATTTCGATTCATTATGTAAACGATCTAAAGCTGTCACTACACAACGGCATTTTGTTTTTCCTGTTTCATAAGGAAGTCTATAGAATGGATTGCGCGTGATAGCTACAATATGAGAAGGATCGTCCAAATTCACCTTTTCTTTACTGTCAAAACGATAGACTACATATTGAACTGCCTTATCCATCTCTGTATCAGCTTTCGGAGCTGTCCAAAAAAGGATATAGCCATCTTCCGTCCATACCTTTTTCATTTTACGTACCTTGCCCGGAGCTTTATCATCCATAAAATCAAAGACTGGAATCAAAGCAGGATATTTATGATATTCACTGATTAAAGCATCGCGATATCTACCCTGATTCTCAACAACAGCTGCCGCATACCATTGACAACTGCCTCCAATTGTTTGGTAAGCACGTTGCAAAGCCATCTTACGGGGAAGCTGATTGATAGAAGGATTCTGCGGATCGGCAAACTGAACAGTCTTTGGCACCGACTGGCCAATGAACAACGGCCGGTTTTCCGAATGAGTAGCCCACCATTTCACCAATGTCTCATAGTCAGCCGCTTTATGGCCGATTTCCCAGTAAATCTGCGGAATATTATAATCAATCCATCCTTCACGTGCCCAAAGCAGTACATCGGCATAAAGATCATCATAGTTTTGCAAGCCATTGGTATTACTTCCCAACGGGTCACTCTTCTGGTTACGATAGATACCAAACGGACTGACACCAAACTTCACCCAAGGCTTGATGCCACGAATCGTTTCGTGAAGCTTCTTTATCAACACATTCACATTACTACGACGCCAATCTGCCTTATTGGTGAAACCTCCACCATAACGGGCGAAACTTGCATCATCCGGAAAATCCAATCCATTAACCGGATAAGGATAGAAATAATCATCCATGTGAATAGCATCTACATCATAACGAGACACAATATCGGTCACAATTTTACAGATATGCTCCCGGCTTTCGGGAAGTGCCGGATCGAAATATAGCTGATCGCCATAAGTAACAAACCATTCCGGATGCTGGTGATAAATATGCTCCGGCGCCAACTTATTTTTTAATGAGGTCTTCACACGGTAAGGATTGATCCAGGCATGAAACTCCATATTCCGTTTCTGACATTCTTCAATCATAAACTGCATCGGATCCCACATAGGAGAAGGCATCTGACCTTGCGTTCCTGTCAGAAAACGACTCCACGGTTCATGCTGGGAAGCATATAATGCATCCGCTTCAGGGCGTACCTGAAAGATGATTGCGTTAATACCAGCTTCCTGAAGAGAGTTCAACTGACTAATCAATATTTGTTTCAGCCTCTCTGTGGGAATGCCACGAAACTGACCGTTAACAGCTTGTATCCACGCTCCACGGAATTCACGTTTAGGATATTTATTGCCTGATGGCACCTGTGCCCTCACTCCTACCACCAGAAGAAGAGCTAAAAGTAAAAGATAGTTTTTCAGCTTCATAATATTCTTAAATCGTAATAATGTGACGCAAAGATAATACAAACTCCCGATAAATTCGCTAACTTTGCCGACTACCATAAAAAAGGAGTATTTTATGTCAGAAAACAACTATATTTCGATCAAAGGCGCACGCGTCAACAACCTAAAAAACATCGATGTAGATATTCCCCGCAACAAGCTTGTTGTCATCACCGGATTATCGGGTTCGGGAAAATCATCTCTTGCTTTTGATACGCTCTACGCAGAAGGACAACGCCGCTACGTGGAAAGTTTAAGCAGCTATGCGCGCCAGTTCCTGGGGCGAATGAGCAAACCGGAATGTGACTTTATCAAAGGGATTCCTCCCGCCATTGCTATCGAACAAAAAGTGAACAGCCGCAATCCCCGTTCTACTGTGGGCACCTCGACTGAAATTTACGAATATCTACGCCTGTTATATTCACGGGTAGGGAAAACGTATAGCCCCATCAGCGGACAAGAAGTAAAGAAGCACTCTACAGAAGACATTGTCAACTGCATGCTCTCATACCCGGAAGGTACAAGATATACGGTACTGACACCCATCCGCCTGCGTGAAGACCGCACCTTGCAACAGCAACTGGAGATAGACCTGAAACAAGGGTTCAACCGTATCGAAGTGAACGGTGAGATGAAGCGTATTGATGAATATACGCCTGTGGCAGGTGATGAAGTATATCTACTGGTGGACCGTATGGCTGTTGCCAACAGCAAAGACGCCATCAGCCGACTGACTGATTCTGCCGAAACAGCCATGTATGAAGGCGACGGAACCTGTATGCTGCGTTTTTTTCTATCGGATGGAACTACGAAACTTCATACTTTCAGCACTAAATTCGAAGCGGACGGCATCATCTTTGAAGAACCGAACGACCAGATGTTTTCATTCAACTCGCCTATCGGCGCTTGTCCGGCGTGCGAAGGATTCGGCAAAGTAATCGGCATCGACGAGCACTTAGTCGTTCCGGATCGTTCATTATCGGTGTATGAAGGAGCTATCGTATGCTGGCGTGGCGAAAAGATGGGTGAATGGAAAGAAGAATTAATTCATAATGCGGAGAAATTCGACTTCCCCATTTTCACTCCTTATTATGAGTTGACAGACGCGCAACGCAGGTTACTTTGGGAGGGCAACCAATATTTCCACGGCATCAATGATTTTTTCAAGATGCTGGAAGAGAATCAATATAAGATACAATACCGGGTGATGCTGGCGCGTTACCGGGGAAAGACGCTTTGCCCGAAATGCCACGGCACCCGCCTGAAACCGGAAGCCGGATATGTACGAGTGGGTGGAAAAAACATTTCCGAACTGGTAGATTTGCCTATCACAGAGCTGAAGGAATTCTTCGATCATTTGGAACTGGACGAACACGACAACAACGTATCCCGACGTATCCTGGTTGAAATAAATAGCCGGATTCGTTTTCTAATTGATGTAGGTTTGGGCTATCTGACTTTGAACCGGCTTAGTAATTCCTTATCGGGTGGAGAGAGCCAGCGTATCAATCTGGCAACCTCGCTGGGAAGTAGCCTTGTAGGTAGTCTTTATATTCTCGATGAACCAAGTATCGGACTGCATAGCCGTGACACAGACCGTCTGCTCCATGTGTTGCGTCAACTGCAACAATTAGGAAATACGGTAGTGGTGGTAGAGCACGATGAAGAAATTATCCGTGCAGCCGATTACATTATCGACATAGGTCCCAATGCCGGACGCCTAGGTGGAGAAGTTGTCTACCAGGGAGATATGAAGGATTTAAAGAAGGGAAGCAACAGTTATACGGTACGTTATCTTTTAGGAGAAGATGAAATACCCGTTCCGAAGCATCGCCGGCCATGGAATAACTATATAGAATTGAAAGGCGCACGTGAGAATAATCTGAAAGGAGTAAACGTACGTATCCCTCTCAATGTAATGACAGTTGTTACGGGTGTTTCCGGTTCCGGGAAAAGTACATTGGTGAGAGATATTTTCTTCCGGGCATTGAAACGTGAATTAGACGAATGTAGTGACCGACCGGGAGAATTCTCTTCAATCGGAGGAAGTTTGCGTGACCTGCGGAATGTAGAATTTGTAGACCAGAACCCGATTGGCAAATCATCGCGCTCAAATCCGGTGACTTACATCAAGGCTTACGACGAAATCCGCAAACTATGGTCCGAACAGCCTTTGGCGAAACAAATGGGATATACCCCCGGATTCTTCAGTTTCAACAGTGAAGGCGGACGTTGCGAAGAATGTAAGGGGGAAGGAACCATCACCGTAGAAATGCAATTTATGGCAGACTTAGTGTTGGAGTGTGAATCTTGTCACGGAAAACGGTTCAAGTCTGATACGCTGGAAGTGAAATTCAACGATAAAAGCATCTACGATGTGTTGGAGATGACCGTCAATCAGGCGGTTGAGTTCTTTAACGAACATGGACAAAAGAAAATTGTGAAGAAGTTACTTCCTTTGCAGGATGTAGGACTGGGATATATTAAATTAGGACAGTCGTCTTCCACTCTTTCCGGTGGTGAAAACCAACGTGTCAAACTAGCATTCTATTTGAGCCAGGAGAAAGCCGACCCGACGATGTTTATCTTTGACGAGCCGACTACCGGACTTCATTTCCATGATATTCGCAAACTTCTGGACGCTTTCGACGCACTGATTCGCCGGGGACACAGTATCGTTATCATTGAACATAATATGGATGTCATCAAATGTGCCGATTATGTAATCGATCTCGGACCGGAAGGTGGAGATAAGGGTGGAAACATTGTAGCAGTGGGCACTCCGGAAGAAGTTGCCGCCTGCGGAGCAAGTTATACAGGACAATTCTTAAAAGAAAAACTCCGCTAATAAATGATAATTTTAGGGTTCACCACAGAGGCCACGGAGAACACAGAGTTCTTCTCTCTTTTTTCCGTAAGTAAAACAGAGCGATAAATACGATGATAAATACGTGAGACTCTGTGTTATTCTATAGTGAGGGATATTCAGTAAATGTTCCTCTTTCTAAAAAATCAAGAGAAAAGCTTTGCTT
>ERZ773218.2112-NODE-2112-length-16673-cov-8.260741_pt1 | contig 16673 bp, 15 predicted proteins | sample MGYA00580527_ERZ773218 | MGnify/ENA primary metagenome ERZ773218 (study PRJEB29015, sample SAMEA2737763) | human gut metagenome | biome: human gut; feature: human-associated habitat; material: faeces | place: China | collected 2012 ...
TGCCCAGCATGGCTTGCTGGAGTTTTTTCTCCTTTTCCAGCTTCTTGGTGTCGGTAAAAAAGTCCACCTGATAGATGCCCTCGTCCGGCGTGACCTTGTTGGCATTGATGGTAATGCGCCGCACCGTCAGCGCAGGGTTAGTAATGCGCTCAAACAGCTTTGCGCTTTCGTTGATGATGGTGCTGCCTAGATTGGTAGGAGCGTCGAACCGGACGGTGCCGTGTGCCGCTTTGGGGATGATTCTGCCGTAGCGGTCGGTCTGGGTCAGACCACGATAGCCACCCTTGTCCACGTTCTCCCGGTCGTAGCCCACCTCCAAGGTGATGGATTCCGTCACCAGCTTCTTTTCGGTGAGCCGGAACATCAAAATCTCCGCCATCTCCCGGACGATGAGCTTTGCTTTATTGTTGGGGTAGGGGCAGGTCAGAACCTGTCCCTCGCTGATGCTGTTGGTGCTGGGCTTGTAACTTTTGATCTCAGCCATACCGCAGGGTTCATAGCCCCATGCGTGGTCGATGAGAATTTCCGCATCCACGCCAAAAATCTTATACAGACGATCTTCTCCGTGGATAGAAAACCGTGCCAAATCCCCCATGGTGTAGATGCCGTGGGCTTCCAGCCGTTTGACGGTACCGGGACCGGTCATCCAAAAATCCGTCAGGGGGCGGTGGTTCCACAGCAGATACCGGTAGGACTGCTCATCCAGCTCCGCAATGCGGACACCATCCTTGTCCGCCGGGATGTGCTTTGCCACGATGTCCATGGCCAGCTTTGCAAGGTAGAGGTTGGTGCCGATGCCTGCCGTTGCGGTGATGCCGGTGTTGTACAGCACCTCCCGCACCATGGTCATGGCAAGCTCGTGGGCGCTCATGTGGTAGTAGGGCAGATAGCCCGTCACATCAATGAAAACCTCGTCAATGGAGTAGGGGTAGATATCCGCCGGGGACACATATTTGAGGTAGGTCTTGTAGATTTGGGTGGACACATCCAGATACCGCTGCATCCGGGGCGGCGCAACGATGTAGCTCAACCCCAGTGCAGGGTCTGCGTTCAGGGCGTTGGCATCGAATGAGGTGCTGGCAAAGTGGTATTTTCCATCCTCTCCCCGGACTGCCTTTTTCTGCCGGATGGCAGTTTGCAGCCGCTGAGCATTGACCTCTTTCACCCGCTGAACGGCTTCAAACAGCCGCGCTCTGCCGGGTATCTTATATGCCTTTAAGGAGGGCGATACCGCAAGGCAGATAGTCTTTTCGGTGCGGGAGGCGTCCGCCACCACCAAATTGGTGGTCAGGGGGTCGAGATGACGGTCTACGCACTCCACCGAGGCATAGAAGCTTTTCAGGTCGATTGCCAGAAAGGTGCGTTGCGCTGCCATGATTCAGCCCTCCTCTGTGTTATTTGGTTTCCACCTCCACGAACCACCGGCCGAACCGGGAGGGAAACCGTGAGTCGGAACGCTCGAAAAACAGGTGCCGTTCCTGTCCTTTTACCATTACAGTATAACAGTCGCCGGGCATATCGGCAATGGTATTTGCAGGGCGAAAGTCCCGCACCTGCTCGATGGGATACGTCCGACCATCGCCCCATGTGATCTGCCGGGGCTGCATATAGCCGGTTGCATCAAAATCAGAGTTCACCTTCACATAGACCTTTTCTGTTTTACGGCGGCAGTTCCGATTCATTCCTTACAGCTCCTTTGCAAAAGTCACAACTATTTATCTTATTATAATAAATCTTTACGCTGTTTTCAAGATGATACGGCTATTTTGTCTGTGATTCAGACAACGAAAAAGAGTGACAGTATTTCAAATCGAAACACTGTCACTCTTTTTCTTGTTTACAGTTTTCCCAGAATCTTCAAAAACTCATCAAACCGATAGAGTTCATTATCATCAATGCTGATGAAAATCACGCCATCATCTGCCAACAGCTTTTGAAGCAGCATCAGCCGGGGATACATCATGCAGAGCCACTTATCGTGACGGGTCAGGTCCTCGCCCTCTTTGCCCACCACTTCCCCCAGCCATTTCTGGATGTGGGGGTCGCTGACATTATCGTTGTAGCACCAGCCCTCGTTGCCGGTGTTGTAGGGCGGGTCAATATAGATGCACTTCACCTTGCCCTCATACTGCGGCAACAGGGCTTTCAGTGCTTCAAGATTATCGCCGTGGATGATCATGTTCTCACTGCCGTTGTTTTCGATATGCTGCCCCTGCTCATCAAAACTGTATTGCCGCTCCAGCACCCGGAAGGGAACTTCCTGATGATGGTTCACGACTTTATTTTTACCGATCCATTCCAAGGTTGGCATGGCGTTTTTCTCCAATCTAAAAATTTCAAACTGCGGACAAAAAGGACGCATTGTTGTGGCAAGCAGTGCAGACGTATATACATCTGCTTATTTTGCTCTGCAAAATGCTTGTTGGGGAGTGCCCCAAACCCCTTTGATCTGCATTTTTCCAATGCAGGCTGCGCGTCCCGGCGGGACGCTTTTTACCCTGTGATGCTCTCCGGGTCATTGAGGACTTGCATGAGGTGAGATGCGGCTTCTGCCAGAGAAGCATACTTCATCTGTTCCGGGACGGGTGCATTCAGAAGAGAAATGCCCCATTCCTGCATACAGTCCGCAAATTCCTTTTGCGCTAACAGTGCAGCATCCCGGCGCACCTCCGGGGTCACTGCGTCGTCCAAAACGTAGTCAACGTTAAATTTTCCGTTGCGGTCCTCGGTCAACTCTACCATGGAGTAATGCTCCTCCCAGTAGTGGCAATACCAGACCCTGCCGCCAATTTCCTCCATGTCGGAGCGCAGATCTTCTTCATCGTTCCATTGCGAAATCTCGGAAAGAATGCTTTGCAGCTGCTCATACGCTTGCTGTTCGGCAAGGGTGACTTTTTTGCAACGGTATTCCCGTTGGATGGTGCGCTGCCAGTACAATGCCAACTTCCCTTGTTTTGCCCGCTCGATCGCATCCTGAATGTCGGCTAAAATGCTGTACTGCGGTTCTCTCATTTTGACACCCCCCGAATCAATTCTTTAGGAAATAATACATCCTATAAGAATGATTATAGCCGAAAGGAATGCAAAAGAAAAGCGCATCGGCTAAATTTCAGCCGATGCGCTTGCAAAGTTTGCGATTTATTCTTCGTTTGTGAGGTAGGGGAGATTGCTGATATAGGTATCCAGCAAATCGAGGGCAGCTTTCTTCTGGATGGGGGTCAAGCCTTCCAGTCGCTTGCGGATCTCGTCGTCGGTCACATGAGATGCACTGGGAACCAGATCACACAACAATGTGTCTGCGGAAATATTCAGAGCGTTCAGAAGTTTAACAATGGTGGCAAGGCCGGGTTCCTTTAAGCCACGCTCTACCATGCCGATATAGTTGGAGGAAAGCTCGGATTTTTCCGCAAGTTGTTCCAGCGTCAACCCATGCTTTATACGCTGCTCCCGCAGTCTCTGTCCAAAAAGCTCTTTCATAGCGCAACCTCATCCTATCGTGTTATTTACACTCCATAGGATACCTGTTAAACGCATGAACATACACAATCGAAAGAGATGAACAATTCCGTTAAAGATTGAACTAACAAAAAAGATTGCCGGAAGCAGACCTCTTACGGTCAACTCCCGGCAATTTGTTCTTATCGAGCCTGCTCGTTCTCCTGTGCTGGCTTTTCTTCCGCAAAAAATCGTTCCACGTTTTTCTGTGCCCGAACCAGTCCCTGCATCTCATTCCGTGCCTTGCGGTAGTCCGGGTAGGCGGCTTTCTTCTTGGTTAGCAGTTCTGCAAACTCCGCATCCAGTTCCTTAACCTTCGGCAACTTTTGCATCTCAGCCTCGTCAAAGGCAGCTTTCGCCGCCTTGTGCAGAGTAATCTCCTCCCGGTGAGCGTCCAGAAAGGTTTTGCTGTACCCGGCTTTCCGATAAGCAGCGTACACATCACGGGTCTTGGCATAGTTGATGATGTGAGTTTTCAGCACGGCGATTTCGGTCAACCTCGCTTCTGCCGCTTTGATGGCATCCCCCATAGCATGATAGCGTTCCGTTGCCGCCGTCGCACGTTCCCGCAGTTCCTCTGCGCTACCGATTTTTTGCTCCTGCAAGAACAGCAGGGTTTTGGACATCTCTTTCAGGTTGAACTTGGCTGCCCACTTTTTGTAGCCGACACTTTTGCCCTCTGCCATTTTCCCCTGAATATCCACCAGCAACTGGAAGGGCTGCTCTTTGGGCGGCTTCTTCTGGTACGGTTGGTGTTTCACCTTGCCCTCCAGCACCGCCTTGATTTCATCCTCGCCATAGCCGGTGCCCAGTGTACGGAACCGGATAAAACGTTTCTGCCCCTTGCCCTTCACCGACGTGTACTTGCCACGTTTCACCTCATATCCCTGCCGCTCCAGCTTTTGCAGAAAAGTTTCGTAATCTCCCGGCTTTTCTGCAAGAATGGTGTCGATGATTCCGCACAGGCGGTCACGATTGCTCTCTTTCGGCGGGTAGACAATGCGCTTTTGACGCTCCCGATAGGGCTTCTTTTCAATGACGGACAGCTGATGCTCTAAGCAAATCAGGTCACTCAACCGCTGCACTGCCAACGCCGAAAAGAAAAAATCCCGGAACTTCCTGCTGCCATCCAACGCTGTGGAGTTGAAGATCACATGGTTGTGGATGTGCTGCCGGTCCGTGTGCGTTGCCACTACAAAGGCGTGCTTGCCCTTGGTAAAGCGCATGGCCAGTTCGTAGCCTACTTTGTTAGCCTCCTCTGCGGTGATTTCCCCCGGACGGAAGGACTGCCGTATCTGATAAGCAATTACATCGCTTTTCTGCCTGCGTCCGTTCACAAGGTCGTACTGCCGCTTGGTGAGCATAAACTCTTCATCTGCCGTCAGGGTGCTGCAGGCATAGCTGCTGACATACTGTCCCTGCTCGGTCTTGTCTGGGTTTTCGATATAGTCCGTGCGATTTTTCAGGCAGGCCGCAACGGTCATGCCTTTGTTTTTGTGCAGCGCAATCAACCGTGTTGCTGCCAGTGCCATCACCTCCTACAAAAAATGCCGCACATCGGCGGCATCAATATCATTTGGATAATTTCTCGTGATCGGCAGCACCTGCCAGATACATGGCTTCCTGCCGAACACTTTCCAATTCGTTGCTGATTGCATCCAATTCCAGATAGAGGCTCCATGCTTCTTCGCCGATAAGAGCTTTCAACGCAATCTCTGCGGCAATCTTTTTCTGGATCAGTGCACGATATTCATCATCGTCTGCAAGTTGTCGTTGCAGAATATCTTTCAGATTTTCCCAATAATAGTCGGTCATGGCATCTGTGTCCATCTAATCCCTCACAATCCGGCAATCCAGCCATTAAAACGCTCCGCCGCATCCACGATCAAAGCCCCCATGAAGATCAGCGCAAAGCAGCCAAACTCTGCCACCAGCAAGATCAAAAACTGCAGCCACTCCTGACAATAGAGAGTATAGAGGCCGCAGCCGAAAATATACAGCATGGGCAGTGCCAGCACAAACGCCGACAGGTTCAGCGTCCATTTCAGCATCAGTACCAGAAATGCACTCAGGAGAACCACAGGAAATAGGAGAACGCTTGCTACGAATTTCATATTGACACCGCCTTTCTGCTTTCAGTATATGGATAGAGTATGAGCCTGTCAATGGTGTCGCCGCCTATGTACCCCCGCAGCCCTCCAACTGCGGGGAAAAATCTTAGAGTTCTGCCAGCCGGGAAAGGATCTGCCGACCAATGTCAATCAGCTCATCCAGCCGCTGCCGCAGGTCCTCCATGTCGGCGGCATAGACCCGACCATTTTCATTGGCGGCTTTGGCGTACTGGTTCAAGTTGTTGCTGCACATCTGCAAAAGATATGCCATGCGCCGCAGTTGCGGCAGGTCAAGGTTCAGGCAGTAGCCGTCCAGCGCCATCTTGCGGATATAGGCACTCAGGCTGCGGATGCCCATGCCCAGCATCTTTTCATAAATGCGGTTCTTTTCGGTCTTTGTGGTTCTCAGCATAATGATTTCATCCCGCTTTTCCCTCACCGGGCATCACCATCCTTGTCGTAATAACTGCGGAAGGGCTTCACCGGCTCCGGCTTGTCCGATTTTTCTTCCAGTGCTGCCAGCACCGAGGGGCGGCGAGGGGCATTCTCCTGTTCTTCCTCCTCCTGTTCCGATTCGTGGCTCTTTTCGTCCACGTCCAACTGGGCGTTCAGTTCCGCAAGACGAGCGGACTTCTCTGCCAGTTCTTCTTCCTGTGGGAAGGGTTTCTCCACCTCAATTTGCGCCGCCGCCTGCTGCTGATGCAGGGTATCCAACTCGTTCTCTGCGGCGGTGATGCGTTCCGGGAAGTTGTTCAGGGAGTTATCCAGACGAGTGATGTTGCCCAGCGGGTCGGTGCCCAAAGGCACCGTGTACTTCCGCTGCCCCTTCAAAATAGCCTGATACTCACTGCGGTAGGTGTCGAAACGCAGGGACAGTTCAAAGCCCCGGTAGCTGCCGATGACTTTTTCCTCGGCGTTGGGCAGTTCGGAGCAGGCAAGCACCAGCTGCTCACCGGCGGTCTTTTTCTCGTCGTAGGTCACGCCCTTGATGACCATGTCGCAAAACTCCTCCTTGCCCTGCGGATGGGCGGCGGCAAGCTGTGCATCGGCTTTCAGCCCGGCAATGTGGGCGTTCGTTTCCTGAATATCTGCCGGGAATTTGGTCAGCAGCTTGTCTTGCAGACGGAATTTCTGGCTCTGGTGGTCGGCTTTCAGCACCTTCAGCTTGGCGACCTGAACGTCCAAGTCCATCTTTTCCTTGATGAGTGGATTTCCGGCGCAAAGTGCCTTGATCTCCGCATAGGAAAGTGCCTGTTCGTCTACATCTTCGCAGGAGCGCACCGGGGATTTACTGGTCATAATCTGCGAGATAAATCGCTGTTTATTCTCAAGGGTCTGAAAGAGGTACGAATCAAATGTGCCTTCGGTGACGTAGTTGAACACCTTGACTTCCTTGTTCATGTTGCCCTGCCGGATGATGCGACCATTGCGCTGGGTCATGTCACTGGGCTTCCAGCCAACATCCAGATGATGCACCGCCACAGCCCGCTGCTGGGCGTTGACCCCAGTACCGAGCATCGACGTAGAGCCGAAGAGGACACGTACCCTGCCGCTGTTCATGTCTTCAAAGAGGCGTTTCCTTGCCCTCTCCGTGGTGGCGCACTGGATAAACTGGATTTCATCAGCCGGGATGCCGAGGCGTACCAGCTTCTCCTTGATGTCGGTATAGATGTTCCACTCGTTCGGCTTGTAAGTGGAAAGGTCACTGAAGACAAACTGCGTACCCTTATTGGCCGCCGAGCGTACATAATAGTCATAGATGGTTCGGGCGCAGATGGAAGCCTTGTTACCTGCATCATCGCTGAACTTCTCACCCAAAAGGCGCATGTCGAGAGCCATCTTGCGTGCCACATTGGTAGCAATGAGCATCTTTGCCTTGTCGAGGTTGTCCGGCTCGATCGTATCAAGCCCGAGGTCTTCCCAGTTTCCACTACCGGCAAAGGAAACGAGGCGTCCGATCATTTCTTCCTGCTCGATTGTCGGCGCATGAGAGAGGAAGCGGACATTTTTCTCCGGCACATCAAGATGTATCATGTCGGCTGTACGGTAGTCGGTGATTTCACGCAGGAACATCGCCAGTTCGGGCACTTTGATATAAGTGCGGAAACGCTCCTTGCGCTTGATTGCCCCTGTCACGTTCAGCTCATAGTCGGCTGTCTTTTTGGTAAATATGGCCGCCCAGGCATCGAAACAGCTAATCTGCTGACGCTTGAGTTCACGTGGGCGCAAATACTTGAACATCACATAAAGCTCTGTCAGCGCATTTACCACCACCGTACCGGACAAAAAAGTCGCCCCAAGGTCACGGCCCGTTCGGTGCTGGATGTCACGGATGGCAAACAGCAGGTTCATCGCCCTTTGCGAGCCTTTTGTATTGCCGATACCTGCTACCCTGTTGTGGCGTGTCTGGAACATGAGGTTCTTGAACATGTGGCATTCATCGACAAAGATGTGGTCTATACCCATTGAATGAAAGTCCACGGTATCATCCTTGCGGTCGTCCAGCTTTTTACGAAGCTCTGACAGCTTCGCCTTCAAATTTTCCTGTCTCACTTCCAGCCCTTTCTGCATCTTGCGGCTACGGTAGCGCATGGTGGACTGTTCCAACACTTCAAGGCTTCGCTCCACATCGTAAAGCTCTTCTGTGAATATCTCTATCATGGTTTCCTCGGACTGCGGTATCTTGGCGAACTGGTCGTGCGTCAGGATGATGCAATCCCAGTTGTTGTTCTTGATTTTGGAAAATACCTCTCTGCGGTTGGCCGGTGTGAAATCTTCCTTGCCCGGGTACAGGACTTTTGCGTTCGGGTATGCCTTGCGGAACGTGTCGGCAATTTCGTGTACATTCGCTTTCAGGCCGATAATCAGAGGCTTCTGTACTAATCCCAGACGCTTCATTTCATAGGCCGAGACGCACATAATCATGGTCTTGCCTGTGCCTACTTCGTGCCAGCAGATGCCGCCGCCGTTCTGCTTAATCATCCAGATTGCGTCTTTCTGCGACGGGTAGAGTTCGTTGTACGGGAACTGCTCAAAGGAAAGCTGCGGAAAGGTCTGTGCCGAGCCGTCGTAGGCCGGACGGACATAGCAGTTGAAACGCTCGTTGTATGTGCGTACCAGTTCATCCCTGACTTCCAGAGGACGGGCATCGAGCCACTGGTTGAAATTGCTGCGGATTTCCTGTATCTTGGTGGCCGCTTCCTGAATGGCTTCCTCGTCGGGCACACGTACCTTGTCGCCGTTGCGATACACTTCTTTGGTTATCTCCGGCACTGTGTCATGCAAGGCATGAACAAACAGGTCTTCACCGTTGAAATTGCGCACGGAATAGGTGTTGTATGCTGCCGGGGAGTAACCTTTCAGACGCACTACATAGGTATCGTTGACATCAAAGTACATCACTTCGGCTTCCACCCCGAAAAGTTCTGCCGCAAAGTCGGCGTAAAGTTGCGGGTCAATCCAACGCTCGCCCATATTGATATCCAACTCTTCATAAGGTATCGGTTCGGGCGTTGCGTTCTCCAGTGCCTTGACGGATATTTCCGTCCATTGCTGCTGCCTTTCCGAAAGGTCGGGAATGCAGGAAACAAATTCCGTGCATTTAGCTATCACGTTGCCTGCAATGAACTTGCCTTTGTGTTCCCATTCATCCGTAACAGGATTGTAGAATATCTCGCCCTGCAACGCTGCGATTACATCTTCATCAGACAGGCTGGTAGAGCGCATGATGTAGTCCATTTCCACCTTGCCGTAGAAATTGAGGCTGCTTGCCAGCGCTTCCGACGGCTGTAGAATACGGTCGGTCGCAATCTTAGTGAAAGCCACAGGCTCACGCATGATGTCGGCCTTGACTATATCGCCGCCAAGCTGCATTTCGATAGTGAACACCTCGACACCGAGGCTGTCAAGCATGATAAACTCCTTGTTGTCGTTCTCATGGAAAAATCCCCATTTGGCTACAAAGGCATCATAGAGGGTGTTCAGCCGCTCACGTATGGCAGTCTGTTCAGTCTGCAAATCCCTTTCTTTCGTAGAAAGCAGGAAATACGCTTCACGGACAGGGAAATAGTCGGCTGCACGCTCCATATTGACCTTTCCCTCGTTCACCGGAACGAAATCCACGGCCACATCGGCATAGTGGCTTGATTTGCGGAACACGACCGTACCAATCTGCCCCTCGAACATTACCAATGTACCGCTTTTCATCCAGTCCTCGAGTTTTTCCGTGTAGGCTCTCCGTCCTCTGTTTACGGAGAGTGCGGTCGTCTCCTGCATCCCGAACAGCGACATCTGCACGGACGCTTCGCCCTGCTGTCCGAAAAGTATTTTGCGGAAATACCGGTCAAAGTCGTATTTGAGCAAAGCGGAAAGGTATTGTGCCATGGCCGCATCAGAGCCGAGCCACTGGTGTTTGCGTACATATTTGCCGTGCTGGTTCATCACGATACGGCTGTCGGTCGCCAGTACGGTCTTCGGCATGGAAAACAGCCTGTTGGCGTTTTCAGTCATCGTTCCGTTCATGTCGTACATTTCCTTGGCTACCTGCAAAAACATCTGTTCACGTGCGGAGAGTGCCGTCTTATTGGTATGTTTCTGGAATATGAGCAGGTCGCTGCCCACCTCGATACCGCTTGTCTGCATGAAAAGAGCGTCAGGCAAACGTACTGCGCTGATAAGGTCGGCATGGTTCACCAGATACTCACGTACAAACTTATTTCCTGCCGTGTCGGCCACACCTCTTGAAGTGACAAAGGCAAGCAGACCGCCCTCGGAAAGCAGTTCCATAGCCTTGACAAAAAAATAGTTGTGAATGGTCTTTGTGGCCTGTTCGTAGATACCGCCCTTTTTCCACAGGTCGGCATCGAAGACACGGAAGTTGCCGAAAGGAATGTTTGAGGCAATGACATCGAATTTCCGATGCTCCAGCTCCTGTGTGCCTATCGTTTCAAAGCCTGCCGTTACGGTGGTTGCGTCCTCATGCAGCAGCGAAAGTACAAGTCCTGTAATGGTGTCTTTCTCAAAAGCATAGCTGCGTGTGCCGGGCATGGCTACAGGCAGGAAACCGCCGATGCCTACGCTCGGTTCAAGAAAACTTTGCATCTGCAAGCCGTTGGCAGAAAAGGTCTTGTGTATCTGTGCCGCCACTGCGTCAATCAGGAATTGCGGCGTATAGAACGCTGTCAATACAGATGACTTGATGCTTTCAACAAGTGAACGGCAAGCTGCCTCGTCACCCCCTGCAAGTGTCCTTAACGCATCCAGCAGACGGTTCAAAAGCCCGGCAACCTCTTTGTCAAGCGGCTTGTCCGTACCCAAGTCCAGTACATCCTTGATACCGCCGAAACCTGAATACTGCGCCAATACCTGTTTTTCCTCTTGCGTGGCTGTCCTGCCCTGCGAGTGGATAGCTACTGCTGTCTCTATGGCCTTGATGTTGGCCGATAATGATGTCAATTTGTTGTAACCCATGATTTAACCTATTTTTTTATTTCCCTTTTTTCGGCCCGTTTGCGGCCGCAGGGATTATTTTTCTGCCTTGAAAGGTGGCGGTGGACATCCGCCATGGCCGGTAAGGAAAAATACGCTCGACAGCCGGAGAGGAAGATTTTTCCGAGACCCCACGGGCAGAATGCCGGCATTGGCAGGAATGGAAACCGGCGGTTACCTTTGCTGAAAAATCCAATCCCCCGAGGTCGCACGGCGGAGAACGGAAGAGCAGCTACAAGAGGGATGGATAGAAAAGGATTGAAAACAGGCGGATGGAAAAATAGAAAAGGAAGATCTGAGGTAAAAAAGGGACGGCGCATGGCCATGCCGTCGATAAAAAGGGACTATGCCGTCGGCAGACCGAAGCCGAAACAGACCCTGCCGGGCCCCGGTAAGGTCTGTCCGTGGATTATCAGTCAATATCGTAACCAATCACAAACTCGTCATTGATTAGCAGATAGTAATAGCCGTTGCCGCAATTCCGGTACTCCTTGCTGAATCCTGCAGCCATGTCACCATTGTCCCGCGGCTCGCACCAAAGCGTACCGTCATAACCGCAAAAGTCGAAACGAAGCGTCGAGAATTTCTCCTTATTCTTCATGGCCTGGCGGAACCGCTGCATGTCCCAGCTTCCGCAATACTTCTCAATCGTGGAGAGTCGGATGCACTTTCCGTCAATAGCCGTTCCCGTGGTGATACGGTTTTCGTACAGGGACTTCTCAAGGTCTGCTGCTGCAATCTTACGGAGCCAGTCGTTGGTATGCGTGGCAAGGCGTGCGAGCTTCTGGTATTTGAGAATCATTTTCCTGTCCATATCCTTTTCGTCTTCCTTTTCCTGTGACGGATAATAGATTTTTTCGATGCTGTTCCAGTCTGAAAAGATGTAGCCATGTTTGCGTTTCCCTTTCGCAATAATACCGATGACGTTCTCCCCGCCACGGTTGATAAACAATTTCCTGCGTTCCCCGTAAATCCTGACATACAAGACCGGTGGGTTCTGTTCGTTACGGAGATATTCTTCTGCCGGATGCATTGTTGCTGCTGTTGTGTCCATACCTGTATTTTTTAGTTGTTCATTCTTTTAGCCGGAACCGCTTGGGCTCCCGTTTATAAGTTATCCTCACGAAATTTGACTTTTGCCCCTGACTGCTGTTCAGAGTTCGGGAAGTGTGCCTGTCCTGACTTTCTTCCCGTCGCAATAGAGTTCGATTGTTCCCGGTCTGAATCCCATTTCGCCGAAGGCTATGTTTCTGACATAGTCCCGGTACTCCTTTCCGGAAAAGTTCTTTCCGCTCAGGTTGTTGAAAAACATGCGGATGCTGAATCCGTCTTCACTTGACAGTATTGTCCTGCCGTCCTGTCTGATTTCTTCTTTCATTTCTTTCCGTTTTAATTGTTTGAAAATCTGTTTTTTATTTCCCTCTTTTTGAACTGAGGGCTGTATTTTCAACTTTTTGAGGCATAAGGAGGATGAAGCAGTTGGTATCATAAGCCAAATCCGGATAGAAAACCGATTGTGCAGCAGTCTGTTTTCGTCATCCGAATGGAATGCGGTTTGGCATTGATACGCTTCGTCCTATATTCGCCGACGAAAAGAGAAAGGAAGCCCCATAGGAAAAAGGAAGAGACTTGTAAAAGGGGACGGCAAGAAGGATATATAATGGGATCGAACAAATTACCGGTTCCATTTCAAGGCCAGCACCGATAATTTGCTTACTTTGCAAAAGTAAAAAGGTTCAATATGAGTGAGAAACTTGTGCTCCTGGTGTTGCTCGGCATAGTGGTCGGGATGTTGCATGTCATCGCTTTCTGGCGACGGAAAGCCGGTGAAGCGGCGTATGCAGCCGCACGGAGCGCAAGCCGGGAAGACGAAAGAGGCCGCTATTGCCGTATGGCAGTAATGGCCGGACATCGAGACGCCTGCCGTATGTTCTGCTGCATGTATCCCGACCGGTTCGACGACAGGCATCCGCTCAAACCGTTCAAGTTCCGTGGAATCCGGATTGCATTTTACGACTATTACTATCCGTCACGGTACAATGATTTTCTCAATGAAGCACAACGGACATTCTGCCGTTCCATCTACCGGTTCAAGCAGGGAGAGATACACGGCATCGAGTTCTTCAAGGCATGTATGACCGCCATACAGGCGGACGGCAAGCCTTATCATATCATGTTCATGCCGTGCAGCAACTGGATAAAGTATGAACAGCGGTTCAAGCGGCTGAACTGGTATATGGGCAAGCACAGGCCGGATCTGACATCAGGACTGTACGATACGGTGATCTGCGATGCCCGGGAAAGCCTACATGAAGCGGACGGAGCGGACAGCCGTGTCCTTGAGCGGAATTACGAGATTACCGGTGATATAAAGGGAAAAGAAATCATTATCATTGACGATGTGCTGACGACCGGACAGAGTGTGTCCGACTACAAGGAGGAAATAGAAAGGCACGGCGGCAAGGTGGTTGCCGCCATTTTCTATGGAAAGACGTTTTCCATGCCGCCGATGTCCGTCGTCCGGATGTCGGTATGGGGCGACAGTATCAGCCATGCAATCAAAGGGAGAAAAAAGTCATAGTTCGGCCAGTGCCGAAACACATTCCTGCTGTACTCTCCTGACATGCTCAAAAAGGATTGCGGGATCGACACTCTTGCCATTGAGGCGGCAGGTGATATGCAGGTGTTCTCCCGTGCTGCGCCCTGTAGAGCCGGTAATACCGACCGCATCACGCGGCCGGACGGCTGTTCCCCTGGCTACGAGAATCTTTGAAAGGTGGCAATAGCTGATCATGCAGTTCCCGTGCTGCAGCGTAACATACTTGCCGGAAGTCTTGTCCTGCCCGACCTTTACGACAGTTCCCGCCATCATCGCCAGCACCTTGTCGCCACGTGCCTGCAAATCGATTCCCCCATGAAATTTACGCTTGCCGGTAAAGGGGTCTTTCCTGTAACCGTATGGAGAAGTTACCTTGATTCTCGGTAACGGATAACTGACACTCAGGTAACGCTCAACCCCCATCTGCCTTTGCACATCGCCGCGAGCCCCGGATTTGCCGGTGTTTTCCGATACACCTTTCCCGGAACCCGTATTGTCTGAAGCTGTTTCCTTGTCCTTGGTGGCCGCCTGCACACTTTCCTCCCGATAGTAATCGGAAGCGGAGGAAACTGTATTGAATTGTGCCATTGCCGGTATCAGACTGAGCGAAATGCCTGATATAATCATCCATAAAATTTTTCTCATGCTGCAAAATTAGCATGGTCTGTCTATGTTCGACATGAACGGCCATGCATTCTGCTATTAGTTTGCATATTTTATCGCAATTAGTACGATTATTCAAAGAAAATCGTACTAATGTTATAAAAATGGTATATTATAATCATTTATATATCTGTGTTTTTGTTTGAATTTACAAGGTCATACTATATTTGCCGAACATAATTTTACAAACTTGATATAGTATGAAAAAGGCGCATTTTGAATTTGAAGAGATTCCCTTTTCGACGCTTGCCCGATTCGGGCTCACGCAGGAGATGATCGAGGATCTGCCGATGCACGTCCTTGATGATATTTACAACGGACGCCATTCGCCCGTTCTTCCCGTGCGTGTCACCGACGAGCACGGAGAAACGGTGGAAAGCCGTACCCGATTCGCTCTTATCCGCATGGAGGGTGGCCAGACGGACGTGGTCTTCTATCCGGCATTGAAATCTTCGCCGCTGGAACGCTTTGACGAAACGCAGCAGAAACAGTTGCTTGAGGGCAAGGCCATCATCGCGGATGTGGAAACCGCTGACGGCAGGCACAACAAGGCTTTCGTCCAGATTGACACGGGGACGAAGCAGGTCATGTATGTTCCCACGCCCATCATCGGGCGCAATCTGCAGGTGCTGGCCGAGGAGCTGCATCTCGGTGCAACAGAGGTGAACGGAATGCAGCACGGAGATCCGCTGACGCTGGTCGTGGACGATGAGCCCGTCACGGTAGGTATTGACCTTCATTCCAAGACCGGTATCCGTTTCTGTTCCGGCGACGAGCAGCGATGGAGGGAACAGTCCAAGCGTGAATGGGACAAATACACGTTCGGCTGTTACGGTTGCTGGGTCATGGAAGATGACGGAAACCTCGACTATGTTCCGGAAGAGGAATATACCGAAGAGTTGTGGAACGAACAGAAAAAAGCCGGGGAACGCAACCGCTCGGCAGCTATTCACAAATAAAAACCGATTGATATGGCACAGCACCAGTATTATCCCGAAGAGGTATTGATAGAGAAAATGCAGAGCGGCGAATACGGCTGGCTCGACTATGTGAACCATTTTTCCGCGGAGTGGCAGGAGGAATATGCCCGTTACTGTGAGGAACGCAACCTCGTTATCGGGAATGATTCTGCCGCCGAATTTGTCCGCTACAAGGACGAACAGCTGGAAGCGGCGATGGAGGAAGGAAACGCATAGCGGATAACAATCATAACATCAGACTATGGCAATACGAACCAATACAAACCCCAGAGCGATGGACTTGCAGCCTGAAATGCGCGACATACTGATGCGCAACGGGCTTCAAGCCCATATCGCATTTGACGGTGGCGGCTACAAGCTGATCGTACAGGGACACGATTCGCCGCTGCTGACCTATCAGATTACCGAGAAACAACTGTTGGCGCTTACGGACTGGGGAACAAACACTGCCAACAAGAAAGCCTACAATGTGCTCACAAGCATCCTTGCAAAGGATTTCTATCTGCCCAAGAACTTTGTCCATGCCCGCAATGCTAACGGACGTGTGGCGATGGGTCTGCACGGCTACCGTATCGGAATGGGTGAATACGGGCGTACAGGCCGTTGGGGGCTGTTTCCTCCCATACTCGGATGGACACCGCGCCAGCAGGGCGGGTTTCATCTGCGCAGGGTCGGCGGACAGCTCTTTTTCCCCGGAGCGCCCATTGTCCCCGAACGTCCTGACGGACGCATGAAGCCCGGCGAGCTGCAGTCCGGAGGCTACGGCTTTTATTACAAGGGAGGACAGCCGGAACAACCCGTACAGCCCCGTGATGTCCTGCAGGACTTGCAGGCTGCCATTACACCGATGGTCAGCCGTCCCCGCAGCCAGGAACCTGCCCGCCCGTACAGGGAGCTTGTCGCTTCGCCTGTCTATTTCTCGAACGAAAAATGGTCGGAGTGCCTTGCTTCGCACGGGCTTATTGTCGATGCGGAGAACAGAACCCTCACCGTGCAGTCCGAGAATGTCAACGCGGACATGGTCTATGACCTGACGGAAGAGGAAATCAAAACGCTTACATCGAATTCTCTTGAAGAGCATTCCATTGAGCAACGTCTGGAGCTCCTGAACGGGGTCATTGCCGGAGATTTCGCGGATAAAGTGACCTTGGATGATCTGAACAGTGACAAGCATATCGCCATCGGCCTCCATCCTGAAGTGCACGAGGAACTGGCCGCAAGACATTACCAGGAATACGCACAGGCGAACGGGCAGACGGAAGACTATGGCAACAGCCTGCAGCTGTCGGATGAGATCGGCGTAAAGAAAGCCGCGCAGCAGCTCGGCATCGCGTACTT
>ERZ773218.2124-NODE-2124-length-16576-cov-5.620907_pt1 | contig 16576 bp, 12 predicted proteins | sample MGYA00580527_ERZ773218 | MGnify/ENA primary metagenome ERZ773218 (study PRJEB29015, sample SAMEA2737763) | human gut metagenome | biome: human gut; feature: human-associated habitat; material: faeces | place: China | collected 2012 ...
GTGAATGGGTATCCGGCGCTGATGGGAACTGCATTCAGCACCTATTATATCAGCCTTTCTATTTTCCTTGGCTTTGCGATCAGTTTTCCGGATATGCAGGTGCTTCTGTACTTTATTATCCCGATCAAGATCAAATGGCTGGCGTATCTTGATGTAGCGCTTCTTGCTTATAGCATGATTACCAGCATTCTGAGCGGAAACTGGGCAGGATGTGTTGTTATTTTGTGTTCCTTGGCAAACGTCCTGGTGTTTTTCCTGATGACAAGAAAAGGAAAACATAACTCTTTCCGGCAGAACAGACGCAGGAAAGAATTTAAAAAAGCCGTATCAAGAGGAGAAGCCGAATACCGCAATCCAAATGGAATCACAAAACACAAATGTGCGATTTGCGGGCGGACTGAAAAGGATGATCCGAATCTGGAGTTCCGTTTCTGCTCCAGATGCAACGGAAATTATGAATACTGCCAGGAACACCTGTTTACGCATGAACATGTAAAATAAAGAAGGAGAGAAAGTATGAGAAGAACGAAAATTGTCTGCACCATGGGACCAAATACCAACTCCCGTGACCTGATGAAAAAACTGATTGAAACCGGAATGGATGTTGCTCGTTTTAATTTTTCTCATGGAGACCACGAAGAGCAGAAAATGCGTATGGATATGCTGAAAGAGCTTCGAAAAGAGCTGAAAACTCCTGTGGCAATCCTTCTGGATACCAAAGGACCGGAAATCCGTACCGGCGTTTTGAAAGATGGCAAAAAAGTAAATCTGGTAACCGGACAGACCTTCACCCTGACAACCGTTCAGGAGACCGGAGATGAAAATCACTGTTCTGTCAGCTACACAGGCCTTACGGAAGATATCAAAGAGGGAGACACAATTCTGATCGATGATGGTCTGATCGGCCTGCGCGTAGAAAAAGTAAATGCACCGGAAATTGTCTGTACCGTAGTAAACGGCGGCGAGCTCGGAGAAAAAAAGGGTGTGAATGTACCAAACGTTTCGATCAATCTTCCGAACCTGACGGAGAAAGACAAAGGAGATCTTCTCTTTGGTATTGAACAGGATATTGATTTTGTAGCGGCTTCTTTTATCCGGAATGCAGAGGCAATTAACGAAATCCGTGAGTTCCTTGTGGCAAACGGAGGAGAGCATATTGATATCATTGCCAAGATCGAAAATGCGGAGGGTGTGCAGAACATCGACAGCATCATCGATGCGGCAGATGGTGTGATGGTTGCAAGGGGAGACCTTGGTGTAGAGATTCCGGCGTGCCAGGTACCGCATGTACAGAAAATCATCATTGAAAAATGCAATCATAAATACAAACCGGTTATCACAGCAACCCAGATGCTGGATTCCATGATCCGGAATCCGCGCCCGACCCGTGCAGAGGTAGCCGATGTTGCAAATGCAATTTATGATGGAACGGATGCGATCATGCTCTCCGGCGAAACAGCAGCCGGAAAATATCCGGTCGAGGCAGTTACCATGATGGGAGAGATTGCCGAGCAGACGGAGCGTTATCTGAAATTCGAAGATTACCGCGATGGAAAAGCGCTGGAAGGAAAGCTGAATGTTTCCGCGGCAGTCGGAAGTGCAGCCGTTTCTATGGTAGAACACATCAAAGCAGCCTGCATTGTGACCCCGACGATGTCCGGTCAGACCGCAAGACTGATCTCCAACCTTCGTCCGAGCGTACCGATTTACGGCGTTACCCCATATGAATGGGCAAGAAGAAAAATGCAGCTCTACTGGGGCGTTCGTCCGGTGACCGGATACGAGGAAGATTCTACGGAGAACATCATTTCGCATGCCATGTATATGGTGCGCCGTGAGGAGCTTGTAGAACGCGGTGATATGGTTATTTTTACGGCCGGAGACCCTGCTACTAACGAGGTGACGGGTGAAGGATATATGACAAACATGCTTCACATTATTCAGGCAAAATAAGCAGAAGAAGGAGACAAAAGAGAATGACGAAGAAGCCTTTTGTAACAAAAGAAAAACTGGAAGAAATCGCAGCAGCAGTACCAACTCCGTTTCACATTTACGATGAAAAAGGAATTCGTGAGAATGCGAAAGCGGTAAAGGAAGCTTTTTCCTGGAATCCGGGATTTCGTGAGTATTTTGCTGTGAAAGCGAACCCAAACCCGACACTGATCAAAATGCTGGGGGAATATGACTGCGGATGCGACTGCTCTTCTTACACGGAGCTGATGCTTTCCGATGCGATGGGATTTGAGAAAGATAAAATCATGTTTTCATCCAACGTAACACCGGCTGCAGAGTATCAACTGGCTGCAGAGCTTGGTGCGATCATTAACCTTGATGATATTACACATATTGATTTTCTTGAGAAAACATTAGGCTACATTCCGAAGAAAATCTGCTGCCGTTATAACCCGGGCGGACTGTTTAAAATCAGCACCGACATCATGGATAATCCGGGAGATGCCAAATACGGTATGACAACCGAGCAGATTTTTGAGGCATTCCGCATTCTGAAGGCAAAAGGGGCAGAAGAGTTCGGCATCCATTCCTTCCTTGCAAGTAATACCGTAACCAACGATTACTACCCGGTTCTGGCAAAAACACTGTTTGAGCTGGCTGTAAAGCTGCAGGAAGAGACGGGCGTGAAGATTAAATTCATCAATCTTTCCGGCGGCGTCGGAATTCCGTACAAACCGGATCAGGAAGGCAATGACATCCGCGTGATTGGCGAGGGTGTACATAAAGTGTACGATGAAGTTCTTGTTCCGGCCGGCATGGGCGATGTTGCAATTTACACGGAAATGGGCCGTTTTATGATGGGACCGTACGGCGGACTCGTTACCCGCGCCATCCATCAGAAACACATCTACAAAGAGTACATCGGCTGCGACGCCTGCGCGGTCAACCTGATGCGGCCGGCAATGTACGGCGCTTACCACCACATCACGGTGATGGGAAAAGAAGATCAGCCGTGCGACCACAAATATGACGTAACAGGCTCCCTGTGCGAAAACAACGATAAATTCGCGATCGACCGCATGCTTCCGGAAGTGGAAGTCGGAGACCTCCTCTTCATCCACGACACCGGCGCACATGGATTTTCCATGGGATACAACTACAACGGAAAATTAAAATCTGCAGAGGTTCTGTTAAAAGAGGACGGCAGCTTTGAAGTCATCCGCCGCGCAGAAACCCCGAAAGACTATTTCGCTACACTGGATGGAACACCGGAGTATGAGAAGATGTTTGGAAATAAATAAGAGATAACAACAGTAAAACCCCTTTCAAAAAGAACCATGCGGCAGATGGCCGGTTCTTCGAAAGGGGTTTTCTTTCTTTCAAAAGCTGTTTTTTTGAAGGGAAGACAATAAAAAAAGATCTGCATCAACGTTCGTTTTTGCAGATCTTTTTTAGCTATGCCGCTGGCCGGACTCGAACCGGCACGGTTATTCACCGCTTGATTTTGAGTCAAGTGCGTCTACCAATTCCGCCACAGCGGCAGTGTTCGTAATCAGAACAAGATATATTTTACCATAAAAACAAGAAGGACGCAAGAGAAAAAAATGGAATAATTATCATAAAAACTTTCTAAAAAAGATTGACGAAAGGAAAAAATAGAAGTATAGTGTAAATAGTTTAGTACCATACTAAATTTTACATCATAAGTTCAAATAACGATTTATCGAAAACGCCATCGTTAGATGGTCCACAGTGTGTGGAACGAAAACTGTTGTCTTCATAGACAGCAGTTTTTTTGTTGTCTAAAATTAGAAATGAAACATGGTTATGATTCAGTACTGTGGGAACAGCAAGAACCAGGAAGTAGAATTGTTGAAAATAGGAAAGAAAAGATGTAAAAAATCAAAATATATGGTAAAATTAGATAAAATGTAGAAAATGGAGGAAAGAATAGATGAAAGGGGAATATTATCTCGGACTTGATATGGGAAGCAGTTCGGTTGGATGGGCTGTGACAAATGAGAAGTACGAAATTTTGCGCGCACATGGAAAAACACTTTGGGGTGTACGGCTATTTGACAGTGCACAGACTGCAGAAGAGAGAAGAGGGTTTCGGACAGCAAAACGAAGATTGGATCGTCGTAATTGGAGAATAGAATTGCTGCAGAAAATTTTTGCGGAAGAAGTAGAAAAGATAGATGATGGATTTTTTCGCAGAATGAAAGAGAGTCGTTACTGGCCAGAGGATAAGCGTGACAGGCGGGGAAAGTGTCCAGAACTTCCCTATGCATTGTTTGCGGATGATGATTACACAGACAAAGAATATCATAAACAGTTTCCAACCATCTATCATCTGAGAAAATGGTTAATGGAAACTGACGAAACGCCTGATATTCGCCTGATATATCTTGCTCTGCATCATATGATGAAACACAGAGGCCATTTTCTATTAAACGGAAATATCGAACAGGTAAGAGAATTTCAGACAACATTTGAACAGTTCCTTGAAGCAGTGAGGGCAGAAGAACTTGGCTTTTCTTCCGAGATTGGAGTGGAAAGAAGCAAGGAAATAGAGGCAATTTTAAAAGACCGGACATTGACCAAATCTGCGAAAAAGACAAAAGCAGTAAAAGCAATGCGGGCAGAAACATCCTGTGAAAAAGAGTGGCTGGGATTGATTACCGGTGGAACAGCAAAACTGGGAAATCTGTTTGGGGAAAAACAGATGGATACACTGGAACGGCCAAAACTTTGCTTCGCAGATGCAGGTTATGAAGAATACGCTGGAGAGATCGAAGCAGAGCTGGGAGAAAAATATGTATTAATTGAACACGCAAAAGCAGTGTACGATTGGGCTGTTCTGGCTGATATTTTGCAGAACTATTCTTCTCTTTCAGAGGCAAAAGTGGCACTTTATGAAAAGCATAAAAAAGATCTGAAAGATCTGAAAAAGCTGGTCAGAGAGAATCTTTCAAGGGAAGAATATCAGAGACTGTTTGCAAAAAAGGATGAAAAAGCTAATTATTATGCGTATATCAAGGCACCAAAACAATGTAGTCAGGAAGACTTTTACGGTTATCTGAAAAAGAATATTCTGGGCAAGATATCAGATGTGACGAAAGTATCCTGTATGCAGAAGGAAATGGAAATGGGAACGTTTCTTCCGAAACAGACTGTAAAAGACAACAGTGTCATTCCGTATCAGATTCATTTATATGAATTAAATGCAATCCTGAAAAATCTGGAAGATAAAGTTCCGCTACTGAAAGAGAATGGAGAGAAGATTCAAAAGATTTTCACATTCCGCATTCCGTACTACGTAGGACCCTTAAACGGAATTCGAAAAAAAGGGGAGAAGAGTAACTGGGCGGTACGAAAAGAAGGCAAAATATATCCATGGAACTTCGATGAGATGGTAGATTTGGAAGCAAGTGCAGAGCAGTTTATTCGAAGAATGACGAATAAATGTACTTATCTGCCAAGTGAAGATGTTTTACCAAAGTATTCTCTGCTGTATAGCAAATACGAAGTTTTAAATGAATTAAATAATCTGCGTTTGGATGGAGAAAAGATATCTGTAGAGCAGAAACAGAAAATATATGAAGAAGTATTCCAGAAAAGCAGAAAGGTTACACAGAAAAAACTGAAAAACTATTTAGTGAAAGAAGGAATTACCGGAAAAGAAGTTGAAATTACCGGAATTGATGGTGATTTCAAGAGTTCTCTTACGGCATACCATGACTTTAAAGAGAAATTAACAAATCTGTCACTGAACCAGGCGGAAAAAGAATGCATCATCCTGAACGTAACGCTGTTTGGAGATGATAAAGCGATACTGAAACAGAGATTAAAGAAACTGTTTCCGGAGTTGACAGAAAAACAAAGAGACAGCATAAGTAAACTGCCGTATCGTGGTTGGGGAAGACTCTCAAAAGTGTTTTTGGAAGAGATGGAAGCACCGGCACCGGAAACGGGAGAGGCATGGTCTATTATTCGGGCTTTGTGGGAGACGAATGACAATCTGATGCAACTGCTTAGCGAAAAATATTTGTTTGCATCGGCAATCGAAGAAAAGAATGGAAACGAACAGAAAAAACGGGATATTTCGTATGAATTAGTCGAGGAACTTTACGTATCACCGGCAGTGAAGCGGCAGATTTGGCAGAGCCTTTTGATTGTAAAGGAAATCTGTAAAGTGATGGGAAACCCACCGAAACGTGTTTTTATAGAAATGGCAAGAGAAAAAACCGATCAGGGAAGAACCTCTTCAAGAAAAAAGAAACTGCTGGAACTCTATAAAAAATGTAAAGCGGAAGAAAAAGACTGGATAGATGAGATTGAAAAGCGTTCCGATGCGGAAATGAGAAGAGACAAGCTGTATTTGTATTATACGCAAAAAGGAAAATGCATGTATTCCGGTGAAACAATTGAACTGGAGGAATTGTGGGATAATCAGAAGTATGACATTGATCATATTTTTCCACAGTCCAAAGTGATGGATGATAGCCTGGATAACCGGGTACTTGTAAAGAAAAAGTGTAATCAGATGAAAGAGGATAAATATCCGATCGATGAAACAGTTCGGAAAAAAATGCAGCCATTCTGGAAATCTTTAGTGGATGCCGGATTGATCAGTGAAGAAAAATATAAACGGCTGATAAGAAGAAACGGATTTGAACCGTCTGAATTGGCTGGATTTATTTCCAGGCAGCTGGTGGAAACTCGTCAGAGTACAAAAGCGGCAGCAAGTATTCTGCAGCAGGTGATCCCGGATACACAGATTGTTTATGTGAAAGCGCCAACCGTTTCAAAGTTCCGTAAGGATTTTAAATTTCTGAAGGTACGGGAGATGAATGATTATCATCATGCGAAGGATGCTTATTTGAATATTGTCGTTGGCAACGCATATTTTGTAAAATTCACATCAAATCCGATTCACTTCATTAAGGAAAATCCGGGAAGAAGTTATAATCTGAAGAAGATGTTTGAACAGGAAAGAATTGAACGAAACGGAGAAATTGCCTGGGAAGGCGGGAACGGAACCATTGTGACAGTTCGAAAGTTTATGGAAAAGAACAACATTCTTGTGACGCGAAGATCGTATGAGGCAACAGGTGCATTGTTTGACCAGCAGATTGTCAAAAAAGGAAAAGGTCAGGTTCCGATCAAGAGCAGTGATGAACGGCTTTGTGATATACAGAAGTATGGAGGATATAACAAAGAGGCGGGAGCTTACTTTGTACTGGCAGAATCGGAGGGCAAAAAGGGAAAGAAAATACGAACAATCGAGTATGTGCCGATTCGTCTGAAAAAGGAAATTCAGAAGTCAGAAGAAAATATAATTCGGTATCTGGAAGAGGAAAGACAGTTAAAGAATCCGCGAGTGCTGGTGCCGGAAATCAAAATAGATACTCTGTTTTGTGTGGACGGATTTTATATGTGGGTTTCCGGAAGATCAGGAGATCAGCTATTGATGCAAGGTGCAAATCAGCTGGTACTTTCCCAGGAAGAAACAGAAATACTGAAAAAAATAGTACAGTACGTGGAACGTAAAAAACAGAATAAAGAACTGAAAATTTACGATTCCGACCATTTAGAAGAAAAGAAGGTGGTGATGCAGTATGAAACCTTTTTAAATAAATTAACAAATACGGTATATGCAAAAAAACTTGGAGCACAGGCAAAGACATTAACGGAAAAAAGAGAAAAATTTAAAGAATTATGCATAGAAGAAAAGTGTATCGTTTTGTATGAAATTTTACATTTTTTCCAGTGCCAGAGTGTTACCGCTGATTTGAAATTAATTGGAGGATCTGGAAGAGCAGGAATTTTGTATCTCAACAAAAATATAACCGATTGCAGTCGAATCGAAATGATTCATCAATCGCCAACCGGTATTTACGAGCAGGCAGTAGACCTGAATGCATTATGAGCTGGCGGATTGTGGTTATTTCCAAACGGGCAAAGCTGGACTATCAGCTTGGTTACCTTGTGGTGCGAAATGAGGAAGTAACAAAAATACATTTAAGTGAAATATCAACCATTCTGATTGAGTCAACAGCAGCAACAGTCACAACAAGTCTGCTGGCAGAGCTGACAAAAAAGAAAATAAAAGTGATTTTTTGCGATGAAAAGAGAAATCCATCGTCGGAACTGGTTGGGTATTACGGAAGTCATGATACCAGCAATAAGGTCAGAAAGCAGATTCAGTGGAGCCGGCACAGTAAAGAAGCGATCTGGACAGAGATTGTGACGGAAAAAATACGAAAACAGAAGGAACTGTTAAAAAATCTGGGAAAGGAAGAAGCGGGTCTGTTAGAAGCATATTTACAGGAGATTGGCTGGAACGATGAGACAAACCGGGAAGGGCATGCGGCAAAGGTATATTTTAATGCGTTGTTCGGTATGACATTTACCAGAACTGCGGATTGTCCGGAAAATGCAGCGCTGAATTACGGATATAGCATTTTGTTGTCTGCGTTTGCGAGAGAAATTGTAGCGAGCGGTTATATTACACAGCTCGGACTCTTTCATGATAATATGTTTAATCAGTTTAATCTGGCGTCCGATTTGATGGAACCGTTCCGTGTCCTGATTGACCGGGAAGTAATCCAAATGCAGAGGAAAGAATTTACGCATGAGGAAAAAATACAATTGGTCAATGTATTAAACAACGAAGTCATGATAGACGGGAAAACACAGTATGTGAATAATGCCATAAAAATTTACTGTAAAAGTGTATTTGATGCCTTAAATGAGAATGACAGTGCATTGATCCGGTTTTATGGCCTATGAGTTATCGTTTTATGAGAGTATTGGTACTGTTTGATCTTCCGGTGCTGACGGGCGATCAGAGAAGAGAATATGCGAGATTTCAAAAGTTTTTATTGAAAAGCGGATTCCTGATGCTCCAGGAATCCGTATACTGTAAGCTTGCGTTAAATACAACTGCAGTGAATGGAATCGTGGATCAGATTCATAAAAATAAGCCGGAAGAAGGTCTGATACAGCTTTTAACGGTGACTGAGAAGCAGTATGCGAAAATGGATCTGATTGTTGGGAACGTAAAGAGCGAAGTGTTGAATACGGATGAAAGGCTGGTGATTTTATGAAACTGGTACATGTGGACTTGGAAAAACCTATTGCGATTCATCGGAACTGTCCCACGGAATGGATTATAGAATCACCGGAGCTGTTTTTAAAATATGTGGAGCAGCTGCAAAAACAAAATCAGGGAGAGGAGGGAAATTTCGTACTTTCTAAAGCTGACACAGAGCTGAATATGAAAAGAGATGTGGAATTGGTATTAACGCCCTTTTCTCTTGATTTTGCGGATCACAGAATACAAAAACGGTTATTTACAGAGCTGGTCAAAAGTGCGCAAAATGAAGAAATGTTTCTGGAAACACAGAGAATTATTGCGGAACTGAAGAAATACATCTATCAATTGGAAGCTGTCAGTGGGTACGAATTGGAACAAAATGAGGAAATCGATTTGAGCGCACTCCTAAAATTGATGGGAGTTCAGACAGAAACCGAAAAAGAGATGGGACTTCTGGAAAAATTGACGCAATATATCAAAGTTATGGCCGAACTTCTCCAAAAAGAACTGGTGATTCTGATAAATATTCGGTCCTATCTGAACGAAACACAAATAAACAAACTCTCCCAAATGGCATGCTACTATGAAATATCCTTGCTTTTCATAGAAAATATACAAAGGGACTTTTCGAATCAGAGAGAATATTATATAATTGACAAAGATGGATGTGATGTCTATTAATATTCATCGGATGTTTGAGTACCTGTTTTGTGCAGATGAAAGCAGTTCATTTTTAAATTTGAGGTTTGAGAATGATGTAAAAATGTATGGTACTCAAACTTTTACCGGAGAAATCCGGTGCAATTCCAGTTTGAGAATGATGTAAAAATGTATGGTACTCAAACATTGCTTCTGAGTAATAATAACCCTCTACTGTTTGAGAATGATGTAAAAATGTATGGTACTCAAACTCTTCTGGATGACTGGGACGAAACAAGAATGTTTGAGAATGATGTAAAAATGTATGGTACTCAAACGACTTCACCTTTAGACGCTGCTCTTAACTCGTTTGAGAATGATGTAAAATTTATTTTTGTGAACAACAAGAATAGATAATTCAAAATGAAATATTCAGAAGACAGTATGAAATCGACTTAATTGTCTTTTTCTTGCTGTCTTTTTCCTTGTCTCAAAGCGCCGCACCATGTATAATAAAACCACAAGAATTTTATTTCATAGTTTTTACAGGAGGAACCTGAATCATGATCCTTGCAATAGACATCGGCAACACGAACATCGTCCTTGGGTGTGTGGAAGGGAAAAAAACATACTTTATCGAAAGACTCTCCACGGACAAGGCAAAAACAGAGCTGGAATACGCAGTCAGCCTGAAAAATGTACTGGAACTGTATGAGATTCCGGTGGAGCAGATCGAAGGAGGTATCATCTCTTCCGTTGTTCCGCAGGTGACAGAGCTCTGCCGGAGTGCGGCAGAAAAAGTGATTAAAAAGCCGGTCAAAGTTGTCGGCCCCGGTGTGAAGACCGGACTTAATATCAAACTGGACGACCCCGCAACGGCAGGAAGCGATCTTGTTGTTGTAGCAGTAGCAGCGCTGAATGAATACACATGTCCGCAGATTGTTATCGATATGGGAACTGCCACGACGATGAGTGTACTTGATCAGAAAGGAAGCTTCATCGGAGGCGTGATTCTTCCGGGACTTCGTACTTCGCTGGATGCTCTCGTATCAAATGCCGCGCAGCTTAGCCAGACCAGTCTGACAGCACCGAAAAAAGTCATTGGCAAAAATACGCTGGACTGTATGAAAGGCGGTATGATTTATGGAAACGCTGCCAGCATCGACGGCATGATCGAACGGATGGAAGAAGAACTTGGCCGCAAATGCACGATTGTGGCTACCGGAGGTCTGGCGAAAGCTGTGATTCCGCACTGCAGACATGACATCATCATCGATGAGAATCTGCTCCTGAAAGGTCTTCAGATCATCTACGAGAAAAACAGGTAGGGAAACCGTTTGTTGACAAAGTCTGCGAATTGTTATAACATATGTATAACAAAACGATACGAGAAAGCAGGGTGTAACTATGTATTATGAGACAATACAGATCGATTTCAACAGCGATGAAGCGATCTATATCCAGCTGAGAAATCAGATTATTCTGGGTATTGCCACTTCCAGAATTCAGGAAGGAGATACTCTACCTTCGGTAAGACAGCTCGCAGACAATATCGGAATCAACATGCATACCGTAAATAAGGCCTACAGCGTACTCCGGCAGGAGGGGCTTCTTTCGATTGACCGAAGAAAAGGAGCCGTTATCTCTATCGATGCGGATAAACTGTATGCCATGCAGGAACTGCGCGAAGATCTGCAGGTGATTCTTGCAAAAGCCGTCTGCAAAAATATATCAAAAGAAGAAGTACATCAGCTTGTAGATGAAATTTACAGCAATTACGCAGACGAAACATGAAGGAGACAATAGTATTATGAGAGAAGGATATACCAGTCAGGCAAAAAAAGCACTGGCATATGCGGTTAGGACAGCTGAAAAATGTGGACATAATTACGTAGGAACCGAACACCTTCTGATCGGACTTCTGAACGTGGAGGATGGCACAGCAGGCATGGTGCTTTCTGAGTTTCACGTAGATGCCGGACAGCTTACCGAACTGATTGACCGTCTGATTGCACCAGGCGGAAACACCGTGACCGAATCCCGACCGGGCTATACTCCGCGGGTACGCAGAGTGCTTGAAAATGCAGAAGCGGAGGCAGCGCGTTTTAAGAGCAGAGCTGTGGGAACCGAGCATTTGCTGATCGCAATCTTAAAAGAAAGTGACTGTGTTGCTACCCGTTTGCTTTTTACCATGGGGATCAACATTCAGAAACTATATGGAGCAATCCTTACTGCCATGGGCGAGGCACCGCTGCAGGGCGGTGCAAGCGGAAATGCAAATACCGGCCGCGGACCGCAGACAAGAGGTGGAGCGCAGACCAGCGAAACGCCGGCACTGGACCAGTACAGCCGGGATCTGACTGAGCTTGCGCGCGAAGGAAAACTCGATCCGGTTGTCGGCCGTGGGCAGGAAATTGAGCGTGTCATTCAGATCTTAAGTCGCCGGACAAAAAACAACCCGTGTCTGATCGGAGAGCCGGGTGTCGGAAAAACGGCGATTGCGGAAGGTCTGGCGCAGCGGATTGCCCTTGGCATCGTGCCGGAAACGATCCGCGATAAGCGAGTTGTTGTCCTTGACCTTTCCGGAATGGTAGCCGGAAGCAAATACCGCGGTGAGTTCGAAGAGCGTATCAAACGTGTCGTCAAAGAAGTGACGGACAATGAAAATATTCTGCTGTTCATCGATGAACTTCACACCATCATCGGGGCCGGCGGTGCAGAGGGAGCACTCGATGCATCCAATATCTTAAAACCGTCCCTTTCCCGCGGAGAAATTCAGCTCATCGGTGCAACCACGCTCGAAGAATACCGTAAATACATCGAAAAAGATGCCGCATTGGAGCGCCGTTTCCAGCCGGTCAAAGTAGAAGAACCGACGGAAAGCGAAGCACTTGATATCTTAAAAGGCCTGCGCCCATACTACGAACGCCACCACGGCGTGGAAATCACCGATGAAGCACTGGAAGCAGCCGTAAAAATGAGCGTCCGCTACATCAACGACCGTTTCCTGCCGGATAAAGCCATCGATCTGATCGATGAGGCATCCGCAGGCGTACAGCTCGCCGGCTACCAGGTGCCGGACAACATGGCAAAAGAGGAGCAGACACTGTTCGAAGTACAGAAAGAAAAAGAATCCGCGATCAGTGCCGGCGATTTTGAGCAGGCAAAAGAACTGCAGGCGCGCCAGCAGGAGCTCGAAAAAGATCTGGAGCAGATCCGAAAACGCTTTGAACGCCGTTGCAAAAACAAAAAACTGCAGGTAACAGAAGAAGAAATCGCAAAAACCGTATCCACCTGGACGAAAATTCCGGTACAGCGTCTCGCGGAAGGAGAATCGAAACGTCTGGCAAGACTGGAGCAGACACTCCATAAACGCGTTGTCGGCCAGGAAGAAGCCGTGACAGCTGTGGCAAAAGCCGTAAAACGAGGCAGAGTCGGATTAAAAGACCCGAACCGTCCGACAGGATCCTTCCTGTTTCTTGGACCGACCGGTGTCGGAAAAACAGAACTTTCCAAAGCACTCGCCGAGGCAGTTTTCGGTACAGAGCAGGCCCTGATCCGCGTCGACATGTCGGAGTACATGGAGAAACACAGCGTCTCCAAACTGATCGGCTCCCCTCCGGGATACGTCGGCTACGAGGAAGGCGGCCAGCTCTCCGAAAAAGTGCGCCGCAACCCGTACAGTGTGATCCTGTTTGACGAGATCGAAAAAGCGCACCCGGATGTCTTCAACATTCTGCTGCAGGTGCTTGATGATGGCCATATCACCGACGCGCAGGGCAGAAAAGTTGATTTCAAACAGACCTGCATTATCATGACATCCAATGCCGGAGCACAGAACATTGTAGCGCCGAAACGCCTTGGATTCCTTTCGACAGAAGATGAGCGGAAAGACTACGAATACATGAAGGGCCAGGTGATGGAAGAAGTCAAACGGATGTTTAAGCCGGAATTCCTGAACCGAATCGACGAGATTATTGTATTCCATCAGCTTACCAAGGCGGATATGAAGAAGATTCTGCAGATTCTGCTCAAAGATCTGGAGCGCCGCTGCAAGGAGCAGATGGACATTGAATTGAAAGTCCGTGACACCGTGAAAGAATATCTCGTGGAAAACAGCTTCGACAGCAAGTACGGTGCCCGCCCGTTAAAACGCGCGATCCAGAGCAAAATTGAGGATCCGCTCGCAGAAGCCATCCTGAACGGAGAAGTGAAAAAAGGCGATACCGTTGCGGCTGGAATGAATAAGAAAGAGATTACATTTAAGGTTCTTGAGAAAAAATAATATAAAATTCCATAAATTATATGGTAAAATCTTTTCGATTATGGTATGATTTTCACAAACAAACGAAACACCACAAAAGACAAGACCAGGAGGGCATTTACAAATGTCAGTAGTAAAAGAATTAATCCGCACAGAGGCAGACGGAGGCATCAGCTTCGGAGATTATGAGCTTGCGGCAAAGGCAAAAAAATCTGATTTTGAGCACAGAGGAGATCTGTATAAAGTAAAAACCTTTAAGGAAATCACAAAGCTGGAGAGAAACGGACTGTTCGTATACGAATCCGTTCCGGGAACCGCAGTTACCGATCTGAACGTATTCGACGACGGCATGACCTTCAAAGTAGAAGGACCGGAGGATGCACAGATCACCGTTGAAATGGAAGCAGAGACCGAATACAAGGTGCTGCTCGACGGCGTAAACGTTGGCCACATGACCACAAACCTCGGCGGAAAACTTTCCTTCAGCGTAGAGCTGGAAAAAGCAGAGGATGTAGCAGTAGAAATCGTAAAAGCATGATGAAGTAAAAAAAGAAGGCTGTCGCAGAACGTGTGCGGCAGCTTTTTTGACAATTATAAGGGAGACACAACTATGGCAAAAGCAAAAAAAACAGCCTTTTTCTGCCAGAACTGCGGATATGAGTCAGCAAAATGGATGGGCCAGTGTCCGGCGTGCAGAGAATGGAATACGTTTGTGGAGGAACCGACGGCGGCCAAAACACCGGCGGGAAACCAGGGGCTCGGAAGCCACAGCGCAGCGGGCAGAAAGCCGGTGCATCTGACGGAAATTTCAACAGGAAAAGAAGAGCGTATCCCGACGGGAATCGGAGAACTCGACCGGGTGCTCGGCGGAGGAATCGTGCCGGGTTCCCTGACACTGGTCGGCGGCGATCCGGGAATTGGAAAATCCACACTCCTTCTGCAGGTGTGCCGCATGCTGTCCACAGCAGGACATCAGGTTTTATACATTTCCGGCGAGGAGTCCCTGCGCCAGATCAAACTGCGCGCTGTGCGGATCGGAGAATTTAACGAAAATCTGTCCCTGCTCTGCGAGACGAATCTTGATATCATCCGCGCCGTCATGGAAAAAGAGAAGCCGGAGATTGCCGTCATCGACTCGATTCAGACCATGTACAACGAAGAGGTCAGCTCCGCGCCGGGCAGTGTATCCCAGGTCCGGGAATCGACGAATGTGCTGATGCAGATTGCAAAGGGAATGGGAATTTCGATCTTTATCGTCGGTCATGTGACAAAAGACGGTAATGTGGCCGGCCCGCGTGTGCTGGAACACATGGTAGATACCGTGCTGTACTTCGAGGGCGACCGTCATGCGTCCTACCGGATTCTGCGCGGCGTCAAAAACCGTTTTGGTTCTACAAATGAGATCGGCGTCTTCGAAATGCAGACAGAGGGACTCGTGGAAGTGAAAAATCCATCGGAATACATGCTGAACGGACGGCCGGAGGGAGCTTCCGGTTCGGTTGTCGCATGCTCCATGGAGGGAACGCGCCCGATCCTGATCGAGATTCAGGCACTGGTCTGCCACAGTAATTTCGGAATCCCGCGCCGCACCGCAGCAGGATGCGATTTCAACCGTGTGAACCTGCTGATGGCAGTGCTGGAAAAACGCGCAAGAGTCAATCTTTCGACAAGCGATGCCTACGTCAACATCGCAGGCGGAATCAAGATGAATGAGCCGGCGATCGATCTTGGCATCACACTTGCCGTCGTATCGAGCTACAAAGATCAGGTGATCGATGAGAAAACGGTCGTATTTGGCGAGGTCGGCTTAAGCGGTGAGGTCCGCGCCGTCAGCATGGCGGAACAGCGTGTACTGGAAGCAAAAAAACTGGGCTTCGAGCGGGTGATTTTACCTGCTGTCTGCATGAAGTCCGTGGAGAAAATCGGTGGAATCGCACTGATTCCGGTGGAAAATATTCAGGATGCGATTCTGCGCGTGGGGAAAAATTAGAAGGAAGTTGTGGAAAAAGGACCGGCGTGTGATGCGTACGGTCTTTTTTAAAAAATTCAGATAAAATATAAAATATGCAGAATTAACTATATTTTTCTAAAAATAAGAAAATTCGAAAAAAGGTGTTGACTTTTGCTTTGGGCGGTGTTATTATAACTAAGCTGTCAGCGAGAGCTGATGCGAATGAGTTTCTTTGAAACAGAAAAACCTAGTTCGGAGCCGGGTGGCTGCCGCGGGTTGGAAAAACTGCTTCAAAAAAACCTGAAAAAAGTTCTTGACAAAAGCAAACGAGTTTGATAAAATAAACGAGTTGCTGATCGAGAGAACAGCAAAGAAGTTCGAAAGAGCTTCAAAAAATAAATTAAAAAAGTTCTTGACAAACGAAAAGTTCTGTGATAAAATAAACGAGCTGATCCGAGTCGGAACGGCAGAGATCCTTGATAATTAAACAGTGAAACACATCCTCGAAAGTTCTGAATAAGTAATTCAAAACGATCGAAAGATCCTTTAAAACAGTAAAAGGGATAAATTAGCTAGTATGTTGATTTTGAACTTGGAACAAACATTTTATCAGAGAGTTTGATCCTGGCTCAGGATGAACGCTGGCGGCGTGCTTAACACATGCAAG
>ERZ773218.2146-NODE-2146-length-16443-cov-3.613498_pt1 | contig 16443 bp, 16 predicted proteins | sample MGYA00580527_ERZ773218 | MGnify/ENA primary metagenome ERZ773218 (study PRJEB29015, sample SAMEA2737763) | human gut metagenome | biome: human gut; feature: human-associated habitat; material: faeces | place: China | collected 2012 ...
ATCGGCGCGAACCGGCGTATGGGTCAGCGCAGACAGAAGCGCCGTCGCCATCGTAATACCGGCGGACGGTCCGTCCTTTGGAACCGCTCCCTCCGGAATATGAATATGAAAATCATTCTTTTTAAATACGTCGGGATCGATCTGGTACCGCTCGCTGACCGAACGGATATAGCTCAGGCCAGTCATAGCGGATTCCTTCATCACATCGCCTAACTGTCCGGTCAGCTCCAGCTCGCCTTTGCCCGGCATCATATTGACTTCAATCTGCAGCGTATCGCCGCCCACACTCGTCCATGCCAGGCCGCGCACAATTCCGATTTCGTCCGTCTGATTTGCTTTCAGGGAATGGAATCTGGGCTTGCCGAGATATTTTTCGAGGTTCCGGTCGTTGACGCGGATACAGCTTTTATCCTCTTTTAACAGCTCTCTCGCTGCTTTCCGGCAGATCTCCCCAAGCTTTCGCTCCAGACCTCTGACACCGGCTTCTCTTGTATAACCCTCAATCACGCTGCGCAGTGCATTATCACTGACGATCAGCCGTCCCTGCATACCGTTTTTCTTCAGCTGCTTGGGCATCAGATGCTCCCGTGCGATGTGGAACTTTTCCGCAGCGGTATAACTGCTGACCTCGATCACTTCCATACGATCCAGAAGCGGACGCGGAATTGTCTCGGTCGTATTTGCCGTCACAACAAACAGCACCTCCGATAAATCGATCGGAATTTCCACATAATGATCACGGAAATTGCGGTTTTGTTCGGCATCCAGCACTTCCAGAAGCGCCGAAGCGGTGTCTCCTTTATAGTCGCTCGAAACCTTATCCACCTCGTCCAGCAGCATCAGCGGGTTTTTCACGCCTGCCTGTCTCAAACCATTGACAATCCGTCCGGGCATTGAGCCGACATAGGTTCTTCTGTGTCCCCGGATCTCCGCCTCATCCCGCACACCGCCAAGGCTGATGCGGACGTATTTTTTATTCAACGCCTCTGCAACACTGCGTGCAATCGAGGTTTTACCGGTTCCGGGAGGTCCTACCAGACAGATAATCGGGCTTTCTCCCTGCTTGGTCAGCGCGCGCACCGCCAGAAATTCCAGTATACGCTCCTTTACCTGTTCCAGACCATAATGATCCCGGTCAAGAATTTCCTCCGCGCGAGTCAGGTCGGAGGTTTCGCGGGAGGTTTTGTCCCACGGAAGCTCCAGAAGTGTCTCGATGTAGGCACGTTCCACACCGGACTCTGCACTGTTTGTGGAAAGCCGTTTGAATCTGGAGATTTCTTTTGCGATCTTTTCCTTTACTTCTTTAGAGGCTTTGAGCTGCTGCAGCTTTTCTTCATACAATGCTGCATCCGACGCATCGTCCTCCCCCAGCTCCTCCTGAATATATTTCAGCTGTTCCCGCAAAATGTAATCTTTTTGGTTTTTATCCACACGTTCCCGCACTTTTTCCGTCAGATCAGTGCGGATTCTGGCAACCTCTACCTCCGTCGCAAGCACCTCTGCCAGCGCTTCGAAACGGCTTTCGAGATCCACCTGTTCCAAAATTTTCTGCTTTACGGTGTAATCTGCCGGAATATTTTCGATAATCTGATCCATCAGCTTACCAGGATCGCGAATTTCCTCCATATGGCGCAGAAGCGTCCGTCCCGTTCTGGGATAATATTTGCAGTATTCTGTGAAACGATCGCGCGCGCTGCGCAGCATCGCTTCTTTCCTGCTTTCGTCCATTGCTGGCACTTCCAGCACCTCGATGTCGCCGCCGAGCCATTCCCACTCTCCAAAAAGCGTCCTAAGACGTCCTCTGCAAACGCCCTCTACGAGAACGCGAACCAGATTGTCCGGCAGCTTTGTGACCTGTTTTACCTTTGCAATACAGCCGATCTGGTACAGATCCTCTGCCTGCGGGTCCTCCGTCTCAGCATGGCACTGGGTTACCAGAAATACCTCCTGATCTTCGCTCATCGCCTGTTCTGCCGCCAGAATGGACTTCTTGCGGATCAGGTCAAAATGTATCATCGTATCCGGCAGGATCGTCATGCTGCGCAGGGCGATCACCGGAAGTTTTTTGAAATTTTCCATCGTATGCTATCTCCTATTGATGCGGAGTTTAGGATAAAATCCTGCAGAGCGTTTTTTATCGTATGGAAACGAAGTTTCCTATACGATAAAAAACGCCGTCCGTATCTGTCGCGGGCGGCGTCTTTTCCTGTCATTCTATTTTGCTTCTTTAAAGCCGTCCAGAAGTCCCTGTTTTTCACGCCGTACCACCATCGGTTTTCCGGTTCCTTCTACCGCTTCTTTTGTAATTACGCACTGTGTAATGCTCGGATCGGAAGGGATCTGATACATCACATCCATCATCGTCTTTTCCATGATGGAGCGAAGTCCTCTGGCGCCTGTCTTTCTCTCCAGCGCGAGGTCAGCGATCTTTTCAATCGCTTCCTTCTCAAAGGAAAGCTTTACATGGTCGAATCCAAAGAGCTTCTGATACTGCTTGATCAGCGCATTCTTCGGCTCCATGAGGATTCGGATCAATGCCTCTCTGTCCAGTCCCTCCAGCGCTACCGTAATCGGCACGCGTCCGACGAACTCCGGAATCAGTCCGAACTTCACCAGATCCTGCGGAGTTACATCCGCATACAGCTCGCCTGCCTTGCGCTCTACGTTGGAAGAAATCTGTGCGTTGAAGCCGATGCTCTTTTTGTCCAGTCTGGATTCCACGATCCGCTCGATGCCGTCAAAGGCGCCGCCGCAGATGAACAAAATGTTCGTCGTGTCAATCGGAATCAGCTCCTGCTGCGGGTGCTTCCGTCCGCCCTGGGGAGGAACACTCGCTACTGTGCCTTCCATGATCTTCAGCAGTGCCTGCTGTACGCCCTCTCCCGAAACGTCGCGGGTAATCGATACGTTTTCACTTTTCTTCGTGATCTTGTCGATTTCATCCAAATATACAATACCGAGCTGTGCCCGTTCAATATCATAATCAGCCGCCTGAATCAGCTTTAACAGGATGTTTTCAACATCCTCACCGACATATCCGGCTTCCGTCAGCGTCGTCGCATCTGCGATCGCAAACGGTACGTTGATGATCTTCGCCAGAGACTGTGCAAGATATGTCTTGCCGCTGCCGGTAGGTCCCAGCATAATAATGTTGGACTTCTGCAGCTCAACACCATCGTCGTCCGCCCCGGCTGTCACTCTTTTATAATGGTTATATACAGCAACGGACAGCACCTTTTTGGCCTCTTCCTGACCGATCACATAATCATCGAGGAATTCTTTGATCTGCACCGGTTTCAGCAGGTTGATCTGTTTGGGATCTTCCTCCTGCGGTTCTTCTTCATTTTCCTCTTCGATGATTTCGGCACAGATGTCCACGCACTCATCGCAGATATATACGCCGTCCGGACCAGCGATCAGCTTATGCACCTGATCCTGTGTCTTGTGGCAGAAGGAACATCTCACCTGGTCATCAGAAAATCTGCCTGCCATATCGTTCTCCTATCTATCTCTTATTCATGACAATAGAATGCTCGCAGAGCATGCATTCTATTATTTCAGATAATCCTCGTGGGAAGTGATAATCATATCGATCAGGCCATATTCTTTGGCTTCTTCTGCGGTCTTCCAGTTATCTCTTTCGGTGTCCGCAGCGATCACTTCGTACTCTTTTCCAGTATTCTCCGCAAGAATTCTGTTCATTCTCTCTTTTGTTTTTAATATATGCTTCGCGTTGATTTCGATATCAGTCGCCTGTCCCTGTGCGCCGCCCAGAGGCTGATGGATCATAATTTCCGCATTCGGGAGGGCCATTCTCTTGCCTTTCGTGCCGCCTGCCAGCAAAAAGGCTCCCATGCTTGCCGCCATACCGATACAGATCGTAGAGACATCGCATTTGATAAATTTCATCGTATCATAAATTGCCATACCGGCAGGAATAGAGCCGCCGGGGCTGTTGATATACAGATGGACATCCTTGTCCGGATCTTCGGATTCCAGGAAAAGAAGCTGAGCCACAACGAGGCTCGCCGTTACATCGTTTACTTCCTCACCCAGGAAAATAATTCTTTCTTTGAGCAGTCTGGAATAAATGTCATAGGAACGTTCTCCGCGGCTTGTCTGTTCGATTACATAAGGTACTAAACTCATATCTGAGCACTCTCCTTTCACAAGGGGTATGCCAGAGCAGTTAAGAGACCCTGCTCTGGCATACACAAAACCCTGCGGTTTTCTTTTTTATTGCAGCAGGAAACTGCCCCGCTGTCGGATTTGATCTGTTTCCAATCTTATCCCATGGCATTGTCTTTTGCAACAAATCCAGCTGATATTTAAGAAATATTTTAGATCATGTTCGAATCGTTCGCAGTTTGAAATTATTTTTCTACTGCTTCGCTTACAACAAAATCTACAGCCTTGCGGACAGCCAGATCTTCCATGATCTGCTTCTTGCCCTGCTCACCCATCAGCTCTTTGATCTTGTCTGCTTCCATCTTGTAGCCTTCTGCCATGCGCTTTACTTCTGCATCGAAATCTTCTTCCGTAGCTTCGATATTCTCAGCAGCTGCAACCGCTTCCAGAACCAGTCTGGATTTGATTCTGCGCTCCGCCTGAGGTTTTACCTGCTCCATCATGTGCTCGTAGGTAAGACCGGTGAACTGGAAGTACTGCTCCAGGTTCAGACCCTGCATCTGCAGTCTCTGACCGAACTCGTCGATGGTCTGTCTCTGCTGAGTCTCTACCATAGCGTCCGGGATCTCCATCTGCGCATTCTCTACGATTGCGTCGATGACAGCGTCTTCCTTAGCGCCCTTAGCGTCTGCTTCTTTCTTTGCAAGCAGGCTCTTCTTGATATCTTCTTTGTACTCAGCCAGGGTTTCAAACTCGGAAACCTCGCCTGCGAACTCGTCGTTTAATTCAGGAAGCTGTTTTTCCTTTACTTCCTTAACAGTTACCTTGAACTGTGCAGGCTTGCCAGCCAGCTCGCTTGCATGGTACTCTTCAGGGAAGGTTACGTTTACTTCGCACGCTTCGCCTGCGTTCTTGCCGATCAGCTGCTCTTCGAAGTCGCCGATGAAGGAATGGGAACCGATCGTCAGATTGTAGTTGGTGCCCTTGCCGCCTTCGAAGGCTACGCCGTCGATGAAGCCTTCATAGTCGATTACAGCGATGTCGCCATCCTGTACAGGACGCTCCACAACTACAGTTCTGGAGTTGTTTTCCTGCTGCTGCTTTAAGTCAGCCTCAACCTCTTCGTCGGTTACGGAAACTTCTACCTTGTCAACCTCAACGCCCTTATACTGGCCCAGTGTTACTTCCGGCTTTAATGCAACCTCTGCAGTAAAGATGAAGGATTTGCCCTCTTCGATCTGGGTAACGTTGATCTTAGGAGAAGAAACGATGGTCTCTTCACATTCTTCCAGCGCTTTTTCATATGCTTCCGGAATCAGGGCATTGGCAGCATCTTCATAAAATACACCCTTGCCGTACATCTGCTCGATCATCTTCTTGGGAACCTTGCCCTTACGGAAACCGGGTACGGAGATTTTGCTTTTGTTTTTCTGGTAAGCATCTTCCAGTGCCTTGGAAAATTCATCTGCGGAAACCTCAATGGTCAGTTTCGCCATGTTCTTTTCAAGTTTTTCAACCTGTAAACTCATTGTATAAGTCCTCCTCGTGTTGCTTTTGTCCGTCTGACGGATATTCCAGTGAGCCGCCGGTACAAAAGCGTTTTTATAAAAAGACGCACAACCGCATCAAACTCACTACAGTCATTGTACGATTATATCATAAGGTGTTTTAAAATGCCAGTTTTTTTTGACAGTCTCCCGATTTTATGCTATTGTTAAGACAATTCGTGCTGACCCTAAAGATTTTTGCCGCAGTTTTTCGGATTGCGGGCTGATTTTCTGCGGGAGAAGGCGTACACAGGAGGAAATTTTATGGACAACCGCGTAGCCCTGATTGGAATTATGGTGGAAAATCCCGATTCGATCGAAACGATGAACCGTATTTTGCATGAATACGGACAGTATATTATCGGACGGATGGGACTGCCTTACCGGGAGCGCGGTCTTTCTATTATCAGCATTGTTCTCGACGCGCCTATGAACCAGATCAGCAGCCTGTCCGGCAAGCTCGGCATGCTGGACGGCATCAGTACGAAAACCATCTATCAAAGTCTGAAAAAGGAGACATGATTATGAAAAAGTTTGGTTCCCTGCTGATGAGTGCCCTGCTGTGCGCATCCCTGCTCGCAGGCTGCTCATCTTCCGCTTCCGTTTCGCAAAGCACTGTTCCCGAAACCATCAGCACTGCCGAAGGTGCTATCGAAACCGGCTCCGAGGAAGTTTCTTTAGAAGAAATGACTGCTGCCAAAACAGAGACCTCGACCGAAGCCCTGGAGGAAAGCTCTGATGACACCGTTGTCCGCATAGGCGGTCTCAAGGGTCCTACCACAATGGGACTGGTCAAGCTCATGGACGATGTCCAAAACGGCACTGCCGCAAATAACTACGAATTCACAATGGTGACCGCTGCCGACGAACTGACCGGTCTGGTTGCTTCCGGCAAGATCGACATCGCCCTGCTGCCCGCAAACGTCGCTTCTGTCCTGTATCACAAGACAGAAGGTAAGGTTTCCGTGATCGATATCAACACCCTCGGCGTTTTATATCTGGTATCCGGCGATTCTTCTATCAGCTCGATCGAAAACCTGTCCGGCAAAACCGTTTATCTGCCCGGCAAAGGCACAACCCCGGAATATGTGCTCCGCTATCTGATCTCTGCATCCGGTCTTTCCGACGATGCCGTGACCCTCGAATTTAAGTCCGAAGCATCCGAGGTTGCCGCAGTTCTCGCAGAAGATCCCAATGCGATCGGTCTGCTTCCACAACCTTTTGTAACTGCTGCCACCGCCCAGAACAACAGCCTGTCCGTTGTCCTTGACCTGACAAAAGTATGGGACAGCCTGCAGGAGGATGGTTCCAACAGCCGTCTCGTAACCGGCGTTACCATCGTCAACAATGATTTTTTAGCCGCACACAAAGATCTTGTAGATACGTTTTTAACAGAGCACGAGGCTTCGATCGCCTATACTGCAGCCGATCCTGAAGGTGCTGCTGCCCTGATCGAAAAGGCAGGCATCGTCGCAAAAGCTGCCATCGCACAGAAAGCACTGCCCGCCTGCAACATCACCTATCTCGACGGACAGGACATGAAGGATGCGTTAAACGGCTATCTGTCCGTACTGCTTTCGCAGAACCCACAGTCCGTTGGCGGTTCCCTGCCGGAGGATGATTTCTATTATCTGCGGTAAAAAAATGTGCTTCGGCAACCATCTACCCTTGCGCCGAGTGCGCATCCTCGCGGAGCGTTTCTTATCATATGGAAACAAAGTTTCCATATGACCATATGATAAGAAGTTACAGCTGCATCCCGCGCTTTTGCGTGCGGCTGCAGCTGTTTTGATATGGAGCATTTTTTATGAATAGAAAAAAAGGATTCCCGAAGCTTTTCAAAAAGCTCGGCATATACGCGTTCTGGCTGCTCGTCTGGCAGCTGCTCGCTGTTTTCTTTCACAATGACATCCTGCTCGTCGGCCCGTCAAAAACGCTTCGGACCTTTTTTTCATGTCTGATCACCGCTGGGTTCTGGCGTTCCATCTGGTTTTCGACTTCCCGCATCTGCATTGGATTTTTTCTAGCCATGCTGCTCGGCATCCTGACCGGGGCGCTCTCCTGCCGCTTCCGGATTGTCGGGGAATTTCTGGAACCGCCAATTCAGTTTATGAAATCTATCCCGGTCGCGTCATTTGTCATCCTCGCCCTGATCTGGACCGGTTCGAAAAACCTTTCGATCCTGATTTCTTTTCTGATCGCCTATCCGATCCTGCACATCAGCACGGTCAGCGGCTTAAAAAGCACCGCCTCGAAACTTTTGGAAATGGCGCAGGTTTTTCGCGTTCCTTTCCATAAAAAAGTCTTTTACCTGTACCGTCCGGCGCTGTCGCCCTATCTGATCAGCGCCTGTAAATCGGCGCTCGGCATGGCATTTAAATCCGGCATCGCCGCCGAGGTTATCGGCGTCCCCGACTTTTCCATCGGTGCAAACCTCTATGAAGCAAAAATTTATCTCGACACGGCTTCTTTGTTTGCCTGGACGCTCGCGATCATTCTAATCGCCTCCTGTTTTGAAAAAATTCTGCTCCGGCTCATGACTGCTGCCGGCGGAAAGGGGAACACTGTTCATGAAAAACAATGATCTGATTCTGCAAAAGCTTTCCAAATCCTATCACGGACAGGTCGTCTTTTCCGATCTAAGCCTCGCGCTTTCTCCCGGAAACGCCTATTGTCTCATGGCTCCGTCCGGCACAGGAAAAACAACGCTTTTTCGCATCCTGATGGGTCTGGAAACACCGGACAGCGGCACAATAGATGGACTAAAAAATCTCAAAATTTCCGCTGTTTTTCAGGAGGATCGGCTGCTGGAGGGCTACGATGTCCTGACAAATCTCCGTTTTGTGTGCAGGCAGCGCCTTTCCGACGCAGAACTTTCTGCCTACGCTGCAACCCTTTTGCCGCAAAATGCCCTGTCCCAGCCGGTATGCGAATTTTCGGGCGGCATGAAGCGCCGATTGTCTTTGCTGCGCGCCCTGCTCGTTCCCTTCGACCTTTTAATTTTAGATGAACCCTTCAACGGTCTGGACAGCGAAAACCGCAAAAAAGCAGCTGCGCTCGTCTGCAACCGCGCACAGGACAAAATTCTTCTGTTTGCTGCTCATACAAAAGAGGACGCTGCGCTTTTGGGTGCAGAAATTCTCTGCCCGTTCGATTCCTATTGTTCTGTGTAAATCAGTCGTTCCAAAGGAAACTAAAATGACAAAAATTTCCATTATAATTCCCTGTATCCGGAACATACTAAGCTCAAGATAAGCAAACGTGACACTGATCCATCGACCGGACAGGCAGCTGCAGAGCCAACGTTCCATCCGATGACAGAGTCTCTGCAGCTTATCTGAAACCCAACAGCAGAAAATAATGGAGGTGACTAATCATGGCAACGAATTCTGGTAAATCCAATAGAGTGGAAGTTCCTGAGGCGAAGGCCGCACTGGAACGCTTCAAAACTGAGGTTGCGTCCGAGCTTGGCGTTAACTTAAAGGAAGGCTACAATGGTGACCTGACTTCCAAGGAAGCCGGCTCCATCGGCGGCGAGATGGTTCGCAGAATGATCAAGAAGCAGGAAGAATCCATGAAATAAAGAGCATTTCATGAAATAAAAAGCATTTCATGAAATAAAGATCATTTCATGAATAAAAAATAATTTCAGCCGTCCGGTAAATATCTGCCGGGCGGCTGTTTTGGTTTGTTCTTATTAAAAGGACGGTGCACTATACCGTCTGTTTTTTCTTTCTGCGCTGTGCCATCTGCTCGTGGAATTCCTCGAGGGTCGCACGCCCTTCCTGCGTAACCGGTTTGACCCATTTGCCGCTCGCAGTATAGCATAGCTCGAACACCAGACGGATCAGCTCATCTGTATACAAAAAGGCGAACACGGCCAGGAACGGCAGATGCAGAACCATGCCTGCAACCCAGGTTGCAGGTACGCTGATCGTATACAGACAGATAATTTCCAAAACGGTCCCAAAAATTGCCTCGCCGCCTGCGCGGTAACAGGTATTCATAATGTAGTTACAGGTTCGCACGGTTCCCGCTGCCAGATAAATGAGCAGCATATATTTTCCATATTCCATAGCCTCTGCTCCTAATCCGAACAAAGACAACAGCGGGCGGTTGAAGATCACACCAACCAGACAGATACCAAATGTGATCGCCGGGCAGAGGATCGTGAACCCTTTCACATACTGATAGCCCTTCATATGCCGTCCTGCACCAATCTCCTTGCCGACCACAACGCTGCTGGCATCCGCCAGTCCTCCGAAGAAGGCATAAACAAAGCCCTCCAGAACACGGAACGCTGCCATTGCGGCGATCGCACTCTCCGACTGTCTTCCGATCACGATATTGATCAGCATCTGACCGATGCCGTAAAACAGCTCATTGCACAGAATCGGAAAACATTTGGACAGATAGGTTCCGGCAAATCCTTCTCCCCAGTGGAACATTTCCTGTACATGCAGGGTAACCGTCTTTTTATCTTTCAGCAAAAACACTGTCAGGATGATCAGATTGACAATGCCGGAAACCAGCGTGCCTACCGCCGCCCCTGCCGCTCCCATTTGCGGCATGCCGAACCGTCCGTAGATCAGAATCCAGTTCAGGACAAAATTGACTACCAGCGCAACTGCGGAAGAAACGAGGGGAATCTTGACGCGCTCCGTCGCCCGCATCAGAAAGCTGATGATCACCGCCAGTACCTGCAGCGGATAAGCAAAGCCAACGATCCGGATATAGGGAATCGCCACTTCTATAATATTTTTCTTATCTGTATAAATCCCAAGCAAAAATTCCGGCTTTGTCACCGCTACTGCTCCGAACAAAAGACCGACAAGCAGCATAAAGCTCATGGAAAGCCCAAAGGTTTTGTTGATGCCCTTTTCACTTCTGGCACCCCAATACTGGGAAAAGAACAAAAGCGCGCCTCCTGCAAATCCGAAATAGCAGGAGAAAAACAGCGACGAAATCTGCGAGCAGATGCCGACCGCCGCGACCGATAGCTCTCCCATGCTTCCGATCATGATTGTATCCACCATGCTCGCCGTCGTAGACAATAAATTCTGAAACGCGATCGGCAGTGCAATGGTATAGACTGCCTGTGCAAATACGTTCCAGCTGATTCTTTTCTCTCTCATCTAATACCCCTTATCTGTCGTATTTTTGTCGATGGTATCCCCTCAGTATATCATCAGAATGAAAACTCCAACGCCGTTGTGTCCCATCCGCCGGACATTGCAAAACGGGAGACTATTATTTTCATTTTACTCTCATCCTTTCTCCGGATCAAGCGTAAAATCTGTTTTTCCCGACAATTCCAGATCCAGCATCTGCGCCAGTGGAACACAGGAATTCATACACTCCTCATAGGTGTTGGTCTGCGCCCCCATTTCAATCAATAGATACCTCTGCTTTAAGTGCATGTTGTAACGGTAGCCTTTCAAATAAATCCTGCGGGTCAGCCCCGGGTAATACTCGTTGCACAGCACCTGCATCTGGAACGAAAATGCGAGATTATCCGCAATATTTTTATTCGGAAGCGAATCAATGTCCCCGAGCCGTCTCGTTCTGGACAGTCCGTTGAAAAACATGAAGCGCGCCATTTTTTTGCCGCCGATCTCCGTCACGAGCCGCGTTCCTTCTGCCACTTCGTCCCGGTGCAGGTCGATCACCACCTCAATCGACGGGTTTTCCTTCAAAATCGCTTCCAACGCCGGAAGGGAATTGGAATAGGCATAATCCCTTTTTTCCACGTCATACTGTCCCATATGATGCATCACGTTATAGCCATACTGTTTGCGAAGAATTTCCGCCAGCACCTCCCCGACGCCCATAATTCCGGTCTGCGCGTTTCCCGGAATCGAATCGGCAAAGGTTTCCTGCGAATGGGTATGATAAATCAAAATCTGCGGCTGGTCGTCCGTCCGCTTCTGTACGGAAAGCACCCTGCCAAGCAGCGCCTTTTGATTCAGCTGCGTCTCGTCCGCCGCGGTTGCCGGATCGATCGCATAAAATTCCCGCACCAGCGCATCATAACTCGTAAGCTCCGACCAGTTGTAAGTACGCTGCTTCTCCGGGAGAAATGCTGTAAAATCGCCGATGCCGGAGCTATTTGCTGTGTCGCCGGTTTCGTTTTGACTATCGCCAGGTCTGGTTTCGATCCCGCCGCTGCTTTGCCCTTCGCGGTCGGATGCAGCACTGCTCCCGTCGGTTTCGCTGCCGCCCGCCACGCCGTTTTGTCCGCTTTTTTGTCCGCCCGCCTGCTCATTTTCCAACCGTGCAAGCTCTTCAAGCGATAGGTTCCTGCCATCCGTCGGCGCATTTTTTTCTGTATCGTCACCGCTCATCCCGGTGTATTCGTCTCTCCCTTCCGCCAGCAGAATCTTTTCCACCATATCAGAATTTTCCTGCGCCAGCTGCGCGGTTTTTGTTTTGCTCTGATAACCGAGAAACGGAAAAATCCATCCGGACACAGAGAGCCTGCCGTTGTCCCCTGCCGCTGCGATCACCGGACAGAGGGCATTTAAAAGCTCCAGCTCTGCATTCTCCGTCAAAAGCTCCCTGAAATTTCGTTCCTCTGCGCGCGGAAACGTAAGAAAAACAATTCCGGCTATCACAATGGCGATTACTGCCCGATATCTGTTTTTTTTCGGTCTGTCTTTTTTCCCCATGCTGCAATATATGCGCACAGGAAGGCTGGAATCACTTTTCCCGGCTCAGTACCTGATTGGTTCGCCATCACTTTTCCTAACCAAGCACCTGGCTGGTTCGTAATCACCCTTCCGGATTCAATGCCGGTTGGTTCGCCATCACCCTTCCGGGTTCAGCGCCCGGTTGATTCCATCCGACACGATTTCGCTCAGATACAAAATTGTCTCATCGATGTCCTTTCCGGTCACATACATATTGTTCAGACCGGACAGTGCCTGTGGATGTTCGCGATTTTGAAGCAACGCAGAATCGTTTTCCCGTTCCATCTCCCGCAGCGCGTCTCCGACGATTGTCGCAGCATCCACTACCGTCGGCACACCAATCGCAAGCACCGGCACTCCCAGAGATTCCCCGGTCAGCGCATTTCTGTGGTTGCCGACCCCTGAACCCGGATAGATTCCTGCATCACTGATCTGGAACGTCCGGTTTAACCGCTTTGTACTACGCGCCGCAAGCGCATCGACAACCAGCACCAGATCCGGCTTTGTCTCCTTCACAACGCCCCGCACGATTTCTGCGCTCTCCATGCCTGTCTGCGCCATTACTCCGGGGACAAGACAGCTGACGCGGTTCATTTTTTTCCGGTTATACGCTGCAGCGCCAAACTCGAGAATGATGTGCCGGTTAATAAACAGTCTGTCCGCCACCCTCGGTCCCAGCGCATCCGCCGTCACCTGCCGGTTTCCAAGCCCCACGACCAGCACGGATTTTTCAGTTTCCGGATCAGGAATCAGTTTCTGCAGCTGCACCGAAAGTTCCTTCGCCACCTCCTGCTGATACTCCTCCTCGTCGTTTCCAAGCTGTCCGGCTTCCAGTGTAACGTATGTTCCAATCGGTTTCCCCATAATTTTTGCGCCGTTTTTCGTCTCTATTTTTACCCGCGTCACCAAAATTCCCGTTTCCGGTCTGGTTTCTTCTTCCAGAATTACCCCGTGAATCTCAACGCCGGACTCCCGAATCCGTTCCCCCTCTTCCAGTGCAAGATCTGTCCGAACGACAAAAATGCTCATTCGCATTCCCTCCTTCTAAGATTGTGTTTCTTACAGTTCACTCGCGCCATTCGCAATACAATAGAATGCACGCTTCGCGAACATTCTATTGTCATGAACCGCGCTTCGACGCTCTCCGCTGCTTCGCAGCTCATTTTTGCTCATAAAGTGGCGCTCCCTTCGTACCTTTTTGTAAGCAGATTTTCATGCGAGCATGAAATCTGCTTACAAACGGTACGAGTGAACTGTAAGAACTATATTCCCATTTTTTCCAAAAATCCAGAAAATATCTATTGACAGAATTCTTTTCATCCAATAGAATACATATGTATGTTTGCATTAGAACGTCCGTGTCCGGCTTTAATGTAATACGATACAGCACACATTTTTGGGTTAATTCATTGGAGGTATCATCGTGGCAAATATTAAATCTGCAAAGAAGAGAATTTTAGTAAACCAGACCAAGGCTGAAAGAAACAAAGCAATCAAATCTTCTGTTAAGACCGCTGTTAAGAAGGTTCGTGTTGCAATCGAAGCACAGGACAAGGAAGCTGCAAAGGCTGCACTGCTGAACGCAACCACAGTTATCGACAAGGCTGCTTCCAAGGGCGTATATCATAAAAACACCGCTTCCAGAAAGGTTTCCCGTCTGGCTAAAGCAGTAAACGAAATCGCTTAATTTTGAAACGAATGAAACAGAATTAAAAAATTCTGTATAAAAAAGAGCAGTTCCCACCGTCACGGGGACTGCTCTTTTTGTTATGGTGACAAGGAAAATGCTCTGTGCAGGACACATCCATCCCTGATTACGCGGCTCAACAGACAGATCCCAGGCTCACAGCTTCGTCATGCGATCCTGTGCGATCAGCTTTTTCAGCGCCTCCACGCCGACGCGCACCGCCATGTCCGTGTCGTGGACGACCGGGTTAGAAAGTCCGAGCACTTCCCGCTCCTGGTTCGCCATCGTCAGAAATACCGCGCCGCAGCGCACCCGAAGATACTGCGCCACGATAAACAGCGCCGCGGATTCCATTTCCGATGCAAGGCATCCCATCTTTTTCCACGCGCCCCAGTGCTGCTGCAGCATGTAATCCACCGGCATGACCTGCGGCTCGTGCTGTCCGTAAAAGGAGTCCTTGCTCTGCACAACGCCCGTATGGAATCGGATTGCCTGACCCCGGGCTGCCTCTCGCAGTGCGCAGACCACATCCAGGTTTGCGACTGCCGGATACTCGATCGGAGCATATTCCCGGCTCGTCCCCTCAGCTCGTACCGCACCGGTTGCAATGACCAGATCGCCGCTTTGTACCTCTGTTTCAATGCCGCCGCAGGTTCCGACGCGGATAAACGTATGCGCACCCGCTTTGAACAGCTCTTCCATCGCAATCGCCGCAGAGGGACCGCCGATACCTGTCGAGGTCACAGAAACGGTCTCGCCCTCCAGCGTTCCGGTATACGTCACAAATTCCCGGCTGTCCGCAATCAAAACCGGATGTTCAAAATATGCGGCGATTTTTTCACACCGTTTAGGGTCTCCCGGCAAAATGACATATTTTCCAACCTGCCCGTTATGAATCTGCAGATGATACTGCATTTCTTCTTCCGCATAGTGCATACAGATCCCCCTTTCCGGACAATCTTTATCAATTCTATAAATTTGCCATCCAAACGCCTGCTTCATAGGCGCGCTTTAAGTAATGTGCGCAGTCTTCCCCTTCCGGCTTGGAAACTTCCATCACGAAAGGCTGCTCGTAAGCGGACGCCCGGACAAGCTTCATGGTTTCTTTCCAGTCAATGCTGCATTCTCCCGGCAGACGGTGTGCGTCTCCGCAGCCATCTTCTTTTCCCCAGCCCCTGTTGTCATGTAGGTGCTGGCAGAAGAAACGGTCTGCATAGCGGGTTGCCAGCAGCTTGATGAACTCGTTGCCGCCGACAAGGTTTGCATGTCCGGTATCGATGCACAGTCCCAGAAAATCTGCGGGATAACGTCCAAACAGATAATCAAACTGCTCGATCTGGTCTTTTGCAGAAGCTTCAAACAGGTTCTCCAGACAGATCTTTACCCCAAGCTCCTTACAATAGGGCTGCAGCTCATCCAGAGACTTGCATGCCTGCTGATAGAAAAGCTCTTTGGTTTCCGGCTTTTCTTCAAAGCTCTTTGTCGGCAGATACATATGCAGCACGATCTCCTTGCCTCCCAGCACATGAACCAGCTCCACACGGTTTTTAATCAGCTCGACGCCCGCGATACGGTTCGGCTCCAGCTCAGACAGGTAGTCTTTTCTGCCATGAGGTGCCTCTGCATATCTTTCTACAAATCGGCGGCTGCCCTTCGAAGCATGCAGTCCTTTTTCTTTCAATCCAAGCTCGTCCATCCAGCTGCGGATCTGCTCCATTTCGCTGCGGGCGTACAGATAATCCCCATCCCAGTCAAAGCACCAGTGAATGTGCGTAAAGCCAGCCTCTGCGATCTCGCGGAGCTTGTTTTTGATTTCTTCCAGTTCCCACGGCTCGTTTGCAAAATCTGTGTTAATTCCCAGTTCCATGTTATTTCCCTCTTTCCCCTTTGTATCTATGCGGCATATCCTGCCGCTTTGCGTGATACCATATCATTGTACTACGACAGCGGCTGAAAGCAAGCCGTTTCCTGTAACAAATGCTTTGTCACAACGCCTTATGCCAGCGCCTTTAATTTGCTTTCCAGCAGATCTTTGCTCTGTACGCCGACCATGCGCTCTTTTTCTTCGCCGTTTTTGAAAATAATCAGAGTCGGAATGTTCATCACATGATAGCGCTCTGCAAGCTCACTCTCGTCGTCCACATTGATTTTGCCGACGTTATAGCCTTCCTCTGCCAGCTTTTCCACTGCAGGTCCCTGCATCCGGCAGGGTCCGCACCAGGTTGCCCAGAAGTCTACCAAAACGGGGCCTGCCGCCTGCAGTACCTCTTTTTCAAAATTATCCACGGTAATATTTTTAGCCATATTTTCCTCTCATTTCTGCGCACATTTTTTTTACATGCCGAGTTTGTGTCAAGTGCGCACAGACACAAATCTCGCGATTGAAAAATTT
>ERZ773218.2172-NODE-2172-length-16210-cov-6.900093_pt1 | contig 16210 bp, 19 predicted proteins | sample MGYA00580527_ERZ773218 | MGnify/ENA primary metagenome ERZ773218 (study PRJEB29015, sample SAMEA2737763) | human gut metagenome | biome: human gut; feature: human-associated habitat; material: faeces | place: China | collected 2012 ...
CATATAATAATAATAGATAAATAGATGAATATATAATAATATATTATTTATATCATTATATATTATATATGTGAAAATTAAATATATTCTAAAAAATATAAAAAAAGAGTAGAAAAATCTACTCTTTTTTTATTTATTAATAACGTCTATTTTTGACATTTAAAATAAAGTCCATTTGTTTCATAACTTCTTCTGTTAATCTATAAATATCATCTTCGGAACTAATTTTATTGTCATGAATTTCAAAAGTAATGTTAGGTGTTTGATTGTTTACCATTTGTTTTAAAAGTTCAATCATTTCATTATTACTTGATTTAGTGTTATTCATAGCTGTTCTCATACTATTTGTATTATAGTTATTAACAGAGTTCATAACCATAGTTGAAGCGACAGTATCTTTAGTAGCGTAAGCACTAACACCTTCATCTGAAATAGTTGTAAATACAGAAGGTTGCTCACTCGTAGGCATAGTTGTATAAGGAGTAACTTGGTCAAATCCACCATAAGGAGCGTTATCCATACTACGACCACGACCAACAACACCAGAGATAGCTTGACCGACAGCAGACACAGCATTTCTAGCTGTATCCCATAAACTATTTAAGCTATTTTTCATTGTAGTAATACCACTTGTATCAGCTTTAGATTTAATTTCGATTGTTTTACCATTCGGTAAATCGTCAACACTCTTTGCAATGTCTTTATTTTGACTTAAAATAGAATTACGTCTATCTTTAATACGGTCATCCATTCTCTTGAAATCATCAGTAACTTTATTAGTTGATTTTTCAACACTTGTACTCATATCATTTGTTGAAACTTTGATACCGCCCATAATACCTTCATAATTACTTTGCACATTTTGAGCGTTTTTCACAGCTTTATCAGTAGATGTTTCAACTTTACTTGTCATACCATCCATAGCATAATTAATAGCTTCATTAATATCAGTACCACCTCTTGAAAAATACTGATTTAATTTATTCCAAAAATCTTGTGTATAGACAACAGAATCGCTATAACCATCTTCGGTAGCTTTCGCCATAGCGTCATATGCTTGTTCCCATGTAGTAGTATTATCTTCACTAGCGTTTTTAATCATTGTAGTAATAGCGTCAAGTTTATCTTGGTTGATTTTTTCCATTTGGTCATAATGGATTTTTGTTTTTTCATATTCATCTTTACTTGTAATACCACGAATATAAGCTATTTCATTCGCTGTACGATACTCTTCATTTGCTTTCTGTTTATTGATTAACTGTTGCTCTTGATACATTAAGTCATTAATTTTATATAACTCTTCTTTTGTACGTCCTGTTTGGTCTAACCATTCTTGGTCAGCTTGTGCAACAGCGATAGCTCTTTCATCATATGCTTGTCGAGCAACTTCATTATTTTGCTGTAATCCTTCACGAATTGCTGTACGAGCTTCTGTTAATGACGCTTGATTAGTGATACTTTGTGTTCTTAAATGTTCTTGAAGAGCATTAATACTTTCAGTTTGGTATCCTAATTGTGCTGACATCATTTCATTACAGAACACACCGTAATCAGATAATACTTGTTGTTCCCAAATATCATAAGCTGTTTCGTAGTCTACTCCTTGTTGCTCCATAATTCCCTTAATTACATCACCTTGATTGTCGATATTTGTAATTAAAGTATTGTAAGCATTTTCGACACCGCTAAACATATTTTCACTATGAATATCAGTTAAATTCTTCAATGATTCCATAGTAAATACAACTTTACCACTCGCATTATTATTGAAAGTAGCTAATGAATTAACCATTTCATTAGTATCAGAGTCGATTTTTGACTTTGTATCTGCTAACTGTTGACTAATCATTGATTTGAATGATTCAAAGTTAGGCTCTGCGTCATTTGCGATATTAACAAAAGCATTTCTTAATTCTGTAACACCTTCTGTTTTGAATGTGTCAATTTTAGATGAAATTTCATCTAAATTACTATTAATTTTTTTAGTTAATAATTCAGAACCTTCTTGCATTAATCTTGTATTAATATCAAATCCTCTTGACGCTTCTTCGGCTTTTTGATTCATGTTTTTGAAAGCAGTTACAAGACCAGCAAGACCTAAACCAACTCCCACGACTAAAGTTCCACCTGCTAAGAATGGAGCTAATGCGGTTGCTAATGAAGCTAAACCACCGATTAATCCGCCACCTGTGCTACCAATACCTTTTAGAACATTTCCAAATCCACCTTGTAATGATTGCATACCACCTGTAGCTTCAACACCTTTAACAGCTAAATCACCTAATTTAGTTGCTAAACTACTAGAAGCACTGAAAATATTACCAATTAAACCGCTTATAGGACTTAGTGCAACACCAAATAATCCCATTCTAATGATTAAATCCTGTGTACCATCATCAAGATTATTGAACCAATCTACACAATCACCAATAATTTCGACAATGCTAACTAAGTGAGGTAATAGTTTTTCACCAATTTGGATAGCCATTTCTTCTAATTTTGATTTCAATGCTTTAATACTACCAGCAGTAGTATCTTCCATTGTTTCTTTCATTTTAGCTGTAGCACCATCACAATTTTCAATAGCTGTTGTTAATTGAGTAAATCCTTCATCTGAACCATTGATAATAGCTAAGAATTTAGACATTTGTTGTTTACCAACCATTGTTGTAGCGATTTGTGTTTGTTGAACTTCGTCTAAGTTACCAAATGCCTTACGCATATCTCCGACAACTTCTAAGAATGGTTTAGCTTCACCGTTAGCTCTAGTTAATGAAAGACCATATTCATCCATAATAGCCTGTGCATTTTTTGTAGGTTTAGCTAAACTTGCCAAAATAGATTTTAAGGCATTACCAGCCTCTCCACCTTGAATAGCGTTGTTTGCCATCATACCTAATACAATAGAAACATCTTCGATTTCATAACCTAATGCACTAGCTGTCGGTGCAACGTTCTTAAACGCTTCACCTAATTGAGAAACGTCTGTATTTGAATTTGAAGCTGTTGTTGCTAAAATATCGGTAATATGAGTAGCTTCTTCTGCTTTACTTCCAAATGCAGACATAATAGAAGTTAAAATACTTGTTGTTTCGGCTAATTCCATATTACTTGCAATAGCTAAGTTTACAGTTGAGTCTACTGTTGCAATAGATTTATCAACATTATAACCAGCTTGTGCTAATAATTTTAATGCTTCAGCACCTTGACTAGCACTTAATTGAGTATTAGAACCGATTTCCCTTGCCTTTTCCGATAATCGACCTAAATCATCAGATGTGGCATTTGTAATAGCTCCAACTTCTGACATCTTTTCTTCGAAATTTGTAGCTGTGGCAATAGCCGTACCAAAAATACCACCTAAAGCCAATGAAAGAGGTGCTGTGGCACTAGAAAGATTTTTAAATCCATTACCAACACCGTCTAGTTTAGTAGCTAAATTGTCAAAAGGCATACGTGCCATTTCTTTTTGAAACTCTAATAATTGCTTATTTGTTGATTGTAATTCTGTTTGAGTTTCAGCAAGTTTGCGATTCATGTTGTTATAATGAATTTGAGCATTTTCTAATTCTTTATTTGCTTTATCCCACTCTTTAGCATTCTCGCTTGTACGTTCACCTAATGCGTCTAGTCCATCTTTAGCTCTTTTTACCCTATCTTCGGCTTCCTGTAATCTTTTCGAATATACTTCGATTTTTTCATTAAGACCTTGAACTTTAGTTTTGCACAAATCAACTTTAGTTCCCATATTTTGCATATTTTTATTAAAGTTGTTGCTATTCGTATCAAGACCTTTAATTTCTTTATCGAGCGTTTTTAATTCGCTAGTTAATTCCTTGATTTGCTTAGTAGCAGAACTATTTTCCACACCTAATTTAATAAGTAACTGTACTCCATCTGCCATTTATTTTCACTTCCTTTCTTGATGTGACGTTACCTATTCAACTTTGAAAAATGTTTCTTTTTCTCCTTGTCGGATGTTTGTAGTTTTATTATTCTTACCATTCTTCTTTTTACCGTTGACATTGATATATGTAACAATCATATCTGTTACTTCACCTAATGTTAATTCATAAAACTCTTGTCTTGAACCACCTGTACATTGGTTAAAGTTATAGTAAAGCATTTCTAAGTCTAATTCATTAGCAGATTTGTTTTTTACTTTCCCACTTCTTGTTTCACTTTACCTTTATTATCAGTTAAACATTCAGCTAATTTCACAATTAATTCATCTGTGTATTCGAAAATATCAATATCATTATCATCAAAGAAATCAATACCTACAGGACGTTTTTCTCCACGTTTATGTAAGCTGTTGCATAAATAAATTAATAAAATTGTCATTTCACCTTCATCTAACATAGGTAGACATTTGTAATAGTTATATTTTGGACTTAACATTTTTAAATCACGTTCAATAGCCATTACACTTTTTGTATTCATATAGATTTCTAATTCAATTTCTTTTCCATCTTTGTTTTCTACTGTAATATCTTTAATAATCATAATTACCATTCTCCTTCTTTTTGATATAAATAAAAAAGACGAACTATTTAAGTCCAAGTCCGTCTATGTATTGTTGTAATGCTACTTTAACATCTTCCCTAGCTTCTTTCATCCATCTATCACGATTTTGTTGGTATAGATTTGTCCACCAACCAAAGTTAGGTTCATCTGTTTTAAAGTTTTGAAACCAAATTCCTCTCGAATTTTGTTATCGTAAAGGCTCTTTATCCTCTACTTCTATATGTTTCCATATAGTTCAGACTATATCTTCAACTTAAAAGTTGCTCCTTTTTCGTGGATGGATTATCACTTGTCATAGTTCACCATCTAGTCGTTGCACCTTCCAATTACTTTTATTGACTTTCATTGACTTGGCTCATGATTACCATGCTTAAATAATATTATATATATTTCCAATAATATTTATTATGTTTCTTCCTTTTACCATTACAGCAAGATGATATATGAGAATTATTAAATCCGAATTTCTTACCACTTCTTGTACTTTTTAGAATTATAACTTTGTTTCCATTCTCACTAATTCCCATTACTTTTTTAGATAATCTATCAGCAACTCTCTTATTTCTAGTTCCATAATTTACGTTATATGATGATGTACACCATTCTAAATTTGTAACACGATTATTAAGAGTGTTTTCATCTTTATGATTAACTTCTGTCAATTTATCGGCATTGTCTAAAAACATTTCAGCGACAAGTCTATGAATTCTAAATTTCTTTTGAATTCCATTATTTGTTAAACCTATTCTTTCATAGCGACCATCGTTTTCTATTGAAGTTTTTCTAATTTGATTTGTCATAACATTCTTTATTCTCCCAAAATTAGAAATAGCGTAAAGACCACGATAATCAATCACTTCATTGTTTCTACAATCAACATAATAAATATCTTTCCATACTTCTTCCATACTTAACCACCTCTATACTATTATATAAAGTGATTATGGTAAATATTCTAATATAGTTTTAAGTTTAGGCTTCCCATGAATTTAAGGAGTTTATACAGACCAAAGGTTTTAATCTGTTCCCAATAATCAGCTCCACTACCACCTTGATTACTGATACCGATTCTGTATCCAGCTCTACCATCATATCTGAATGAGATAATATTTTCAGCGTCAATACCATGAATATCACGCACTGTAGAAACAGGTGTTTCATTTTGCATTTCTCTTAAAAGACCATTAGCTTTCTTTTTAAGAGCTTTCTTTTGAATTTGTGTTACAACTTTTTCATCTGTCAATGATTCCAATTTATCAACTAATTCTTGTAAACCTTTAACTTGAACAGACATATGTTTTCATCTCCTTATAAAAGATAAAATAAACATTTCAATAGAGGAAATTCATTCCTCTATTGTCTACTTATTTTATTCAGATGGAACATAAACATTTTTAGTCCAATTTGTAACAACAGTAGTGTCAGCATCTTCGTCTGTTGAGTCAATAGTACGACAAATAATTCCTTCGCTGTTTGGAATAGCTTTCCCAGAAAGAGTTACAGTTGAGTCATTAATAGAGTCTGTTTTAGTTTCTCCTTCTGTAGCTTCAACTTTTAATTTTACACGATAGTATGCTTTGTTTAATGTACCTGTTGGTAATTGAGATAATACGACAATTAAACCAAATTCTGCTTGTTCATCATCTGATTTTTCTGTCATAACACCTTTATCGTCATATGTAGCACCAGATAATTTAGCACGTAAATCACCAGATAAATGACCTAAAACGATTTCAATATCTTCATCAACAATAGCATTGAAAGTTTCTTCTGTTTGGTCATTTGAATACCAACTTGTTTCAGAGTAGTTTTTAGTAGCAGAGAAAGAAACGAATTGTTTTAATTCAATAGGAGTTTCATAAACTTCTTTCCCAGTAGATTTATTAATTGGAGCAATACCTAAGTATTTTACACCAGCAATACGTGACATAGTATCACTTTCCTTTCTTTAATTTAATATAATAAAGCATAAAAACATACAATTTTAAACCAAATAACGGTAAAAATAGTATGTTTTTATGTTTAAAATAACTCTTTTATTCGGTAGGTTCGATAGGGTTTTCAACTACCTCTTTTTCATTCTCGACTAACATATAGAAAGTAGAAGCATTGAAAAACTCTAAACTATCTTTGATGTATGTAGTTCCTCTATTTTGGAAACCATAACACATTTCTTCGTTTCTGATAATAGACTTTAATTTCTCTATCATAGGATTTAATTCCATTTGATTTTTAGTTAGAAAATTAACAGTGATGTAATATTTATCCATCTCTGAAATATTATCAGAATTCCAAAAACCATTAATCGTAAAATTAAAGGTTATATATTTATCGACTTCATATCCGTCTGGTTTATGAACGTAGAAAACATCTTCGCACACTTGACTTAATAAACTACAAATTCTTTCATTAATATCCATTATTGATACACCTTCTTAGCAACAGCTACAGTGAAAATTCCGTTATCATCAAAATCATATACAGAAACGATTTCCCATCTTTCGCCATTGTATAGAATAATATCTTTTTGTTTTATTTCAATTCTAAGGTGAGTTCTAAATGTAAACTTTTTACTTTCAAGTCCATATAATTCAATACCATCTTTCATATACTCTTTACCTGTATTATTAGAAACAGCACATCTAGGAGTATAAATTACTTCCCACTCTTCTTGAACAATACCATTAATAGGTTTGCCTAATCGTTTACGTTGGATTTCGATTGGATGAATTAATTCACCAGCATTTTTTCGATATTTCTTCTTGATAGTAGGCATAATTATTCACCTAATTGTCCGTCAGACATATAGAACCAATGATTACCTAGTAATTTACCAATAGTGTAATTTAATGCTTCTGTATCTGCTTCAAGACTTCTATTATCGTAGAAATGAGCTGTAAGTACGAGAACAGCCATACAAATTTCTGCAATATTATCTAAATCTTCCATTGGACGTTTGCAATAGTTACAAACATAAGACTTAGCACTGTCTAAAGCTAGTTCGATAAATAAATCATCAAGGTCAAAATCAATGCGTAAATATGCCTTTGCGTCATATAAATCAAGTTCAGACATTTTTTTAGCCATCGTATCACCACTCTCTTTTAAATAAAAAAAACATTTTTATATTAAAAGTTTTATTAAAACTCACCATTAAAATTAATTTTCTTGTAAGCGTTTAATTAAGTCAGCTTTTTTCCCACTTGTTGACAATCCACGTTGCTCTAATAATTCTTTTAATTCTGCAACAGTTAATTCTTTGTAGTCTACTTCTTTTGGGTTTGAATCTAATGTTTCGACAGGTTCTTCTTGTTCTTCTTTAATTAATTCACAGTATCCTTTTTGTAATAAAATATTGGCAACTTTATCATCAATTTGATATTCTACGTTTTTGCGATAAGCAAACCCATCAACGTAAATTGGAGATAAGATTTTGACTTTAATCATTTATTTATCGTCCTTTCTATTATAAAATAAAAAGCTAGAGGAATAATCCCCTAGCTTTTGGATATAATAAATATATTATTCTTCTTCACCAGCTACGATGTAAGAAATTGCACCAGCTTGAACAATTTTAGCGTCCATACGAGCTGTAGCAACTAAAGCAACCATGTCAGTTACAGCATATAATTCATGTAATTGACGTACTTGAACATCAGAGCGTACACCTACAGTTAATGCACGACGAACGTCTACGAACATACCGACTTTAGCGTCTTGTGTACCTAATTTTGGCATATAAGCACATTCAATAACTCGGCAACCCATTAATGTGCGAACCCCTGGCTCTAATCCATCAGTTAATAATTGACGACCGTTAGCGTCTTGTAACATAGCTAATGCTTTAACTGTGTCTGGATGACATACGAATACAGCGTTTTGACGGCATTCATGAGGTAAGTTATAGTAAGAAGCAACTACGTCATTAGCAGAGATAGCTCCCTTTTTAGCTGTTACTTGTTTTGACGCTTTTTGCATATCATCATTGTCTGGTGTAGCAGATAATAAACCTTCTGGTTGTGTAACTCCTGTACCTGTGATGATAGCTTTTTCGAATGCTTTAGCGAATGCCATACCTAAACGTTGTCCAGCATGAGCAACAATGTTGAAGTTTACATCTTCTACAACTTCACGAGTGAATTTAACGATTTCTCCGTATTTGTAAGCTCCTAATTCAACTTTTACGAATTCAGAGTCGATTGAAGAAATTGAAGCTCCTTCTTTAACTAAACGTGCTTCACTTGCTGGAGAAGCGTCTAATACGATACGGTGTGTTCCGTTTGTACGGATAACGTTTGCTAATCCTAATACATCAGAGTTGAAGTCGATAGCGTTGCGGATTGCTCCTTCGATTGTTAATGGAACGTTCATTTGTCCTTTGTTTGTTGCGTCATAAGGTGTACCACCTAAACCTTCTGTATATCCGTCACCAGCTCCACGCATTTCTAATTTTGATACATCTTTGTTTGGTGTTGCTAAAGCGTTCATAAATTGTTCACGTAATTCGATTTGAGTTTTTTCCATTTTGATTTCTCCTTTGTTTTCGATAGTTTTTTCTACAGAAGTTGAACGTACTTCCTCTTCTGCTTTTTCGATTTCTTTTTGTAATTCTACGATTTTTTCGTCCAACTGACGTAATTCTTCGTTCTCTGTATCTTCTAAAGAACGAACTTCTGTGATAGCTCCATTAAGGATAGCTTTTTTAGCTTCTTTAGCTTCATTTAATGATTCTTTTAAAGCCTTAATGTTCATTTCACTACATCCTTTCTATGATATTATTTATTCTAGTTCAGCTAACATTTGTTTGTATTTTTCAATATCAGCTTTCACTTTTTCATCATCAACAGGTGCTTTTTGAGGTTCTTCTACAGGTTTTACCTCTTCTTTAGGTTCAATATCAGCTTGTTTTTCTTCTTTTTCTTCTACTTTTTGCTCTAATTTGACCTCTTCTTTAGGTAATAATCCTTTAATTTCCTCTAAGAAACTGTTGAAATTGTCTTTGAATTCACTAAAATCCACCTTAACCTCAATAGGTTTCGGCTCAACTTTAGGCTGTTCTTCCACTTTTACTTCTTCTTTAGGTTGTTCTTCAACTTCTACTTTAGGTTCTAATGCCTTTTGGATTGATTTATCAATCATTTCTTGTAATTCTTCCATAGTAATGTTGCGAATTTCATCATCAACATCAACATCTAAACTACGAACAGCACTTGGATAAGCACTCTCACAAGATAAGATAGAAATTTCAGAAACAATTAAATCTTTAATTACACGATGTTTATTACGGATTTCATCTTTTAAACATTTAAAACCAAAACTACATCCTAAACGTTTTTGAGATTTTTCACGTAAACTTAAAATCGTATTTGCCCACACATTTCGTTCATCTAAACGGACTTTAACTGTCACCAAACCGTCATCTGTTTCTACATCATAATCATCTGATACGATTTGTTCACGTTTATGGTTGAATAAAATTGGAGCTTCTGATTCAATGCTACGGACGAATAATTCAGCGTCAATAGATTCTGTTTCGAATGATGCGTTATGGAATTTTTTACTTTGTCTAAGGTCTAATGTAACAGTTACCTCATTGTCATTAAATTCAACTACACCACTACGTTGTTCTAATTTCATTCCCTTGCACCTCCTTGATGATATGATAAAAAAGAGTATCAAAAAGATACTCTTTAAAAAGAGGGAGTGATAATATGATTTCGATAGTTTATAGACAAATTTCGGTCTAATTGATTATGTTAGTTGTTTCAACAATAATTGATTCCTCTTTACCAATTTCTTCATTAAAATATTTATTTAAAGTTTCAATATAGTATACTTGATAATCATTATCTTCTAAAAATTTCAACGCTTCATATTTATTATTAGAACGTACTTGTACCATACCAGCGTTATAGGTTAATGCTACATACCATCTCATAATAATTCACTCTTAATAGTATCGTTGCGTACCGTTATGGTCTTTTTTAGGAGTATTAGATGTAGTTAAAGATACAAGTAGTAACATAATAGCGACACCTAAAATCATAATATTAAATCCGTATACAACGAATAAGTAATATAAGATTAGTGAAGCAGAACCGATTAGACAGAGATTTGAAATGTTCTTTTTAATAAATGTAAATACTAAAAATAAAGACATAAAAAATTGATGTGCAAAACTATTATTATTATTCATTATTATCATCTTCCTCTTCTTTGTTATTTAAATTTTTATTTTGGTCTTTTTGACCATTAATTCCTTGTTTAACTATTTCTGGTGAACTGATAATTTGTTTATTTTCAGCGTCATAAACAGTACCCATATTCGGAATAAAGAATGTGCGGTCACTTGGTTGATACATTACAGCACCTAATGACAATCTGTGGAAATCATCTTCGATAGGCGGTAAATTTTCTTTGATACGAGCTTCGTTTAATGATAAAATACCAGAAGAAATACCTGTATTTAACGCTTCATATCGTTCCGCTTGTGTTGTTTGTAATACACTATCTGTATTAACTTTGAAGAAATACTTATCTTTTTCTTTTTCTAATAGAATAGAGCGATTTAATGAAGATTCTAAGATGTTAATATAAGGCATAATAGAATATTGTAAGAAGCGAATACTAGAACTTTCAACGTTTCCGTAAGTATTGGCAGAAGAGTCTACCATTGATTCTGGTACACCGAAAAGATTACAAATTTCAGCTTGTGTTTTAGTGCGAGAAGCACTTAATCCTAATTCTTGTGGTGAATATGAAAGTTTTTCATATTTCATACCCTCTTCAAGAAGGATTAATTTACCAGCATTATTTGAACCTTGATACATCTTTTGCCAACTATCTCGTAATCGTGTTTGAGCTTCAGGAGATAAGTTCTTTTGAACTGTTACAATACTCATAGGTGATGAACCGTTATTCATGATGTTTTTATTTAATTCAATTTCATTTAGAGCTAATTCGATTGTTTTATAACCTCTCGAAATAACTCCTTCACCTGTTAAACCTCCGTCTGGAGATGAAACAGTAGAAATCATTACATCATCAATATTTAGGTCATTTTTATATCCTGTAATCTTAATTCTAATATCACGAACAATGTTTGGCATTGATTCATCAACAAGAGTAGCAATACCAACATTTTTAGCGTCAACATTCCATAATCCTTTAATCTTATTACCGTCCTTTTCAATTTGAACGTAAGCATTACCATGTAATAATAAATCTTGGATTAATTTAGCTTTAAAATCCGTTCCTGTTGAAATACTATTAGGTTCATGATTTAATAAGAATAGTCGATAATCGTCATTAACTTGTTTAACAGTGTTATCATCAACTCTTTCATATAACTCAATAGGCAATGTTTTGATTGAGTTACAAATTAAATCATTACACGCTTTTGCAACAGGGATTGATAGTAATTGTTCGGCTGTATATCTATCACCGCTAACACCATCGGAAAATCCAAACATACCTACATTTACAGGGTTGTAAGTAGATTTAACTCGTTTTTCTTCTTGCTCTACTTCTTCGTCTAAGGTTAAAAAATCCCAAATAGCCATATTATTTTTTTACACCTCCTTTTCAAATTAGAAAAAGATAAATCCTTCTCTTTCTTCGTAAACACTTGTTGTTTCAACAGAATCAGCTTCAATAGAACAGAAACAGTTGATAACAGCGTCCACCATATCGATTTTTCCGTTTGATTTTTTCTTATTAATATACATATTCATATTTGTATCTCTATCTAATAAAGCGTTTTGAATATTAATTTCAAATAATTTATTATCTTCGTATAAAATTCGTTCTTCTAATGCGATTTCTCTTAATTTTTTAGTACCTAAATGTAAATACTGTGAGTGTTGTTTTTGCTCAATCATTTCATAACCAGCGTCCTCCCATTTCTGAACAGAAGAAATAGCATTGTATCGGTCATATGTTATTGAAACAATTTTGACACCCATCTTTTTCTCAATGTTTAAAACAAATTCCTCGACAAATTTATAGTCAATGATATTACCACCACAAGGATAACATAATCCCATTCGTGCATATCTTGAATATGGAACTTTTTCACGTTTTTCCTTATCCTCTTCTTTGTTTACAGGATAGAAAACCCATGATTTGATAACGTATTTCTCTAAATCTCTATCGTAAGTTACCATAGCTACAGATGTGTTATCATCAGATTGTGCTAAATCGACTCCGATATATACTTCTTTATTTGTCCAATCATATGAATTAGGTTCAATTAAACCTTTTCGTAATACATCTAAAGGAATATAAACCTCTAACTCATTACCATCTAAGAAGATGTTCATATGTTTTGTTTTGAAGTTTGTTAATGTACTAGGCATTTCAATAGCCTTTTTACGTTTTTTAGAAATATTGTCAAAGACATTTTCTACTTCAATAGCCAAAGGATTAGCTTGATATAATGAAGTATCAGTTTGCCATTGTTTAACGTCATCTGGTTCATAAATCAATGCAAATGTAGTGTCATCTTCAACAGTCTTATCCAAAACTTTCTTAGCGTAATTGACGTTTTCTGTCATAGGATTATCTAATGATTCATATGCTGTTGAAATAATGATACCGAACTTTTCATCTAATGTTGTTTGAGATGATTGCATGGCTTCAAGTGGATAAGAGTTTCGTAACGCTCCTACCTCGTCACCAATCCATACAGTAGCTAAACGACCATCAAGACGGTTATCACTACAAGCTAAATTTTTATAAACACAATTATTAATCTTACATCTAATTTCAGAACGTAACACCTTAAAGTATTTACCCATAGATGGTGAGTTAGCGATTAGCTTTTGAAACTCTTTGTATACTTGTCCAGATAATTCTCGGTCTGGTGCTACTGAATACGTTTCAGCATATGGTTCACATAACAACATCAATAACATTAAGATTAGTGCCGTAAGAAGTGTTTTACCGTTTTTACGAGCAATTAATAGTATTGATAATTCATAGCGTCTTTTACCATTACTTTTACGTCTAACACATAAAGAATTAATAATAAAGAACCACTGAAAACCAACTAAATTATCATAAGCACTCTTTTTAGGCATGATATTAATTAATCTTAAAAAACCCTCGATAACTTTTAATTCATTTTCATCAATATAATATTTTGAATTTTCGTCATGTAAACAATCAAGGAATTCTTGACATTGTTTTTTAACATATTTACCAGCTTTTTTATTATCTTCATCAACACACCATAGAGCATATTGGTACGCTTTGTTGTTTTTTACAGTTTCAGAAATCATAATTCACTAATCACCCTCTTTTTTCATCAAGGGTTAGTTTTTAAGACTTTTAATTAATTGCATTACCTCGTCTTGTTCTTCTTCTCTATTATCCATTTGCATAGAAGCTAATGTACTACGAGCAGATGGTGTTAATCCTAAAGTTGAACTTGCTTGGATAAATTTAGCTTGATAATCATGTTGAATTTTGATATGAGGATTAGGTGCTAAACTTTCATTTCCACCTCTATCAACTTTACGAACTACTAAACCTTGTTCTTTAATAGCTACTTGACATTGATAGATTTTACTTAAACAATCTGCTGTCATTTCAATCATAGGCTTATCAAGATTTGAGATAGGAATTTTAGATTCTTTTAAGTTATCAATTAAGTATCCGTAATAAACTTTAGCAAAATCATCTAAATGTTCTGGAACTTCATCAACAACATCATCTTTTCCTCGCATTTCTTGCTCTAATGCGTCTAATTGTTGTAATTGTTCTTTAGACCATGTATTACCTTTTTGTAATGACGCTGGAAGTTTTGCTCTACCCATTCTATACCTCCTATCTAAATTCAAAATTAAATTCGTCATATGGTGTTTCCCATTCAAAATCTAGGTTACCATTATTACATCTGTCTACAAATCTATGGCATTGAACACATAAAGTAATCAAATTATCATTCTGTAAACGTTTTTCCCATTTAATAGCTAATGGCTCAATGTGGTGAATTTCAAGATTTTCATATGTAAATAGATTAAATTTAGCTTTACAGCGTTGACAAAAAACATCTCTTGATTTAATTTCTTCACGTTTATCTTTCCATGCTTTAGAGCTGTAAAATCTATTTACTTTTTTACCTTCTTCACTCAAATTGTCACGTTTATATTTCCATTTGTTAGGACATTCAGTACCTACTTCATGTTTCATACCACATTTACAATTATAATAACGTGCCATATTTTCACTTCCAATAAAAAAAGACATATAATTTAATATTATATATCTTTTAAAAAAGTATCCTACATAAATACTAATAGCAAAACAGTAAAAAGGTTCATTATTTTTAAAAATTATTTAAATTTTTGTTAATTTTGTCAACAATAAATGAATAATTACTCTTTTCATTGTTTAATAACGGCTCATTATTCATAACTTTATACAGTATTTCGCATTGTTTTAACGTTAAATCTATATCAACTAAAGCATTTTCAAAGTCCATGTAAATAGCGTGAATATAATGTGATGGATTTGATTCTGCCATGACTTGTAGGTTATTCCAATTAGATAATACACTTCTAATAACTTTTTTATTATAAGGAATATCAACATCAGATAATTTGTCATGTTTTGAGCGAATTCCTTCTTCAACATATACAGCATTTAATGATTCTTTGCAATTATTACAGATTTTAATATCATAACATAAGTCTGTGATGATGTTGATACGCTTCAAATTCATCTCACTTAATGTTTCATTACTCATTTTAGATACAACTTCTTTTAATTTTTCGTATTCTGTGATTTGAGAATTAATAACCTTACCTAAATCATTATTGAAATTGTCACGTTTTTGTTGATTTTTCTTAATAATATCTTCATCAACAATAGTCCATTTAGGTTCTTTATAATATTTTCCACGTTTTCTTTCATCAATATGTGATTTAATACCTTGCTCATTATCGAATAATGCTTTTAATTGCTGTTCTGTTTCCTTTTGTTCTGTTAAATATGATTTATCAATAGCATATAAGATATAATTATACATTTTATTTAATAATAATTCAAGTTCACGTAATTCTGAATTTCCTTGCACATACCATTCAGATACCTTACCGTTCTTATCTATCTTTTTAGGAACTGTATTTTGAACAACTAATTCCTCAATTTTCTCAATTAATTTATTTTCTTTAATATATTTATCAACAACATCCTTACGTTCTTTCCAATCCTTAATAGTATAGTCAAAAATAAACATATATATAACCTCCCTATTATATATTATATAAATAAGTATACCGATACATTCTATTTAATTTTACTTTTTTATATAAATGTAAGTGTTTTTGTTTTTAATAAAAAAGAAAAGGGTAACTTTCGTTACCCTTGATAATAATTAATTGCAAAGCATTCATAATCTTACTATATACTATAAAAAATATATCTGTAAACATTATTTTCGAAAAATATTATAAATTATAGAATATTTAATAGACTTAGATTTATAGTATTATCTATGCTTTGGAATGTTTTTTAAAAAAATGAATAAAATATGTTTACAAACCTTAAAATTGTGCTATAATATTCATCGTAGGGAGCGAAATCGTAAATATTGATGAAAAAAGTAGACATAGGAAAGGTCTACCTTTTTTTATTTTACCAAAAAATATTTTTTTCGGAGATATTTTTTGAAAAGAAC
>ERZ773218.2194-NODE-2194-length-16058-cov-3.211523_pt1 | contig 16058 bp, 11 predicted proteins | sample MGYA00580527_ERZ773218 | MGnify/ENA primary metagenome ERZ773218 (study PRJEB29015, sample SAMEA2737763) | human gut metagenome | biome: human gut; feature: human-associated habitat; material: faeces | place: China | collected 2012 ...
AGTGAAATCTTTCATCACTATTTGTGCCGCCGCAAAGCGGCGGAATGGAGATTAGAATGAAAAAGAGAATTTACAGAAATATGTGTCTGGTGACGCTGGTGGCAATTCTGTTTTCTGCGATTCTGACTTCCTTCTTATATTATCAGAACCTTGAAAAACAGATGCGTCAGGAGCTGGTGACAGAGGCAAAGTACCTGGAAGCGGGAATGGATCTTTCAGGCGAATATTATTTGACGAATATTACAAAAATCATGAATAGTTCCAATCGGAACCGGATTACCTGGGTAGCGGCAGATGGTACTGTGTTGTTTGATAATATGGCAGATGCTTCTACGATGGAGAACCACAAAGACCGCCCGGAGATCCAGATGGCTCTGAGCAGCGGTTCCGGCCGGGAAAGCCGGATGTCCAGTACCTTATCGGAGCAGACCTTTTACTATGCCCTTCGTCTGGAGGATGGTTCTGTGATCCGTGTGGCCAATACGACCAGAAGTGCCCTGGCAGGCAGTATGGCCATGCTTCCGGCTCTTGGAGGTGCAGCGGTCCTGATCATGGTCCTGAGCATGATCCTGGCAGAACGGCAGACCAGAGAGATCGTAAAGCCGATCAACGAACTGGATCTGGATCACCCGGACAGCGGCAGATTGTATGATGAGCTGGCTCCGCTGGTTGGAAAGGTGGAGCGTCAGCAAAGAACCATTTGCCAGCAGATGGACACCTTAAGAACCAAACAGAGGGAATTTACGGCAATCACAGAAAATATGAGTGAAGGCTTTCTGGTGGTTGGAAAACAGGGTGAGGTGGCTTCTTATAATACCAGCGCCTTAAAGATCCTGGATGTGGAGATCCCGGTGCCGGAGGAGCGGACACCAGGCAGTTTAAATATCTTAAACTTCAACCGCAGCCATGAATTCCGGACAGCGGTGGATGAGGCGCTGGCAGGACATCATCATGAAGAGAACTTAAAGATCGGAATCCGGATGTACCAGATCATTGCCAATCCAGTGACAGAAAAGCAGAATGTGACAGGAGCGGTGATCGTGATCCTGGATATTACAGAACGAGAAGAACGGGAGGACTTACGCAGAGAGTTTTCAGCCAATGTTTCCCATGAGTTAAAGACACCTCTGACCTCCATTTCCGGATATGCGGAGATCATGAAGAATGGTCTGGTAAAGCCGGAGGATATGAAGCGTTTCTCTGAAAATATCTACCAGGAGGCCCAGCGGATGATCACCCTGATCGGTGATATTATCAAGCTGTCCCAGTTAGATGAGAATCGGGTCGAACTGGAGAAACAGGCAGTGGATCTTTATCCGATCGCCCAGTCCGTGGTAAGCCGTCTGAAAGAACGGGCATCACAGGCTAAGGTGGATTTGGAGATCCGGGGCGAAGGACAGATCATCGAAGGTACATCCCAGATTTTAGATGAGATGATCTACAATCTGTGTGATAATGGAATTAAATATAATAAAGCCGGAGGCCATGTGAACGTGACCGTCGGCAGCCGACAGGGATGCCCATTTGTTTCAGTAGAGGATAATGGGATCGGAATCCCAGAGGAAGACCAGAAACGGGTATTTGAGCGGTTCTACCGGGTGGACAAGAGCCATTCGAGACAGATCGGCGGTACCGGACTGGGACTTTCTATCGTGAAGCATGGTGCGATCTACCATAACGCGAAAGTGGAGATGGAGAGTACCCATGGCCGGGGAACCAGTATCACCATTGTATTTCCGGAGGGAGCAGCGAAGTAAGCTGCTCCCTTTTTCTATGTCATAGGAAACTTCGCCCTATGACACAAAAACGCTCCGCGGGATGCGCACTGCGGCAGGCCCGGTGGGTTATTTTCTTCATGCCGGTTTCATATAGTTTTAGTAAATCCAGAGGCTGTGTGGAGAGCGAATATGAAGAAAATAACAATGAAATGGTGGAAAATGGTTTTTTTCCTGATTTTACCCTGTGTTCTCGTGGGGTGTGGGAAAACCAGAGATACGGCAAAAATCCGTGATCTGGAGTTCACAGTTATAGATCAGGAGCGGATACCGGAAGAATTAAAAGCGATCATTGAGGAAAAGAAGGTACAACCATTTAAGATGACCTATAGTGATGAGGAAAAGCTCTACATCGTTACTGGCTATGGTCCACAGGAAACGGGCGGATACAGTATACAGGTAAAAGAACTGTACCTGACAGAGAATGCCATTGTATTTGATACGGAGCTATCAGGACCGGAAAAGGGAGAAACGGTGACAAAGGAAACTTCTTATCCCGTGATCGTGATCCAGACGGAGCTTCTGGAAACCCCGGTAATTTTTCAATAATCGTGGACGGTGAAATCTGCATATGCTATACTAAAGGACAACGATAACATTTGGCAGGATCAGGAAGCGGCTGAACGATTACGATCTGACAGACACAGGAAGGGACTGGAGAAGATTATGATTTTAAAAGATATTTGGCTGGACGTAAAGGCTGTACAGGAACGGGACCCGGCGGCGAGAAGTGCATTGGAGGTATTGCTTTTATATCAGGGAGTTCATGCACTCATCTGGCACCGGTTTGCCCATTGGTTTTATAAGCATCACATGTTTTTCATTGCCAGATGGATTTCCCAGATGGCCCGCTTTTTTACATTGATCGAGATTCATCCGGGCGCACAGCTGGGCCATGGGATCCTGATCGATCACGGATGCGGCGTAGTGATCGGTGAGACTACAGTAGTCGGTGACAACTGTACCATTTACCAGGGCGTTACCCTGGGCGGTGTCGGAACCCAGAAAGGCAAGCGTCATCCCACCCTTGGCAACAATGTGACCGTAGGCGCAGGAGCCAAGATCTTAGGCGCCTTTGAGGTTGGAGATAACTGTACCATTGCGGCAAACGCAGTATTATTAAAGCCATTGGAGAATAACATCACGGCAGCAGGCATTCCTGCAAGACCGGTGAAAAAAGATGGCATACGGCTTCCGAAGGAAGAAAAACCGGTTCTTACCATGGAACATTACTGCAAGATGGAAGAACGGATCAAGGAGCTGGAGAAGCAGATCAAGGAGCTGGAGAAGCAGATCGATCAGCCCTGCTGAGTTTGCCAGTTAACGAATTTCCACATAGATTTGAAAGTTAACGCATACACTGTCACAAGGAAAGGCAGGTGCGGAGTATGAGTAAAATCGAACTGATCAGGCAAAATTTACATAGGAGCCGGTATAAGAGCCAGGCGTCCACGCAGATCACGCTGGATGATGATTTTATTGTTCCAGATGCCATGGATGATATGGAGAAGATCATCGTAAATTCCGGGGATGTGATCCTGGATTCCGTAAGGAATCAGACGGAACGGGTGATGATCCGTGGAAAACTGGCATTTCAGGTGCTTTACCGAAACCCGGAAGGCGGTTTACAGACATTGGCAGGAAGCATTGCGATCGAGGAGCCGATGAACGTGCCGGGACTGGAGGAAAAGGACGAGACCGGAGTCAGCTGGGAGCTGGAAGATCTAAGTACTGAGATGATCAATTCCAGAAAATTAAGTGTGAAAGCAATCCTCACATTCCGGGTCCGCTCCGAAGCACTGATGGATGGCGAAGCAGTGGTGGAGGCCAGGGAAACAGGGTCAGGGAACATGGAAGCCCAGGAAGACTCCCCGCTTCAGGTACGCAGACAGACGATGGAAACAGCAGCCCTGAAGGTCAGAAGAAAGGATACGGTGCGGGTACGGGAGAGCATCACACTTCCAGGCAATAAACCTGCCATGGAGCAGATCCTGTGGAAGCAGGTGTCTCTGCTGGCAACGTCAGCCAAATCGCAGGACGGCTCGCTTCTGGCAGAGGGACAGATTCAGATATTCTGCCTTTACGAGGGAGAGGGTGAAGAACTGCCGGTTCAGTGGTTTGAGGAGACGATCCCATTTTCCGGAACCATCGAACTGGACCAGATATCAGAGGGCATGCCATCTTTTACCCGGATGCGGCTGGTGCATAAGGAACTGGAGGCGAAGCCGGACGCAGATGGAGAACTGCGGGAGCTGGATCTGGATGCGGTGGTGGAACTGGATATAAAAATTTACGAAGAAGAACCACTGGAACTGGTGGAAGATCTCTACGCCACAGACCGGGAAATCGATGTGGTCAGAGAAGAAAACCAGTTTGATAAAATTCTAACGAACACAACAGGAAAATGCAAAATAACCGACCGAATGAAATACGATCCCACCGACCGGATCCTGCAGATCTGCCATCATGACGGACAGATCAAGATCGATCAGGTGGAAGTGAAGGGGGATGGACTGGAGATCAGCGGCGTGCTGGAAGTGATATTTTTATATATGACTTCGGATGATAAGGAACCGCTCCGTTCCGGCTCAGATGTGATCCCCTTCCAGTATTTCATTGAGGTCCCTGAAATAGACCAGGAAAGTGTATGGCAGCTGACATCGGAAGTGGATCAGCTTTCGTCAGTCATGATGGGAAATGATACGATCGAGGTACGGGCGGCGCTAAATCTTGAACTGCTGGTTCTGCAGCCGGTGCGCTGTCCGGTCATTACGGGGATACAGGAAAAGCCCCTGGATCTGGAAGCGCTGAAAGCCCTTCCGGGAATTACCGGATATATTATGAAGAATGGCGACCGGTTATGGGATGTGGCAAAGCGATTCCACACTACGGTAGACCATGTCATGGAGATGAATGAACTGGATCAGGAGGAGGTCAAAGAGGGACAGAGATTACTGCTGGTGAAGGAGCTGCGCTGAAAAATGATGCAGAAGAACCTGTTTGTGCCGGTTGACATGCACAAAATCCAGATTTCAGGATATCCTATATTATAAGCTCAACAAAACCTGATGCCGGTTCTGGCATCCAGCTGGTGCTTTCAGATAGATTCAGGGCAACCTGGGCGGCTGGCGGTGGATTGCAAACGCCGGGAGCCGTCTACATAGACCAGGTTCGCGTAGCAAGCGCAGACCGGCTGAACCGTGACAGCCAGCTTACAGCAGGAGAAACGAATATGAATTACACCTATTTGCTGCAGTGTGCCGATGGCACACTGTATTGCGGATGGACAAACCATCTGGAAAAACGGGTGGAAGCCCATAATGCCGGAAAAGGCGCCAAATACACAAAAAGCCGCAGACCCGTGATATTAGTCTACTACGAGGAGTATGAGACAAAATCCGAGGCCCTGCGGCGGGAGGCGGCCATCAAAAAGTTAAGCCGCCAGGAGAAGTTAAGAATGATTCGGCAGATTGAGGAGTGTAAAACCGTTATTTAAAAATGCGTAAAAGTGAATCTGCTTATGGAATAGAAGTCTCATGGGACGCAAAAACCCCAGAGGGCCCTAATCCTCTGGGGTTTTTGCGTCACTCAGCAGACTGGAAAGCTTTTCCGACCATCGGTTCCCTGCTTTCCATTCAGACTTACCGTTATCGCGTCCGTTGCTACAACTGGCTGGTTCATCAGATATTCTTCCAGCTTATGCTTCAAATTGATCCTCCCCCTGGGGATTCAGCAGGACTGACACATAAAACATTCCATTTTTCCATTCAAACCTTGCATCGCCGTGATATCTTGCGGCGATGTTTTTGACTGATCTGGTCCCGATGCCGGTTCCGTTATGCTTGGAAGAGTGAAGGCTGTTATTCTGCCATTTTGGTGGCTCCGGACAGGTGTTATCAACGGTCAGGGACAGGAGTGATGGACATGTCTGCAATAGACGGACATGAATCTGGTTAGAACCGGCCTGCTTCTGACAGGCTTCTACGGCATTCTCTAAAAGATTGCTCAGAAGAACGCAGAATTCCGGTTCAGGAATGATCAGCGGTTCCTGCAGTTTTGCAGAAATATCAATGGAAATCCCGTTGTTTTTAGCAAGTCTGGAAAAATATCCCAGCACGTTATTGACGGCGGGATTTTTGCAGTAGGAACAGACTGCCTCCGGAAGCAGGGAGGTCTGCCAGGAAGATAAGTATTCCCGGATGGCTTCCATATCGTTATTGGACGCATATCCGGATAGTACCGTAAAATGGTGACGCAGATCGTGCCGCGCCATGCGGGTTTCATCAATGGTACGCTGCAGGGTCCGGTACTGGGCAGACTGAAGCTCGAGACATTCATTTTCCTGCATGAGCCTCATGTTTTTGGTAAGTCCTCTTGCCATCAGATAAAACATCAGATAGAAACAAAGAAGAATCCCTAAAAGCAGCAGATTGAGTATAGGGTAAAACTGCATCACACGGTTTGTATACAAAGTGCTGTAATAACGTGGACGGATCAGATGGTTGGTGATCCAGAAGGCGGTAGGGAAGACCCAGAACACATACCAGGTATGGGGTGTTTCCAGATCATCCAGAAGCCAACGGGCCGCATGTGTGGCTGGATACCAGACCGCTAGTGTGATCCCCCAGGTCATGACATGGAAGATCAGGCATCCGGGGATCGTCAGAAGGGACGGTGATCCGTCTGGAGCGATCAGGGCATCAGCTGCCACTGCCAGATTGCCGATGGTGGAAAATACAGCGCCAACGGCCAGGAAAATACTGATGCTTTTCCAGATGGAAAGATCAGTACTAAAGTAAAATACAAGAGCGAAAATTGGAAGCATGGGAGCAAGCCATTGATAAAATTCCACATGGAACCGGGTGCCTAAGCTTCCACCGATGGCGGCCCAGAAAAAAAACAGAGGAATCCCACCCAAAATCAGCAGTGTTTTCCGTACACGGACATGGTGGATGACCGGAAGATAACACAGGATCGCGGCAGGAAGCAGGGCCAGGTATGATAAAAAATAGCGCATTTAAAGACCTCCTCTTGTTCGGCTGTAGAAAAAAGAAAGAAAAGCTTCTCGTACTTTTTCATATTTTAAACGGCTGATGGGAATGGATGTGCCGTCCTTCAGGAGGAAGCGGTCCCGCATCAGACTGTCAACAGCTTCAAAATTCACGACAATGCCACGGATGCAGTCGCAAAAATAAGGGTAAGCCAGAAGGAGAGGTGCAAAATCTCCGTGGCGGATGGCATATTTCTGGCAGCTGCCGTCCAGATAATGGATCAGAATGTAGCGTCCCTGCTGCTCCGCGTAGCTGATCTGGTGGAGATAGATCCGGTTCTGCAGAGCTTCTCCTGGAAGAAAGATGGACTGCTGCTGTTCGAGTGCCTCTGTCTCGCAGTGGCTCATGGCCTTGGCGAAGGTCTCATAAGAGAATGGTTTTACCAGATACCAGGAGGCGTTCACGTCATAGCTTTCCACGGCAAATTCCGTAGACGAGGTGGTAAAAATAATCTTACAGTCCGGGTCGGTTTCCCGGATACGTCTGGCAGTTTCCATGCCATTTAAATCCTTCAGATAGATATCGAGAAACAAAAGATCGTAGCTTCCGCCGCTGAAGGTGGTTAAAAACTCCTCTCCAGATGAAAAACACTCCGGCTGTGGTGCCAGAGGAATCTGCTGTTTCTCAGACCATTGTGCCAGAAAATGCAGAAGGATGGCTGCATCATCTGATTGATCTTCTATGATCGCAATGCGCATAGTTACGAAATCCTCCATGAAAATAGACATCAAGTGTCCGTGTAAGTCTATTATAAGAAAATAGGAGTGCAAAATCAATTTGTCAGATGTGGCAAAACCTTACATCTCATGACATATTTTGACATCTTGTGTCATCTGTGTTGTTCTCTGGATCAAAAATCGCTATCTTTATAAGAGAAGGAAAAATCAGGGAGGTATAGGCGATGCGAAAAGAATGGAGAAGATGGGGTGCACGTCTTATGGCAGGGATCATGATCGCGACCTCAGTTTGGATGCCAGTCCATGCGGATGTAGCGGTGGCAATACCCGCAGAGGGGAAATATACAACAGAGATCACGGAATATAAGAAACTGTCTGTGGCGACAGATACAGAAGCGGACAGAAACGATGAGATGATAGATGACGAGATCCCGGACGATGAGACCCCGCTGCCGACAGCGACACCAACAGAGGCGATTCCAGACGACGAGATTCCAGACGACGAGATCCCGGATGACGAGACCCCGCTGCCGACAGCGACACCGACAGAGGCGATTCCAGTGGAGACAGTTCTTCCAGTGGCAACACCGACGACGCTGATGATGGCTCCGATGATGCTGGCGTCTTCCCAGGTGATCAATCTGAGTGAGGCGACGACCGTGTTTACCATCAAGCAGAATGGGGAATATACATTTACCGGAGAGTGGCCTGACAAGGACGATCTTTATTGGAACACCAATGGTCAGGTCATTACCGTGAAAACAGGAGTGATAGCAACGCTTAACTTTCAGAATGCGACGATCAAGAATGGAAATTCTGATGGAAGGTATAACGTACTGAATCTGGAGGCTGGAGCTCATGTTACATTAAATTTAAGAGGAACGAATCAGTTCCTTGCGACAACTTCCGTATCTGGTGCAGCGATCCATGTGCCGGCGGGTGCGTCTTTAACGATTGAAGGTGGAGAAGAGGACAGCCTTCTCGCCAGATCCAGAAGTTATGGAGCAGGAATTGGCGGCAACAGCGGCGAAGATGCTGGAACGATCATCATAAAAGGCGGAAATATTTATGCCACTTCCGGATACCAGGCAGATGAGGGCATGATTCCAGGGCTTAATGAAAGCGGAGCAGGAATCGGAGGAGGAGCCGGTGGCGCCAGCGGAACGATAGAGATCTATGGTGGAACGGTTCTTGCCAAGAGTGCCAGAGCGGCTGGAATCGGAGCCGGTGGAACCAGCTCGAAAAATAACTTTACGGTATATGCATCCTCTGAGCAGGCCAGAGTGGAGTTAAGAGGTACTGAAGCGGCGCAAGAAATTACCGTGCCGGCGGGAGAAAGTCAGGTGATTGATGGAAATGGCGCTATGACACAGGTTGAATACGGGGAAGCGCCATCGAATGCGGTTTTCTATGTAACATCGGAACAAGGTGATAACGATGGAATCGAGGTTCGTCCCAATGGATCTGTAAGTTTAAGCGGAACAGGTCCGTATACCATATCGATGATAAATCCAAATAAAGAAGTGGTTGGTCGGGTGATTCAAATAAAAAGCGCCTGCACCGTAACGTTAGATGGAATTCGGATAGATGCCAGCTCCTCTAATAAAGTTCCTCCGCTTGAGATTGCCAGCGGACTAAGTGATGTAACCTTAATTTTAAAAGGGCAAAATTACTTGAAGGGCTCACAGACTACAGCGGCGATTGATAATCATGGAACGCCATTAACAATCGAGGGTGATGGAAGTCTGACGGCGATTGCGGGAAGTGGTTCAGCAGCCATTGGCGGCAGCGTGGGAAAAGGTGGCAGTCATATTACCATTGCGGGTGGTAACCTGACACTATATGGTTCCAGTGATTCTGCATGTATTGGTGGAGGCAGTAGAGCTGCCGGAACGGATATTGAAATTTCTGGTGGAGTAGTGCGCTTAATTCAGGAGAATACGGGATATCTTCTTGGAGGCAGCCGCAGCTCTGGGACGACTGAGGGGATCTGTATCTCTGGTGGTGAAGTGATAGGAACGATCGAGTATCAGGGTGATCCACAGTATAATTTTCTGGCAAAAATAAGTGAAGATCCCATTAAAATCCAGGCGTCCAATGGCCAGGGAGCAACTGTTTATGCAGGGGCGAGCAGTCCGGGCGAGGTTGTTTTTGGAACAACGACAGAAGGAATGCATACGTTCCAGGACAGCGACTGGTATATGCACGTGGTTTACGGAGATCCGCATAGCCTTACCGTGACAGATGGCGAGGTTACGGATCCCAAAACAGCAGGATACGCCCAGGGTGAAAAGGTCGCTGTAACTGCAGAAGCAGAGAAAAATGGCCAATATTTCTACAAATGGGAGGTAACCTCTGGTTCTGGAACATTTGAGGATCCAGATAGCGCAAGTACGACATTTACCATGGGCGATGCGGATACAGTGATTACGGCTTGTTATAAAGGGGAAAGTACCGTTACGGTTATAAATGGAACCAAATCCCCGGACAAGGAAACCTACGCACCGGGAGAGCAGGTCAACATTACCGCAGCTGCGGCAGAGAATGGTAAATATTTTGATTCCTGGAAGATAACATCAGGAGCTGGAAGTACACTATCAGATGCGAAAAAGAGTATGACCACATTAACAGTCGGAAAACAAGATACCGTGGTAGAGGCTATTTATAAGAATGGCCCGGTCCTGACAGTCAATCGGGGCAGTGGAAGTGGCACTTATGCGCCGGGAGCGAAAATCAATATTCAGGCCAAAAAAGGTGATCGAGATGAAATGTTTTTAGGTTGGATCATAGAGAGTGGTTCCGGAACATTTGCACAGCCATCCTGGGAAAGTACGACTTTTACCATTGGCAGTGAAGATACTGTGATCACAGCACAGTATTATCGAGACACGGGTGACTTTGTGATCACAGGCGGCCAGTATGGAGTTGATTATTCGTTTGAAGAGAAGAAGGAATGGGGGCGTTTGAGAATTACAGGAAGCGGTACCTATGAGATTTCTCTAAAAGAGGGAATTCGAGATACGAATCAACAGATTCTGATCGAGAAAGGAACCCCAACCATAATCCTTCATGATGTGCGGATGGTCAGCTACGGTACGATGGAAATCTGTGGAACCAAAGTAAAATTGGTTCTTGATGGAGAGAATTCCTTCGAATCTACCGGATACACAACGTCCTATAAAAAAACGAATGGAATTACAGTATCTGAAAATGGCTCTTTGGAGATCACCAGTATCTGTGGCGATGGAAGTACGGAAGGCAGTTTGTATGCCAAAGGACATCGCAATCCATATGATGACTGGAATCGCGGCCATGCCGGTATTGGTGGTTTGGCAGAACAGATTACGATCAAGGGTGGAACCATTTATGCAGAAGGAAGTGATGGCGGTCCTGGAATTGGTAATAATGGAGCGTTAGGCAGCAGCAGTTCAGATCCAGTGCATATTTCTATCACCGGAGGTCAGGTGACAGCTGTTGGCAACAATGCGCCGGGTATCGGAAATGGAGAGAAGAACCTGGGCACAGCAACCGTTGTAATCGCAGATGGCCTGAAGATCCAGGAAGGTGATTCTGAAAATCAGCTGACAGATGTTTCCGCAGCGGATATGGCTGGCGGCGCTTCTAAACCGTATGTAGAGATCACACCGTCCGGGACTGGTGAACCGTCCATCCGTATCCTTTCCGCACCGAAAGCGGTATACAGAGGAGAGCAGATCCAGTTCCGTGCCGCAGTCACTGGAGCCTCAGCAGATCAGGTGCAGTGGGAGGTTACTGGCGGATCCAGTGCCGATACGAAGATCCGTGCCGATGGTCTTCTGACCGTCGGGGCGCAGGAATCAATGGGAACCTTGACGATCAAAGCGATTCTGAGAGAAAGCGGAAAGAATACAAGCATTGCTGTGCCGGTTCAGGATAGAATGGTTACATTGAGCCTGGATCAGACGGAGATTGCGGTAGGAGGCACCGTTACTGCAACTGCGGCAGTATCTGGACTCGGAGCGGAAGAAATCACTGGAAAAATCCGTTTCTACTTAGATGGGGCTCCGGTCGGAAGTATTCTTACATTAGAAGAAGGTAAGGCATGTGATACGATTCCGGTGAAATTACTGACCGGTGGAAAACACCTGGTAAGAGCGGTGTATACCAACGGAGATGTGAGGTCAGAAAGTAATGAGGTAGAGGTTCAGGTCAATAAAAAACCGGTGACAGTATCGAAATGGCCGGAATTTGAGACGACCAGTTATTTTAGCAAGTCATTGAAAAATCTGACTGTGAAAACGTCAGGAGAAGCATCTGTGGCAGGAACATTCCGGTTTAAAGAAAACAATCAGTATCCAGAAATAGGTACTCATTCTTATGAGATGGTATTTGTACCAACGGATACGTTATATGGAAATGTAGAAGGAACGGCTGCTGTGACGGTATCAAAAGGAACGCTTGCCTCTGCTCCTTATTCTGGAAGTTTAGTTGTAGAGGGTAGTTCCTTATATTATGGACAGAAGCTTTCGGATTCAAAGCTGAGTGTAACCAGAGGATATCTGGCCAATGGACGCGGCCAGGAGGTGGAAGGCAGCTGGCGTTGGAAAGAGCCTGATAAGATTTTGGGAAAAGGTTGGAAAGAGGCAGCTGCAGTTTATGAAGTATCGGATAAAGAACATTATGAAGATTACCCGAAAAATATTGAGATACGTGTGGATTTGACAACTCCGGAGGTTTCTCTGATGATCAGCGCCAACGAGGCAGCTGCCGGAAAGACCATTTCCGTATCGGCCAAGGCGGAAAATCCATATAACCGGGAATTAAACGATGTTCCAGAACCGGTGATCACCTATCAAATTGGACAGGATGGACAACCACAGACCGTGACCAATGGCACCATCACCATACCAAAGGATACGGCGGCTGGGACCAGCATTGCGGTCATGGCATCTACGGCAACAAGTAAAAACTATAATGCTGCGAATAAGCAGGCGAATGTTACGGTCATCCAGAAACGCGACATCAGTGATAACCTGTCAATCACCGTGAAAAATACCACCTATGGAGATGTGATTTTACCACAGGGAAGTATTCGGAACGGTTCTTCTGACGGTACCGCAAACTGGACCTACCAGTACCGGATCGATGCAAGCCAGGAATGGAGCGATGACATTCCAAAGAAGGTGGGAACCTATGAGATCAAGGGAGTCTATGAGGATGAGTCTCAAGTTGGTGAAGTTACCAGAACATTCAAAATTGTTCCGAGAACTTTGACAGTAACGGACGCAGAGCTGAAGGAAAAGATTTATGACGGAACAACCAGTGCGGAAGTTCTTTCTGTGACATTTGCGGGAATGGCAGATGGAGATACGGTTCGGAAGACCGATTACACAGCGGAGGCTGTATTTGCGGATGCAAAGGCCGGAGCTGGAAAAACAGCCGTGCTTCAGGTGAAGCTGAATGAGACACCATCCATGGCCAACTATGTCCTGAAGGAAACCCAGGTAACCTTACATGGAAAGCAGATCCAGAAAGCGGAAGCGCCAGTTCTTGAGACACAGAAAGCGATTTATCTTACCTCGGCAAGAGGAGAGCAGAAGATCACCCTGACCGGACTTCCGGCTGACTGTGGAGAGATCAGCGGAGGACGGGCAGTGATCCAGAGTGATGAGGGCGGAATCCTGGAACGTACCGTCAGACTGGATGGAGGGCAGCTGGTCATCCGTTTCAATAAGAATAGCAGGGAGCAGGCAGGTAATCAGGCTCAGATCATGATTTATGATTTGGTCATGGAAAATTATAAATCAGCGGAAATTTCGCTGTGTGTGGAATTACAGGACGATCCGAACCAGAAACCAGACTCGGAACCGGCACCTGACACAGGCGGCAGTGGAAATACCGGAAGTGGCAGTGGAAACACCGGCAGTGGCAGTGGAAATAGCGGAGGCGGCAGTGGAAATACAGGCGGAAGCGGAAACACCGGCGGCGGAAGCGGAAACACCGGCGGCAGCAGCGGAAACACCGGCGGCAGTGGAAACACCGGCAGCAGAGGTCACAGCCACGATCATGATGAGAAACGCATCACCAACAGCGACCGTACCACCTGGATCTTTACAGGACGCAAATGGCGTCTTCGCCGTCCAAACGGTTCTTATGCGAGAGGCAGTATCGTAAGCCAGAGCTTCATAGATGGCATGAAGGTACGGCATCAGTGGGAACAGGTAAACGGCAGATGGTATGCCTTTGACGAACAAGGATATCTAAAGACCGGATTCTTCTATGACGCAGGTTATGACGGCTGGTTTTATGTGGACGAAAATGCCGGAATGCACACTGGCTGGTTCCAGATAAACGGCAAATGGTATTATTTTAAGGATGTTTCTGATGGAACCAGGGGAATCATGCTGAGAAACCAGAAGACACCGGACGGATATTTCGTCGATGAAAATGGTGTGTGGAAGCCATAAACCATTGGATTTTAGAAGCCAGAGAACTGTTGCAGACAATCAGATAGCAGCGTAGCCAGCAAGGCGGCGTGGTGGATATGGAAAATATCCCGCGCCGCCTTGCTTTTCCTTGCTTTTTCGTGTATTTTGCCCTTGCATTTTCCGATAGAACTTATATAATATACTGTATACAAAATAATTCGGAAAAACAATTTAGGAGAACATGATATGATAAAACACCTGAGTCTGAAGGCTTATGGAAAAATCAATCTGGGATTAGATGTCCTGCGAAGGCGGGACGATGGGTATCATGAGGTCCGCATGATCATGCAGACGGTAGGTATTTATGACCGGATCGATCTGATCTATAAAGAAACTCCGGGGATTACGGTTGAGACCAATCTCTATTATCTGCCGGATAATGAGAATAACCTGGTTTACAAGGCAGCCAAACTTCTGATGGATGAGTTTCATGTACAGAAGGGCGTCCATATCCGATTAAGAAAATATATTCCTGTTGCAGCCGGTATGGCAGGAGGAAGCAGCGATGCGGCAGCAGTGCTGTTTGGCGTCAATAAGATGTTTTCCCTGGGACTGACCACAGAGCAGCTGATGGACAGGGGCGTGAAGATTGGTGCGGATGTTCCTTATTGCGTGATGAGGGGAACCGCTCTTTCTGAGGGGATCGGAGAGATTTTAACACCTCTTCCCGTGCCGCCGCAGTGTCAGGTGCTGATCGCCAAGCCTGGGATCAGTGTGTCCACGAAATTTGTTTATGAGAACCTTCATGCCAATGAACTAAGACCGGAGCAGCACCCGGATATTGATGGCATGATGGAAGCGATAAAACAGAAAGATCTGTACGGCATTGCAGACCGTTTCGGCAATGTATTAGAGAATGTGACCATTCCGGCTTATCCAGTGATCCAGGAGATCAAGGATCTGATGCTGGAGCAGGGGGCTATCGGCGCATTGATGAGTGGAAGCGGTCCGACCGTTTTTGGCTTATTTACGAATCCGAAGGCGGCAGCGAAAGCCCATGAGGAGATGCGCTTCGGCGCAGGTGCGGAACTGGCCAAACAGGTATATCTGACGAATTTTTATAATCCGAGAGGTTAACGCCGCAGGCAGCTGGGGACAAAGAAATCCAGGATTTCAACAGACCGTAAAAGATATGGGCTGCCGGGTAAAATAGAACATGAGAATCGAATATGAGAATCGAACACAGGAGGAAAATCATGGAGTACAATTTAAAAGTAAATATGAACGAATATCTGCCGCTTCGAGATGTTGTTTTCAATACCTTAAGAGATGCCATTTTAAAAGGGGAGCTGGAGCCTGGTGAGCGGTTGATGGAGATCCAGTTAGCGGAGCGGCTTGGCGTCAGCCGTACCCCGATCCGTGAGGCGATCCGGAAGCTGGAGCTGGAGGGGCTGGTTCTGATGATTCCGAGGAAAGGCGCAGAGGTAGCGAAAATCTCTGAGAAGAGTCTGCGGGATGTTCTGGAGGTGCGCCGTTCTCTGGAGGAGCTGGCTGCAGAGCTGGCCTGCCAGCGCATGGATGCAGAAGCGTTAAAGGATCTGGAGGACGCTCAGAAGGCATTTATCCAGGCGGTAGAATCCGGAGAGACCATGACCATGGCGGAAGCAGATGAACATTTTCATGATGTGATCTATATGGGAACCGGCAATACCAGACTGGTGCAGATTTTAAATAACCTGCGGGAGCAGATGTACCGTTACCGTCTGGAGTATATCAAAGATGCAGAGAAGCGACAGATATTATTGGTCGAGCATGAAAGTATTTTAAGAGCTATCCGCAGCCGCCATGTGGCAGAGGCAAAGGAAGCTGTCCGTGCCCATATCGATAACCAGGAGATCACGGTTTCTAAGAATATTAAAGAGAGAGAGTAATGGTTCAGCAGGTCTGTGCATTCGCTGCGCTGACCGCAAAATGTTAAACATTTATAAACTAAAGAGGAATTCTTGACAAGGTGACAACCTGTCACTATAATGAGTGACAGGTTGTCACCTTTTTGTGTCATAGGAAACTTCGTCCTATGACACAAAAAACGTTCCGCGGGATCGCACTGCGGCGGAGTGGAAGAGTGTCGCTAAAGCGACCCGCCGC